>Ga0075163_10000995_pt1 | contig 37800 bp, 49 predicted proteins | sample JI1023141ADNA_FD_71478 | JGI IMG/M metagenome (GOLD analysis project Ga0075163, IMG submission 71478) | Wastewater effluent complex algal communities from Wisconsin, to seasonally profile nutrient transformation and Carbon sequestration -... | ecosystem: Engineered > WWTP > Effluent > Algae...
CCTTTGTTTGTTTACCTTAGTGTTGGGATGGTTGAAAAGATAGGGGCTGTATGGGGCTGGAAATGGGGTTGGGGGGGGAATATGCAACAGGGTTGCGGAAAGAAATGGGGGTGTTAACTTAAATTTAACAAATATTATTTGGAATGTGTGTTAATAGTTATTATCTTTGTTCTGTTATCGGATTATTTAACTATTAAAATTATAAGTCATGCAAAAGGGAATTAAATTAGTGGGTAAAACAGTTGTTTATACCAATGGGCAACCTTGTGAATATACAGGTAAGATTGTTGCCGTTAATAATAGCAATTACATTGTATTAGATTGTAATGATGAGGCGGCATTTACTTTATATAATATGGGTTATGCCGTAGGTAGTGAAATAGCTTATGAACAAATTAAAAGAATTTTATAGGAACTGGGGACAAACCCCTTTCCTATCTGTTATCGGATTAATTACACATAAAAACTTATTAGTTATGACAACATCTTACAATCGTTCCTCTATTTATCAGTTCAATGAATTAAATGAAGTTCAGCAAAATTGGGTGCGCAATACCTATTTTGATGAGTTAAGCGATTGCCATAGTAATACCTATGTTATTCTTAAAGCGCACAAAAACGAGCCTTTGCCGTTGTGTATGTTTATGCGTACCAATAACAACAACTTCACGCATGGCATTTATGGAACTTCAGCGTTTGACGGGTATTTTATTACCATTTCCAGAGATTGCGAAAGTGTTACGATTGCACATAAATATTTCTAATTACATACATAAAAAACAAATAAAAATGAACAACACAAAAGAACATTTATTTATACTGCCTACTCATTGGGAGAAGCCAGTAAAAGAAGCACTTCGCAGGATGGGTAAAAACGGTATTTTGCCCAATGTTATTAGATGCGAAGTAAATACAACCCTTACATCTTTTAATAAATTCCAATTGCAGTTAATCGCAGACTCAGACCAGATATTACAGTTAGGGGTATATATTGGTACTGAATTGGCAAAGCCTGAGCCATTGGTAACAATTGGGGAACTTGAAGCAGCCGGTAAGATACCATCTTAAATATAATAACTGGTTAACTGATGAGGCTAATTGAAGCCGAAATATTAGGGGCTAATTATTCCCCTAATATATTAACCTAAAAAACAAAAAAATGAAATACCCAAAAGAACAGTATGAACTTTTGATAAAGGGATTGAAAATATTGGATAGTCATTTTGATATTACCAGTATTCACCCCTGCCAACTACAATATACCTTATACCAGCAAGCAAGTAAGGGACAGGAACACAATGCGTATTTTATTAATGAAAATGGAAATGTTGCAAGGGGCTATTATTTAGCAGCATTCGCAACTGAAGGATATGTAAAATTAATAGATTTTCTTAATGAAGATAATTTTCCTCTTTATCCGGAAGGGTGCAATGATAGCCATGTAGAAAATGCAGTCAAAAAAGCATTAAAAGAATTTTATACAATTGGATAATAAGCATGGTAGTATTTACTAAACAGTTTGGAGCTGATAAGTATTATAAATAATTGGTTAATTATATGGAAGAACAAAAAATTTATTACATATACACAATGTCTATAAATGGTATTGTTTTTTATGTAGGCATGACGGCAGACCCAATAGGAAGATATTACGCACATTATTTCGATAAGCAATCGGCTTGCTACTGGATAACAAGATTTTGCCTATGTGACAGAAAGCAAATATGTAAAATGTCAATTATTGATAGTGTATTAGGTAGTCAAGAAGCAAGAAAATTAGAGCGATATTACATAAATACTTACCAAAAGATTTCTTACCTGCTTAATTGCGAAATTTTTATAAAGCCATTTACAGATTTTCCGATAAGATTTCACAAGATTAAAAATGCTCACTTAATAACGGCAGAGTATTACAATATTAAGGAGCAAATTAAAAATAAACCATTTTTGGTTAAAAGTTAATACCTTTAGGATATGAGAATAAAAGGAACAAGATACGAACCAATAGAGGTGCTACCAATAGGAGCAAAGCCGGTTAGTCAATATGCCCGTGAGAATGCTAAAACAGCCGTTGGTGTTGTTTACATGAAATATACACGGCATATAGACGGCTATAAAAACGGCACAAAAGCACCCTACCCCGGATATTCAATCAGATGCTATTGCGGGATGAATTATGTTATTCCCGGATAAATACAACATAGTTGCAAAAATAAATATTCAATATTATTTGGAAATAGCGTTAAGAGTTATTATCTTTATAGGGCAATCAAAAGTAAACGTTTATTCAATTAATCACATAAAAATCAACAGAATGAAAACAATTAATTACAAGGGCTACACAATTACGGTATGTTTAACCGGATGGTATAGCGTTCATACTTCCAGATATGGCATTTTAAAAGCCGATACATTGCAAGGGATTAAGAAACAAATAAACCACGCAATTAAAGCCCCTCAATCGTAACACATTTATTTTCTTTTGATAATTTACTTTTATTTTATATACACATAAAAAAACAAAAACAAAATGACAAACACACAACAACACAATGCCGAATTAGTACAGTACGCTATTGATGGAATGGATAATATTAGCGAAGGTTATGAAGCTACTGAAGTACATCATCAAATATTCAATACCGATTATTTTATAATCGGGTGTTATCAGGCAGAGCAATGGCTTATTAAAAACGTTGGCATATTTGCAGCCATTGAAGAAATAAAGGAATATGAACAAGACAATTTCGGGGAAGTTACTACCGACCTAAGCAGCAGCGAAAAGGTTGTAAATATGTATGCCTACATTAAAGGTGAGGAAATACTTGGCAACTGTCCTACCCTTCAGGATAAATGGAATGAAAAGCTAACTACTGAAGATATTGAGAATATTAAAAAGGAACTGGCTGAAATGCTTTAAACCCTTAACCCTTCTCTATTAAATAATTTTTGGGGATGGTAGTACGTTTGGCAGTATCGTATAAACTGGCCTTAAAAATAATCTTTTTTTAAAAAACAAAATAAAATTTATCAATTATGGGACTCGATATGTATTTAACAAAGAAAAATTACATTGGCAACGAATACCGCAAACCTGAAGAAATGGTTACTGTAATAGTTCCCGAAAATCAGGGAGGGGCTTTGTTTCCTGTTAAGCAGCCAATTAAAAACGAGCGTATTTCTGAAATATCGGAGCGTGTAGGGTATTGGCGAAAGGCTAACCATATACATAAATGGTTTGTGGATAATATCCAGAAGGGGGAAGATGATTGCGGGGAGTATGAGGTTGCATGGGATGATTTAATGAAGTTATTATCTGATTGTAAAAAGGTAAGGGATAATAAAGAATTGGCCGGTGAAATACTACCCGCTCAATCTGGCTTCTTTTTTGGCAATACAGAATACGGCGAATGCTATTTTATGGAAATAGATGATACCATTAAAATCATAGAGGGATTAATTGAGGAAAAGGGGGATGACAAGTATTTGAGCGGTGACTTGTATTATTCATCATCTTGGTAATTTATTCCTAACAAAACACATAAAAACCATGACAAAGGTAAAATTCTTACTTGAAAAGGTAGGTGGCGGGGTATTCGCCTATTTTCCAGAACTTAAAGCAGATACAAGTGGTAATATGACATCATATAGCCATATTGGGCAGCATTCGGGTTGTAGTCATGATTATGCAAGGTCATGCAGGGTAGCTGTTTACAGTCAATACAACAGGCTTTTAATTGAATTGGTAGGGCAGGGATATAAAGACTTGGAAGTTATTAACGCTGAATTAATGGAATGTTGGCGCAGCCCTACTAAAAGAGAAATTAGTTTTGGTGAGGGGTGTAAACATTATAATTATTTTACTATACGGGAAATAGGCATTAATAAAAAAGGCAATCTAAAGAAATGGTTTATTTCAAAGGATGATGGATTGAGATACAACCGCTATTAAACCTTAAAAAAATAAAACGCATGAACTGGAAACAACTATTAAAGGACATACCGGCAATACTTCTGGAATGTTCGGTAGGGTTTATTATTGGGGTGCTTATGTACTTTAAACCGATTCCCAAAAACAAAACCCACTAATAACATGATACTACGAATAGTAATAATAGTCTTTATTGTTATGTATATATGTAGTAGGAATGTTAAATGCCTTCAGGACTACGATTTTAATAAACCGATTAAACCACAATTTAAAAAATAAACCATGCCACAACTTGGAAAGCTGCCCAACTTAGCAGCATCATTTGAAAAACTAAAGGTTATCCTTGATTTAAGAAACCTTGAACCCAATAGCTTGTTAGTATCTGCCATTCATAAAGCAATAGACAGAAAAGACAATCAAGCAGCTATTCACCTAATAAAACAACACGCAGAAGATGATAGGAAAGATGTTTCGGATGCCATAGGCGAAGATTTATTACAAAGAGTAGAATCATTTTAAATAAAACTAAATGAAATGAAAACAACCTATTTAACAAAGCAGCATCAAAGAGCCTTATTCTATCTGGAATGTATTGATAGGGTAATAAAAAACATCTTAACATCAGAAGATATGCAAAAAGACAATCAATCATGGTGGAAGCATCCATTTTTAGATAAGGAGAAATTGGCTAAAACCATAGCCCAAAAAAAAGAATTTTCCATCTGGCTAATGACAAGATACGAAAAGGTAATGGACAATATTTGCTCTCATTCATATTCAAGGGAAGTGACCCAAACAATGTAAACTCTCTTTTGTTTCAATTTTTATGTGTAAAAGCACCCCCTACTATTCTTAGTGTGGGGGTTTTCTTATTGCCAAAAATAAAAAATCCCTCATGCCATTTAAGCACAAGGGATTGAGTAAGTATATTTAATAAGTTAGTAGCCGTTGCCGTCGCCGTCGCCGTCGCCGTCGCCGTAGCCGTAGCCGTAGCCGTTGCCGTCGCCGTCGCCGTAGCCGTCGCCGTAGCCGTAGCCGTCGCCGTCGCCGTAGCCGTAGCCGTTGCCGTAGCCGTGTGTATTTTGGCTCTCCTCGAAATTTATACTTATACGATTTGATTCCATTTTTCTTTATTTACGGTTATTGTATGAACTACTGTAAGCCAATCGAACTCAACGATACCTTCGCATTTATCCAATTTAGTTGAAGGTGTAGCACCATTTACTAATTCAGGAAGCCCTTTTGTAGTTCCCCACGAACGGATATTATATGCGCTGTGTAACTTACAGTCATTGCCGTTTCGCTCAAACTTTCCGATATATACCCATCCTCTTTGAAGAACTACAATTTTAATATCTCCATCGTACTGAACAACCTGTGATTTAGGAACGTATGTAACGCCCTCAATAACTAACTCTTGAATTTTTGTTTGCATGATTTTTGTTTTTTATTAATTATGAATATCTCTTTCATCGTAGGCTCTTTGCCTGAAATCTGGATTAAACCTTTGGTCAAATAGTTTCCTTTGCTTCTCTATTTCCTTTTCCATTTCATCGGCTGGCTCTTGACTTGTTGATGTGACAAGTAATACAAAGAGTATTATTACAGATAATACCAATACAGCAAAAAAGGTACTCATGGGTATTTAAGTTTTGGTTTTATAAAATCAATTTGTCTTTTATCTAATTGTGAAACAATATCAATCCCCGTTCCCCCAATTACTATTTCAAATGAATTAATCTTTATGCTACTATCATCTACTGAGGCGGGAACAAATGTTGCTGGATTGCCTATTTCAGCGTGATAGGCGTAGTCCAATTCATAATCGTAATTAACAAGTATCTCAAAGCCGTTTTCATCTAATATGGTTTCTTCGCTGTTTTTCATGGTTTTGCTTTTATTAGTTTACTGATACTAATTCTTCCTCTAATACCTTAGTGAATGAGATAGACTCAAAGCCTTCGTGAACGGGTGCGAAATACTTAGCCCTGCCACACCAATAATGAGAAACTGGAATCGCACAATTGCAATCAGCGCATTTGTTAAATAAAGCACGCTTTTCATAAGGAAGAATACCAACCATCCAAAGACCGCAGTTGTGACATTTCTCTAATGATAATACCGTATAAACATTTCCTTTTTTAACCGAGGTACATGTTGTAGATGACTTTAATGCTACCACCTTCTGTCCAATGTAAAACGGTGCTGTGTTCATATACTTTGTTTTTGTTATTCTGCTGAATGCTCGTAAAGGTCGTTTGAGTTAATATTTTGAAGGCTTTCCCTTATCTTGATAATGTTTTCTCTGGATGCTGTTTCTGTTTTTAAAATACGCCACAATACCATTCTATCAATGCCTAAATTATTGGCTGGCTCTGTTTTGGTATTAAACCCGTCCACATACTTAGATAGCTTGATAAATTCGGCATCAGTTAATTTTTCACCGTGATTGCCTTTTCCTTTTTTGGGTTTAGCGTTATCCATTTTTTTCATTATGAGTTATTTATGGTTTGATATGCTTATCACTAACCGAAGATAATTATAACCTATTAAATCTACAAAACATTTGCACTACTTTATTTTTGAACACTTGTTGCAAATATTTTTATCCGGTAAGGCTATGAGTTGATTGTTTGGGTTAATCGGCTCAATGGAATGATACAAAATGCGCTGAAGTGATACGAAATAAAAAGCCCCTTCACATTGGAAGGGGTTGCCCTTTTTTAAGGGGCGGGAGGATAACCACAAACCTCCATGTTAGGCACAATACTATCACACTAATATTGCGGCGACAATAGCTATTAAAATAACAGCGATTATAACACATAGCCCAACTATAAAATGTTTATTGGTATATCGCACATTATCAGATTTATCAAGCTCCCAATATCTTTTATATTTATTCATATATTATGGTTTTATTAAAATCCATGATGCAGTCATAACATCAAGTTTAAGGTTATTTTCTTTTACAAATTCATCAACAGCTTGTCCAACTCCACATGATTTTTCCCCGTAATCATGCCCAGCAAAAATACCACCTGATTTAAGTTTAGGGTAAAAGTTATTTAAGTCTGCTTTTACTGATTCATAATCATGCGCTGCATCTATAAATATCATTGAAAAAAAATCGTCAGGGAATTTTTTATATAGTTGTTGACTTTCTCCTATTAATATATCTGGTAAATGTCCCACAACACTTGTTACGTTATCTTTAAATATATCCAACAAATTATCCCCACAAGATTTTATCAAATCTTCGTGGTGGGTACACTCTGGTTTGAAGATGTCTATGACCTTAACGGATATTTCTTTATTTGAACTATCAATTTTTTGCATCATATAAGATGTTGATTTCCCCATAAAGCAACCGACTTCTAAAAAAATATCTCCATCTTTCCCATTTTTAACCGCAAGGTCATAGATGTCTTGAAAGTCAAACCATCCGATTATATCGGTATAGCTTTTAATTTTGTTGTTTTTACTTTCCATAATTTTACCGTACTGTGCCTAACAATGTGTTTGCCAAAATAGCGGCTTGACGTTCATTGCTCGGCTTGTGAATAATTTGTTTAGCTTTTGGTTTTCAATTTAGCTTTGGTGCTGCCAATTCCGCTACTTCGGCAAGCACCAACGAAGCTACTTTAATTCATCTTGCATTAAATGTTTTCCGTCATTATCTATTTTTCTAAATCCTTCATGCCATAATGTTCTTGTGATGATAGCGGCTTTTCTTTCAATTTCATCTTCCAGACAATTAGGGAAAACTTCATGCAAACTTTCGTGTATTAATATCTCTAATAATTTCTTTCCTTTTAACCGTGAATCAACTTCTATCGTACCATTGCCATAAGACCACCCATTGACCTTCGCCAATTTCTTGTAAGTAACTTTTATGCGCTTTCTAATCGACATACGCTCCGTCTGTTGGTTCTTTATCGTCTGGAACAAAATCTACTAACTCATGTGGTACTTCAGCACTAAAGGTTCTACCCACTTCACTTGCCATTTGCGATTGCTTTTTAAACCAATCAGCTATCTTTAAAACGTATTGGTATTGAGCAGCCGGATTGCTTGTTCCTGATTTGTTACGAAGGTATCTTACTACTTCAGCGTCCATTAATTAGTGAAGTTTGCCGTTAATAATCTGATAGTTCTTTACCGTATAATCCCCGTTTTTCTCTACTTCTATATGAGCAAACCCATGTTGATAGTTACTTACTAATGGGCTATAATCTGGCTTTAATTCACACAAAGAACCAGTTGACCATGTAGTGATAACCTTACCATCCATATTGGTTTCTGAATGAGTAGACACCTTGTGAACGTGACCTATAATAGTTGATTGTTTGGCCTTCATATACACACCCCTTGCACTATTTACGGGACTGAAAAAACCTTTCATTATATGATGTCCGTGAGTTATAGATAACTTTCCCGCCTTAACTAATACCTTGTCATCTATAATCCTTATATTTTGCTCATTAAGTCGTAGCCTATTTTCCATGTGATAGTATTCATCATCGAAAATTTCCTTAACTTTTGACATCAACCATTGCTCATATCTAATACAATGGTTTCCCTTAATCCACCAAATCAACGCATCTGAAAAAGTATTTCTAAGAACTATTAGAAACGCTTTAGCAGCATCAAATTCTTCCTTAACGCTTCTTTTTCGTGGGTCATGTTGGAATCGGCTAATGCCACTAAAATCTAATAAATCTCCGTTTACGATAATGGTATTAACCTTGTTTTGTACCCCGTAATCTAATGCTATTGTGATAGCGTTAATATCGTGATACGGTATATGTAAGTCGGATATTAAAAGTATATTGTTATTGGCTAATGGAAGTTTAATAGGTTGTCTATCCTCTTTGTAACTATCAGGCAAAGCATACGGATTTTTGGGTCTATCTTCTTGCATAAAAAATTCACTTTCACGAATCTTTTTTATATTTTTAGAACCTCTGGCTTTCCCTTCAATGTATCTTAATGCTGTTCTGGCATTTTCTACCGTGTTATATAATAGCTTATTTTCATTGTGCATTATTCGGGCAAGTTTTAAAGTCGGCATTTTCATGCCATACTTCTTCCTGTACTCCCTTGCTGTTTCCGATGAAAGACTATTTCCTCCCATATAACTTTATTTATTGAACCTTAGTACGGGATATATTTTGTTTTTCCATTAACCTTTATGGCTCTTAGGAACTCCCTTTTATTACTTCTTGTTACAGATGAATATGATACATGAACCCAATCAGGGTTTTCGTCATTCCCAAATTCGTAGATGGCTTGGGACAGCTCTATGCCGGATGATTTCAACCACTCCCAAAGCTGTCTATTGGTTACGCCTCCTGTCATTTGCAAATCCATTGCCTCTCCTGTCATGTGTTGGCTAGTCTTTGCACCACCTACGGCCTTGTTTAATGCAGGGCATCGGTAAAATGATATAATCCTTATGGGTACTCCAAAGTGTTCCCTGATAGGCTCAAATAACTTTTCAGCCGTTATCTTCATAGCCTTTAATGCTTCGGGTGTTGGGGTATTATCAATACCTTTTCTGCTTCCGGTTGCACTAACTATTGCCTCTGCATAAGTAACGTGCTTAGAAATATTTTCCATAGTAAACTAAATAGTATTATCGAATAAAATAAACCAATACAATCAGGATAATAGCAACTGCAATCATACCGGCATACCAACGTTTAATATCCTCTTTGTTATGAAGTAGGCTAAGAATTATATCATCCCAGAAACTTGTTGTAGTTTCTGAAACATGATACCATTCTTTCCCCCTGAATAGGTTTAGCGATACATCAAAGAAAGGTTTCCTTACTACAATGCAGTATAATACCAATGGTATTATTTGGTCTGCCATATCGCTAACAAGTATAGATGCTAAACCTACTATGATAAGGTAAATAGCCGTCCATAACCCATGATATATTGGCTTATTCTGCTTTATTAGAACAGAGTGCCACCACGCCATTACTATATTAATAATTGGCACTAATATCAGGAATGCGGCTATCATTTTCTTGGCTGTATTAATTTCAACCACGCCCAACCACCAAGAAAGGCGGCAAGTCCTGTAATCATTAAGGCAACCTTGATATTAGCTGCCTGAACTGTACCGTAGTCCTGACCTATTAAGCCAACGAAGAATGCAATTAAACCGCCAACCATTAGAATGGCAATCCATGTAGTTTTTTTCATGATGTTTTTTTTAAATAGTGACGTAAATCAAAAGGCTCTTGCATTGTCAAAATGAATGGAATACCAAAAAACAAAAATGCTATTAATGATATTATCCCTATTGTAACTAACATGGTTTTTAGTTTAAGAAAGGAATCTTTATACCAAGCAATTTACGACATGAATACAAAATAAATAGCACAATTAATCCACAAAGGGAATAGAACCATTTTTTATAGAACCCTAATTTGTCCTCTAAATTCGTAATTCGCAAATCCCGTTTTGAGATAGTGTCGTCCTTTGCTATGATGCTTAGTGTTAGTGCCTGAACTCTTGCCGTACTCTCCCTTTTTATGTTTACAATCAATGTGGAATCTAAGCAAGGTTTTAGGGACTTTTTTATCTGGACGCTTATAGCCGTCCGTAATGAGTCAATATTCAATGACTTATACTTGGTTATGGTTACTACTCCATTCTTTACAACGGTATCTGGTTGCTTGGATTGCAGTACAAATAAAAGGCTATCAGCATAGGTTGAAAGGTCGAATAAGGCTTGGTTATAGTCGAAGCTATCCACCTTATAGGAACTATCAACGCTTTCCTTTATGGGGTATTTTACGGCACAATATTCGGCTGCTTTCTGTTCGTGGTTATTGAACCAAGTGGTAGCTTTTTTTTGATTGACGCAACCAGAAAGTGTCAGTACGGCCACAATAAAGAGACCGACATTGCGTAACCGATATAATTGAATCTTCATAAATAATCCTCCTAAATTTGTGTTCGCCAAAGTGTGATGGGTATGTTACACACGAAGTAAATAGGACAAAGATAAAACTAACTCTCATCATCATTGAGTATTTCTTGTACCTCATGCTCCCTTTCCTTGATTTTTAGTTTTCTCATTTTATCCTCATCATTCTGTTTTTTAATATAAAACCACAATCGGGCAATACCATACAATACTGCTATAAGAAATAATACGAATCCTTTTATATCACCTAAATTAAGCCAAGCCGCATAGGTGAAAATTGGAATACCTAATATATCCGCTAAAGACATTATTTTAAATTCCGCCATTGCCGTAGTTCTTTTAACAATAACCCTATAAATATTCCTACCAATGCTATAAATAAAGCCCTTATTCCGTTCGTGTTGTTCACGGATAAACCCGTTACCATTGAGACTACTTCCCATGCTACCCGAATCACCGAAAACCAAAGCATCCATCTTATCACCGGCCTGTATTTTCTTAATAGGTCGTAAATGGTGGCGATTAGTATTGTATCTTTCAGTTTGTCCCATATATAATAAGAGTTTGCCCAGTATTCATTAGAGAAATCGGCAATAGTCAGGAATACTAACACGCCAAGCATATACACTATGATTGAAACTATTGCCCATCTCATTGTTATGGATTTTTTGGAGGGTCTTTAGGTCTATCACCGCCCGGTTCAGTACCCGACAATACATTTGGCTTTCTCCATCTATCGGCAGCAACACCAAAGAAGAAACCCCAAATAGTCCAGAAAAGATAATCTTCAACCGACTGTTTAAGTTCCTTACCAAAGAATAAGTTGCATACGATATACATAACCGCAAGGCAAACGAATAAGAAAAGGAATAACCTTTTGCTACTTGTTTCCCCATCTGCCCCTAAAAAAAACTCCTTGAACGTTTTCATATACTCTAATTTTAATTATTTACCCATTTGTGTCTTTTACCTCTGCGCACTGGAAGCCCAGAACGCCCCCCACTACTTGCATACGTCACCTCAATATATTTACCCAACTCCGCAGCCGTAACCGTTACACTTGTCCCTGTTATGGTCAATGGTGTATCAGTTGTTGTCTCTGAAGTGTAGTTTAAACTTTTCAATGTCGCTGAAACAGCACCCGACCCTAAGTCAATAGTTGCCGAAGCAGTAGAATTACTATGTGTCTCTCTCCATACGCTCCAAAGTTTCTTGCTACCATTCACCTCATTTTGGTAACACACATACGTTCCTGTACTATCGCCATTCGTTACCATTGTAGCCCAGCCAGTGTAGTTTGTTTCGGCTGTCTTTTGTTGGGTCAATACTTTACCTACTATTCTTAACGTGTCTACAAATGAAGCGTTTTGGTCTGTTGCTGACATGAAATCGAATACATAGCTACCATCGTGACCATACCAATAATAATAGTAGGTATTCATGTAACCGCTACCACCTATTTGAAAGTGTTTCTTATGTCGCCAAGTATTGTCGGCCATTATTTCCTTATCAGTTTTACCCGCTACCGTTCCGACATTATGAGGCGAAGCCAAAATATCATTGGAAGCACCGCCTGAACTTTCGGTAATGTCATACATCGACTGATTAGGGAATAGTTTGTTCATTAGGATATTGAACTTCTGCAAGCGAGTAATAAGATTCCACCTACCCGCAGTTATAGCCGTATCTGCATCTACACCGTTCTGACCATCGTATAATGAATTAAGGTAAAGGTTAAACCCGAAACCATCCCACGGGCAAGCCCTTGAAGTTCCATAGCGAAGCCAGTTTTCAAAGAATAATGCCTTCACATAAACGGTATCTAAGTAAGTCAAAGCAGGGACTACCACACACATGTTAGGGTCAGCCTGTTTTACCTTCCAATACACAGTGTCCATTCTGGTAAAAACAACAGAAGGTTGAGCATGAGCAATAGCCACATCAACACCACCGGCTGGCCAGTCCTTTGAAACCTCGTTGTCTATTTCAGCTACATCCATGCCCCCTTGTCCGGGAGTTGTAGGTGCGCCGTGAATAATATACCCTGTTAAATCCGCAGAAGCATTAGACCCGTAAAGAGCCGTGAACATATACCACTTGCGAGCATCCCCCGCCCAAGCTGATTTACTTACTGAATCCGCACCCGGTTCAATGTTTTTGTAATTATTGGCATTACTCCAATTTCCGTAATCATAAGTAGCGGATAAACCCGCACTCAAATTGCGAGTAGTCGCACCAACGATGTAAACCCTTGTTTTTATTCCGTAGGTTCTGGCATCATTAAACACCCGGGTATTAAAAGCATCGTACCCGTTTTGATCTAACTTATAGACAAGTGAAGGAGACCCAATAGGAGTTGCGTTGGTATGAACTGCACTATCAAATATCGCCCCGAAATAACTTATCCTCTGTGACCAACCCATCTTTCGCATCAAGGTCATGTTCACATTATCTAAAGCCCCTATTCCATGAAAATACTTACCCGGGTCTGCATTGGCAACGATTGTAGGAGTCCTGTAAATAGTAGGAGCAACGCTTTGACTGTCCCCGTATAACCTGAACTCATAGTTCTGCGCATTCTTATCATCGTAATCCAGACACCTAATCCGTAATCCCCTGACATTGGAATATGCAGCAAGGTTTACATGAGTCCAGACATTGAAGCCTCCTATTTCTAAAGTGTAAGTACCTAACGAATCCCCTGCATCGAGATAATTATTAACAAGCATCTTGTTATCATTATCATCAGTCAGTATCGTTATAAAGAACGTACCACCGCCCCCGACTTGCCATACATCGAAGTTTACACCGTTGTAATAATTATCGAATAGAATGTAACCTTCCCACGGAGTAGAGTAAGCCTCCGAAGTATTAGTTGTTGATACTTTTGTAAGCGTATCACCGTCTACTAATCTTGCAACGTCAAAGGTTTTACGCCCGTTACGGGTAAATGCCTTTGTCGCATCAGGATAAAAACGGGTTGTTGATTGGGCTGCGCTTACCGTTACAATCATTGTGTCCGCACTTGTTGCACTACTATCATCAGTAACGGCCAATCTGAAATAATAAACCCCCTGTGCCAATCCGGTAACTGTGGTAGTTGCTGAAGATGGAGAGGTAATGGTCGCTGAACCACCCGATACTTTACTCCACGCATAAGTAGTAATTACCCCGTCAGGGTCACTTGAACTTGTACCGTTTAAGGTCGCTGTTGTAGTTGGTAAAGTAATCGTTTGGTCTGCCCCTGCATTTGCTATTGGTGGTGTATTCGGAATACTTGACCTTGAATACAAAGCTAAATGCTTCCACCAATTCGTAGAGGTATCAGTACCGTTTAATGAATAAGCACTATCAGGGCTGTGTCCTAACCCTGTTGAAGCAGGGTAATACTTTGTCTTAGTTCCTGACAAGTCAGCGTATAAGGCATCTGAAGCACTCTCAGGTGTACCACCGTTGGCATCGTCCCCGTTTCTCCAAACCTTATTATATTTACCTGTGCTGATTGTGGTAACATCAATACCTAATAGCGTTGTAGAAATCGAAAGCGTTGAACCGAATACCCTTGCCCACACGAAACCACTTTCTGAAAGTGTTCCCCACATACGACCTACTCCCCCTGACCACCCACTAATACCCCAATTCGCATGAACGGAACTATCAGGTAAGGCAGTTGTATTGGCTAAGATACTTTCTATGTCGGCTTTATAATCGGGAGTATAGTTACCTGAAGTGTTGAAGATGGTAACAATCATAAAGTAAATAGTGTCACCGGCAGCAACAACATATTTACCATCTTTATTTAATCCGGCATCTTCCAAATACTTACCCGGCCTCCAAGAATGCAAGCCGGATGAATTTGTTTGTCCGTCACCTTCGAAAGCAAACCATGTCCTTCTGTTAGCCTGTGGTGCTGCGCTATATCCCTGAGCCTGAAAAAATCCGTGGTCACGGCTGTTTCGTACCCAATTGACAAACGTCCCTTCAGTATATCCTCCGGGTTGAGCGAAAGAAAAAAGAGAATAAAGAATAAATGATATGATTAGTAGTAACCTCATTTTTTTATTAAGGGGGAATTTTTAAGGTGCGAAATAGTAATAAACGTATCTGTATGAATAAGTATGGGATGATGCGTCAACTGAGGCGTTCCCCCTTACAATAGCATTTCCCCCACCAAAATAAATCCTGAATGTTTGGTTGTTATCGTATGTAACAGCACTTCCTGATAAGTCATAACTATTAGACATTGATGAAGCGATAGGTAAACTCAAAGTAATTTGTGTGTCACCTGTTGCTGTTGGGTCTATCGTAACCTCTCCCCATACTTCTATTTTATTACCTGTCCTTTGGTAGTAAGAAGTTGTTACAGAAGCAGTACCTATATTGGTTACGTCTGTTTTAGTGGGGGAATAACTTGTTTGAACAATCGGGAAATCCAATTGCGCTACTGTACTATCGCTTTCGCCTTTCACTAATAACTTAACATCATTAGAAGTCGCTACTCTCGTACCACCTAATCTAAATGCGCCTTGTTGGTATAATGCTCCGCTATTCTGTAAACTGTACGCTCCGAAATCCGTTGTGCTTCCAAATGTGAAATCACCGGCATTATAATATCCAGAGCCTAACGCATTAAATCGTATTACTCCACCTGTATAGTTATAATAGTCTGTTAGTATATAACCCTGTCCTCCTGAAGTTCCTGTTTGATGTCTTAGTGTCCAACTTGCTGCCTTGTCCTGTAATCCAGAAAAGGCAAAATCTTGCATTTTTTGTATATCCCCGCCTACGCTATCTCTTGTCCAAGTATAACCGCCCATAATAGAAGTTCTATTAGCCGATAAACGCCCCCCCTTAGCCAATACTGAATCAAGATAAGGAGTAGACGCACCGCCTGAAGTAGCAGCAGCTACAAGGCTGTCAACATATAGTTTATAAGGAATAGATAAACTATCGGAAGTAGTTAGATATGGTTTATTTACATAAATGGCTTTATTAGAAAAAACAGGGTTGTCCTTCCTTACATATCTTTCGTAAACATCAGGACGAGCATAAGATAATTTACCACTTCCTAATATTGATTTTACCGCTTCGTTATTTCCGTACTCTGAAAGATGCACACCATCAGATACATAAATACTTCCGGGTTTATTTATTAAATCACCCATCGTATTCAAAACCTTTCCAGGATAAATATCATTAAGTGTATCTAATAGAATTAACTGATTAGTTTGGTTTGTACCTGGATTCTCAGGGAACAAGCCAAAATATATAGTACCTCCATAAGATTCGACACTATCCTTTATTCTAGCTAAATTTGACAATGTTGTACTTAATGACAAACCATAACGAGCATCATTGCTCATACGGGTCATTAATACTTGTTTAGGCTGCAATCTAACAATATCGTTTAAAGCGGAAATTGTCTGAGTTGTTTGGTCGTAAGAGCCTGAGTTTATTACTAAAGAAGGAATATATTTATTTAATTGCTCCCCTATTCTCCCCCCCCATGTTTGCGCATACAATCCGTCTATCTTACTGTCACCAATTAACATCAAATCAGAATACTTTGCCTCCTGTGTGAACCATGCAATAGAATCAACCGTATGAGAACCACCATAGTTTATAAGCCCAATTTCACCCGTATTAGGAGTGAATACCAATGATGCTCCTGAAGTTGGTTGAGGATAGTAATAATTCAACACCACCTCTGATGCGTTAGTGGTAATATTTTTTGCAATAGCAGTAACCGTGTCGTAATTTCTCTCTATCGACACAAGTATTTTATCTCCTGCCGAATATGAAATAACTGATGTAGAAGTAGCTTTTACACCCATTCCCTCGCCACCGTATATATAAACCTTTCCAGCATTAGCCCCATTAGTTACGTCAACTTTCATAGCTAATCCCGGTTGACCTCCATTTGGATTTATAGATTGTTGGCCTAAGCCTATACCGTATGTAGTACTAGACGGCGTTGCTATAAGCCATTGACCCGACAACTTCCATCTTGTTAATGAAGAATAATCTATAACCAAGAACCTACTAAAATCATTAACACCTCCTGAGCAAATAATTTTACCGCCAGACGTACCCCATGCGCCCCCCGTTCTAACGAAGTCACCTAATGAAGCCCACGTATTTTGACTGTATAATAAACCGTATGCAGATGGGGGTGTATATGTTGTACTTGAAATGCTTAATGAACTATCAGCATTAGATGTAAGAGTAACATTAGTACCAGCCTGAAAACGTTTTAGTTTTAATGTATCGGCATCTATAAAGAATATGGATGTTCCGGTATTCGTTGCTGGTTTCACATACACACTATCGCTTCCAATAGCAGGATATTTGGTATTGTAGTAGGCTTCACTATGTAGAGTTGGAACACTTACGCTATCTATTGTTCCGAAGTCTAATGTAGTTCCATTTCTTCTTAGAACGTGTCCACTTGTTCCGGCTGTTATGTCTGCAATATCTCCGGTACTATTGGATGTCCTACCGACTATTGATAGCCCTGCCGATTGCCTGAACTTAGCATTTGATACAGCATTATTGGCAATAGTAGCAGCAACACTTCCCGTTCCTGAAGCCGTTACATCACCTGTTAATCCTGTTATTCCACCACTTCCGGTTGGGAATGGAATTAAATCGCCATCTGCCACACCATCTTTATAAATATAAATATCTGTTGTTCCACCTGTCCACACTCCGGCAGAAAGACTTCCCCCGTTATGAATATAAATAAGAAAATGTCCTGTCCTATACTTTGCAAGGTTAAGGTAGGTGTTTACTTCAGAAACAGATTGGTAGTCCCTCATTACAAAGTTAACCGCATCGTAGTATTGTGAACGGGCATCTGTTGGAACAGCTTGCGAAACCCCATAACTTTTATTAGATACCGTAAAGTTTGCAGGGTTATATGTCTGCCCATAAGAAACAAACGATACGATAAGGAATATAAAAAGAAATATTTTTTTCATTAAGATAGTATTAATGGGCTTGTAAAATCATTTGATACTTGAACCCTTGAAACATAATATGTGTACGATGAAAGTCCAGACGGATTTAAAGCATCCCTAAATACCGCATCTGGAATTGTACCATTATTTAATGCTGTGTTATACCATGTTGTTTTAATGCTTTCTCCAACCGGAACACGAATCACCAAGTACATATTTGTGTTGGCGGCTGTTGGGTATGGTACTGATATTGCCGAATTGTGTGTTATACTGAAAGTTCCCTGATATGATATTGCGTCCGTATTTGCTGATAATGCAGCGAAATAATCAGTAGAACCATAGTAATAACTTCCGGTAATACTTACTGTATTTACAGTTAATGTAGCCGTTGATGAAGTAGCACTTCCGCATGAGTTGGTAGCTATTACTGTATAATCGGCAGCATCACCACTTGTAACACTTGTAAGTGATAATGTAGCATCTGTTTCACCACTCATTAAAACTCCATCCTTATACCATTGGTAAGTTACGGTAGCCGTTCCACCCACTATTACGGTAAACGTTGCGGTATTGCCTGAATCAGTTGTTTGAGAAACAGGCTGTAAAATAAAAAATGGGGGTATGCAAGCAGCCGCACCGATTATCTGTTGCGCTCTTGTAGCATAGCCCCCGCATAGGGATAATAAGTAATTAGTGGTAGCGTCAAGATATGGGTCGGTTGAATCGTATGCGTACATAAATTCAACGGCCTTTCTTTCCAAATACAAAAGGTATGGTAGTCGCTTATCTACTGCTTGCGTATTGTAGAATTTGCGGCTGTCAATATCCTGTAAGGCAAGATATTCGCTGACCTTTGCTATATCTATGACGGTTGATGTAGGTAGTGCTGGCATTAGAAATAGGTTGTTTCGTTTACCTGATAGTTGTATGCCCTATCGAGACAACTTTGTGCCGCGTACTGGTCAGTACCTATTGATGTGGCATTGGTAGCAGCGTCTATTTCTGTTCTTAGTTTTGATTTGTTAGTAAAATAGTTATTATCGGTTGTGATAAGTGGGTTGGATGATTGCCGTCTTGTTAATGAGTAGTAGAATATCTCCAACAATGCAGTAGTGGTATATAATACCGTGTAGGTATATGTCGCTCCACTAATCGGAAGTGTTGTTGCCCATTCAACCACTACATTAAGACTATAATCCCTATCCAATATGTCAGTAAGAGTTATGGATGAATCGCCAATAGCCCACGTTATATAATCTGTGCTTGAACCACTTGGGGTAAGAAATGTTCCATCTTTTTTTACAAGATATATAGTCCTCCCCGTTAAGTTAGGGTCGCTTCCTCCTGAACTGGTATCAGTAAGAACGAGATTATTTGCGTTCCCTCCTTGTCCTATTGAACACGATGCGGTAAAAGCCATGTTTACTTTTTAAAATTGTTTTAAAATAAAGGGAAGTAATGCGAACGCACCCAACTTCCGGTCTTTTACTAACTATCAAATCAAAAACTTACTTTATAAGGCTTTTCACTTTTTTCAATGTTTCGTCTGCCTTATTTCCACCACCGATGAAGTATTCTGCCAAAGCCTGAACTTCATTTTTATCTGTTGATGGCTGCAATATTGCAAGCGGTTGGTTATTGCTCAACCACACGAATCTGTATTCTGCGGGGTCGAATGAGATAACCTTTTTATCCATTGCTCTTTTAATCAATGCTTGATATTCCAAATTTTTACCGGATACCAAGTCATTGAAGAAATCTGGATTACTCTCTGCCATTTCTTCTACTCTGTTCTTCAGGATGTCAATGTCTTCTGTGCTATCCCAAAGCATTGCGTCTGCGAATTGAACTACTTGTGCTTCGCTCATTTCCTCTGCTACTTTTAAAGCATTGAACTTGGCTGTTCTTTCTTTACGCTTATCAGTAGAAAGTTGTTTTTCGTCTATGCGCTCAAACATTTGAAGTTTGGTAGCGTCTGCGAAATCACCGTTCTTCAATTTTGGATGAAGTAATAGATACATCACCATTCCAAAATCATCCTGATTCGATAAGTCAAAGAACAGAACACCTTGCTTGCTTTCTGTTACCTTTACTTTATGAAATGACACCGGAACTCCTTCGTCATTTACATCTTTCACCATTCCTACATACTTCATTTTTTGATGGCCTTCTCTTTTCTCATGCTTATCTACCACTCTAAATGTGGCAGGGTCAAGAGTATAAATGAACGGCCAAACTTTTTTACCCTTATTGTCAGGGTGTGGGTCATCATTGGATATATTGAACTTGAACCTAACTGACTTACCGAATGAAAGAACTTTTTCTTCTAATTCCTGTCTGAATTGTGCGGTAAAGTCATTGTAATTTTTTACTTGATGTAACATTTTGATTTGATTTAATTAGTAAAAGAAAGAAAGCAGGGAGAGTATGTAACTCTCCCTGCGTATTGATTAGATTACACGATACTTTTGGAAGTGCTTAACAGCAAGACATTCCAGACCTTGCATAGAATACCAGTCAGTATGTAGTTGGGCTACACTTGATGTTGGTATTTCTGCCAACGCACCTGTTCTCCACTCAGCCATGATACCGTTGTTTGAACCGGTCACACCACCACCGAAAGGAGATGCCATGTTACGGATTTGCAAACGTGGCGCACGACCATTATCAACTGTTTCTACTTGGTCTTTTGGAACCCAATAGATAGAACCGTTGATGTCTGCGGAAAGAGTTGCGCTGAATAATTGAGGATGGTCAAGTAATGGGATATGGATGAAATCCAAAGTGTACCCACGATACTTGATTTGCTCTACTTCAAAATCGAAGGTGCGACCATCAATAACCAACCTTACGGAAGTTACACCGGCAGAACCAAGATTTTTGAAGAATTTGCTTAACAGGCCATACGCACGACTACCCATGAATCCCATTTGAGATGTAGGGGCTTTGTTGGCAATCCAGTTGTCCACCATGTCGTCAAGTTCGGTGAAACCGAAAGTTCCGAGAACGGCTGCTGAATCAGAGATACCATAAGTGGTAACGTACCAATCAAGACCTCCGGTAGTAGCGATTGGAAGACCGCTTGAAGGGTCAGCCAAGAATGGGTTAGAATCTGAAAAGTCTGTGGTAGATTGAGTACCGGCAAACATTTGAACAGAAATATCACCCTGCATCTTGATTACCTTCTGGATGTGTTGGTATGGAAGGATATGGTAGTCCCCATTAACCTGAACTTCGATTTTAGCCACCTTTTGGATGTCTGAAATTTCATCAACCTCACGGAAGATTTGAATTTTGTTCCGGTGTTTGGTAACACCATATCTACGGTTGGTTGGAGCGTCAGACTTTTCAGCGAATGCGTTAGAACCGAAAGAAACGGTATCGTTAACGGTTGCGAAGAAAGGTGCTGAGTTACCACCAACTGAACGAACGGTAAGAGTGGCAGTACCGGAACCGAATGTTACGGCCTGAACACGTGCCTGACGGCCATTGTTATTGGTATTGGAAGTTTTAATCAGGTCGCCTACACGTGGGAATGTGGAAGCAGTATTGATTGTAAACTGGATTTGCGCAAGTCCTGTTGAAGTTACTGCGCTGATTGTACCTACTTCATATACATCGTTGTTAACGAAATTATCGTAGATTGGCATTGACGTAGCCTTGTAGCGGTTCACCAATTTCATAATATCGGTGAAGGCTCTATCACGGCTTTGGTCATAAATATTAGGGTCGATTTCCCTTTGGTCAAGAAAGTCAATTGCTGAGACAAACGACTTAACGACTGTACCTTGTGTTACTGGCATTGTTATACGGATTGTGAATGAATAAAAATTGTTTTATTTTCACAACCCTACACAATATATAATCGCTTATTTAGCGAACGACTCCCTGTTTAGCCATTGCTGCGGCAGGGGAAGTTGGAGCAGTATCAGATTTTGCAGCCGTTCCCTTTTCGGGTTCTTTTGCATTCTCTATTGGGTCGATGGCCTTTTTACCACCAAGCGAGAGGAAGTGTTTAGCGTGTTCTTTTAAAAAGCCTTTCGGGTCTGCGACAAAAGCGGCTACTAACAACTGCTTTTCAATATCGTTTTCCCCTTTGCTGTTTTGTAGGGATTTAGCCCACTTGTCAGCGTCCGTTAAAAGTTCAATCGCTCTTTGTGGATTTGATAAGGGAATGTTCACCTTTTCATCTCCTTCTCCAATAGTTATAAACTTATTGGCTAATATATTTTTCGAGGTTTCGTGTTCTACGACCTGCGATTTGTATGCTTCCAATGCTTGAATAGCTTGCTGTTCCCTTGTATCGGGTTCGGCAGCTTTAGTCTCCGGTGGCTTGGGAATGAGAAATTTTTGCTGGTTGGCTACTAAGGTGTCCCTGAACTTATCTGCTCTTGCTTCCAAAAGCAGCCTTGATTCCTCAACTTCTTCTTCAGAATAAGTATCGGTGTCCAACTTGTATTTTTCCAGCACTTCTGCTTTAAACAGCGCATTAAGGGCTTTGTCGGTTGCCTTTGGATATTCTAACCTTAGTTGCTGTTTCAGCACATCTTCGGCAGACATCTTCGTGTAATCCGTATTCAATTCCCTCAAATAATCACTTGTATTCCCGTTGTTCATCCAGTTTTCAAAGAAGGCCAACATTTGTTCGCTATCCTTTACTGTATTGAGCAACTTTACCACTTTGTCATCGTACCCCAACTCCTTTAAAATTGTGTCGGGTTGTTGACTTTTAAGAACTTCCTGCAAAGTTGGAACTTTTGACACTTCCTCTTTTTGAGGGGTGGGTGTCGCCTTTTCTTCTGTTTGCTTGGGAGATTCCGGCTTTCCTTCTTCAGCTATTGGCTGCACATTTGTCGTCTCGACAGGTGTTGCGGCTGCGGCTGCTTGCGGTGCGTCCTTCTTCTCTTGACCGGATTCGGTCGTTATAATGTTCGGTACTTGTACCGATTCATCCGTTGAGTTAACGCCCTTTGCTGCCATTAAAGATGCAATGGATGGCATTTCTGGTGCGTCTGTGTTATAAAAGAATCTTGTAGTAGTAAAAGACATGAGTTATTCGTTTTACAAAGTAAAGAAATATATCGCAATTCCAAAAAAAATATTTTTAGGCTTGCTTGGCTTCTATTTGAACGGTGTTAAGGTTATGGTATTGGGTTTCTGGATTGCCGTCTGCATAGTAAAAAGAACCAAGTAGTTTGTAGTGTTCACCATTGACGGATAACTTACCAGAACTTATAGCATTGGCTATTTTCAACCGTAGGGCTTTACTTTCTTCCTGACGCATCCACATAGGCTTCTCTCCGAATTTAGGAACGGGGTACATGGATTTGAGGAAAGAATTGATATTCACAAAACCACTTACCGGCCTACTTTTTACAAAGGCTACTACCCTATCTTCAAAGGATGCACTTTCATCCAATTCAGCCCGATATGGTGCTTGCGCTACGGGGGTTGGCTTAACTTGTTCCGGTTGTACTATTTCTTGTACGGTTTCCTGTACAGATTCTTGTACGGGTGTTGGTATCGTTTCCTCTACCTCTGTTGATTTAACTTTTGCCATTGTGTTATTGATTTAATTGTGATTGTGCTTTACCTTCATTTGCTACTGTCTGGGTCAATATTTTTCCTTGAACGTTAGTATTTGCTACTTGATTTTCTTTTGCAAATCTAATCTTTTCTTTTTCAAGTTCACCCTGAATCTTCAACTGCTCTATCATATACTTACCCTGCATTTCAGCTTGCAGCTTTTCCATATTTTGTTGGTGGGTAAGTTGGCTATTCTGCAATGCTCCATTGTTGGCTTCTTGTATCTTAGCCATTTCCTGTTGTTGGATGGCTTGCTTGCTTTTCTTAACCTTGTACGCCCACAATAATTGACAGGCTTTAGCGTTATGGGTATTGAGTAACATGATAGCGTCACTACTATCCAAATAGCCATTTACAATATCACCTTGCATTTGTTGGAATAACCACGCCTTTTGGTCGTCACTTGTTTTTTCCTGAAGCATTATTCCATACTCCCTTAACGCAATAGATGGAGATACCTTAATAAAGGCAAGCGTATTTACATTCAACGCATTTGTGTACGGTGCGTATCCGGTAACTTCTCCTTTCTTAACCCCTTGCTGCATTCGGCAAAGAACATCTTCAGCAAGTCCGATAGATAGTTGTTGTTCAGAAAAGGCCATTGGATAAAGAGCATCGTCCGTACTGATATTGGCACTCTCATATCCGGGGACTAACATCTTTGGATTAGCTTCACCGGCTGTTACTGGATTGTAGCCTGTTATTTTTTCAATGGCTTGAATGGTGCTGATTAAGTCCTGATAGAACATAGCCAACTCTGAAGCGGCTGTATTTTGGATTGGGATAACGGGCTTCCAGTTTGGCGACATTGGATTACCGGCTTCGTCCTTACTTCTACCAAGCAATACGCCTGTTTCAAAGAACATTTGAAGTAGTTCTTTTGGCTCCATGTTTTTGCCGCCCTTATTGAGTGCTATGTTTTCCAAAGCATCCATATCTATCCACCAACCGGAAGGAACAGCCCTATTTTTGAAGTTCTGTATCTTCAGCATGGTTAATTGATAGTCGTCAATGTATGGAACACACCTTTCCATCATTCCGCTTGCCTTCATTTCATAGAAGTCGTAAGCATAGAATTTGTATGATAGTTTGGTGTACGCTTTCTTTTTTGGATTAGGAGAACGCTTCATATCATTACAAAGACCGTAATCGTAAAACTTGTCAGTACCCACAATCCACTTTACTTTATACACTACCTGAAGTTTCTTTCTGGTGTATTTCTCTACTGCCTTCTTACCTCTGTTATAATCGGCTTTCCTGAAGTCTACATTTCCGTTTTCATCGGTAACGTCCCTGTAATTATATTCATTGTAACTGAAAAATTCTATATCAAGAACCTTGCACTTGAATTTATCGTATGGTTTATACCATGCAAATCCACGACCCATTGACATAGGGTTTCCAAATTTACCCGCAATGCTTCCGGCAAATTCTTCCAACTCTGCATCGGTGAATCTTTGTGTTCCATCTTCATTTTTTACCAACGCTAAGTCAGTCAATGAAACATCAATAACCTCTCCCGCATGAACTAAGTCCCTGAAATCTGAATGACGGCAGAAGTTTATAATTACGTTCTCTGGATTTACTTTTCTGAATTTTGCATGATTGTCGTCACCCAACCATTCCTTATAGCCACCTACTCCGTAATCAAACAAGTCTTCATATAGCGTTCTTCTGAAGTGGTCTATTCCATTTTCATAGAATCCTAATTGAATGGCTTGCTCTGCATCTTTAGCCCTATTGAATTGCTCCCCTAATTCAACTCTCATTTCAAGTTCTTCAATATCCATTGGGTCGCCTGATTCCAAAGATATTAATGGGTGGTTAGCCAACTCCTGATTGGTTTGCTCCATCAACTGCTTAATAGCCAACTTTGATTTCATTTCAGCATAGTAGGTATCAAGTTCTGCTTTGGCAGTCATATCTATTGGCGTGGCTACAATACCATGCGTCTGCTTCATTAATCTTGATATGGCTTTATCCCTATACCCGCTTATGATATTACGGACACTCCAATCCACACTTAACCATGTGTTATTAGTTTGGTCGTCCACACCTAATTGTTTTTTGTATTGGGTTATCGGCTGCTTACCCAAAGCATACAACCTATATTTTTGGTAGTCACCATTATTATTATAGAATACTCCTTTGGGATAACTGAAATTCCAGTCGTTCCATGCGGCTTTAGCGTATGCCATACACCATTCACCATCTTTTTTTGAAGGGTCAATATTATTTTCTGGGTATGGGTAAGTAGAGCCGCTTTCGTTTGTGTACTTCATTATTATATTGCTTTATTATAGGGCATTATGGATTCTACATTTTGTACGCTTGATTTTGACCTGCCATACTTTTTACCTTTAACGGCTATTAGGGTAAACCCTGCGGCCATCGGTTCGTCAAACTTCTGCGTATCTTCTATTTTAAAATCAAGCCATCCTGTTTGTTTTCTTATTAATGATTTAAAGAAAACCTTTTTAATATTTTCATTTATATATTGTTCTGTATAGTTGCATATCATTTGTACCACATTTCCTTTACCGTCAGTTGTGATTCCGGGTTCTGCTTCTCCCGGCAACCACATTAAAAATCCATTGCAACTCCATTCTTTATAATGTTCCTTGTAATGGTCGCCAGCATTTCTTTCTACAAGCATTTGACAACCACAAAGCCAAGACATCATAAGAACATCCATATTTGCTATCCTTCTGCTTGATGGCCTATGAGCGTATTTCAATACAAACATATTATCATATTCAGAAGGGAATGTTTCGTCTTTTATTTGGTATGCGAATGCGGCAGCGTTTGACCTTCTTTTATCTTTTGTTTTATCGTATTTAAAAGTATCGTACCCTACCCTGAAAGAAAAATTGTTATTTGGAAGGTACGACCCATTATTTTCGTACACCTTATTAGGCTCTTTCGGCCACCAACCTTTAACCTTTTCAAATTTACCATTTGGATTATCAACCCAAATAACTTTATTCAACTCCGTTGTTACTTCTCCTCTTGAATTAACTACATCAATAACGAATGGAGAATCGTTATACCATTTAAGGTCGCCTTTTTCAACTACGTCACTTCTCCATGAAATATAATCCAACTGTTCGTTTAATAGTTCAGGATTATATAATGTAAGTGTTCCATCTGCGCTAAACGCCTCTTTGAAACTCATTGGGTTCTTTCTCTTAAACGAAGAAAGCCCTCTGGTATCTCCATCATCTTCTAATTTCTTTCTTTCATTTAATAAATAAGTTATTGCCCTTTCTTCATCTGGATAACCGTATTTATCAAAATACATTCCTTTAAATGCTGGAAGGAAGTATGTATATAATCCTGTTTTTGTTCTATTGTTTAAGTTTCTGTCAGTCGGGTTACTTGCTGCCGTCATTTCCTGAAACTCATAGTTATCTTCTTCTCCTTCTTCTATCTCAACGGTAGTTGTATAATATTGTTTCCTGTGTTTAAATTCGCCATCTATTTCAGAACAAAATCGAACGGTATTTTGTCTTTCTTTTATACTTACCGGCTTTTTTGTTTTACCGGCTTCATCACTACCGTATGAGTCCAATTCCGGGCCATCATACACGCTTACACCGGAAGCACCAAAGTCTATCCAACTTTCAAGTGCATATTCTTCCTCTCTTTCATTATCTGTTGAAGTACCCCTTCTTGATGTATGGAAAAAACGCAACTCATTAGGTGCATCACCTTTCATAGTATCATAAATCGGCCTAAAGAAATCTGGAAGTTTTTGCCACGGCTGAACTATGGCCTTCATCATTACTTCTTCAGCATCATCGTCCGTTTTTGATTGAAACCCTGCGTGTTGATTGGTTGGTGGTCTACTTGTTCTTTCGTATAGCCAACATCCAAGTTTAGCTGTTTTACCTAACTTTCTTTTTGTAATCTCATTTAGTCCTAAGCAATCTGGGTCTGTTTCGCAATATTTTAGAACATACCACGCTTCCATATCATTAATACGGAAATCCATAAACCTACCCTGAAACTTCCAATAGGTAGCATAAAAATAATGAGTACCCGTAATATATAGTAGTTCGCTTTTTTTCGTTTTAGAATTGAAATTCCAAAACCAAACTCCGCATAATCTTCTTTTCCACTCCCTTGTTCTTATTGCTTCTAAATACGGGTCAACATAGTACCTATCAAATTTTTGTCTTTCCTTTTCGGAAGCCCTTTTAGTTTTCCAATCTTTCGGAAGTGTATATCTTTCCCAATACTGTTCTTCTGGTTTCTCTGAGCGACAAATAACATCTGTTTCCTCTAACTCATTTGTAATAGAATTTACCCCATAACCAACTGGTGGTAATTGGCACTTGAATATGAATCCAAACGCATTGTCTGGAACTTCATAAATAGAGCCATTTGGTATAGGATGGAACATATTAAGATTGCTTTACAAATGATTGTGGTGTTGTCGCTCCTGTTTTTGGCTTACCTTCTAATGCGTCATACTCAATCTTCAATTCATTTTTTAATTTATTCATAGACGAAATCATATCCGGCAAGTTCTTCCATATAGCTTCAGTTCTTTCGTACATGGCATTTTCACTTTTCTTTCCTTCTATATTGCTTTTAAGGTTAAAGTCTTTTATGTATTCAACCTGTTGTTGAACTATATGAACATAAGCTAAATATCCAGAAATAGCCACATCATTATCGGCTAATGAGAATTTCTTCTTATAATAATCCAATTCCTTTAATAATTGCTCCTCTGTTGTTTCTGCCATAGTTAGTTCTTTAATTATCTGCAAACATTTTATACTTTATATCTTTTGTTGCATTTGTTTTTATTTTTTCAAGTTTATTCTCAATTTCTTTTTCACTAACGCCACTATCAATTAATTTTTTTATTTTATCTTTTATTCTCTGTCCTCTTTGCTTAGAAAAATCATAATACTCATCATCGGTTATTGGCCTTTCTTCACCATCAACACCTTTAACTATTATAGTATTTTTATCTACCGGAGAAACCCATAAATTATTATCAAACAAAAATCTCCATACAGGGTCTGTTGTTTCCGATGAAATCATAATGTCTGTATCTCTTACTATTGGGTCTCCAAGTGCATTTATTTTATCGTTTAATAAATTTCTGGCTATGGGTATGTCCTGTATTAGTCTTTCATAAGCATTATTGGCTTGCTTTTGTGGCATATCAAATATCTGCTGTATTTTCTGTGCAGCTTGAGTATATGCATTTGGTAATATGGTCTGCCTTGCTGTGTTTTCCAAATTTTTAAGAAGTGATTTAACCCCCTTATCTGGACTATTTCTATTTTCTTGAGAAAACGCTTCCATGAATTTTGATGAAGATGCAATCCACGTCATATCTGTTATTGAACCACTTGTTTGAAACGCAGCTAAAGCAACCCTTTTTGCCAATGATTCATCTGTGGCATTTTTGCTATATTTTTTATGGTCGTTCATAGAGCCAACAAAGCCAAGATTAAACACAAGAGGAGTTAGCGCATAAGATACATAAGTGTCACCAATCTTTATGCTATACGGTTGCCACCCACTTTGTCTAAGTTGTTCATCTTTGCTATAATCTCCGGTTCCAGAACCTGTTATTTCAAGAATGGGTTTATCATCATCGTCTTTCATTTGGGTTAGCGCATATAATCCAGCGGTAACGGCAATGCCAAGAGATGCTTTTGCTATTGTTTGAGAACGCTCTTCTTTTGTCATTTCCTTATAAGTCCCTTTGGTTGGACTAAACTTCTCAAAAGACTCAAATCCTCTTACGCCTCTTGCAGCCCTAATAAATCCAACAGGACTAAAATCAAGTGCATTATTAACCACATTGGTCAATATTCTTGTAAATGGAACAACAAACCTAAGTGGTCTTGATTTTCCCACCGGAATATCTATTATGCTTGATATAGCATTTGTTATAGCCCCTAAAGAACCTTCAGTATCGTGATTGAATGTTCCTTTGGCGGCGAATCCATACGCATTTTCAGTCATCTTTATCGGCCTCGACAATTCCATTATTTCATAAACCCTACGCTTCCAATCAGACGTTCCTTTTTTTAATCCTTCACTTTCTGCTTGTGCTATGGCTTCTGCTGACCTTTCTGGTGTGTTTAAAAGTTTTTCATTAACCACCTTCCATGTAGCTTTTGAAAATGGGTTTTTGTAGCCCATCTTAGCAGCTTCCATATAGGCTGTTTGAGTAGCTTTCATTTCCTTTAGTGATTGAAACTGAAGAACGTCTTCTGCTACCATCGTTCTTCCTACAAATTTTAGCCAATTGTATGGATTCAATAATCCTCCAATAAAACGCTTCCTTTCTAATATACCGGGTATTTCAATTTTTGATACGTGTATGGGAGAGCGGCCTGTTTTTATAGTATGATACGCTTCCGTAACTCCTCTTTTAGCCCCTCTTGCAGCCCCGAATAACAAAGCGGGAATAGCTGATGGATTTCTTGCCGCCTCTGCTCCAAAGAAAGACATCCCATTAAAGAATGTGGACACTACGTTTTTTATATGTGTTTTATAACCAGATAAAATATTAGCATACCAAACGCCTTGAATGGTTTCAGCCCAACTACTTCCTTTTAAATTCGCCCTATAAGCAAGAAGGTCTTGCGTTGCATCGTTTTTGGGAGAACCCTCTGGCGCTCTTTGCACCTTTTCCGCCAACTTAGTAATCATAACACCCTCTTCTGGCGTAAGTTTGCCAACTCCTAATTTATCGACTAAAAATTCAGTAAACGCATCATTTTCAAAAGCACCAAGATTTGAATATTTTATAACATCTTCATGCAATGTGTTTTTTTGTTTTTTATTAGCACCCCCTAACTTATTTTGAATTTTGTCAAATGTGGATTTTTCTTTAAACAATATTTCATTCTTTTTTCTGGTGGCTATTTTTTCAAATTCAGAATGAACTTCATTAGCAAAAGATTCGGCTAACTTGCCATCAAGTCCAACTTCATTAATCAATTTTTGCTTTAAAGACTCTCCAATTACAGTTGGTACTGTATAAAACTCACGAATAGATTTTCCTATTTTTTGCTCAAAATCTGGAAGGTTTTTTATAACATCTTTATTTGCCTCTATATCTATTTTTTCCGATATAATACTTTTAGCATTTTTAATAACTTCATCTGAAGGGTCTTTACCACCAACTTCTTTTAGATGTTGTATTATTTTTTCTGCAAGTATTTCAGCGTTTACTATTCCCTCTTTTATATATGTAACTGCAACATCCCCAACAAATTCAATACCTTCGGGAGTTAACCCTAATACAGAAGAAAATAGCGGCCTATCTCCTTTGTTCGCTTTATACTTTTTTATTATTTCGGCTCTGTTTTCTCTTATTTTTTGTATCTTTTCTTTCGATACTTTTATCTTATCTATCTTAGCTTCTTCTGATAGGGATTGTACTTTTTTAGAAGAAATAACTTCTTCGGCAGATTCAGCATTGGCATCCTGTAATTTTTCAGATACCTTATCCACTAACTTTTTAACCTTTTTGACCTTTGCCGCACCTTCTTCTTTGGCATTTTTAACGGCACTTAAAAGTTGTGCTTCAGGTGTTAGCCTTGAAAACAACGACAATGCTTGAATTATCTGGCCGGGTATAGTTCCTAATTGCTCTGCTACATAATCTGCGGTATCTGCTGTTCTATTTATATAATAATCTCTTTTAGCCTTATCGGTTTCTTTGGCTGCTAAATCATTAAACTTTCTTATTAAAACCTCCCCCATTACCACCCTTACCGCTGGCTTTAAATTTGCATTTCCCGTAACCATGTAGTACGCTTGCTCTGCTCCTACCTCGTCAATTATTTTTCCAGCTTCATCTACACTTAATTGGTTTTTTTGCTTTATATATTCGCTATTTTTTTCTACTAAAGTCCTTACCTCTGGAATGATAGATTCGTCAGATAAAACTTGGCCAGAAAATCTCCTTTTACCAATTTCGTATTCAGGCTCTGCTTTTTTATCCTCTACAACAGGCGGCTTTGGCGGCTCTGCTCCTCTAACTTCTTCTATAATCTTCGCCACTTCCTCAACTGGCATTTTTGCCATTTTTGCAATGGATTGCGCTATTTTATCCGCATCAACATTAGGCGCACGTTTGATTAGGTCTTTGATTTGTTCTTTTTGTTTGTCGTCACGGATAGCGTCAAGTTGAGCATTTTTTATTTCGTCAATTTGCTTTTGGTATTCTGCTTTTTTGGCTTCAACTTCTTTGGAAACGTCTGTTGGTGTGTAGTCGCTTCTTTTTATTTTCTTTCCGGTTGGGTCAAGGGATTTTTTGAAGTCATTGAGTTCTTTGCTTACCGCCAATGCTTTTTCATCCACTAATTTCTTAGCGGCTTCCATTTCAGGCATACCATCGTCAACCATTTTCTTGAATTGTTTTTCAAGTTCTGGTGCGTGTTTGGTGAAGCAATCTATCCTTGACATTCCATGAATATTTTTATGAACGCTAAAATTTCATCATCCTCTATCATTATCCTCTTATTCCAATCTTCTCTTTGTTCTGTTCTTGGCTTTCTGAATCCATCACCACTTTGATTATCTATTGGAGAACCGCCAAAGTTTAAATAACCGGCAACGGCAATGATAAGAACCGCTTTCGTGCTTTTCTTTAAATAACCATCCGTAGCTATTTTCAAACTATTTAAACTCATTGTCTTTCTAATGTGCTAATCGTTTCTCCATCACCACCTATTACTATATCTATTCCTGACGCTGTTCTTGATGTTGGTGTTATGGTTACAGGACTACTTGGGTCAAGCCCTTGTATCTTATGTAATTCATCCACCAATGTTTGTATCTGCGCTAATATATTACCGGCTTGCGTCCCAGAATAACTTGCCGGAAGGCTTGTACTCCACGGGTCGCCAGCACTTGCGGCACTATTCATTTTATTGCCCATTGTTCCGGCTGTATTGAATGATGCTGCTATACTATTCCATACGGCTGCCGCTAAGTTTTCTGGACTTAGTGTTGATGAAGAACTAATATCTGCCGATAACGAAGCGTTCCCTTTAAATGTACCCGATATTGTTCCGCTACCCGTTATTTCAGAAACTACAAAAGCTATCAAGTTCAATGAAGCTGTTATATTACTTTGACCGGCTAATGCAGAGGCCATTTCTAATTTTCCAACAAGGCTTGCAGATAAACTTCCAGAAGCAAGTATATTACAAGCAAGTTTAACAATAAGAGAAACATTGCCGGATATTGTTCCACTACCTGTTATATCTGAAGATGCAGCAAGTCCTTTTGTTACTGCCGATGTTACTAAAGATGAACCAGATATTGTTGTAGTGGAACTTAATAATGCTCCTTTATCACCAACTATAATACTATATGGTGGGTTTGTTCCTGTTGGAAAACTATCTCTCTTTACTTGCTCAATAACATTGCTGTTTTGAGCCAATCCATAATACCCTCTCATAACGTGAGGTCTTATGAATTGACATGGATTTGTTATGCCACTATGATTATGGCCGCAAATCTTATTAATATATGAGTAATTTGCTATTAGCATATTAGTTGTAAACAAAAGTCAACATACCTGAAATAGCCGAAGATGCCGGTGTAGCCACGCCACTACCTAAAGCAAAGTATAAGGCTGCTCCATCGTATATTCTTGGCATAGAAGGATATTCAAATAAGAAGTTTCTTTCACTTGCCAAGCCTAATGTACTTAATGGGAAACGTCCAATTTCTTTTACCAATAAAACCGTGTAAGTTCCCGATACATAAGAAACTGAATTTTGAATAGTATTTATTTCTGCAATGCCACTATCACCTGATTGCAATGGCATCATGTAATTATACTTTCCCGTACCCGTTGCTCCGGTATAAAGGATATGACTATTACTTGCGGCTGATTTACCTATTGGCAATACTGTTGGCGTAGCCCTTGATGCTGTTTGCGCTGAATTGGTATAGCCTAATGAAAGGTTTGGTGTAGCTGCTCCCATAGCTGTTGCGGCAGGGTTAAAAATAATAGCTTGAACACCTGCTCCATTTGTATATCTTGGTAAAAGCCACGTAATAGTATGTGTACCTGTTCCGGCATCGGTAATATTAATTTGAGTACCCGCAAGAGCATTAGCGTAAGTAGTGGCTAATTCAAAAGTGCCATCACTCATTCTTATTACATAGTAATCGGTTGCCGTTGCTAATGGTGCGGGTAAGGTTGTTGTTGTTGTCAACCTAACCCTTGTTCCAGTTAAAATATTACTTGGAAGATTTGTTGTGCTTGTGTATGTCATTAAATCGGTACTGGCATCTGCTGTAAATGTTGCGCTACGACCTAATGTATTTGTTGTTGCTTGTGCGGTTGTTGTTGTTACAGAAGTAACCCTGTAATAACCTATTACATCAAGTACCGCTACCGTACAAGGAACTACTGTTGCGGCTGCTGAAACTATGTGACCGCTTAAAAGAAATTTGTAGAAATTTGATGCTTGCACGTTTCCCCCATGCTGTAACGCTCCTGCATTTGTAGTAGAGTCTTCTACCGGAATAAATGTAAGGTTAGCACCAGAATCAAATATAGCGTCAGCACCGGGGTTTCCTGCCCCTCTCGCCATCATGTGCCATTCATTGGCTACTGCTGCGGCTGTTGGATTGAAGTTCTTACCAAAAGAGGCATCGAACTTTTGCCCTAAACTAAGAGCATTTATTACTTGGTCGTTTGAAGAAAAACCGGGCATTGTTAATTTATTTTAATTGTTATTAAGTCCAGATTACCTCTAAGTCGCCTCTTAGAACAGTTGCCGCTAAACTTCCCAATGGAAGCACAAGCATTCCTAAAAAGGCATCGTCATATATTTTTACTAAATCAGTTGTCGGTATTAAAAAATCTTTTTCGTATGGTACTGTAATTTCCCTGAAACAATGTTGCGCTAATGGCTTAACCAATACCAAACAAAATAACCCTGTATCAACACCTAACATTGTAACGCTTTCAATGCTTCTAACTCCGCTATCTCCCAATTGCAATCCTATAAATGGATTTGATGCGTTTATTGTGGCCCTGTTACTTCCTATAATATTTCCAATAACAGTTGATGTATTCATTGTTACTGTTTGGCTTATCCTACCAGCAACACCATCTGAATTTGTGTATGTAAAGAAAAACTGTTGACCACCCGAACCGGCATTCGTTTGTACGGCTATAACCTGAACTCCCCTTCCGTCCGTATATCTTGGAAGGGTATTGATATTTGTCATTGATTGCGGGTCTGTTGTTCCTTCGTCTATGAAAGGATAAAACAAAAGGTAATCGCATAGTATGACATTCATCGGAAGTGCTGTTGCGGCATTTGCTTGTGTTGTAATCTTTCGCAAATACTTTTCACTTGGACTTACATTAGCACCATGATAAAGCCCTCCATCTGTTGATTGCTTCAGTTGTGTTGCTGTTGTAATGCCTCCAATATAATATTGGGGTGGTGGCATTCCCGGAGACATAGAAGTATCAAACCACAACCCTGAAATAGTAGTTTGTGAAGGGGTTTTCCTCCAAACATAATTTCTTGAACTGCCTTTTAAATTGGCATCCACTACTTCACCTATGGTTTTAAATCCCGCCATATTATGCTTTTATACCTCCATTTGCTCTTATTACGGTTGCTTCCATGTTCGCTACAATAGTTGCATCTTCACACTTGCAAGCCTTTATTGGCTTTTCATTTGGTATGACAATTACAGCCATACCACATTTACTGCATGAGTATTTTGGTTGCTCCATTAACTTTCTGTTGCGGTTAACGAACTAATAGCGAATTGCGCCTGTATTCCGGTAGATATATCTCTACTTGATGTCAATGCTCCAAAGTATATCAATTGCCCCGCACCACTTGATGCAGTACCAATACCAACATACGTTACAGTATTTGAGCCAGAAGTACACTCTGGAAATTGAATAAGTCCTGTATTAGCGGTAGCCCCTGCCGATGCAGCCGAGAATCCGGTTGCGGCAGTTACCGCTACCCTTGCATAAGAACCAAACGTAGCCTCATTGGTTGTTTGGTCGCCTCCTGCTCCGGGAGTGGCGGTATGCAAAGAAATATATCTTGTTGCACCGCTTCTCCAAGCAGGGTCAACCGCCCGTAATAGAGCGTTAATTGTATCGTTTGCTGTTGTTTGTCCTTTAGGCATATTATTGTTTTTTTATTTAAAATTAATTTCTTCTCACTATCCACTGCTTATCCAATAGTTTACTTTTTCTCATTATGTGGTCATAAACCCTTCCTCTCCTATAACCTAAAACATCCTCACAAATAGAAGCGTTTTTAAACTCAATAATCTCATTAGTTATAGTATTTTTTGCAATTACAGGGTAAATTGTAGCATTATTAGAAGATATAGTCCTATAAAATTCTGCATTTTTCTTTTTAGTATCACTACACTTTTTGGCTCTTTCCGAAATTTGCTCTTTAGTATATACAATAATATTAGGATGTTTATACCCAACATTAGTACGCCCACCTATACATAGATTATATCCGAACTCATCATTTGTTGTGTTGTAATCTTTTATATGCTTTTTCTCCAATTCGTAAGCGTCTTCCACGGAAAGAGATTCGTACAATACTCTTTTATTTACATTTTCCCAACCATATTTCTTTATAGCCCTCCCTAATTTAGTTGTATCTGCCGAATTTTCTTTATACTTATGCTCTCTCATTCTCTTTTTAAACCCGCAAGAGGTTATGCCAAAATACAGTTTACCATTTGGAAATGTAAGAACATATAATATAAAATATACTTTTTTTACGCTTTTCACACAATTTTTATTTTTGAATTATCTTTATTGGCGACTGAATAAACCCTGCTTGATTTCTTTTAAAATCTAACTCCCATTCGCACTTTTCTTTTGGGGTATTTGCTGCTTTTTCCCACCGTCCAACCGCATCCGTAAATTGCCCTACTATTTGCTGCAACGAAGTTAACAATTCCTTGTTATCTACTGTAATATTTATCTCCTTTTCCTCTTTTTCTTCGGGTTCTTTTAGGGATGCTACCAACGCTTTTATGGCGGCTGTCTGCTCCCTCATTTCTTGTAATTCTTCTTTGTCGTTGTCTTTGGAGAGTTTGGACACAACCTTTCCTAAAACCTCCATTAAGTCCTTGTGGTTCTTTTGAGCCAATTTTCGCTCAAACAATTCGTCTTCTCTATCTTTTACATTATCGCCCATAAGCAGTCTATGAGTTTACGAACGTCCTTGTATTTTTCTTTTAGTTCCGAATGCCTTTCTTTAGCGGCAATTGGGTCTTTGGCATTAATCAAATCATCCACCGATACTAATTCCATTTTTACTTCAGGCTTTATTAGTTTGGATATTTCAGCATCACGCTTTGCTTCCAAATCAGCGATTGTTTTTTCAGATGCCTTGCTTTCTTTTCTTTTTCCAAGCGTATCTTTTAGTGCTGAAGTGTCGCCCTCTTGCAATGCCTTTATAACAGAATCGGAAAGGGACTTTAAATCATCTCCGGTGCTTATTCTCTTATCAATACCCAATGATTCAAACACTTGGTTTACCCAATCAATTATCTTGGTTACGGTGCTTTTTGATAGTTTGGAAGTATCTATTTTACCATCGGCTGCAAGTGAAAGAAACTCTGTAACCGCTTCTACTTTTTGGATTTTCCCACCACGATTAAAATAGTAATCCATGTGTTCCCACACGGCTTCCATACCTTTTTCGTTTTTCATTTTTTCAAGGCCACCATATAGTTTTTCCAATGCTGCCTCATTCTTTCCTATTACTTCATTTACTATTGGATGGATTACTTCATGGAAAATAGTATTCTCTACCCCTTTTTCTTTAATGGCTTCCATATTAAGGGCAATCCTATTTGTTGCAGGGTCAAACATTCCGGCACTACCTTTTGGTCGTCCTTCCGCAGCTTCATACTCCGATGATTTTTCGTATACCTTTATTTCCACATTTGGAAACAATTGGCTTAATACCGCCTTACCCTTACTAAGATAATCTTCTGCGGTTGCGTCTTTGGCTGGCTTATTTGCTCCACCTTCGGCCAACTTATCATATTTACCATCGAATATGTCGGACAACTCTTTGTCGAAATCTTCTATTGTATCTACTTGCTTTTTTTGTTTTTCTGTTGGTTGCTCAACTTCACCAACCTTTCCATTGTCTGCGACCTTTGTTTCTGTTTGGATGGGAACTTTGGTAGCTTCTTTGGTTGTTTCATTTTTTACTTCTCGGTTTGGTATGGATTGTTCTTTTGGTTTAAATGAAAAGCCGTTTGTAAATGGTGTATTAGCTGTAATTCTTTTACCTTTCCTATAAGAAATATCGCTACCCTCTGTCCCATCTGGCATTTTATTGACAACCCTTACG
>Ga0075163_10000998_pt1 | contig 37709 bp, 27 predicted proteins | sample JI1023141ADNA_FD_71478 | JGI IMG/M metagenome (GOLD analysis project Ga0075163, IMG submission 71478) | Wastewater effluent complex algal communities from Wisconsin, to seasonally profile nutrient transformation and Carbon sequestration -... | ecosystem: Engineered > WWTP > Effluent > Algae...
GCAATTGCCGCGGCGTGACGTCGAGGACGTACGCGCGCGCGCGCGGCAGCTCGGCGAGGCTCGTGACCGTGCGCCCGAGCTCGAGCTCGCCGCCGTGGCTGCGCAGGCACGCCACCAGCGCGTCGACGATCGCCTGCGAGCCGCCGCGCGCGACCGGCCAGCCGACGGCGTGGCCGGCCATCGCCAGCACCAGCCCGAACGACGCCGTCGCCAGCGCGTCGAGCGGGACCATCGCGTGCGCCGCGATGCCCGCGAGCAGCGCGTGCACCGACTCCTGCCTGAACCACCCGGTCGCCAGGCCTCGCATCGACCGCAGCGCCTGCAGCCCGAAGCGGCCCATCAGCAGCGGTTTGCCCGGGACGCGCAGCGGGCCGAGCACCATCGGGTACAGCTCGTCGAAGCGCTCGACGAAGGGCGCCATCAATTCGCGGTAGGCCGCGCCGTCGCGGCCGAAGTTCGCGGCGGCGTCGGCGAGAGATCGCTCGAGGGTCAGCGCGCGGCCGTCGGCGAGCACGTGCGCGAGCAGGGCCGGCGAGTGGACCCACTCGAGCCCGAAGCGCTCGAGCCCGAGCGACCGCAGCGCGGGCGAGCCGGCGCCGAGCGGGTGGACCGCGGCGCAGTGGTCGTGGATGAAGCCGGGCAGCGTGAGCTCGCCGGACCTGCAGCCGCCGCCGGCCGTCGCGCCGCCCTCGACCACCAGCGTCGCCAGGCCGGCGCGGGCGAGCTCGGCCGCCGCGGTCAGCCCGTTGGGCCCGGCGCCCACCACTACGACGTCGTATTCGCTGCGCGCCATCGGTGCACCTGTCTGTGGGCGGACTCGACTCCCATGCGCAGCAGCTCGCGCGCGGCCCACAGGGCGAACGCGGGGGTGCTGATGCGCGGCGGCCGGAGCCCGTGCACGGCCGCCGGCTCGGGCGCGGGCTCGAACAGGTTGCCCTCGATCTGCGGCTGCGGCGGACCGAGGTGGAACGCCTCGAGCGCGCGCAGCAGCAGGCGCTCGCAGGTGCGGGGGAACATCCAGTGCGCGGCGAGCCCGAGTGCCGCGATACGCGGGACATAGCGGTGCCGTCGCGGCCGCGCGATCAACCCGACGATCGCCCGGGCCACGCGCTCGGGCGACTGCATCGGCGGCATGGCGTGGACGCGACGCCGGAGCTCGTTCGCGCCGTCCTGAAAGTGCGGGGTGTCGATCGCGTAGGGCAGGATCGTGCACACGTGGATGTCGGGGAATTCGGCGAGCTCGACGCGCAGCGCCTCCGACAGCCCGTCGATCGCGAACTTGCTGATCGTGTACGACGGCACGAACGGGTTGCCGACCTTGCTCAGCACCGAGCCGACGTTGATCAGCGTGCCGCGGGTCTGCGCGCGGAAGATCGGGACCACCGCGCGGGCGCCGTGGATCGCGCCGTGGACGTTGGTCTCGAGCACCCGCAGGTGATCCGCGAGCGCGCCGTCCTCGATGCGCGCGAACAGGGTGACGCCGGCGTTGTTGATCCACACGTCGATGCCGCCCCAGCGCTCGACCGCCGCGGCGGCGAGGCGCGTCACCTCGTCGGCGCGGGTGACGTCGGTGGCGACGACCAGCGCCTCGCCGCCGCGCTCGCGGCAGCCCTGCGCCGTCGCCTCGAGCTCGTCGAGGCGCCGGGCCGCGAGCACCAGCCTGCAGCCCTGCGCCGCCAGTTGATGGGCCGTCTCGCGTCCGAGCCCGCTCGATGCGCCGGTGATGACCACGACCCTCTCGCGCAGGCGACTCATGTCCGCGCAGCATGGCGGCGGATCGCCCGCGTGCCAGCGGATGCGCCGCGTCGCGGGCGTGCGGCGCGAACCGCCGCCGCGGGGCCCGGGGAGCCCGCAGCGTGCGTCATCTCCGCCGCGTCACGCCGTCAGCGACGTGCGCTGAATGATCGCAAAGGCCGCGCCGTAGGGGTCCGCGACCGCCGCGTTCGCGCCGTGCGGCGCGTCGATCGGCCCGAACAGCAGGCGCCCGTCGAGCGCGCGCACCTTCTTCAGCGCCGCCTCGAGGTCCTCGACCACGAAGTACGTCAGCCAGTGCGGCGGCAGCTCGCCCCACGCCGCGTTCATCTGCGCCCGGCCGCACACCGGCCGGCCGTCGCGGCAGTACAACGTGTAATCGATGTCGGGGCACGTGCCGATGTGCCGCTGCTCGTAGTCGAAGACGGCCTTGTAGAACCGGTCGGCCGCGGCGCCGTCGCGGGTGTAGAGCTCGTGCCAGCAGACCGCGCCGGGCTCGTCGACCAGCTCGGCGCCGAGGTGGCGCTTCGGCTGCCACAGCTCGAACACCGCGCCCGTCGGGTCGAGCCCGATCCACATGCTGCCGAGGTCCGCGACCTCGTGGCGCGGGCACAGCAGCTTGCCGCCGGCCTCGAGCGCGCGCTGCGCCGCCGCGTCGAGGTCCGAGGTCTTGATGTGCACGCTCCAGCTCGAGGGCTCGGCCTGGCCGGGCGGCATCGGCATCATCGGCATCATCCCGGCGACGCGCAGGCCGCCGATGTGACAGTTGGTGTAATGGGCGAGCTCGGGCCGCGGAGCTTCGAAGCTCCAGCCGAGCAGCTCGCCGTAGAAGCGCTGCGCGCCGGCGAGGTCGGGGGTGGAGAGGTCGGCCCAGCAGGGGGCCCCGTCGCTGTATTCGGGTCGCTGTGTCATGAGTCCCTCGTGGACCGCCGGAGCGCGGCCTCGCGCTTCAGTCTCGATCCCGCCTCGAACTTGCCAAAAGCAACCATGGTGCGTCAAGACAAATTAAGAAGTAACCTGGAGGCAATGTCGGGTCGGAGCTTCGGGCAGTTCTGCGGGGTGGCACGGGCGCTGGAGGTCGTGGGGGAGCGCTGGGCGCTGCTGATCGTGCGCGACCTGCTGGTCGGGCCGCGGCGCTTCAGCGATCTGCGGCGGGGGCTGCCGCGGATCCCCACCAACATCCTGACGGCGCGGCTCAAGGAGCTCGAGCAGGCCGGGGTCGTGCATCGCCGGGTGCTGCCGCGGCCGGCGGGGTCGATCGTCTACGAGCTGACCGACCGCGGGCGCGGGCTCGAGGACGTCGTGCTCGCGCTCGGCCGCTGGGGCGCGCAGGACCTCGGCGAGCCGCGGCCCGACGAGGTCGTCAGCGCCGACTCGCTGGTCATGGCGCTGCGCACGACCTTCCGGCCCGCGGCGGCCGCCGGCGTGCGCCTCGACGTCGAGCTGCGGCTCGGCGACATCGTGGTCCACGCGCGCGTCGCCGACGGCGAGCTCGCGGCGGAGGTCGGACCGCTGCCCGCGGCGGAGCTCGTGATCACGACCGGGCCGGCGCTGCGGGCCTTGCTGGCCGGCGAGCTCGAGCCGGCCGCCGCGGTCGCTCGCGGCGACGTCCAGATCTCCGGCGCGCCCGCGCTGCTGGTCCGCTTCACCGAGCTGTTTCGGATCTGAGCGACGAATGTGCGATGCATGCGGTCGCCGCGTCGCGACGTCCGGCGCGCCCGAATGCTCGGTGCCCGCGGGCCGCACATGCGCACCTCCGGCGAACGCAGGCGCCGCGACCGGTTGAAACTGCGCGCGAGGTCGCGGACGCGCGACGCGGGCCGAATTGCGGGATCACATCGCCGCCGGACGGCCCACAGCGAACCATCGCAGAGCGAGCGCCGCGACGATTATGGTTGACCTCGCGGCGGCCCTCGTCTTCCATGAAGCGGTGCGCCCCAGGGCCCGCTCTATCCCCAAGTACGCTGTTCTCCTGGTCCTCGCCGCCGCCTGTCACAGACAGCAGTCGGAGCGTCCGCCGGACGAGGATGGTTGCACCGGAGCTCGCTGCGTCGAGCAGGCCGAGGCCGCGATGTACTACCGCGACTACGAGCACGCGCGCGAGCCGCTCGCGCTGGTGTGCGAGGGAGGCGACGGCTTCGCGTGCTTCCGGCTCGCCGAGTTGTATCAGCACGGTCGCGGCGGCGGCGTCGACGTGACGAAGGCCGCCGCGCTGTATGCCGAGTCGTGTACGAAGGATTATGGCGAGGGGTGCGAGCGCCGGGCCGACCTCGCGCGGGACGGCGAGGGCGACCCCGCGATCGAGCTGGAGTTCGCGCGCAAGGCGTGTGAGAGCGGGCGGCCGCTGGCGTGCCTGCGCGCCGCCAACCAGCTCGACGTCGGCCGCGGCGTCGAGCGCGACGCGAACGGGGCGATCGCGCTGTTCGAGAAGGCCTGCGGCCTCGGGGACACCGACGGCTGCACCGGCGCCGGCGAGCGCCTCGCCGTGCCCGACGGCCCCCCCGACGGCAAGGCCCGGGCGCTCACCGCCTTCATCAAGGCGTGCACCGGCCACAACGGCTACGGCTGCCTGCGCGTCGGCGTCGCCTTCCACGACGGCCTCGGCGCCCCGAAGGACCTCGTCAAGGCCCAGGCCCACTTCACCCGCGCCTGCGAGTGGAGCGTCGAGGACGGCTGCCACGCCGCCAAGCAGCTCGCCGCGGCCGGCGGCGAGTCGGTGCTGCTCGAGCTGACCTCCAAGGCCGAGTCGCTCGGCCAGGACGGCCTCGAGGCGCGCGCCCTGACCTGCCGCATGGACGAGCAGGGCCTCCCGGCCCTCGGCGAGGTGCTGGCCGGCGTGGCCCGCCACAAGGCCGCGCTCGACGCCTGCGCGAAGGACGGCGCGGCGCTCGAGGTGCGCTGGGAATTCGACGGCGGTCGCGTGCGCGAGGCGAAGCTCAAGGACCGGGCCGGCGGCAAGCTCGGCAAGTGCGTCGTCAACACGCTGCGCAAGGCCCGGATCAAGGCGACGGGCACCTGCGAGGCGGTGCTGCTGCTCGGCGACCCCGACGGCGCCGCGAAGGCGCTCGCCGCCCGGCCGCCGCCGGAGAAGAAGGGCGACGGGCGGACCCACGTCCGCGTCACGGCCGAGGAGGAGTAAACCCCGTCCAAATGCGCGAGGCCGCTTGATCTGCTCCAGGACAAGCAGGAGGCGTAGGACCGTTCCAGGAACGAGACATGCCACCGATCACCCTGGAAGACCTCAACCTCGAAGCCGCGGAGCGGCGCCTCTGCAACGAAGCGCTCGGCCTCGCCGGTAACATCGTCGGCGCCGCGAAGCTCCTCGGCATCACCCGGCACGCGCTCAAGCGGCGCATCGTCAAGCTCGGCCTCGATCGACCGCGGGCGCACGCCGCCGCCGACTCGCCAGCGCCGCGACCGTCGGCCCCGTCAATCGCTCCGGGGCAGCCGCAGCGTCGCCCCGAAGTGTGAGCGCAAGCTCGCCGCCAGCGCCGCGAGGTCGTCGCCGTACCACCCGCACGGGCTCTCGACCCGCAGCGCCGCCACGCGTCCGGGCTCGAGCGCCGTGAGCCCGCGCGCGAGCCCCTCCGCGAGCTCCGACGCGCCCATGATGATGCGCTCCATCAGCCCGCGCGACAGCGCCGCCCGCAGCGTGATCCACTCGCCGTCGCGGCGCAGCTCGAGCGCGAGCTGACGCGCGCCGAGCACGAGGTCGACGCGCTCCAGCTGGGCGTGCCGCTCCATCAGGCCGACGCACCACGGCAGCGCCGGCGACTCGACGCGCTCGAGCGCGACCGACACGCGCAGCCGCTCGATCTGGCGGACGAGCGGCGTGTCGTCGAGCCAGCTCCAGTCCTGCGCGCCGCGGGCCGGGCGGTGGATCAGCGTCAGCGCGCGCACGCCGGGCAGCGCCTCGGCGGCCGTGAACGGCCCCGGCTGCGCCGGCGGACAGCGCGACAGGCGGACCTGCAGCGCGAGGATCCGCGGCAGCACCCACGGCCCGTCGCACAGGCGGCGCAGCGCGTCGAACGGCAGCGCGAGGCTCTGCAGGGCGCGCAGCTCCGCGTCGCAGATCAGCGCGACATCGGCGGTGTCGAGGTGCTCGACGGTCGCCCACGCCGGGTCGCCGATCCGCGGGTCCGCGCAGGCCGTCGGGACCTTGCAGGCCGCGAGGAAGCCGCGGCGAAAGATCGGGTCGGCGGCGACCGACGTCAGCGGGTCGAGCCAGCGCTCGAAGTTGCGGCGCAGCAGGTCCGACTCGCGCTGCGTCGTCCGCGGGCGCACCCCGGCGGCCAGCTGCGTGAGCAGGTCGACGCGCGGCGCCCGCGAGCGGGCCGCGGTCGCCAGCTGGAGCTGGATGAACTCGCCGCGCGGGTCACCGGCCGCGGCGAGGTGGGCCGCGTAGGCGCGGCGCGGGCGGTCGTCGTCGGGGTCGTCGAGGACGGCGCGCAGCAGCGCCGCGGAGCGCGGGGTGACCGGCGCGACGACGGCCGGCCCGCGCGCGCCGAGCTCGGCGCGGACCGCCGCATACACCTGGTCGAACGCCGCCTGGGCGTGCAGCGCCTCGTTGTACAAGATGATGCGCGGCGCGTTCAGCTCGATCAGGCGGTCGAGGCGATTGCAGCGGTGGAGCAGGCGCATGTACGCGGCGTCCTGCGGGTCGCTCCGGGTCCCGCGCCAGTCGGGCGGCGTCACCGGCACGCGCGTCAGCAGCAGCTCCGCCGCGCGCTCGCCGAGCCGCTCCGCGACGTGCCACGGGCCGCGCGCGGGCTCCTCGGCCTCCATGTCGGGCGGGCCGACCGAGCCGTCCTCGCGCAGGTCGGCCTCGTGCCGCAGCACCGCCATCAGGCCCTTCACGCCGCAGCCCAGCGCCGCCGCGATCCGCGGCGCGAGCACGGGGTGTATCAGCGCGACCGGGACCTCGACGTGGCCCCAGCGCTCGCCTCGCAGCCGCCGCTCGCCGCACAGCACCCCGCAGCGGTCGCAGGTCTCGCCGGCGTGGGCCGGGCCGTCGAGCCTGCCGCAGATGCAACAGTTGTCGGCGACCGGGCCGAACAGCCGCGCGCAGTACAGGCCGTCGCGCTCGGGCTTGCCGGTGCGGCGGTTGATGCCCTCGGGCTTGCGCACGCGGCCGCTGCTGCGGCTCTCCACCGCCGCGGCCGCGCGCAGCACCGCGGACGGGTCGTCGGCGAGGAACAGCGCAGACAGGGACTCGGCGGCCGCGGACATGCTCGCCCCCGAGGCTATCAGCTCCGCGCCCTGCAGGCGCCCGCGCGCCGTCGAACAGCGCCGGGCCTAGGCGGTGTCGCCACCGTTGTCGTCGCCGGGCTCGTCCGCCCCGCCGTTGTCGTCCGGCGAGTCCGCGCCGCCGTCGTCAGCCGCGCCGTCGTTGTCGTCGCCGCCGCCGTCGTCGTCGCCTTCATCATCACCGTCATCATCGCCGCCGCCATGATCGTCGTCGCTGGCGTCGACCTCGGACACCGAGCCGTCGGCCGGGTTGATGCGGATCTCGAACAGACCCTCGTCGTCGACCACCTCGACCTCGAGCTGGCCGTCCTTGACCTCGAACTCGAAGGCCACGCTGCCGGGCCGCTGGTCCTGGGCGATGGCGATCACGGCCGCCGCGTCGAGGGTCGCCGTCTGCAGCACGCCGGCCGCCGCGACCGCCTCGGCGACGTCGTCGGCGTCGTCGTCGACCTCGCTGCGCAGGACCTCCCCGGTCGCGGGGTCGACGTGGATCTTTGTAAGAGTGTCGTCGGCGAGCATGCGGACCTCGTAGATCGGGGTCGCCGCCTCGACCTCGAGCTCGGCCTCGATCACGACCCCGGCGGGCACCGCGGCCACGGCCGCGTCGATCGCCTGGACCAGCGAGACCTCGGCGCCGGTCACGACCTCGCGGACGCGGGTGGCGCTGTCGTCGTCGGCGGTGTCGCAGCCGACCGCGAGCAGCAGGGTGGAGAGCACGAACAGGGACTTCTTGATCGTCACGAACATGGGTATGAGCTCCCGGCGCGCCTGCGCCGTACGCGTCCCAGTGCCCCCTGCCTGCCGCTGTTACGCGGTTCTTCGACGAATTACGGCGCCCTGGCCGCCGTGCTCGCGCGTCACCCGCCCGGATCGACTGCCTTCCCGGCTCGCTACTGCCTTCCCGGCTTGCGCCGACCCGGCGAAATGCCGTAGTCGGTGGCGGTGACGGTCACCGCCACTCACCGCGCCATCGATGCGGTCTGGAGGATCGAGTCGGCGCGGCTCATCGCCGGGCTCGCGCGCATCGTCCGCGACGTCGGCCTCGCCGAGGAGCTCGCGCAGGACGCCCTCGTCGCCGCGCTCAAGCAGTGGCCGGACTCCGGCGTCCCCGACCGCCCCGGCGCGTGGCTGATGACCGCCGCGAAGCACCGCGCCATCGACCTGCTGCGCCGCACGCGGCTCGCCGAGCGCAAGCACGAGGAGCTCGAGCACACGACGCAGCTCGGGCGCGTCGCCGACATCCAGGCCCTCGAGGCCGCGATCGACGACGACGTCGGCGACGACCTGCTGCGCCTGGTGTTCACGGCGTGTCACCCGGTGCTGTCGCCCGAGGCGCGCGTGGCCCTGACGCTGCGCCTGCTCGGCGGCCTGACGACGGAGGAGATCGCGCGCGCCTTCCTCGTCCCGACGCCGACCATCGCGCAGCGCATCGTCCGGGCCAAGCGCACCCTCGCCGACGCCGGCGTCGCGTTCGAGGTCCCCCGCGGCCCCGAGCTCGCCGCCCGCCTCGCATCGGTGCTCGAGGTCCTCTACCTCGTGTTCAACGAGGGCTACTCCGCGACCGCCGGCGACGACTGGATGCGCCCCGCCCTCTGCGAGGACGCCCTGCGCCTGGGAAGGATCGTCGCCGAGCTCGTCCCCCACGAGCCCGAGGTCCACGGCCTCGTCGCCCTGATGGAGATCCAGGCCTCCCGCACCCGCGCCCGCGTCGGCCCCTCCGGCGAGCCCGTGCTCCTGCTCGAGCAGGACCGCGCCCGCTGGGATCACGTGCTCATCCGCCGCGGCCTCGCGGCCCTCGCCCGCGCCGAGCAGCTCGGCGGCGCCCGCGGCCCCTACGCCCTGCAAGCCGCGATCGCGGCCTGCCACGCCCGCGCCCGGACCCCCGCCGACACCGACTGGCACCGCATCGCCGCGCTCTACGCCGCCCTCGCCGACCTCACCCCCTCCCCCGTCGTCGAGCTCAACCGCGCCGTCGCCCTCGCCATGGCCGTGGGCCCCGCCGCCGGCCTCGAGATCGTCGACGCCCTGACCACCGACCCCGCGCTCGCCGGCTATCACCTGCTGCCCAGCGTCCGCGGCGACCTGCTCGCCCGCCTCGGCCGCCTCGACGAGGCCCGCGTCGAGCTCGAGCGCGCCGCGTCGCTCACCCGCAACGTCCGCGAGCGCGACATGCTCCTCGCCCGCGCCGCCGGCTGTCGCCGGTGACCGCTGGATCTGTCCCGAGAGACAGATCCGTGGATCAGGGCGCGGCAGCCATCCACTGGTTTTGCACCTCGGCGCTGCGCTGCCACCCCTCCGAGAGCTGCTTTTTAAAAGTATCCTCGATCAGGCCGCCGAGCATGAACACCTTGGCCTCGATGTCGATCTCGGCCTCGCGGGCGACCCTGTTCTCGCCGATGGGCACCGCCCTGAGCACGCCCTCGACGCGGATCTTGCCGGGCAGGACCCCGGGGATCATCTTCCAGCGCCACACGGACGTCGCGCGGTCGAACGTCCCCTCCTCGGTGTAGCGAAACTTCGAGCCGAACGCCTTGGCGAGCGGGGCGGGCATGCTGAGCTTCGGCTCGACCGCGACCGCTCGCGAGATCGCCGTCGGCGTCTCTTCCTGGCGCAGCGTCTCGTAGGCGTGGAACTCGAGCCCCTCGAGGAACAGGCGGCGCGTCAGCTCCTGATCGAAGAACGTCCGCCAGAACGTCGGGATGTCGCAGTGGATCTCGTGTCGAAGCTTCAGCAGGGGCATCGGCGCCGGAGTCTACACCGCGCGGCGCCGCCGCGACGGCCTGCGCCGACGCCCGAGCGCGAGCAGGCCCACGAGCGCCAGCCAGCCGGGCGCGCCGGCCGGGGCCGTAGCGCACGCGCAGCCCTTCGCGTCGTCCGCCCCCGCGCCGCTGTCGGAGCCCGACGAGCCCGACGCGCCGTCCGACGAGCCCTCGCCGCCGCCCTCGGTCGGCGGGTCGACGGGGTCGAGCGCCGTGCACTTCGTCAGGTCCCAACCTTCCTCGGTCGGCTCGCACTGGAACAGCTCACACTTCGGCAGCGCGTCGTTCGGCTGCTGGCCGAGCTGGTCGGCCACGTCCATGCCGAAGCACTGCTCCGGGCTCTTGCTGACCGTCCCGCTGGCGAGGTCCATCGCCTCGAACACCACGCAGGCCGGCGCGTCGAGGTAGAGCGTGAACTCCGGGAAGAAGCTCGTCTGCTCCGGGACGCCGTCGACCGTCACCGTGTACACCAGCTGCTTCGAGATCGGGCCCGTCGCCGCGAACGGGCTCTGCACGTACAGGAACAGCTTGCCGAGCGTGAACGCGGCCCCGCACTGCGCCTCGTCGTACTCGTAGAAGAAGCCGAAGCAGCCGTCGCTCTGCCGCGTCGGCGCCGCGCCCTCGCAGCAGGCCAGGGTCTCGAGCGTGATCGGCTCGATCGACTGCACCTCCGAGTTGTTGACCACGAAGGGCGCCGCCTCGAACGCGCCGCCCGGCGCGGCGTCGATGACGAGGTCGGCGTCGAAGACGACGTCCTCGGCGCAGTTGTAATAGCCGTCGGGGTCGTTCTCCGGGTTGTCGAACGTGCCGCCGAGCTTGTACGTCTTGCCGGCCTGCCACGGCTCGGCGGGGCGCCAGACCAGCGCGCCGTGCACCGACGTCGTCTCGAGCGCCCCGGCGATCGGCTGGCCGTCGAGCGTCACCTCGAGCGCGAACCTGTCGAGCGAGTCCTCGTCGTCGCCATGGTTGTGAAAGCCGCTGAGCACCAGCACCCCGTCGGCGGGGATCTTGTCGGCGTTGGTCGGCATCAAGCCGGACCAGAAGTCGACGTCCTTGCAGATCGCCTCGGCGCAGGCCAGGGCGTCGGTGGGGGTCAGGGTCGCGAGCGCGAGCGGGAGCGCGACGGCGACGGCGTTCAGGACTTCGGGGCGCATCGCCCGATCCTACGCCGTTGTGTGCGCCGCCATCAACACCGCCGACGTCACGGCGCGTGGCTCACAGCACGGCCGCGCAGGAAGTAGGTCGTCATCACGCCCTTGCCCTTGACGGCGATCGCCCCGCGCGGCTCGCAGCGAAACGCCGGCCCCAGCCGCCGCGCCAGCGCCTCGGTGATCTGGATCGTGCCGGCCTCGCCGTGCGACTCCATGCGGCTCGCCGTGTTGACCGTGTCGCCCCACAGGTCGTAGATGAACTTCTTGCGGCCGATCACGCCGGCGACCACGGGTCCGCAGTGGGCCCCGACGCGGACCTGCAGCGCCGCGCCGGACGGGTCGCGCAGGCGGGCCACGACCGCGAGGATGTCGAGCGCGAGGTCGGCGATCGCCTGGGCGTGGTCGGGGCGCGGCTCGGGCAGCCCGGCCGCGACCATGTACGCGTCGCCGATCGTCTTGATCTTCTCGACGTGGTGGCGCTCGACCAGCGCGTCGAACGCGGAGAACACCGCGTTGAGCATCTTCACCACCTCGCCCGGGCGCGCCGCGCCCGACAGCGCCGTGAACCCGCAGATGTCGATGAACATCACCGTCACGTCCTCGTGCGCGTCGGCGACGGTCTCGGCGCCGTCCTTGAGCTGGGTCGCGACCGCGTCGGGCAGCATGTTGAGCAGCAGCCGCTCCGACTTCTCGCGGGCGCGGGCGAGCAGGGCCGCCTGCGCCGCGAGGGCCTCGCGCTGGGCGAAGTTGCTGCGCAGCAGCAGGTACACGCTGTGTCCGAGGCCGAAGCAGCCGGTGACCGCCAGCGCCTGGAACACCACGATCGAGATCGCGTACGGGTTCGCGGCGAAGTACGTCGGGTTGGCGAGCCCGTAGGGGACCGTGAACGCCAGCGGCATCAGGATGGTGATGGCCACCCGCGCCCCGGGCCCGACGATCACCGGCACCACCGTGAGCGGCAGCAGGTACGAGCACGGGAAGTAGACCTCGCCGACCGCGCCGAGGCGCCCGAGCGCGTCGCCCATCAGCGCCGCGCCGAGCGCCAGGATCGCCGCCGAGAACAGCGTCGCGTGGCGCCGCACGGCCGCGGAGTAGCGCAGCGCGAGCAGGGCCCCGACCGCCAGCGCGAAGATCTGCGGGCGCCACCCGGCGAAGTAGCGGACGATGTGCGGCGCGTCCGCGAACAGCAGCGCGTCGGTCGGCCACAGCAGCGGCGTCAGGATCGCCAGGATCCACGCCGTCAACTTCGTGAACTCCGCCGTCAGCTGCACGCGATAGACGTCGAAGGCGCGCGGGTCCATGGGCGCCCGCGCGCCCAGATCTCCGACGATGCGCGGAAACAGCGAGGCCCGGTTCATGTCACATACATGTCCGCGGGTCGCAGGATATCAGCCCCCGCGCCCCACGCGGCCGGCGATCGCCGGCGCGCCCACGCGCGAGCCGCGAAGCCCCCGCGACCTTCGACCACCGCGGCGTCCTCATGCTCACGCTCGCCCGCCGCTTCATCGGAGAGATCCTCGACGCCGAGAGCCTCGCCGCCGCGTCGCTCGTCGGCAGCTCGATGGGCGGCCTGTGGTCCGTCGGCTCCGCGCTCGCCCACCCCCCGCCCGGTGCTCGCCGCGATCGAGGTGGCCCTCGCCTGAGATGTATCGATTACTGTCGACGATACATCTGTCGACAATACTCGATCGAACAATGCTCGATCGAACAATGCTCGATCAGCGCGGCCGGCTCGCCCGCGCGAACACCCGCGCGAGCACGGCGCCCGGCACGACCCGACGCAGCAGGTCGTGGACGCGATTGCCGAGCCCGGGCACGATGCGACGATCGCCGCGCAGCAGCCCGGCGATCGCCGCCGCGGCGACGTCGGCGGGCTCCATCGCCACCCGCTCGACCAGCCGCGCGACCCCCTGCACCCCCGGCGCCGCGACGATCCCCGCGCCCGCGATGAACGGAGTCCGCGTGGTCCCCGGGTGCAGCACGCTGACCCGCACCCCGTACGGCGCCAGCTCCTGCGCGAGCGCCTCGGACAGCGCGGCGACGAAGTGCTTGGTCGCCGCGTAGGCCGCGAGCCGCGGCAGCGGCTGAAACGACGCCGTCGAGGCGACGTTGAGGATCGTGCCGCGCCCGCGCGCGCGCATGCGCGCGCCGACGACCCCGCACAGGTCCGCCAGCGCCGCCGCGTTCACGGCGATCATCCGTCGCACGGCCCCGCGGTCGAGGTCGACGTGCTCCCCGAACAGACCGACCCCGGCGCAGTTGACCAGCAGGTCGACCTCGACGCCCGCGCGCTCGCTCGCCGCGAGCAGCTCGTCGACCGCGCCCTCATGCGTCAGGTCGACCGCGCACGTCGCCAGCGGCCCGTCGACCTCGTCGCGCAGCGCCGCCAGCTCCTCCTCGCGCAGCGCCGCCGCCAGCACCGGCACCCCGCGCGCGAGCAGCTCGCGGACCAGCGCGCGACCGATGCCGCTGCCCCCGCCCGTGACCACCGCGCCCGCGAACGGCGGCGACGCGGCCGGCTGCACGCTCACCCGTCCCCGCGAGGCAACGCGCGTCCGCCCCGCTCGGCGAGCGCCCGCTCGGTCCGCTGCCTGGCCGCCCAGTAGTCCTCGCCGGGCAGGCGCTGATAGACCGCGAGGCTCCCGAACACCACGCGCCCGGACAGCCGCAGCACGCGAAATTCCTGCGAGGGGTCGACCTCGCAGGCGTCCTGCTCGACCGAGCCGAGCACCGCGCCGCAGCGGTTGTCGATCGACCAGCCGGGCGGGACCACGATCTCGAGGCTGGCGAAGATCACCCGCGCGTCGATCTCGATCTCCCGCGTGTCCGCCGGGAGGACCGCCTGGCGCAGGTCGAGGACCACCGAGCCGAAGGTCGCGCGGACCTGCATGCGCGCCGGCACGCTCCACGCGCCGACGCGCTCCACCGAGCTGAACAGCGCGGGCAGCCGCTGCGGCTCGCTCGCGCGGACCGGCACCAGCGCCGTCGCCTGGCCGGGGGCCGGCTCGATCGGCCGCAGCTCGACCGTCAGCGCCCGCAGCGCGGCGATCGAGCCCGCGTGCTCCGCGAGCTCGAGCCGCCGCTCGAGCTCGTCCTGGTCGATGTGGTCCTCCGCGTAGCCGTCCGCGAGCAGCCGCCGCGTCTCCTCGCGCTCCCGCTGCAGCAGCCCCGCCGGTGTGTCCGCCATCGCGGGGCCCGGTGTACCACGGCCCGCGCGGCCCGTCACGAGTGCGTCCGGTACACGCTGTAGATCTCGGTGATGTGGTCGGGCAGGTTGATCTTGTCGAGCCGCTCGCGCTGGTCCTCCGGCACGCGCGCGCGGTTGCGCTGCAGCGCCGCGCGCAGCTCCTCCTTGCCGGGCTCGTTGTGGACCTTGCCGAACTGCGTCAGCTGCAGCCACAGCAGCGTGTGGTTGACCTTGAGCGCCTCGCGCAGGTGATTGACCCCGACCTGCGAGATGTAGTTGTGCAGCAGGTCGAGCGAGCGCAGCACGGTGTTGGTGCGCAGCATCTCGGCCATCGACCGGGCCCCCTCGTCGGCGATGAAGTTGCCGAGCTCGCCGACGGCGACGGTCGCCTTGGTGAAGCCGAGGTCGAGCAGGGTGAGCGACGGGTGCTCGGCGAGGGCCTGGGCCAGCGCCGCGGCGCCGCGCGGGCCGACGCAGTTCGACGCCAGCGAGACGCGCTGGATCGTGCGGTTGGCCGCGAGCCCGCGGGCGACGACCTCCACGCCCTCGTCGCCGAGGCGGTTGCACGACAAGAACAGCGACTCGAGCGCGCAGTCCTCGGCCAAGAACCGGGCGATCAGCGGCGCCGACGCGTCGGTGACCCCGTTGGTGCCGATGTACAGGTGGCGCAATGTCTTGTTGGCGCCCGGGCCCATCAGCGCGCCGAGCACCGTCGCCAGGCCCTCGTCGAGCAGGCCGCAGTTGACGAGGTCGAGCACCTCGAGCGTGCGGTTCGCCCGCAGCAGCGCGGCGATCGGCACGACCCCCGCGGCCTTGAGCGGGTTGCGCTTGAGCCACAGCGACGTCACCCGCGTGTCGTTCGCCAGCGCGTCGCAGACCTCGGCCATCCCGCGCGGGCCGATGCGGTTGCCGGCGATGTACCAACAATTGAGCGGCGAGTCGCCGCGCTCGCGCAAAAAGCCGGCGATCGCCGCGGCCCCGCCGTCGCCGACGATGTTGTTGCCGAGCAGCAGCCGCTTCACGCGGTCGGTGTGCATCATCGCCCCGAGCAGCGGGCGGATGCCCTCGGGGCCGACGACCTGCTTGCACAGGTCGAGGCGGCCGTCGGTCGTCAGCGTCCCCTTATTGAAGGCGGTCTGGCGCGCGACGTCGAGGTTGGCGCGCAGGTGGCCGAGCAGCGGGTCGAGGTCGGCGAGCGAGCACGGCACGACCGGCTCCGGCTCGGGGTCGACGACCTGCGGCGAGATCGGCTGGTTGCGGCGCGCGGCGATCAGCTCCGGCGTGGCCGCGCGGGCGGCCTTGATCCGGCGCTGCTGCTCGCGCGTGTGGTTCGGGTCCTGCTCCGCGAGCACGCCGGTGATCAGCGACAGCGCCTGGCCGTAGCGCTGATAGGCCAGGTGGCGGGCGAGCGCCTCGGCGTCGAGCGCCTGGCGGGCGCGCCGGCGCGGGTGCACGGGCGCGGGCGTCGGCGGGTCGTCGGGGCGCGCGGCGTTGTCGCGCTCGACCGCGGCGATGAACGCCAGCATGTCCTCGCGCCGGAAGATCTCCGCGGCGACGTCGCGGGCGAGGCGGCACAGCTTGTCGGGCTGCGAGCCGACGCGCGGCGCCTCGCGGGCGCACAGCGTCGGCCGCGGTCCGGCCCCGTCCGGGCGCTGGCCCGCGATCACGCCGTGGCCGGCGAACAGCCGCAGCAGCCGCTCGGTGCGCTCGGAGACCTCGGGCCGGGCGCGCTCGATGTCCGCGGCCGCCGCGAGGTCCGACTTGATGCGGTGCGCGAACAGCTCGACGATCTCCTCGTGGACCGCGACGAGCGGCGAGTCCTCGGGCCGCTCGGCGTCGATCGCCGTGCGCCGGCCGTGCGCGTGCACGGCCAGCGCCTGCAGCTCGCGCCACTGCTCCTGCGCGGCCATCTCGTGGACGATGCTCTGGACCAGCGCGACGTCGATCGCCGCGGGCGGGTCCTGCGACGGGGCCGCGAGCGCCTCGCAGGCCGCGGCCAACAGCGACGCGCCCGGGGCCGCCGCGGCGGTCGTCGTCGCCGCGGCGGACGCCGCCGGGACCGCGCCGGCCTCGCAGAACTGCTCGACGAACGCGTGGATCTCGGCGTGGGGCCACGCGCCGGGGACGAAGTGACCGCCGGCGTGCTTGACCAGCGCCGCGCTGGCCGGGTCGAACGCCTCGAACAGCTTGATCGATCGGTCGGGCGTCACGAGGATGTCCTGCAGGCCGAGCACGTGCAGCGCCGGGACGCGGACGCTGTGCGGCGCGATGTACCGGGCGTGCGCGCGGGCCCGCGACGGGAACGCCGAGATGCAGATCGCGAACCGGAACGAGATCGCCGGGTGCGGCAGCATCGCGGCGAGCACGGCCGCCAGCGTCCCGCCCTGCGCGAACCCGAGGACCCCGTCGAACGGGCCCTGGTCGCGAAACACCGCCTCGAGGTACGCGACCGACGCGTCGAAGCCCTCGTAATCGACGTTGTCCTCCGACGACAGCCACCACACCCGCTGCATCGGGTACTCGGGGACCTCGCCGAAGGCCGCGACGGTCGCGGCGCGCGTGTCCCCCTGCGGGGTGTATTGCAGCGGCGAGGTCGGGTAGACCAGCTCGGCGATGTCGTCGAGCGCCTGGCGCAGCTTGCGGGTGCGCGCGCGGAAGACGTCGCCGTTCTGGCGAAACCCGTGCAGCGCGAGGATCTTCAGGCGCGGGCGCGCCGGGGCCTCGGCCGCCGGGGCGGGCTTCGGCGCCGCCGGCCTCGGCTGCGCCTTCGCGGCGGCCGGCGGCGCGGCGATCACGGCGCCCGGCGTCTGCGAGCGCATGAACATCGCCGTGAACTCCGGGCGCTCGAGGAACGCCTGCTCGAGCGCCGTGCTCTCGCGCCCGAGCGCCGCGTTGCGGTGGGGATAGCGGCCGAAGCGCTCGAGCACGTCGATGTGCTTCTGGGTCCCGACCTGCCACGAGCGGGCGATGCGCTGCTGCCTGCGGGTGCAGCGGGTCGCGACCTCGGCGACGCCGGCGAGCGCGCGGCGGACGTCGGGCAGGTGCTCGGAGTGCGACAGCGCCATGAAGAAGAACAGCGCCTCGGCGGGGGCGAGGGCGCGGTCGAAGCCGCGCTCGAGCGCGTCCTTGGCGAGCGCCAGGCCGAGCGCGTCGCTGGCGAAGGCCCGCGCGGTCGCGCGATAGATGTTGCGCGGGAACTGGTCGAGCAGGAGGACGAGGGCGAGGCAGCCGCGCGGGGTCTCGCGCCAGTGGTCGAGCTCGCCGCGGGCGGCGCGGTCCATCAGCGGTTCGAAGTGCTGCTGGATCTCCCTGTCGATCGCCGTGCCGCCGCGAAACCACAGCGCCTGGTCGAGCACGTAGTCCTCCGCGAACGGGTCGCTGACCGGGCCCGCCGCGCCCGAGAGGTCGCGGTGCGCAAACCAGTAGTTCCAGACGCGGGCCGCGTCGAGGTCGCTGAAGGTCATCAGGTTCATCGTCCCTCTCCTGTCAATGGCAGCCCGAGAACACGAGGTCGACGTGCAGCTCGATGCCCGGGCCGCTGCAGTCCACGAGCGCGTGGCCGCCGACGTTCCAGTAGTCGTTCACCCGCGAGCTCTCGCGCGCGAGCTCGAGGTCGAACAGCTCGCAGCCCGCGTCCGGCCCGAGGAACAGCGCCATGTCCTCGCCGGGGATGTTGATGCCGAGCGAGTATCCGTCCTTCGGGTCGAGCAGCACGCGGATCAGCGCGTCCTCGCGGTCGCCCTCGATGAGGTCGACGCCGAAGAAGCCCTGGTGCTCGCCCGAGCCGCAGGCCGTCGGCGTCACCGTCCAGCTCGCCTTGTAGGCCGCGAGCTCCGCGGTCATCGTGCCGTCGATGTCGGAGCCGCCGCCGTCCAGGCCGCAGGCGGTGGTCGAGCCGACCGGCGCGAGCATCATCATCGCCATCGCGTGTATGCGCGACCCCGTCCCCCTCGAACCCATGGGGCGCACTCTATCACACCGCGCCCGCGCGTCGCGCGGGACATCGAGGCCTGCTCGCGCCGTTGCGACCGGGAGCGCCTACGCTCCGGCGCCCGCGTCCTCGGGCCAGTCGGCGAGCACGATCTTGCCGACGGTGCGGCCGCCCTCGAGGCGCGCGTGGGCGTCGCGGAGGTTGGCGGCGTTGATCGGGCGCAGCACCGTGTCGACGGTCGTCCTGAGCGCGCCGCGGTCGATGAGGCCGGCGATCGCGTCGAGCAGCTCGTGCTGCGCGATCATGTCGGCGGTCTGGAAGATCGCGCGGGTGAACATCAGCTCGTAGGCGAAGCTCGCGCTCTTGCGCTGCAGCAGGCCGACGTCGACCGGGGCGGAGGTCTCGACGATCGAGCACAGCTTGCCCTGCGGGGCGACGACGCGGGCCATCGTCGCCCAGTAGCGGTCGGTGTCCTGCAGGCAGAACACGAACTCGACCTCCGGGCGGCCGATCGCCTGCAGCTGCGCCGGGATGTCGCCGAAGTGGTCGACGACGTGGTCGGCGCCGAGGCTGCGACACCACGCGGCCGAGGCCTCGCGCGAGGCGGTGGCGATGACCTCGAGCCCCGCGACCTGCTTCGCCAGCTGGATGGCGATCGAGCCGACCCCGCCCGCGCCGCCGATGATCAGCACCCGCTTGCCGCGGTCGCGCTCCGCGACCACGCCGAGGCGGTCGAACAGCCCCTCCCACGCCGTGATCGCCGTCAGCGGCAGGGCGGCCGCCGCCGCGAAGTCGAGGCTGCGCGGCTTGTGGCCGACGATGCGCTCGTCGACGAGGTGATACTCGCTGTCGCCGCCCGGGCGCGTGATGCTGCCGGCGTAGTACACCGCGTCGCCCGCCTGAAACAGCGTCACGCCGGCGCCCACGGCCTCGACCACGCCCGCGACGTCCCACCCGAGCACGCGCGGCCGGGCCTCGACCTGCGGCTTGGGGCGCCGGACCTTGGTGTCGACCGGGTTGACCGAGACCGCGTGCACCCGCACCAGCAGGTCGCGCTCGCCCGGCTCCGGGCGCTCGAGCGTGAGGTCCACGAGGGACTCGGGGTCATCGATCGGGAGGTAGCGGGTGAGGCCGACGGCGCGCATGGCCGGCGAGTGTAGCGGAGGGAGCCGCTGCGGCGCGACCGGGCGCCGGGCAGCCGCGCCGCCCGTCGACCCGCGTCCCCCGGGTCACGCGCGCCGACGCCGACGCCGGGCCACGCCGAGGGCGCCGAGCGTGAGCAGGAGCGCGCCGAGGCCCTGCCCGGTGCGGTCGACCGCGCAGCCGTCGAGGCCGCAGCCGCCGTCGCCATCGAGCTCGGCCCCCGCCTTGCCCGAGATCATGAGCTCGAGGTGCAGCGAGAACTCGGCCTCGATCTCGTCGGCGCAGGCTTGCAGGTCGCTCGCGTTCAGGAACTGGCCGCCGCAGAAGATCGCGCCGCCGGTCTGCTCGCACTCCTCCTCGCAGTGGTCGACGAGCTCCGTCTTGCAGACCGTGTACTCCTTGGCCTGGCAAGTGACCTGGCAGTCGCTGCTCGCCTGGGCCCAACACGAGCCCGCGCACGAGGTCTCGCACTTCGGCGCGCACTCGACCGCGCCGTCGTCCTCCCGGCACTTCGCCCGGTCACACTTCTCGCCGCAGTTGTGCGCGCAGGTCGAGCGACACTCGCCCACGCGCTCCGAGCCGGCGCAGGCGTCGTTGCACTCCTGCTGACAGCTCGACACGCACAGGCCCATCGAGTTGGGCGGGGCGTCGGTGACCTGCTCGGTGTCACAGTCGGTGCCGCAGGTCGTCTGGCAGGTCTCCGTGCACCCGGCCTCCGCGGTCGCCGTGCACGTCGTGTCGCAGTCGGCGTAGAGCCGCGCGGCGCAGGACGTCTCCATCGCCACCGGCTCGCAGGTGGTGGTACACTCCTCGGTCGGTACGAACTCGCAGTCGGCCTCGCCGAACAACCAGATGCCGCCGCAAGCCTCGAGGTCGGCGCGCGCGATCGAGGGCGCAAACAGGGTCAGCAAGGCGCCCGCGGCGATGCCGATGATCTTCAGTTTAGCCATGAGATATTCCTCGACCGCAAGATGGAAGTCGCCGCCGCGGCGCGCAAGCCAGGGCCGGTGGCGCCGCCCCGGCGGGTCGCTGTTTCAATATCGCGGGTGCGTCCCGTCGAACGCGGTGTATGCGGCGAATTCATGCCGTGGCGCGCCCGTCCTCGCATGTGCGCAGCGCGGCCGCCCGTGGCCTCGTAGCGGTAGTTTGCGCAAGCTGCTGGATCGTGCGGTCCGCGTCCGCGTCGTCGACGTCGGCGCATCGACTGTCGCATTGAATCGTCGGGTGCGCGGCGGTCGACCCGAACGAGAGCATCACCACCGCTTCACGGAGATCCCGGCGCCCCCTGCACCGCGCCGACTGTCCGCGCGCCGATCTCCGCGTCGCTCGCATCGCTCGCGTCGGACGGGTCGAGCGCGCGGAGCCTCTCCGCGGTCGCCCGGGCGCCCGCCTCGGCCTCCTCCGCGGTCTCGCCGAGGCGGCGCTCACGCTCCGCGGGCGGCAGGCACAGCGAGGTCGCCTGCCACATCATGTCGAGCACGAGCGCGACGTCGATCGGCCAGACCCGGACCACGCCCTCGTAGCCCGACACGGTGACGAGGCGCCGCCCGTCGGGGGCGAACTCCGCGGCCGTGATCCAGTGCTGGTGACCGCGGAGCACCAGCAGCTCGCGGCCGTCCGCGATCCGCCACAGGCGCGCCGTCTGGTCGTCGAGCGCGGTCAGCAGGCACGCGCTGTCGGGCGAGAAGGTCGCCAGCAGCACCGCGCTCCGGTGCGCCAGCACGACGACCTCGCCCGCGCCACCCTGCCGCCACACGTGCGCGACCTTGCCGGCCGCCGTGGCGACCCACGCCCCGTCGGGCGAGACCGCGACGCAGCGGATGTCCTCCGCGTGCCGGTCGTACTCCCGCACGAGCTCGCACGGCGCTCCGACCGACCACACGCGCGCGACGCTGCCCCCGGTGGTGACGATCGTCGCGCCGTCGGGCGAGAGCGCCGCGTTGCTGGCGGTGACGGCGAGGCGCGCCTCCTCGACGCCGGTCGCGGTCGACCACACCCGCACAGTCCCGTCCGCCGAGGCCGTGACCACGCGGCGACCGTCGCGCGAGAACTCGGCGGCGAACACCGAGTCCTCGTGACCCGCGAGCGCGACGCCCTCGCCCCCGGCGCAGCGCCACACCCGCGGCGCGAGGTCGGCCGAGGCCAGGGTGCGGGTGAGCAGCAGCGAGCCGTCGCGCGAGAACCGGACGCCGTCGACCCCGCCGCCGTGCCGCCCCAGGACCACCGGGTCGGCGTCGCCGCGCCCGAGGCTCACGTCGTGCTCGTCGGAGGCGGTGACGACGTCCAGCTCCCCGTCGCGCAGCGCGGCGGCCCGGACGCCCAGGACCACCTTCACCACCATCCGCGTCGGCTGTGCGACTCGCCAGACCCGCGCGGTGCCGTTCTGCGATCCGGTGACCGCGAGCGTGCGGTCCACGGACAGCGCCGCGTGGACGGGCTGCGGCTCGCGCAGCACCGCCGGCTCGGCCTCGCCGCCGATCTTCCACACCCGCGTCACGCCCTCGTCGGACGTCGCCAGCACGTGGGCGCCGTCCGCGGCGAACGCCGCGAAGTTGATGCGACCGTCCGACGGGCGCCACACCGCCGCCGGCTCGCTCGCGTCGTCGATGCGCCACACGACGACCGCGTCGCCGGCCGCCGCCAGCAGCTGCGGGCCCACCGGGGAGAACGCCGCGGCGGCGACGACCTGCTCGTGCGCGAAGATCACGGGCTCGCCCGCGCCGTCGGCCCGCCACACCCGCACCTCCAGCCCGCGAGTCGCTGTGAGCACGTGCGCGCCGTCGAAGGAGAAGGCCGCGGCCGTGATCTCGCGCTCGTAGCTCGCAACCTCGGGGTCCTCGCCGGGCTCGTGGCGCAGGACCACGGGCTCGCCCGCGCCGTCGACCGACCACACGCGCGCCGCCCCGTTCTTGCCGCCCGCGACCACGCGCGAGCCGTCGGGCGCGAACGCGGCCACCGTCACCTCGGCGTCATGCATGAACCGTCGCAGCTCCTCGCCGGTGGCGCTGCGCCACACGCGGGCCGTCCGGTCCGTCGCCGCCGTGACCACGCGCTCGCCGTCCGCGGAGAAGGCCGCGGCCAGGACGCAGTCGTCGTGCTGCAGCACGACCGGCTCGCCGCCGTCGGTCGGCCACACCCGCGCCGTGCCGTCCCACGACGCCGTGAGCGCCCGCGAGCCGTCGCTCGAGAAGGTCGCGGAGAGCAGCGGCCCCTCGTGCCCGCGCAGCACCACGGGCGCGCCGGCGCCGTCCGTACGCCACACCCGCGCCGTGCCGTCGCCCGAGGCGGTGAGCGCGTGCTCGCCGTCCGGCGCGAGCGCGACCGTGGTGACCGCGTCCTCGTGTCCGTGCAGCACCACCGCCGCGATCGACTCGTGGAGCGCGGCGTGGGCGAGCTCCAGCCAGCCGCGCGTCGCCGCCGGCTGCTCGACGTCGCGGAGCAGCGCGACCTGGGTCGTCGGGTCGCCGGTCGCCTCGCGGGCCGCCGAGATCCGGGCCTGGTCGCGGGCGCGGCGCAGCGCGTCCCGCAGCTTCTGCTCGGCCTCGGCCCGCGTCCGCTCCTGCCGCTCGTCCTCGGCCACGCACGCCGCGAAGTACTCGCGCACCGAGCCGACCGTCGGCGCCGCGCCCGGCGCGACACCCTTCGTCGCGTGGAGCTCCCGCTCGTCGAGCGTCAGGCCCCGCTCGTCGACCATCGCGCGCACCGCCTGGGCCCGCGCGCCGCGGTGCTCGAGGAACTCCGCGAGCTTGTCGGCGTCGACCCAGCCCTGCGCCGACACCCGCAGGTCCTGCTTCATCAGCAGCAGGTCGCGCGCCGCGTTGATCCACCCGCGCAGCCGCGGCCAGTGGCGCAGCAGCGCCTCGTGGGCGACCTCGGCGACCTGCTCGCCGGTCCGCTCGTCGACGCTGGTCACCAGCAGCCGCGCGCCCTCCCCCGCCAGCGAGGACACGAGCAGCCGGACCCGCGCGCGCTCCTCGTCGGTCGCGCCCCGCGGCGCCAGCTCGCGGATCGCCGCGCGCTGTCGGGTGTCGCGGACCACCCCGCCGGCCTCGTCCGCGCCGCCGACCCGCGTCAACTTCGTCATGATGTCGGGCAGCAGCCGCTGGTCCTCGGCGTCGAGCCGCTGCCACACGCTCTCGGCCGTCCGCTCGATCGCCCCGGCCACGCCGCCGATCTCGGCCTCCCACGCCGCCCGCCGCAGCCAGCGACCGTGGCGCCGCTCCCACAGCTCGGCGAGCGCGTGCTGCAGCAGGGGCATCGCGCCGGGCTCCTTCACGAGCTCGGGGAGGATGCGCTCCGAGAGCCCGGTCTCGAAGCGCAGCCCGGCCTCGCGCGCCTGCTCCTCGATCGCGCCGCGCAGCTCGTCGGGCGTCATCGGCGGGACCAGCTCCGGCTGGCGCTGCACCGCCCGGCGCAGGCCCGCATGCGCCGCGCACTCGCCCATGAAGTCGGCGCGCATGGTCATGATGATCCGCCGCTCGGGCCGGGCCATCCCCGCGATCTCGTCGAGGAACTTCTCCCGCGTCGCGGCGCTCGTGCACAGCGTGAAGGTCTCCTCGAACTGGTCGATCGACAGCAGCGTCTCGGCCGCGTCCCCCAGCTCGGCGCGGGCCGCCGCGAGGTTCGCCGGCGGGTCCGCGCCCGGGGTCATCCGCGCGACCCGCAGCGCGCGGTTGCTCCGCGTCAGCGCCGGGATGACGCCCGCCGCCACCAGCGACGACTTGCCGCTGCCCGAGGCCCCGAGCACGCACACGAACGACTGCGTCTTCAGGCGCTCGACCAGCGTGGCCACCAGCGCCGCGCGGCCCCGAAAATAACGCTGCTGCGCCGCCGTGAACGCGCGCAGGCCCGGGAACGGGCACACCGCGTCGTACTTCGGCGCCCGCGCGCCGCGGGCGACGTCGACGAAGCCGAGCTCGAGCGCCTCCTCGCACAGCCGCTCGAGCTCGGTGAGCGCGTCGCGGGCGGCGGCGGGGTCCTGCAGGCGCTCGCGCAGCGCCGGCATCGTCGCCTGCAGGAGCACCGGGGCGCGCTCGGCGAGGAGCTGCTCGAGGCGTGCGAGGCCGGCCTCGAGCTCGTCCGGGGCGAGCTCCTGGCGCGCGGCGTCGGCGGTGAACAGGCGCTTGCCGACGACGCGGCAGAACAGCGCCGGGGTGGCGACGTCGGGGCGCTCGCGCACGGCGATGCACGCCTCGGCGAGCGCGACGTCGGGCTCGCCGTGGCGCTGCAGCGCCGGGTAGAACGCGCGCCCGAGCGCCAGCGCCGTCGTCTGGCTGATCTTGTCGGTCATCGCCAGCACCGACTTCATGCCGAGGTCCCGCACCATGCGCTGCCCGAGGCCGCGCAGCGCCTCGCGGTCGCGCGTCGCTGCCGTCGCGAGCGCCTCGGAGGCCGGGGCCGCCGCGCTGTCACACACCGCGAGGAAGGCGAAGTGCGGCAGGCCCCGCTCCCTGCCGATCTCGCCGAGCCGCTCGATCAGCCGCGACGCCGGCACGAAGGCCGTCTTGCCCTCGCGCTCCACCTCGAGCGGCAGGGCCGCGTCGGCGTCGAGGAAGACCACGGTGTCGCCCCGCGCGACCGCGCCGTGACAGACGATGTGCAGCAGGGTGAAGCGACCGACCGAGAGCTGGCGGCAGATCTCCTCGAGGCTCGGGCGCCCGGCCGCGCCCGCGACGTTGGCGAGCACGACGCTCGGGATGTCCCCGAGGCCCGCGAGCACGGTCTCGAGCGCCAGCGCCTCGTCGAACCACGACACCCGCGTGTTGCCCCGCTCCGGGCTGGCGACGACGACCAGCGCCCGCAGCTCGTCCTGGCGAAACGGCGGGAACTTTCGGTCGCTCGTGCTGGGAATGTACAGCGAGAACGGCGTGCGCTGGTTGGGCCGCAGCGGCAGCCACGCCCCGTCCTCGAAGGGCCCGCACAGCCGCTCCCAGCGCAGCGCCTGCAGCTCCTCCGCCTCGACCGCGAGCAGCACGCGCAGCGACGTCCCGTCGCCGCGCGCGAGCGTGAAGAGGTCGCGCACGTTGTCGGCGAAGACCGCCTCGCCGAGCGCGGTGCCGTAGGCCGTCGCGCTCGGCGAGGTCCGCAGCGCCTCCTCGTCGAGCGTGAAGGTCCGCTCGCACGCGACGGGGTCGCCGGGCCGGTTCCACTCGGCCTTGACGCGGTGGCGGCCCGGGTCGATGGTCGACTGGACGGTGAGCTCCAGCGTGCTCGTGTGCTGCGACGCCTGGGCGAGCTGCGCCTCGAGCTCGATGATCCGCCGCCGCGCCGCCGCCAGCTCGGCGTCGACGCGCGCGCCGGAGGGCTCATCGGGACCCGGACGGACTGTCATGATGACACTACCGCCGAGCGCGCGATGGATGTCAAACAGCCCCCGACGGCCACGGACGCGCGCGACTGCTACGCCCCCGGCCCGCGGGCGCGGTGACGCTCGGACAGGATCAGCGCGACGAAGCCGGCGATCAGGCACACGCTGTACTCGACGCCGTTCGTGCCGCCGCCGACCACGAACCACCCGTGTCGCGCGTGGACCAGCGCGATGCCGGTCGCGATCTGGACGGCGAACAGCGCCGCGATCGGGGTCACGAGGCGCCCGAGCGCCAGGGTGGCGCCGCCGACGAGCTCGAACCCGGTGATCGCCCACGCCAGCCACACGCCGAGCGGGACCCCGAGCGACGCGAAGAATTCGCCGAACGGGGCGACCCCGCCGTCGCTGATCCGCGCGACGCCGTGGATCATGAGCAGGAGCGCGAGGACCACGCGCAAAAGAACATTGCCGGGATCGGCGGATCGCCGCGGGCTCGACGGCTGCACGCGCGAGAGTCTATTCCAGTTGGCCCGCCCATGTCAGGTCTGATACGAATGATACGCGCGTAGGAGGACGCCGACGTGCTGCCGTCGCCGTGGGACGTGTGGACGCTCCTCGGCCTCGCGCGCTACCGCGGGCGCGGACAACGGGCCCTGTCCGTGGCGCAGGGCCGCCTGGGCGCCGGGCCCGGCGTCGGGGAGGACGCCGGGGAGGACGCCGGGACGCTCGTCCCCCCGCCGGGGCTGCCGCTGGTCGCCCTGCACCGCGCCGACGAGGACCCGGACGCCGCCGCGATATCGTCGCAGCAGCCTTGAGCGCGGAGCGAAATGTTGATACACGGGGAGACTCGATGAAACGCGACGAGGGCGAGGAGACGACGGCACCCACGCTGCCCGCATCCCGGCCCGCCGACGGCGAGGACGAGCGATCCCCCGCGGACCTGCACGCGCTGGTGCCGGAGCTCTCGCGGCTGCTCGAGCAGCTCAACGAGACCGAGCTGCGGACGCTCATGCTGACCGTGAGCGCCGACGCGAGGACCCAGCTCCCGGGCGCCGGCGTCAGCCTCGCGAGCATCGCGCTGCACGCGGCCGACTTCGTCGTCCAACGCAACGGCCTCGACGCCGCGTTCTTCGGGCGCCTGCTGACGTTGCGACCGCAGCGGCGGCCGCAGATCGAAGACCTCGCGCGCGCGGCCGGCGTGCCGACGCCGCAGGCGGAGCCCCTCCCCGTCCCGCAGGCGCCGTGGCGATGGCGCGGGGCGGTGACGGCCGCGCTGCTCCTCGGGCTCGCGGGCGTCGGCGTCCGGGTGTGGGTCTACCCGAAGATCTCTCCGAATGAGCCGACCCCGACCGAGATCCCGGACCCTCCACCGCCGAACCCGGCCCGCGCCGACCTCGAGATGTTCCCCGCCGGTGACGACCATCGTCCGCTGATCCGCGTGAAGCTCGAGCCTGCCGACCTCGCCGCGCTGATCAGGCCGGTGAAGCGCAAGCCCGCGGCCCCGCAGCCGCGGCCCGCGAGCCCCGCCACCAGCTCGACCGCGCCGCCCCCTCCCCCCGAGCAGACCGACAAGCGACCCTCGACCCCGAAGGTTCAGAAGGACGACGGCGATCCGACCACCGCCGGCGCGATCGAACGCCGCGTCGCCGACCTGCTCGCGACCGAGATCCCGCTGCTGCGCTTTCAGGCGGCCATGGCCGACCCCGAGCCGGCCGCCGGCGTCACGCTGTGGCTGCGCGCCCGGGCCGACGACCAGCCGTGGCCGCGCGGCCGCGTCGAGCTCCGCGCCGAGCTCACGATCGACGGCCAGGCCGCGACGCGGCCGCAGGTGCTGTGCAGCTTCGAACCGTCCGGCACCCGGCGCGACCAGGAGCCGCTCGAGCGGCGCTTCGCCGGCTGCGCGACCCAGGTCGTGGAGCAGGTCGCGCGCTGGGACCAGCACGTCGACGCGCTGATCGGGCGGGTGCCGTTCCTGACGCGCGTCGTGGTCGACCCGCGCTCGCGCTACGTCTCCACGCAGCTCTTCCACGCGAACCTCACCCGGGCGCCGGACCTCCTGCCCGGCGCGGCCTACTTCGCGGTCGTGCACGACAGCCTCGGCGCGCTGCCGTTTCGCGTCTGCGCCAGCGAGCGGATCGGTGGTTACCTGACGAGCGAGCGGGACCTCGGGCGCGAGTGTCTCGAGCTGCACGACGCCGCCGGCACGTACGCCGCGCTCCCGGAGGTTCGAGCCGACCGGATCTTCCTGACCCACTGGCGAGGTGGGCAGTGAACCGCGCGGGGTCGGTCGCGCTGCTCCTCGCCGTCGCCTGCGGCGGTCCGACGCCATCACCGGAGGCGCCGCCCGCGGTCGCCCCGGAGCCGCCCGACACACCACAGTCCGCGGCCTGCGTGGACTGGTCGCAGGCGCGGACGGTCGCGCGCGCCGACGAGGCGCTGGCGCTGCGCCGCGACGGTGAGCTGCAGGACCTGCTCGCGCGCGCGTGCGAGTCGCCCTCGGGCCCGCACCCCGTCGCGGCGGCCAGCCGCGCCCTGCTCGCCGCGACGACGCCCGAGGCCGAGCGTCTGCGCGAGTTCGTGCGTACGCGAGGCGACAGCGCGCTCGCGCTCGCGCTCGCGCTCGCGCGCACCGCCGCGATGCCGGCGCAGCAGCGGCACGAGACCACGCTGGCGCTGTGCGAGGCGCTGCGAGCCCGTCCGGCGCTCGCCGTGACCTGCTTCGAGGCTGTCCCTGCGCTCACCGATGCCGAGGCCGGCGCCGCCCTGAAGGCCTACGGCGAGCTCGCGGTGTTGACCGCCGCGGACCTCGAGCGGGTCCTCCGGCTCGGCGACGGCGAGGCGACCCGGCCGCTGCGCGAGTGCATGACCGCGCCGCATCGGTCGCACGCGCGCCCGGCCGACCGCGAGACCCTCGGCGCCCTCGCCTTCAAGCTGGCGACGGTGGCGACCCCGGACGCGGCGTCGCGCTGCCTGCGGCGCCTGGCCTTCGATCATTGTCGCGACGCGGCGCTCGGCGGCGGCGCCTGTCCGGCGCCCCAGAGCGTCGCGCCGGTGATCCGCGAGGCGGCCGCGGACGGCGTGACCGCCTTCGTCGCGCTGCACGGCGGCCCGGACGCGTCGACCCCGGTCATCGACCTGCCGGGGTGGCGAGACTGCCAGCACCCCGAAAACATCGCCGCCGGTGCGCGCGCGCCGATGATGTTGATGATGCACGTCGCGCTGGTGGAGGCGCTGCGCCGGCCCGAGTTGACCCGCGGCTTGCCGGCCGCGCCGAAGGCGACGCCCGGGCTGTTCAGCGCCAAACATCACCTCAAGTGCGCGCGCGCCCTGTGGTGCCACGAGCACTGCGAGATCGCCGGCTTCACGGATTACTTCGCCGCCGACGTCCCCGCGGCGCCGTGCCCCAGGACATGTGATCCCTCGCGTCCCAGGGTCCCCCCGGTCGACGAGCCCGCCCCCGACGACGACGAGTACGTCTACGACGCGAACGGCGTGCTCGTGAAGGCGAGCCTGGATCCGGACCGCGACGGGTTCGTCGGCGAGCTCGACCAGTGTCCCGACGCGCCGGAGACGAACAACAAGATCAACGACGGGGACGGCTGCCCCGACTCGGAGATGGATCGCGACGGCGACCAGGTCCCGCACGATGCCTGCCCCGAGGAGCGCGAGACCTTCAACAAGATCAACGACGCGGACGGCTGCCCGGACGGCCCGCAAGATCGCGACGGCGACGAGATCCCGGACGCAAAAGACCTGTGCCCGGACGCCCGCGAGACCCGCAATCAGATCCAGGACGCGGACGGCTGCCCGGACTCCGCGATGGACCGCGACGGAGACAGGGTCCCCGACAGGGCCGACAGGTGCGTGGACCAGCGCGAGACCTTCAATCACATCGCCGACGACGACGGCTGCCCGGACTCCGCGGACGACCCTGACGGGGACGGTGTCATGATCAAGGCCGACCTGTGCCCGACGGAGCGCGAGACGAGGAACCGCATCCAGGACCTCGACGGCTGCCCGGACGCCCCGGGCGACCAGGACGGCGACCGGATCCCGGACCGCGACGACAAGTGCCCGACCAGGCGCGGGCCCCTGAAGACCGCGGGCTGTCCGCCGAGGTGAGCCGGGGCCCGGCCGCGACGTGGCGCGGCCTGTCCGCGGGGACAGGTCAGTGCGCGTCGGTGAGGCGCGGGAGCTGGCCCGGCGCGAAGGTCCAGCCGCCGGAGCCGGTCGGCCAGCTGTAACCGAGGTCGGCGTCGGGGTCGGAGAAGACGCCCGCGGCGAGGCTGGCGGCGTACCCTGGCCGGGGACGACGGGTATGTCGCGTGCTTGCCAGGGTTCGAGTCCGCCCCGCGGCGCGGCGCCGCGCCGTGGGTGTCAACCATGTCGTCGATCTCGAGGGCGTCCACGACGCAATTGTCGCTTCGAGACCCCGGGTCGACTCACAAATTCAAGAAATTCCAGCAATCCGAACGCGGGCCCCTGCTTGCAATCCAGGGGTCGTCGCCAACGCGACCGGAGAGACCATGTATACCGCGACTTACCCTACCCATATCGTTATCGCCCTGACCGCTTTCATCCTGCTCCACTCGTCGACCGCCAGGGCGGACGACAACCAGTGGTTGCTGGACGCCTTCGCCAACGACGACCTCGTCACGATCCAGGGCAGAACCCTGGACCTCTCGGGCATGACGTGGCCGGCCGGAAAGACGCTCCTGGCGACGGGCGCCGAGATCCACGTCTCCGGGTACATCAACCTCGGCTCCGACACCCGGATCATCGGTGGCCACTGGACGTTCAGCAAGCGCGGCTTCAACAGCAACGGGGCGTCCAACATCCACTACGAGGGCGTGACGATCGACGCGCTCGGGGTCGAGTTCAAGGAGACCATCAACAACGAGGTCGTCATCAACACGGATTTCGTCGGCTCGGCCGCTCAGCACGTCGGCGGAGCGAACCTGACCCTCGTCAATTGCAAGCTGACCTCGGCCGCGCGCAACGGGCTCGTCGCCCAGGGCGTCGATCACGTCGTCGTCGACGGGGGCAAGTACAACGGCTCCTTCCAGAACGGCGTGTCGGTCACGGGGGGCTCCGAGCATGTCCTCGAGCCGTGGGAAGCCAGTGACAACACCCACTACAGCGGCATCAACGTCGCGGACGCGACCAACGTGAAGATCGGCTCGCCGCTGTGCATCCGCAACGGCGAGCACGGCATCTCACTGCAGGGGGTCGACGGCTTCGACATCGATTCGCCGATGTGTGTCGCCAACAAATCGGGCGGCATCAGCATGCAGGACCACGGCGCCACCGCCAAGCCGACCGAGAACGGCGCGTTCGGCGGCTACTATCGCGGCAACAAGAACGGCATCCGCTTCATCGAGACGAACCGTAACATCGTCATCAAGCCGGGCACCACGTCGATCCAGAACACCCACGCTCAGATCCACTTCAACGACCTCGCCCGGGACGGGGTCCGCTCGGGCCGCAAGTCGAACAAGATCGTCGGCAAGGGCTTGAACCTCAACACGACCGTGGGCGACCTGGTCGTCAACTCCAACGTCTCGACGAGCCTGAACATCACCGACAAGCACAACGAGTTCCGCGGGTTCACGGGTGAGAAGGTCGCCACCGGCGTCATCAACCTGCAGGCGACGCCGATCACCGTCCCCATCGATCCGGCGGTCGATCACTACTATGTCCGCAACTGGACCGGCGTGGCGACCGACTTCGCGCGCACCCCGATGGCGAACGTGATCGATGGCATGATCGTGACCTTCTGCGCGGACGACGGCGCCGGCTTCCGCTTCCGCCACAACGCGGGCAACGCCACCACCGCGCCGTTCTCGTTGGTGCAGCCGTCCACCCTGGTGGTCACGCCGAACAGCTGCGTCACCTTCCGGTCGCGGTGCCAGGCGAGCGGGAGCGAGACCAGCTGCGTGTGGTACGAGCTGAGCCGGACCATCTTCTGATGGTGAGCCCCGGACCGAGCGACGCGCATGAGGTCAAGGTTATGTAAAAGCGCGTCGACGGCGATGCCGCGGCGCTGCGACGCACGTACGGTGCGAGCATGCGTCCCCGCAAGTTGGAAGTCCTGGCCGCCAGCGCGATCGCCGTCTGTTGCCTCGCGCTGGCGATTCACCCCGCCCTTCGCCCCGTGTCGACCGCCGTCGCTCCGGTCGTGACGACCGTCGCGGTCGCCGGGGCCCGCCCGCGGATCGAGGTCGTGTTCGTCCTCGACACCACCGGCAGCATGTCGGGCCTGCTCGACGGCGCGAAGGAGAAGATCTGGGCGATCGCCAACCGCCTCGCGGCTGGCCAGCCGCGGCCCGAGCTGCGCGTCGGCCTGGTCGCCTACCGCGACCTCGGCGACGACTACGTGACCAGGCGCCTCGACTTCTCCGCCGACATGGACGCCGTGTACGCCGAGCTGCTGTCGTACCAGGCCGGCGGCGGCGGCGACGGCCCCGAGCACGTCGGCCGCGGCCTCGACGACGCGCTGCACGCGATGCAATGGACGCAGGACCCGGGGACGCTGCGCCTGGTGTTCCTGGTCGGCGACGCCCCGCCGCACGACGACTATCAGGACACCCGCACGACCGCCGAGCTCGCGGCGCTCGCGGCCGGGCGCGGGATCCTGATCAACACCGTGCAGTGCGGCGCCGCCGGCGACACCGAGGCGGCGTGGCGCAAGATCGCCGCGATCGCCCGCGGCGAATACACGCGGATCGCCCAGGACGGCGGCATGGTCACCGTCGCCACCCCGTTCGACCAGCGCCTCGCCGACCTCAACAACGAGCTCGCCGGCACCGTGCTCAGCTGGGGCGACGCCGCGGCCAAGCGCGCCTCGCAGGTCAAGCTCGGCAACCGCATGAGCATGTCGACCAGCAACGCCGCCGAGGCCGCCAGCTACAGCGCCCGGACGGCGCGCATGAACGACGAGGACCTGCTCGGCGCGCTCGCGGGCGGCCAGGCGCTCGCCGACATCCCGACCGACCAGCTCCCCGACGCCTTGCAGGGCCTGGCGCCCGCCGAGCAGCAGCGGGCCCTCGACGCGGCGCGCAGCAGGCGTGACAGCGTCAACGCGCAGATCCGCGACGTCGCGGCCGAGCGCGAGGCGTACCTCCGCGCGCACACCACGGCCGACGGCGACGGCGGGTTCGATGACAGGGTGACCGACACGCTGCGCCGGCAGGCGGCGGCGATCGGGATCGCCTACTGACCCGGCGGCTCCGGGACGCCGCGATGAACCCGGCGGCGAGCGACGACCATGATAGGTCACGACGACCGTGCCCGGCATCGACGTCGGTCCCGCCAGCGGCCTGTCGAGCGGCGAGCTCTCGGCCGGCCTGCCCGCGTCCGGCGGCGCTGCGCGGCGAATGAGCGCCCGGCATCCTCGATGCATCCATGAGCCGCGCCACGCCGCTTGGCAGCGGCCCGCGAGGGGGATACGCTGCGAGAATGTCCGTCTTCAACTCTGCCTATCGCACGGACTGGAGCCTGTCATGACGCGCTCGCGCCTGAGATTGGTGCTCGAATTCCTGCTGTCCGGAGCCGCCGCCGCGGCGCTCGTACCACTGCCGGCGTGCCGCCCGGAATGCCCGGACGAGGTCACGGAGCCCGAGCCCCTCGCGCTGCCGGAAGACGTCGAGGTGCTCGGGGAGCACTGGGACCCGAACAACGGCGACCAGTACCTCGTCGGCGCCGGGGGCGTGGTGCTCGAGCTGTTCGGCGCGCGTCGGGTGTCCCGCCCGGTCGACGTCGACCTGCGGGCCGTCACCGCCAGCGCCGAGCTCGTGATCGTCGCCGGTGCGGGGGGCGTCGTCGCGGCCGCGCCGCGCGGCGGCGACGACTGGCAGATCGTCGACCTCGGCACCACCGCGTCTCTGTGGGGGGCCGCCCACGTCTCGCCGAGCTACGACGCGGCCGACCCGCGCGCGCGCGTGTTGATCGTCGGCGACGGGGTGATGTTCATCCACGAGCCGTTCGCGGGCACGTGGGCGCCCGTCCCCGCGCCGGAGGGCGGCTGGGGCGACCTGCGGGCGGTGCACGGCGACTGGCAGGGTCACGTGCTCGCGGTCGGCCGCGCCGGCGTGATCTGGTCGGCGACGAGCCCGGAGGGCCCGTGGAAGCGCGAGGACGCCGGCACCGACGCCGACCTCACGGCGGTGCACGACGGGATCGTCGGCGGCGCCGGCGGGCTGGTGCTCGCGCGCGACGAGGCGGGCGTGTGGCGACGCCGGCCGATCGACTCGACCTCGACGGTGCTCGACGTGTCCCCGGCGATCCTGACCGCGGCCGGCGAGATCTTCGAGATCGACTACGACGGCACGGTGTCGACCACGCCGCTGACCGACCCGGTCCCCGGCGCGCGCGTGCTGATCCCCGACGCGGAGGGCTCGTACGCCGTGCTCGGCGCCCCCGGGTCCCACCGTCAGGTCGGCGCATATTGTTATTCCTACGAGGGCCGGCCCTTCGTCGTCGCCGACGCGCCGCGGCTCGCCTCGCTCGTGGCGCGCGCGGACTGGTGCGCCGAGGCGCCCGCCGCCGCCGCGCCCGCGGCGATCCGCGACGCGCTGGCGGCGGCGTGGACCGCCGCGGCGCTGGCCGAGCACGCGTCGGTCGCCTCGTTCGCGCGCGCGGTGCTCGAGCTGATGTCCCTCGGCGCGCCGCCGGAGCTGCTGCTCGCGACCCAGGCCGCGATCGCCGACGAGGTCGCGCACGCGTCGCTGGCGTTCGCGCAGGTGCGGCGCCACGGCGGCGTCGCGCGCGGGCCCGGGCCGCTGGCGATCGCCGACAGCCTCGGCCGCGCCGGCGATCCGGTGGCGATCGCGCTGGCGGTGCTGGTCGAGGGCTGCGTCGGCGAGGGCGTCGCGGCGGCCGAGGCCGCGGTCGCGGCCGACGCCTGCGAGGAGCCCGAGCTGCGCGAAGTGCTGCGGCGGATCGCCGCCGACGAGGCGAGCCACGCCGCGCTCGCGTGGCGGACCCTGCGGTGGCTGATCGACCGCTTCGGCGAGACCGTCGCCGCGCCGCTGCGCCGGCGCGTGGCGACGCTGGAACCACCGCCCCCGCGGGCCCCCGCGGGCCCGGATCTGCGGGCCCACGGCCACCTGCACGCGGCCGAGCGCGCGACGATCCACCGCGCCGTCGTGCGCGAGGTCGTCCGTCCGCTGGCCGACGCGCTGCTCGCCGCCCCGGCGGCGCAGATCGGAGCCCGGACATGACGCGCCGCGACCCGATCACAGACGTCCCGGCCCGACGCGCCCTGCTCGCGCTGCTCGCCGTCGTCGTCGCCGGCTGCGGCGATGGATTGTGCCACCAGGACGACGTCGCCGAGATCGCCGTGCCGGCCGGCAGCCGCCTCAACGCGGTCGACCTCGGCTACTTCCAGGCGCACCTCGCGGAGGGGTCGATGGTCGCGGTCGGCGACGACGGCCTCGTGCTCGTCGCCAGCGGCGGCTACGCGTTGACCGAGCACCGGCCGGTCGCGGTCGACCTGCGCGCGGTCGCGTTCGGACCCGGGAGCCAGATCTTCGCGGCGGGCGCGGGCGGCACGCTGATCCGCGGGCAGCTCGACGAGTCGACGTGGCAGCCGATCGCGACCGGCACCACCGCGGACCTGTGGCGGATCGCGTGGCTGTCGGTCGGCACCGCGAGCACCGACGGTACGCCCAACCGCGAGTACGTGCTCGCGGTCGGCGACGGGGCGGTGCTCGTGCGCGACCCGGTCGACGCGCAGTGGGACCTCGTCCCGCCGCCGGAGGGCGGCTGGGGCCGGCTGCGGGCGATCGCGGGCGACGACCGGATCCACGTCGGCGGGCTCGGCGGCGTCGTGTGGTCGACCGACGACCCGCGGGGCACATGGACGCGCCAGGACGTCGGCACCGACGCCGACCTACTCGCCGGCGCCACCGGGTGGTCCGGTGAGGCGATGCTGGTCGGCGCGCGCGGGACGATCGTGCATCGACCGGAGGGCGCGTGGGTGGTGCTCGCGAACGACATCGAGGACGACTTCATCGACCTCGACGGGGTGGTCGGCCTGACCGCGGACGGCCGACTCCACGACCTCGTCCTGCCCGACGAGCCCGAGACGCTCGGCTGGAGCGCGCCGGGGGCCCGGGCGATCGCCGACGACCTCGAGATCGTCGCCGTCGGCGCCGGCATGGCGCTGCGGAGCGCCCCGTATTGCGGGCGATGACCGGCCTCAGGTCCAGATCCGGGCCAGCACGAAGCCGACCACCTCGCCGCTGCGGCGGTCCAGCCCGCCGACGAGGTGGCACGCGAGCACCGCGGAGTCCGGGTCCGGCTGCGAGGTGATGCACACCGCCGCGGGCTCGTCGACGCACGCGCAGAGCCGGGCGACGACGCTCGCGCCCGGGAGATGGTGGACGTGCGCGAGCCGGGCGTTCGCCGTGCCCGCGTCGAGCCACGCGCCCGCCGAGCCGCTGCTGTCGGCCGCGAGCTGCTCCAGGGCCACCGGGTGCCAGTAGCCGCCCTGCGGCTCGCCCGGCAATAACTGGCCCGCGATGGGAGCCGCGCCGCCGAGCTCCTCGAGCCACGCGCCGGCGTGCTCGGCGATCGGCGTGGTCACGGCCGCGTCGCCGCGGGCCTGCTCGAGCAGCACCGAACAGACGTCCTGCCCGAGCCGCGGCGCGCGCGTGAACGTGTGGAGCAGCCCGGGGCCGGCCTCGTTGCCGCGCCAGCTCAGGTCGATGCCGCGGCCGCGCAACACGTCCAGCCACGCGACGAGGTCGTCCGGCGCGTCGCCCTCCGTCACCTCGATCACCAGGACCGCGGCCTCGGGCCGGGAGTTGCCCGCGTCGGCGAGCTGCGCGAGGATCAGCGCCTCCGCCAGCGCCTCGGGCGACTCGCTCGCGCCCGCGGGCCGCGAGGAGCTGGCGGTGAAGCGCCGCGTGACGATCCGCGCCGAGTCATCGCGCGTCGTGCCCGCGCAGGAGATCACGACGTAGCGCATCCCCGGCGTCGGGGTCGCGCGGGCCCACCGGCGCACCGCGCCGTCCTTCGCGCTCGCCGGCCCGTGCGCCGTCGCGGGCAGCGTCTCGACGCCCTCGCCGACGGCGTAGATCGCCGAGCCGCCGAGCCACAGCGCGCCATCGGACCAGAACGCCGCGACCGCCGCCCGCCGCGTATCGACGTACCAGGCCTCGTACTCCGCCGAGGGCGGCTCATGACCGGGCAAGAACGGCATCGTCGTCCGTCGCTCGGCCGGATCGCCGGTCACGCGCCAGGTGGCTGACAGGATCATGCGCGTGTCTATCACATCCCTGCGCGCCCGGCCTCGCGCCGCTCGCCCGGCGCCCGCGGCTCGAGCGTGGCCCTCGCGGCCGAGGCTTCGGCGTGTTCGCAATCGCCATCATCGCCGCGCTCGTATCATCGCGTCCGGGCAGCGGTTCACGCTCCGCAGCGCGTGCGCGCGGGCGGCCGGGGGCCGCCGGGCGCGGAGGCGGTCCGGGCGGTCCGGTCCGGGGGCCGCCGCGAAGATCGCCGCCGCGGCGCCGCCTCGCGGACGCGACCCGTCGTGACCGCGGTGCGGCCCGCCGCGGTCGCTCGGGACCAGCCGCCCCGTGTTAGCCTGCGGTCGTTGGCATGGTAGGTCCCGTCGATCCGCGGGCGCCCCGTCTCGCCGGGACGACCGCTCCGCTGCGCGGGCTGACCGCGACGGCCGCCTCGCCGACCGCGGGCAGCTGGCCCGCGACGCGCGGGCTCGCCGAGACCACCGCCCCGCCCCCGCGGTCCGGCGCGACCGCGGCGACGCGCGCCCCGTTCGGCGCGTCGCCGCACGACGACGCCGGGCTCGTCGCCGCCGACCCGCCGCCGCACGAGCGGATCGGGCGCTTCATCATCCTGCGGGAGATCGGGCGCGGGGCGATGGGCGTCGTGTTCGCGGCCTACGACGAGGAGCTCGACCGCAAGGTCGCGCTCAAGCTCGTCGACCTCACCGACTTCGTCGACGCCTCGCTCGGCCGCAACCAGCTGCTGCGCGAGGCCCAGGCGCTCGCCCGCCTCGTGCACCCCCACGTCGTCGCCGTCCACGAGGCCGGCGTCCACCAGGGCGCCGTCTTCCTCGCCATGGAGCTCGTCGAGGGCGACGACCTCCAGCGCTGGCTCGCGACCCCGCGGCCCTGGCCCGAGGTCGTCGCCGCCTTCCGCCAGGCCGGCGAGGGCCTGCTCGCCGCCCACCGCGCCGGCCTCGTCCACCGCGACTTCAAGCCGA
>Ga0075163_10001000_pt1 | contig 37617 bp, 50 predicted proteins | sample JI1023141ADNA_FD_71478 | JGI IMG/M metagenome (GOLD analysis project Ga0075163, IMG submission 71478) | Wastewater effluent complex algal communities from Wisconsin, to seasonally profile nutrient transformation and Carbon sequestration -... | ecosystem: Engineered > WWTP > Effluent > Algae...
CCGCTCTGCGGTTTCGATCGCGAGACGCGGCCTGTCCTCACCAGCAGGGACGTAGCGCAGCGCCGTGCGCGCGACGGCGCACACAAGCCACACGGCCACGCGACGGTCTGCACGAGTGACCGTCCGCAACACGACGCGCGCATCGGACTGCTCGAGCACCCAGTCTCGAAGCGCAGCCGCGACCGCGTCACGATGCTCTGGCGTCCACATGGGAGATGTCTTCCATCGGAGCGAGAGAGGCTCATCGCCACCTGTCCCGTGGGCCTCTCTCCAATCGGAGAGCTGCTCTCGAGGAAGTAGCCTGATCCGCTCGATGATCTCGTTCATGCGCAATCTAGCTTGGCACGGTTCATCGAGTCTTCAAAGTAGAATCAGTCGTCTCCAAACGCTGGAAGATCGACCCAGCTGGTGTCCATGGCGGTCCAGAAGTCCTCTGCGAGACCCTCGAGCACGTAGTCGTAGGGAAGCCAGCCGTATCCGTCTTGCCCCCAGCGTTTTCCCCAAGAGTTCCGGAACAGCAGGGCTCGGTTTCCGTCGTCGTAGCCGACGGCGAGGACGGCGTGACCTCCCTCGTTCTTCGAGTGACGAGACGGCATCGAAACCATCCCGGTGTTGTCGTCGATGGTGTCGTAGACGGTGAACCCGAAGGCTACGGGGAAGCCGGCGGAGAGGCTGCTCTTGATGCTCGCGAGCCGCTTCTTCGGATCCGGGCTCTTGCCGACGTTGAGGTACGACAGCGCCTTGAAGTTCTGCGCGAGCGCGTAGGCGAAGGGTGATGGCTCTTCGTCGAACCGCTTGGTGTCGTAGGGCCACTGGTCTTCCGGCGGGGCGCCGATCAGGATCGCGGCCTTCATGGCGGTGCGGATGAACGCGCCCTGATCGCCGTCCCACCCGAGCAGCTTCCTCGTGACCTTGTAGAGGAAGCGGCGAGAGAGGTCGACCTTCCCGCCCCTCTTTCGCGCCATCGCCTCGAGGAGCCCGATGATCGCGTGCGCTGTGCAGGATCCGATCTCGCCCTGGTCTTCGACAGGGGACAAGAAGCCGGACTCTCGAAGATCGACCGATGCCTTGGGCTTGCTCGCCTTCGCGAGGGGTAAGGTCTTCAGGCTGGTCGGGGTAAGGTCTCGGATGTCCGGACGATCGGGGATCCAGCCCTTCTTGTTCTTGATGTTCATGACGTTGATCAAGCTTCAGCCTGAATTCTTGCGCAACTTTTCTCCGTCAACGATGGTCGCCTCTCATGAGCTCACCCGTCGACATGATCGTCAATCACCCTCTGTTTCGCATCGCGGCGCCCATCTACCTTCGCCGAGGGTGGAAGAGCCAGGTCATCGAAGAAGATGCGGCCCGTCTCCGATCTCGTTCTTGGACGGACAAGAAGGAATACGAGCGCTTCTGGAAGCCGCTCATGCGCGCTGTCTGGGCCGGGTCGATCGAAGAGATCGCGGAGCGCATCGCTGAGCATCGCGGAGACCTAGAACCGAGGGAGGCTTCAGTTCTCCTTCGGCGCGCTATGTCTTCCGTCGTTCGGCGCTCGTTCAAGAAGGGTATTGCAGACAACAAGACGGAGACGGTCCGGCAAGACGCGATCCTCTCCGCTCGAGATTTCCCGATGCTTCCTTCGCACGGATTCTATTGCTCCAAGCAGATCGAGTGGGTTTGCTCGATCTCGACGAGGCTCGCTCAATGGTTGAGGTTTCAGCTCGACCTCGCCACCGTCGCTCCGAAGTGGTGCTTGTCGGCCGATCTCCAGAGTCTGGCGGATCGCTGCCGAGCGGAGACGATCGAGAACATCGCGGATTTCTCCGATCCGATCGCATCTCTCTCCGGAGCATCGACGGCATTCTATCGTGGTCCGCTGGATTCGGAGGAAGAAGCGATCCCGAGCATTGGTCAGATGCTCGTAGGGGACAGCCTTACACTCGAAAGCGAGATGAGGAGACGGTTCTCGCTCAGTTTGGATTTTCTTCATTCTAGCGCTGGTATCCATGTTTTTAGCGCCGCGTCCTGCGATTCCCCTGGCGGCTTGTTCAACAGAGAAACGAACAGCGCGGCTCCGTTTGTCTTCTACGCAGGAGACGCAGCATATTCTTCGCTGTTGTGGAGAATGCTCGGCGATCGGACGAAGAGGTTTTACTTCTGCAAGCTCGCATCGGAAGCAGAAGGTCTCACGCAGAACGAAACGCATCGCCTCGTGCAGGAAGCCATGGTCGGCAGCTGGCCAGACAGCGCGACGTCGTATGGTGACGCGCTGATCGAGACGATCTGTGACGCGATCGAGTCGTATCCGCTCGAGACCCAAGTCTACATCGAGGCGACCCGGTCTGCGGCCGAGACCCGGATGCGCAACTACAAGCCGACGATGCTCTCGAGGCTCACTGTGCCTGGCCTGCAGCAGATCCCGCTCTATGGCAGAGCCGCGCGCGCCGTCGCCCGTCGCCCCGCCTGACTGATGCCTTTGGGGGATGGACCGTGGTAGCGTAGGCGCCACGATGAACGACAGCGATCCCAGGCCGATGCCTCCGCAGGTCCTCGCAGCGTACAGGGATCCGCTGAACTTGACGGACCTTTTGGCGAGCGAAGTATTCACTGACGGCGAGCGATGGTCTGTTCGCGACGAGCTTCTCGAGAGGCTCGTCAGGAAACACGGCAACGTAGAGGTTGAGATCGGCAAGGGCACCAGAACGCTGCCGATCCGCAAGCGTGTCGCCCAGTTCAGGAAGAGCGTTTGGGGCAGCATCGAGGTAATGGTCTCTGCTGAAGAGCTTGGCGGAGGGGAAGCCGTGATGCTCGAGCTAGCCACCGTGATGCAGCCGTACTGGCTGCGTTGGTGGGAGGCGATGGATTGGAGCGGTTACGGCTCGATGAGAGATTCGATTAGGATAGCAGATCACGTACTTGGCCGTCGTCAGCTTGCTTGGCTGGCGGCCCAGTATGCTCGATCTGTCGTGGGTATCTCTTCGGAGCGACAGTTTTCTATCGATGCGATCTCAGCAGCTGAAGCATGGGCTATCGTTCCTTCGGAAGAAAATCACGAACGAGCGGAGCGAGCTTACAATGCTGCATACGGAGCAGCTCGGAGAACCGACACTGCCGCCTACGCCGACGCCGACGAATCGGCCTATGACGCCGCCTACGCCGCCGCTTACGCCGACGCCGCCGCCGTATACGCCGTTTACGCCGCCGACTCCGCTGTATACGCTGTATGCGTCGCCGCCGCCCCCGCTGTCTACGCTGCCGCCCGCACTGCCGCTCGCGCGCGCCTCTGCGAGCTCACAAAGCAGCTGATCACCCCGACCCTCGTTACCCACGCATCTGGAGCGCTTCGATGAACGACTCCGACCCACGTCCGATGCCGCCACAAGTCCTCGCGGCGTACCGCGATCCGTTGAATCTCACGAACCTTTTGGCGAGTGCGTTTTTCACTGAAAGTGATCGCTTCGTTGTACGGAAAGAGCTTTTGGATAGGCTCATCAGGAAGCACGGCAACATCGAGGTGGCGATCCGCGGTGGATCACGAACATTGCCGATACGCACGCGCGTCGCGCAGTTCAAGAAGGACGTCTTGGGCAGCATCGAGGTGATGATGGCCGCTGAGGAGTTCGATGGACGCGACGCTGTCATGCTCGAGCTCGCTGCCGTGATGCAGCCTTTTTGGCTTCGCCGCTGGGAGGCGATGAGCTTGGATGATTACGGTTCGGCGCGACAGAAGATGAAGATCGTCTACAATGTGCTTGGCGATCGTCAGCTGGCGTGGATCGCTGCTCAATATGCTCGTGTGGTTATTGATATGAATCGCAATTCTGATAGAGAAGTTGCAGTTGACGCAATCTTGGCTGCCGAGGCATGGTCCATCGTTCCTTCGGAAGGAAATCGCGCAGAAGCATTACGGGCCAGCTATAACGCTATGACCAAGGCAACAGCCAACGCTGCAACATTCGCTGCTGGCCATGCCGCATCTTCCGCATGCTCTTACGTATCCGATTCCTCTGCCGCCGCCTACGGATCCGCTTTCCAAGCCCTTGCTCCCACTCTCGGTCGCAGCTATAGCGGCATCGCCGCTGCTCGCTCTCGTCTCTCGGAACTCACAAAGCAGCTCATCACCCCCACGCTGATCACTCACGCATCCGGAGCGCTCCGATGAAAGAATTCTCTCCCAACCCGATGCCTGAAGAGGTGCTTCGGGCGTATCGGAATTACACGCAGCTCTGCCCGCTGCTCTTGTCCGTGGTCTTCACGGATCGAGATCGGGAAGACGTTCGAGACAAGTTTTTGGCGGAGCTGATCAAGAAGCACGCGGACGCCGAGGTCTTTGTCGGAGACAAGGGCCGTACGCAGAAGGTCTCTGCCCGCGTGAAGTCGTTTCGCAGGAACGTCGTGAGCGCGGTCGAGTTCATGCTTGACGTCGAAGACTTCGGAGGGCGAGAGGCTACGATGCCGATCCTCGCTGGCATCATGCAGCCGTACTGGGCGCGCTGGTGGGAGTCCATGGTCATCTCTCCTTCTTGGGCCTCAGACGAGACAGGCAAGTGCGTGGATGCGATGCTCTGCGTTCTCGGGCAGAGACAGATGCTTTGGATCATGGCCCAGTACGTTTGGAGGCTGTTTTACGAGATGAACGAAGACTCTGACGACGCGAGGCTCATTTCTCGTGGCGCCAAGCAAGTCGAGTTTGTCGCAGCAAACATGAAGGACAAGCTCGGAGCGGAGGTCTCTGCTTGGGCGGTTGTTCAGCGAGCAAGGCTTCTTCCGGTGATGACTCGTGGTCCCATGGTGAGGGCTCTGTTTGCCCTCGATGCAGCTCTCTTGGCAGCGCGTGATATTCGATCGGCAGGTCCAGTGACGATTGAGTTTCGGAAAAACATCGCTCGCTGCATCTCTGCTTCCAGGACGTACGGACTCGACAACAGGCAAGATTGCGATGTCCTGGACGACATCCGCAAGCAGCTGATCACCCCGACGCTGATCATCAACCCTTCACGATGACGACGAAGATGGACCGTGATAGGGTTCCTTCGAGCCTCTCCGGACCGGATCCGGCGGGGCACAGAAAGCAAAGAGCCATGAAGAAGTCACCGGGAAAGGTCAGCCAAGTCGTGCTTCTGAAGAAGCTCCCCAAGTCATGTTCGGTCGTGGCCCCGAGGAAGGGGTCGAAGACGGTCACGATCAAGTGCTCCTCGACGAAAGACGCCAAAGTGGTCCGCGAGTCCCTGGACAAGCGCGGCCCGGCGCGACGAGACGAGACTCAGAGCGAGAAGGCGCGCAAGGGAAAGAACCCCTTCATCGTCGCCTCCTGCGTCGTCTCCATCGTCGAGAAGGCGCTCAAGACCGACGGCCGGCGGAAGGCTCATCAAGGAGATGTCTCGAGGGCGTTCGCCATCTGCCGCGCGTCGTTCGCGCGGAGCGGGACGCTCGCGGGCGCGTCGCTCACGGCGGCCGGCAAGAAGCGCGACGCGGAGAAGCGGAAGACCGCAGGCGCGGAGAAGGTGAACGAGACCTTCGCGAAGCTCGAGAAGTACCTCGAGCAGGCGCGCGAGGGCTGATCGCTACTTCTTCTCCGCGGCTTCCTCTGGGTTGTAGAACATGAGCTCGAGCCCGGCCATTTCACCGGTGAAGAGCTTCGACCAATCCAGGGGATGCAGTCGACGGTGTCCGATCTCGACTTCCGGTCGGAACTCGAAGGCGATTCGACGCATCCACGACTGAATCGTGGTGTACGGTTTGCCGATGTACTCGGCATACTGACGAAGAGACATCAGGTCGATCCACCGGATGATCGCGGCTTCTGCATCCTCTTGGTGATAGACGACGCGCGGGGTCTTGCCGTGCGTCCTTACGGCTCGATCGTACTTCTTCGCGTAGTCGAAGATGCTCATCAGCGTCGGCTGCGACATCTTCGAAATTCTCATGAGCTCGTGAACGGAGACGTACTTGTCGCTCGGGTCTCCTCGGTCGAGACCCATTCTCGCGGCCATCATCACGATGGCCGCTTTGGTTCTCCCAGGGAAGAGGGTCTCGAGTTCGCTGTGCGGAACGCGGGCGGTCCAGGCGTCTCGGATCCTGGCCAGCTCGTCTTGCGTCCATGCCGGCTTCGACTTGGTGACGCCTCTGGAGGCTGGGAAAAGAGTCATGAAGGCATCGTACACCGAGCATGGCGGCCTTCGATAGGCTGGGGTACTCTTCTCGAGTCGTCGCCCGTCGGAAGACGGATCACGGAGAGAATCAAGATGGATAAACGCGGAATGGGAATGGCCAGAGAAGACGAAGACATGCCGAGCGGGCTCGCTGAGCCTTTGGACAGACGGCGAAGGGGCGACTCTGGAGAGGCGGCCCCGGCGATGTTTGGCGGATCGATCGTGCAGAAGCTTCCCGAGCCTGTTCAGGAGTTTCTGACGACGCCTGCCCCGTCCTCGCTCGTGGCCATGACCGCGGTCACGGCCGGCGGAGCGGTTGGAAGCCATCTGCTCGGCACCTACGCGGCCGTGCGCCCGGCGAACCGAGCGATCCTCGGGGCGGCGCTGGTGCTCGGAGGTCACTACCTCGGCAAGAGCTGGGAGGCCAAAAGCCTCGGCTACGGAGCCCTGGCAGAGGGCGTCGCGCAGCTCATCCTCGAGAAGGTCCGGGCTCGCTCTGCGGCTCCCGCAGCGAACCAGGCAGCCCCTCAGGGAGCCATCGTGGGCGGGCTTCGCAACGAGCCGCTTCCGGGAAGCGGTCCGATCGTCGACGAAGGAACGCTCCTTCGTCAGGTGGAGGAAGGAACAGTGACCCTTCCCTCCGCGGCGTCTGGCGACGTGGCCGCAGCCGTTCCGTCCTCGGACGAGGCTGCGCGGGATCCGCTCGCGATGTCTGCGTTTTTGCGGGACCTTTCGAAGCAGCGCCGCACGAAGATCCCGGCGAACGCGCTCGTGCAGACGGCCGGCGGCCGACTGTTGCCGATCGGTGAGTACCTGAGGGAGTTTGCGGGCACGGTCGAGGGCGCGAGGCAGCAGGGGCTGATGCGTCGCTCTCGCCGAGTTCGGCAGGATCTGCCGATGCAGTCGGAATACGAGTTCATCCGAGGGCTGATCAACAGGTGCCTTGTTCGGATGGCCGACATGGCCGAGGGACGTCTGCCCGCAGAGGGTGCCAGACTCCGTGGCGTCGACGCGTTTCTCAGGGGCATCCCCGAGAACGACATCGCGATGTTCGACGGGACGACGCGGCCTGCGACGGCGTACGCAACGGAGTACCCCGAGCGGATCGAGTGGGCGAATGCTCGCTGTCTGGCGGCGTCTCCGGCGCCGCGCGCTGCTGAGCCCGGCGCCGCGCCGCCAGCTCAGGGTGGCCCCGCTGCCGAAAACGGCACGCTCATCCAGATCACGGAGGAGCGAGTCGCCCCGCTTCCGAGCATCACCGAGGTCCGCCCGGCTTCAGTCATGAGCGCCACGGCGGCGGCCGTGTCGCAGAACAAGCTCGCGGCGGTGGGCAACCTTCGCAACGAGAGCTTGACCGTCCGTCAGCCGCCTTTCCGGCGGTGATTCCGGCATCGATCGAAGACAACCACTAGCGAACGCACAGGAGATTCGCCATGGACAAGGACTACTGCGAAGCGCCATCAACGGCTGCCGGACTCGGCGTTGGAACGCTCGGCGCCGTGTTGACGCCCAGCCCGATCTTGGGCATCCCGATCGGGCTCATCATGCGCCACTACGGGAAGAAGGACTGCACCTGGTGGGCAACGTCGGCGGGCACTGGGCTTCTCGTCGGATCGGCGGTTCAGGTCGTGGTCGTGGCGGCGGCGGTCGTGACGGCCAAGCTGAAGGTCGCGCAGATGCAGTCGTCTCAGCAGCAGGGCGCGCTCCCTCAGATCCCTCGGGTCTGAGTCTGTTTCCTGATCGATGATTCTGTCATAAGCTTCTTCGATCATGTCGGACTGGATCTATCAGGGGAAGCTCGTTCGAGCCGTGGATGGTGACACGTTCGTCGTCGATCTCTCCAAGGAGTTCGACTTCGGATTCCACGTCAGCACCGTCCACACTGCGAGGCAGACGCTTCGCCTCCGCGGCGTGAACACGCCGGAGATCGTCGGGGAGTCTCGTGACGCAGGGCTCGCGGCAAAACTGGCTGCAGAGGCGTTGCTCGCCAAGTCGTTCGGTCCGCTCTCGGTCACGACCCACAAGGCGGACAAGTACGGCCGATGGCTCGCGGACATCCGCGTCGCGCTCGACTCAGGAGAGGTCGTCGACCTGGCGCAGTGGTTGATCACGCATCACCACGCGGTCCCGTACATGGTCGATCGCGGCTAGCGATTCAATGCGTAGATCGACGCCGCTCCGATCGCGGCCCCCGCGAGCATGATCGAGTACGACGCAGAGATCCCAGAAGACGGCTTCGTTGCGTACGAAGAGGCAGGATCGATCGATGCGCTGAGCTTTCGCGGGTTCGGAGCGAACCGATCGCGAAGCCACTCGCGCACCGAGACTTCCACGGAGTCCGCGTCTCTGAGGATCACGGACGCGTTCCTCTCGGCGATGCCCTCGAGGGCAAGCGCCTTCTTCCAGCTCTTCTCCTTCTTGGATTTCTCCAGGTAGAGCAAGATGTCGTCGAGGATCTCGGACCTGGCTCGAGAGTATGTCTTGAACGCGGTTTTGAACTTGTGCGACTCCGCTGACAGCGTCTCTGGAGGAACCTCAATTCTCCAGGCGTATCTCTCGAGCGCCGGCGGGAAGAAGATCTCCCCTCTCGACCGGTACTGGTCTTCCATTCGCTGGTCGCTGAGCCACCTCTGTTGAATCCGATGCAAGACGCCTTTTTCGATCGCCTCCTGATGAGCCTTCGGCACGAAGCCATTGGCGACGATCCCTCCCAACAGAGCGGAGAATCGATCCATCCAGAACTCTTGCTCGATGGTCGGAGACTTCGGCCACTCCGTCTGTGACTTGTCTCTGTTCTCTTTCAGCACCGCGTCGAGGAACTCTCGCTTCTCGTAGAGATCGCTCTGCCGCACGACGATCGATGGGATCTGCGGAGCTTTCTCGAGCGCGAGGGGAAGGATGCTTTCGTAGGCGGAGGCGATCGCGTCTCTTCCTCTCGAGTTGATGTGTTCCGCGATCCTCTCGCAGACGCGGTGGATCCTGTCTCTCTCGCTGATCTTTGGAAGCTCGAGGCTCATGGCGCCAGCATACCCCAACGAGCTCTTTGGCGTGCTATACTCCCGGCATGGACTCACAGAAAGTAGACATGCTTTTCAAGCTCCTCGATCAGCTCTTGGTTCTGGTCGTGATCCCGCTCGCGGGTTTCTTGGTGCAGCGTTACGTCAAGTCGGCGCGGACGAAGGATGCCTTCTCGCTGATGTCGCAGCACGTCGCCTCGGCGGTACAGCGGCTCAACAAGACGCGGCGCGAGCTCAGGGATCCGGCGAAGCCTGGGCAATGGACCGATGACGAGGCGCGGCGCCTTCGCGAGGCCGCGCTGCGCGAGGTTCGCGTGCTGCTCGGAGATTCGATGGATGTCCTCGTGTCGCACCTCGGCAGCGAGACGAAGGTGGATCAGGCGATCCTCCATTCGATCGACGCTGCTGCGGAGTCGACGAGGACGTCTGCCGTTCCTGCGGAGCCTGTGCGCCCGTCTGCGCCGGCCCCGGAGCCTGTCGCTCAGCCGGCGGAAGAGAGCGTCGCGTCGAACCCATCCGCTCCCCCAGCACCGGCTCCATCGGCGTTGGATGCGCCGGACGCGCCATCGGACGTCCTCGACGCGGACCGGACTTCGAAGGAACCTGCGGCTCAGCCCTGATCGCGCTTGACGCAGAGGCGTCTCCGTGGTGAACAGCCTCCATGGATTCAGAGCTTCCACAATGGACGGACCAGCTCTTCGACTCGACCTTCGAAGACGCTCTTTGCATGCAAGCCCACGATGCCCCTGACGCTCGAGGCTGGGACCTGGTCGGACCGTCGCTCGACGCTCGGAGTCGTGAAGCGATCGAGGAGCGCTGCCTGTGAGGTCATCTTCCTTCGAGGCGATCTCCCCAGCGGGCGCAGAGACTCTCTTCGAGAGCAGCGATTCTTCGCTGTGCTGGAAGAAAGCGTCCGAGGTTCTGCTCGCGGAAGACGACTCCGGCAACGATGCTGTCTCCGTCATGCTTTCTGCTGCGGATCGCGTGTTTGCATCGATTGGACGGTATCCAGTCGCGATGCGCTTCGCGAGGGGGCGAGGTCTTCTTGTGTGGAAGGCTGGTGACTGCGATCTCGCGCTCGAGGCGGAGTGGAACGGCGCCGCGCTCTGGACGCTGAGCCGAGGTGCAGGGATCGGCTATCGAGATCGCTCCGGCTCAGGGCTCGGGAAGGACTTCGAAGCCTGCCTCACAGAGATCGAGCGGGCGTTGAGCCGGTCCCTGAGCTGAACTTGCGGTTTGTCGATCCGGGGGACAGTCTGTGCTCATGCGAAGACTGATGGCCATCCTGTTGGTCGCCGTGGTGGGCTACGGCGCGACCTGTTTCAAGCTGGAGGATCCAGCGAACTGCGAACCCGGGCGGACTCGCTGTCACGACGGTCGCCCGGAGGTTTGCTCCTTTGGCGCGCAGAACGATCGTCGGTGGACGCCGTCGAGCAGCGTTTGCTCGACGCGCGGGGACTTCCAGTGCTGCCTGAACGCCGGCTACGACGATCGGCTCCGCCACACGTGCGCGCCGCCCTCGGCGTGCGTCCCTGAGGATCGAGACGGAGGGTCGGACCAATGATCACCGCGGAGCAAAGCGATCTGTATCTCGAGCACGTTCGGAAGAGCGTCGGTGGCTCTCTGCTGCAGGAGAAGTCGGCGCTCGACATCGGGTTCGTCAAGCACATGCTGAACACGCTTCGCGCGCTCGGGGTGAAGATCCCGAGCGACGAGGAGTTCTTGGAGTTCCAGACGACAGCGATCGGCCCGATGCTGTACTTGCCGTCGGGCCTCGGGCCGGAGAAGCGCCTCTTGGCTGGCGTGCACGGCTTCGAGCACGTCTCGCAGTTCCAGAGGGGCGAGTACGAGGACGACGCTGGGATCCCGGAAGGGTTCGCGATGGCGTTCTTGTACCTGTCGAACGGACAGGCTCGAGTGCGGCTCGAGCAGCGCGCGAACAGGGCTGCCTGGGAGGTCGCTCACATCGGTCTGAAGAAGAGCCTTCCGACGGTGGAAGAGGTCTGCGGCATCTTCGAGACGGGGTACTTCCTGTCGGATGACGACAAGAAGCTGTCGAAGGAGCTCGCCCTTCAGTGGCTCACAGAGGTCCGATACGGCATCGCGGACACCGCTGCCGGTCGAGCCTGCCTCGAGAAGATCGGGACGCTGGAAGCGCCTTAGGGGGCGGCTTTCTTCGGCGGAACGAGCGCCGGCATCTCTCCAGAGATGCTCCTCTTGGCGTCACGCGCGGCACAGCGGAGCCGACCATTGGACGCGCTGACACGGTTCACGGCAGCGTCGAATCGGGCCATCGACAGGTCGACCAAGTTCTTCAGGTCCTGGTCGATGGTCTCTGAGTTCTTCGCAGCGGATACCTTGCCTGAGGCGTCCGCGTTGCTCTTGTTTTTGGCGGTGTCCGTCATCGGGGTCATCTCCGTCGGTTCTGTGAGAGTTCCTGTCTCAGACTCTCCACCTCTTGACGAAGATTATCAAGGACGTCCGCGGTGGTTTCGTGGGCAGACGCGGTCTCGGCCAGGACATGGATTTGCTTCTCGGCCTGAGCAAGCAGCAAGCCTCGTACCTGCTCGTAATCCTTGATTCTTGCTTCGTTGAGCGCGGCGACTTCGGTGTCTTTCTGTTTTTGGACCTGCTTGATCTCTTCGTCTTTTTCTGCGCGAACCTTCTTCAGTTCCTCGGCGTTCCGCTGATATCGCTCCTCGATTTCCTTGGTCTGCTTCTCGTGCAAAGCCTTCGTGTCTCGGATTTCCCTGAGGAAGTAGACGGTGATCGCGACCAGAAGCGCTCCTGTTAGCCCTCCCGCGGTGATGATCTTCTGTACGATCTGCTCGATCATGAAGCGCCTCGCTCCGTACCTGCCGTTGACGACAACTGGCCTATCTTACTGAGCTTCTGGCGTCTCACCAAGGCGGGCGTGACCGAGCCTGATCCGCTTTGTCTGCAGACCGCGACGGCTTTTTCTTGTCTTCGACATGCCACGGCGGCGACGCACCGCAGAAGGTGCGCTCCTCCCCGAGATCCCGTCCCCTCCCAGCTCGAGCCTGCTCCGTATCAGCCCGACGCCCGTCGGACGAAGGACTCAGGCCGCGTTGCGGTCGGCGCCCGAGACGAGGTCCTTGTACTCGTCGTTCGGGATCTTCAGCTGCCCGTCACGGAGCGCGTTGATCACCTTCGAGCGGACGTCGCGCGCGTAGGTCGAGATCGCGACGCTCTTGGAGAGGAAGCACGCCGCGGTCAGCGCGCGCGCGGAGCCTTCGGCGCCGCTCTCGACGAGCCAGACGAGCGTGCGAAGCAGGCTGTTGCCGTCCCACTCTGGCTCTGGCGCAGCTTGGACGGCGATCTCGATCACCATCGCAGCGAACCGCACGAGCTGCCTCGTGAGCAGGTTCGGGTAGCTGTCTGTCTCCTTGTTGTAGCCGACCAGCGCGGCCCAGGGCTGCGCGACGATCTCTGCGGACCCTTCTTGCTCGCGCTGCGCGATCGTCCAGGCCAGGTAGCGAGTAGCGAGCTCGCGGAACCGCGCGTCCCTCTCGAACCCCGGCGAGGCGCCGAGATCGACGACCGAGAGGAGGTCTCGCCACCCTTCGAGGCTCTTCGGGGTCTCGGTGCTCGGCGTCGCTGCGCGAACAGCCTCCACGCTCTCTGCGGCGCTCGCCGTCGCCGGCGATGCTGGGGCTCGACCGTTCATGTAGCGAAGGATCTGCTCTCGTCCGGCACCGAGGATCTCCGCGACCCGCAGCGCCTTCTCTTGCGAGATGCCTTCTTCGCCGACGCTTCGGAAGCTCTCGGAGGCGAGGGTGAGCGAGTCGAGCAGCATCGAGATCACGGGCACGCCGCTCGCGAGCGTCGCGTCGCGGAACTTCTCGTACGAGAGCCCGATCATCGACAGCGTCTTGGTGAGCGTCGCCGGGGCGACCTCGAGGCGAGCGGCGAACTCGACCAGGGTCAGTTCGCGCCGAAGCACCTCCGCCATCATCGAAGTGGTCGCGTCGGGGCTCGAGGTCATCGCGTGCACGAGCTTGCTGAGCTTCGCCGACGGCTCCGCTGCATCCTTCGCGGGCTTCTTGGCCTTGGGCGTGCCCTTGTTCTCGTTGTACCCGCGCAGGGCGTGCCCTGTGAGCTCGCCGATCTGGGCGAGGACCTTCTTGCTCGCCTTCCCAGAGGCTTCCTTCTCGGCGAGGATCTTGCCGCGAAGGAATCCGCCCTTCTCTTCGACGATCTTCTTCAGCTTCGGGTTCTTCCCGAGTCGGATGCTGTCGCCGCGCGACAGGCGATCGGTCGCGAATCGCTTCGAGAGGGTGTTGATCAGTTGCTCGCTGTACTCTGTCATGGTGAGGAAGTGTCCCTTTCCGCTGTTGAGATAGATTGGCTCAAGTCAGTCGTCAACAAGTCTTCGCAGGATCAGTCAGTCATCGGACTCGCCGCGCACGAACCACCATCCCATTCGGACAACTTGGGCGTTCTGTTGCTCGACTTTGGACGCGCCGAGAGTTTTGAGATTGGCGGCGGCCTCGCGCTTCGTCTTGGTCACCACGCCGACGGCGACGCCGTCTCGAAGCAGCGTGTGCCTCGCGTTCTCAACGGTCTTCTTCTCCGCGCTCTTCAGGGGCACGAGGGCGAACTGACCCGTCTTCAGTCGGATCGGGATCCAGGCTTCTGGCTTGAACTTTTTGGCCATGGGCAACGGTAGGTCATCCTCCGGTCCGCCGCGAGAATTCGCATGATAGGATCGCGGCATGACTGACTACTGCTCTGGACTTCCGCGCGTGTACGCGGCGAACAAGCTTGCAGAGATGCTCCGCCGTTGGGACACCGACCAGGGGCACGTCGCCACGTTGTGCTCCGAGAGCGAGTTTGGCTTCCCGGGCACCCCGGCGACGATGCTCGTGGGCCTGAGCGCGAACTCGACAGGACCGACGGAGGCGATCACCGCCGCAGGCTTCTGGGAGATCGGGCTCTACAACGTCCCTGCCGGATCACCGTCGGAGGATCCCCCGGTGCCTGGCTCGGCGTTTTACAGGCTCGCGAGGGGCAGCGCGACGCAGTCGATTTTGGGCCGCATGGCGTCGGTCGGCAGAGGTCGCTCAGACGACTGGTCGAGAGACATCGGCGGACAGACCGCCGTCGGGATCTTGAACTATCGCGAGGATGGGATCTCGATGCAGCGCAGGATCGCGCCGGCGCTTCGGCCGAACCTCCGAGGAGGCACCTGGGAGGTCGCGCTCTCGATCTTTGGGTACGTCGAGAGCAACGGCGCGGGGCGAGCGATCGAGATGTTCGAGCAGCAGCTCGTGCAGACCCCAGAGCAGCAGAGGTTCGCGATGCTCTGCGCGCTCGTCGCGAACCGCTTCGAGGAGCAGGGCGAGAGCGAGCGATCCCTTGGGTATCCGCTCGTCAGGGCGATGCAGCGCATGGCGTGCGGCAAAGCGCTCGCCGAGCGTCTCGGGCAGAGCACTGCGTGGTGGCCGGTCTACGGGCCAGCGGAGTCGACGATCGAGCACTGGCTGACGATGGCGCGCTACGGCGCCCCCTCTGGCTGCGTCGCTCAGTTCGGTCCCGAGATCGATGACGCAAGCCCCCTTGGTCCGCCGGCGGCGAGCCCGGCGCTTGGGATCGGACTCGCGATCGGGCTGACCGCAGCGGTCTCCGCGGCGATCGCGGGAGGTGTTTGGTGGTATCGGAGGCAGCAGTGAAAGAGACCGACTTCAGGGAGATGCCTCCTCAGGTCCTCGCGGCGTACGAAGACCCGCTCGAGCTCGACAAGCTGCTGGACTCCGTTGTGTTCACGGATTCCGATCGCCTTCGGGTGCGGCAAGAGCTGCTCGATCGCCTCGTGAAGAAGCACGGCAACGTCGAGGTCGAAGTTGGCGGCAGGCTCATGCCTGTGAAGACTCGCGTCGCGCAGTTTCGCAAGGACTTCTGGAAGTCCATGGACGTCATCCGCGGAGTCGAGGAGTTTGGAGGCAAGGAAGGCTTCATGACACATCTCGCATTGGTCATGGATCCGTACTGGCAGAAGTGGTGGGCTGACTACTACTACTCGGACTCCCTTGCCACCTCTGGCTGGGTGAATGCTGTTTCTTGTGTTCTCGGCGCGCGTCAGCTCCTCTGGATCGCAGCGCAGTCGACGAGGCGGGTTCTCAACCTCGGATCTGATCGCTCCTCGAGAGTTCGACTGGATGCGGTGCGGCTCGCAGAGACGTATGCGATCAAGCCCCTTGATGCGGAAGAGGCATCAGCAGAGGCAATTCGCATCTATTCTATACTTTTCGACTCGATCGACGACACCGAAACAGTGTCATCTCGCGTACATCGATCTGCCTCTCAGACGGCTCTCGCCGTCTCAGACTTTGCCACTGGAAACAAGAAGGTCGGCACGCATACATGCGCGCTTGCGATCGTTCGGTCGTTGCAGGCGTATGGAAGCCCCAAGTACGTCAACTATCTCATCAAGACGCTCATCACTCCAACGCTGATCACCAGCGCCTCGAGGTAACGGACATGATGGATTCTAGCCCGAGGCCGATGCCGCAGATCGTTCTGCGAGCATACAGGAAGAACCTTCAGCTCCAAAAGCTGCTTCTCTCTGAGGCGTTTTCGCTGCAGCAGAGAGTGGAGGTCAGAGATGAGCTTCTCCGTCAGCTTCTGAAGAAGTACGGATCAGCGGACGTTTTTATGGAGATACCGAGTTCTCGACAAGTGATATTCCGGAAGTTTATGGCAAAGAGGACTTCTACGCAACAGGCATCGAAGCGCTGATGACGGTTCCGGACTACGGAGGCGAAGAGTCGGTCTCCAGAGAGCTCGCCGCCGTGATGCAGCCGTACTGGTTTCGTTGGTGGGGTCGCTTTTCTTGGGGCAACTTCCGAGATGTCGTTGATTGGAAGGGTGTAGTGCAGCTCGTGTTAGGTGGTGGCCAGCGACTGTGGATCAGCGCGCAGTTTGCGAGATCAGTTATCGACAATGCAGCTGGTCCTATACGTGCAGACTGCATCTCTGCCATCGAGACGTCAGAAGAATACGCAAAATCTCCGTCTGGAATCATCAGAGATCGCATGAATAAAATCAAGCAAAAACTGGAACCTTACACGGGAGAGATGAATACGGACTCCGAGCTGGCGATCGCCGCGTCTTGGTACTTGCTCGCTTCAAATGCAAACCTCGCTTTGGCTTACTCTGCCGAGAGCGCGGTTCTCTCTGGCCAGTCCTACGACTACTTGGCGAGGCTGGCGAAGCAGTTGATCACGCCGACGCTGATCACTCTTCCTTCTAGAGGCGTACGATGAAAAACGAAGATCCGAGGCCGATGCCGCAGAGCGTGCTGCGAGCGTACAGGGACCCGCTGAACCTGATGGCTCTTTTCAAGAGGAAGATCGTATTCTCCATTCGGGATCGGAGCGATGTCAGAGATCGACTTCTGATGACGCTCATCGACAAGCACGGTGTCGCCGAGGTCTTTGTGACGATCGATGGATCGGAATCCGTTCCAGTGTCCGTGCTCGATCTGCCAGAGATCGTCTCAGGCGGGCCTCTGGAGGCCATCACGGCGATGATGGCCATCGAAGAGTACGGCGGAGAAGAAGGCGTCAAGATCGAGCTCGCCAAGATCATGCAGCCATATTGGGCATCATGGTGGGACACGTTCCGTTGGCGTGGCGTCACCTCTTCAAATGAGGACATTCTGGAGTGGGTTTTTGCAGCCAGGCACGTGCTTGGCGAGGCGCAGCTTCGATGGATGGCAGCGCAGTTCGCGAGGCGATGCTTGTACCTGGTTCGCAGGGGAGACCAAAGAGAAGCGCTCGAGCCAATCAGGCTCGCAGAAGAGTATTGTCAATCACCTTCTCCTTCTCTGCTCGCTGAGATGCGTCGATTTTACAGGCACATAAGAGACCGATCCGGAGCAGAATACTTTGCCCGCGAGGCATGTGATCTTTGCTGTGGAGAGGGCGCTCTTTACTCGTTCGAGAAATCGATGGATCGAGCGTCGATCGCGATTGCCCTTGATATGCTTGATCGAACGATGTCGCCGCTCGAGCCGGTGCCTTCCAGCGTAGAAGATGGTCCGTATCACGACGAATCTCGTGATATCTTGGCGAACCTCGCGAGGAGCCTCATCACCCCGACGCTGATCACGAGTCCGTCCCGAGGGCTGCGATGACGCGCTCGACGCACAGCATCTACACCGAGATCGACACGCGCAGCTACGGCGCGATCGTGAAGAACGGATATCTCAGCGAGGTGCTCTTGGCGCTGCTCGTGGATCCGCTAGAGGCCGAGGACGTCGCTGAATCCGTCACGATGAGGACGATGGAGGAGATCGCAATCAGCGCCAACGGAGTCACATCCTCGGCGCCGATCGATCTCTCTGACTTTCAGGCGCTTCCGTCGAAAGACGGCTTCGAGAAGATGAAGATCACGCTGTCGCAGTGGGCAGCGGTGGCGGCTGATGCCAGGGAGTCGCTTCTTCCCATGGCGACTTGGGACGTCCGTTTTGGAATCTGGTGCGCATGCCAGGTCGCGAGGAGCGCTCTTGTCTATGTTCCAAGCGGAGAGGAACGACCGCTCTTCGCCATCGAAGCCGCAGAGCGATGGCTTCAGGGGAAGTTTCACGGAACTCCGATCCACAGTATCCGATCGCAGCTCCGATCCGATGCGGATGGCGCTTTTGCGTCCTCCGTTGAAACCGTCTACAGCGCATCTCAGTCGGCCTACGCCGCATGCGCCGCCGCGCTCGAGGCGAGTTTTTACCAAAATCGCAGAGCTGCTGCTCTCTGCTCTTCAGCCGCATCTCAAGCGGCATCCGCATTCGCCGATTCGTTGAGATTAGTGACTGGCTCCGACAGGTGGCGAAGAGCGTCTGAGTCGGAGTCTATCAGGCTGCGAAAAGTCATCTCACAAGCCTGCCTCACCTTTCCAGGATAACCGCAATGCCCAGGCACAGCATCTACACCGAGATCGACACGCGCAGCTACAACGCGATCGTGAAGTACGGATGGATTTCGGAGCTGCTTTTGGCTCTTCTCGTAGATCCGCTCGAAGCTGAGGACGTTGGCGAGTCGCTCAAGAGGTGGAATCATACAGAGATCCTCATCACAGGAGGCAGGGCGCCTACATCTCGGTCTGACTTCATCGATCTGCATTCTAGGAGCGCGTTCGAGAAGATGAAGATCACCCTGGCTCAATGGTCGGCTTCCATGACAAACAGCGAAGAAGCCTTGCGAATTCTCTTTGATTGGGACTTCCGCTTTGCCGCTTGGTGCGGCTGTGCGGTGGCCAGAGACTCGTTGAAGTTTGTTCCAAAAGAAGATCGCAGACCGATCGACGCGATTGAGTCGGCTGAGTCTTGGGTTCGAGGAGATCTTGGCGCGAAAACCATGTTGTCTGCATCGAAATCAGCTTTCAGATCATCTCAAGAAGCCAGAGTAAAAAGACTCGCCAGCGCAGAGAATGCTGCCAGTGCAGCCTCGACGGTAGCGGTTGCGATTTACGATATGTCTCGAGGGAATACCATGGATGCTGGGATGGAGCTGACTTTCGTGGTGTCTCAGACCGCTTCTGCATGGTCTGCTTACCTGAGCGGAAGAGAATACGCGTCTGGCGTGGACAAGGCCACGACATCGTCAGAGCACTATCAAGACCAGATCTCCAGGCTTTGCGGAGTAGTCGCAGAAGGCTGCATCACCTTCCCTGGATGATCTTTCGAAATCGCCGCCAATTGGTAGGATCTCCTTGCGAAGCCAGACAGAGCCGGTCTACTCTCCTCGCATGGACAAGTATTGGGCATCCAGTCGATACACCGCTCTCGGCCGAAGCATGCAAGGGCACGCCTTTTCGAAGGTCGAGCGCGAGTCGCTGGACTCGCTGGTGGAGAAGGGGCTCCTCACCGAGTTGATGCTGGCTCTTCTGCTGAGCCCTTCGGACGCTGCCGAGATGTCTCGGAACATCTCGAGCCGAGACGCCTCCAAGATCCTCTTGAAGGATGGCTCGAGGGCTCCGATCTACCCAGGGAACTTCAGCTCGCTCAACGTCGCCTGGTACGAAGCGATGAAGCTGACGGTGTCCGAGTGGGTCATGTGGAACTCGAGCGCTTACGCGGCTCTTCGCGATCTGGGCAGTTGGGACAGGCGCATGGGCGTCTGGTGTGCCTGCAAGGTGGCAGAGGAGGGGCTCGAGTACATTCGCGACGGTCATGAATTGGCCGAGGCGTCGCTCGCGGAGACGCGAGGCTGGGTCTTCAATCCTGGCTCTACGCTTCAGGTGAAGGCTGCAGCGAACGCGGCGTACGCGAGGAGGTCCTACGAGCCGAGCTGGCCGGATCGCCGCAAGTCTGCGGCGATCGCCGCCGTGAAGGCGGTCTACGGCGCCGCAGAAGCCGTGTTCGCCGAGCCTGACCATGCGGGCGATGCTGCGTACCAGGTCGCCTCGGCTCGGGCCCTCGCTGCGGGAGACTCCGTCAACTCCGCTGCGTGGAAAGAGAAGCTCGACGAAGAGCTCTCCTCTCTCCGTCGGGTTGTCGCGGACGCGTGCCTCGCCTATCCGAGATGACGCCTCCCGTCGCCTTCTTCGAGCATGATTGTTGACCCGTGAACCGCCTTGGTTCACGATCATCGGCCGATGAAGGTCTCCTACCCGAAGACGGTTTACAGACGAGAAGGATCTGTCTTTTTGCTGAGGATCCAGCGTGACGGCGAGACGAAGGTCGCTGTGATGGCTGCTCGCGAGGGGTCTCTGCTCCACGCGGCTGGCCGCGTCTTCGGCGATCCGGCGCTCGGTCCGTTCTTGCCGGTGCTCTTTGATCTGCACGAGGCTCAGGTCACCGCGCCGCCTCGATGGCTGCGACTCGAGTGCGAGCGGGTCGCTGCCGGCTCAGCGAGGTCGAGCTTTTGGGTCTGGGCAAGGCATGTGTTTTTGACGCCCAAGGGGCCATCGAAGCCCCGGGACGCGCTTCCTCTGCCGGCGTCCATGGAGCGATGCCCGCGCTGCAGCGGGTCTGGCTGCGAGGAGTGCTTCTTGGGGCTTCGGTGGAAGGGAGGAGCCGACCCTGGAGACCGCTTCTACCTTCGCTGGCATCATGAATGGAGGTCTTCGAGGTCGATGGCTCTGTCTTCTTCCTCGCTCGATGTCTCGGAAGATTGGCTCGAGCCGCTCCCCGAGGACGACGGGGCTGACGCTGGCTGCTTCCTGCTCACGAACAAGCTGGACCTTCGTCCGATGCAGAGAGGGCTGTCTTCTCTTCGCGAAGAGGAGGCCGGCGCCGTGTTCTGCGTTCTCTCCGAAGCGACGCCGATCAAGCCTCTCTCACCTCTCTACAGAGCCGTCGAGAAGGCGCAGTCGGCCGCCATGAAGAGCTGGAGAAATGCGTTCCTTCGAGCGTCCCGAGAGGAGACGAGGCGCGTCCAGCGCATCCTTCGAGCAGGGGAGATCTTCGAGGCTGAGTACGCGAAGTTCCTCGAGCGCGTGTCGTTTTGAGCACTATTCCGGAGGACACGCTATGCGACTCAGCGAGATCGATCATGTGTTGCTCGAGAGCGTCGGAGACCTCTTGTCGAGGGAGGTCCGCGGCGAGTTTCAGGAGATGCTGAGCGAGACTCAAGACTACGAGCGGCGATCGCTCGTGCAGATCCGAGAGCTCTTCGAGATGGACGGAGATCCAGATGGGTGGGATCGCTTCCGAAGGGCGTTCATGGGGAATGTCTCTCACTGGTACCTCGCAGGGATGATGCGCTCCGATCCTGTAGAGTACGACTGGTTGGAGTCGCTCCATGTTCTGTGGTTGCTTTCGCCTAAGATCTTTGTGTACGCGTGCTGCTGCGTCATGATGGCATCTCTTGGCGCCGAATTCGCCGAAGGGTCCAGCATGAAGATGATCTTTCAGGCCTCATCTGGCGCGTATCCGCTGATGCTTCATGCCGCGAATGAGGCTCACGAAGGCAACTCGTATTCGGATGTTACCGACTGGCGGCTGGGGATCCGCGACGACGTTTCCGTTCCTCTGGTGAGGATGCTCGAGCAGGCGATGCTCGAGACCATGTTCACGAAGCCAAAGTTTTTGTCTCAGGCATCGAGGACGCTGCGTGATTCAAAACGTGTCGAACCAGTAGTGAGAAGCCGCGTCGTCCAGCTGCTGCGAAGACAGATGGCAGGATCCATGCGTCCGAATGATTTCTACGCATTGGTTCGGAAGGTTCTGGTCGATTACGAGAACGGAGAGCTGTACATGTCGACTCGAGAGCCTCGTGGAGAACCGGGCTGATGATCCTCGATGCAGGATCCGAGCGAGGTCTGCCGGTGTTCGTGGCGATCCCTGGGTCAGAAGAAGAGTTCGACTCGATCTCTTCGATGCCTGGGAGCTGGCGATGGCATGATCCTGGGCGATGCGGCAGCGCCGTCTGCCCGGTGCACGAGATCACTTCGGAGGGCTGCTTTTGGAGCTACGACCTGAAGGACGCGAGTCGCATCGGAGGCGATGGCGTTCGTACGAAGAAGGCTGCTCTGGCCTTCGAGCGGAGCAAGACCCGGCTGCCCTTCAGGATCGAGTGGGTTCAGTCTCACCAGGTCTTTCGGGCTTCTGGGCAATACGGGCTTCTCGGCGACGCGCTGTGCAGAGTTGGCGGATGGCGATGGCATCCGGGGAAGTGCACGGAGAAATGCTCTGACCCTTGCGGCATGATCGGCTTCAAGGGCTGGTGGACGCGCGCGCTTCGATCGGTCATCGAGCTCAAGGACGCGTGCGACGCGACGGCGCTCGCCGAGCTCGAGAGGCAGAGTCTTTCGATCGAGCAGTCCCGCGCAGAGGACGCAGACGTCGAGGTCCAGCTAGCGCCCGGCATGGAGCTTCGTCCCTATCAGCGCGCGGGCGTGCGTTGGGCGCTCGGGATGAAGCGGTGCCTGATCGCCGACGACCCAGGGCTCGGCAAAACGCCTCAAGCGATCGGCGCCGTGCTCGGGACGGAGGGTGCTCGTCGAATCTTGGTGGTGTGTCCCGGCAACGTCGCGACGAATTGGTCCGACGAGATCAAGCGGTGGTCGCCGGGGAAGCACCGGGTCTTGCTCGCGTGCGGGACCGTGAACGAGAAGAAGCTGGAGAAAGAGAACGCTTTCGAGCCAAAGGACGAAGAAGAGAGGCTGTGGATCGTCACCTCTTTCGAGGGCATCCGATCGGTTCTCGGGAAGCGACCTGGCTATGTCGGCCGCAAGATCGCTGCGGCCCCAGCGTTTGACGTCGTGATCATCGACGAGGCGCACAGAATCGGGAGACCGGCGAGCTTGCAGACCAAGTCGTGCGTCGAGCAAGTGATGAAGGGGAAGAAGGCGATCTTTCTCACGGGGACGCCGATGCCGAACGACATCCTCGACATGCAGCCGATCCTCGGTTGTATCGACCCTGTCGTGTTCGAGGCTCGGTCGTTTGGGCTGCGGTACTGCGCGTGGGAGTCGAACGACTTCGGCTCGGTGCCAAAGGGTCTGAGAGACGATCGCGCAGCGGAGCTGCAGGACCTTCTTCGAGCGAACGGAATGCTCCGGCGGACGAAGAAGGACGTCTTGAAAGAGCTGCCACCGAAGGTCTATCGGACGCAGGTCTTCGAGCCGAGCAAGAAGCAGCGAGCGCTTTTGCCGAAGCCGTCGCAGATCGAGCTCGCGCTCACAACGGAGGCTGTGGCAGAAGCGCGGCAGGCGCGAGAGGCTGCGGAGCGAAGCGGAGACTCCGCTGCAATGCTGTCGGCCATCTCGAGAGAGATCGAGGCGACTGCGGCGTCGTTCGAGAGCATCTCGAGGGATCGGGTCGCGTTCGGTCTCTCTCGGGTGAAGGAGGCGCATGGGTACGTCGTCTCGAGGGCGAAGGACGGTCGGAAGGCGATCGTTTTCTGCTGGCATCGAGAAGTTGCGGAAGCGCTCTACGCGAGCCTCGGCGGAGCGAAGAACGCGGTGCTGCTCATCGGCGGCCAGGAGCAGAAGCACCGGGCCCAGTACGTCAAGCGCTTCCAAGAGGATGCCTCGGTGCAGTTCGCGGTCGCGACGATGGCTTCGAGCGCAGAGGGCATCACGCTGACGGCGGCGAGCCTCGTCATCTTCGTGGAGTTTCCGTGGACAGACGTGAAGCTAACGCAGGCCGAGGACCGAGCGCACCGGCTCACGCAGACGGAGACCGTCGAGATCGACTACCTCGTGGTCGAAGGCTCGCTCGACGCGTACATGGCGGGTCTGATCGCGAAGAAGTCCCGTTATGCGACGCTCGCGCTCGATCATCGCGCCGAGCCGGCGAAGGTGCTGGACCTGGGCTTTCAGGTCGAGTCGTCGTCGTTCTCGTCGCACGCGGGGCGAGGATGGTCGCCATCGAGCAAGCGATCGAAGCTCGTGGTGATGGCCGACAGAGAGGTGGCGACATCAGCGCGAGACCAGCTCTCTGTCTCTGAGTCTAGAGACTGGTTCGACGCTGCGTTGAGGCTGGCGCTACTCGATCTCCAGCCACATGAGTGGACCTCGGATCTGCTGCTTGTATCGAAGCAGATCTCCAACGAAAAAGCGGACCGATCGAGTCCGCAGAAAGCTGCATCATGAAAGCGATCATCGAACTCGAGGCGTCCGAAGCAAAGGCGCTTCTCTCGCTTGTGTCGTCGGACGGAAAAGGGATGGCGCCCAAGCGCTTGTCTGAAGCGCTGCGGAAAAAGCTCGAGAAGTCTCTGTCGGATTCGGCTTCTTCTGCGGAGCCGCCCGCGCCGCTGGAGTCGGCGAAGCACACGCCGATGATGCGAAAAAAGGTCACGAGAAGGGAGGAGCCTCAGTGATCGCGTCGGAGTTTTCTCCTCGCCCGATGCCGGAGAAGGTGCTCCGTGCGTATCGAGAGGAGATTGACTTCCCCGGGCTTTTCCAAGATATCCAGCACACTGAAAACGAGTCTGGCGATGTAGTTTTGGAGAGGCTCTATGGGAAGCGTCCTCTGCTCGAGCTCGCGAAGATGATCTCCGATAAGTTCGGATGCCCCGATGTCGAGGTCGACAGACGCATGGATCGGCCCGGTACGGGTGCGACGTTTTCTTTTCTGCATTTCCCCTTAGCGTTCAAAGGCTCTCTGGCCGGCGCTCTTCGGATCATGATGTCCGTACCTGACTTTGGAGGGTACCGCAACCTGAGCCCGATCGTCGCCGCTTTTATGGAGCCTGCTTGGGCTGCGTTTTGGAGAGGCGTCACCATTTACGGCGAAGACTGCATGCCTTCGACCTATAACTACTTCAAGACCATCACGAGAGTCCTTGGTGCCGATCAGATCTGCTGGATCCTCGCGCAGAGCAAGCGCTACATGCTGCAGTTCCCAGTAAGCTTTGGAAGCATGTCGGAATGGATGAACGACATACGATCTGCAGAATCCATGCTGTCGGTCGCCGATGGTCAGCGCGAGGAGTATTCTCCAGTTGGGCATTGGAGCATCGTAGACTTGAGAAAGTCTTGGAACACGCCTGATGAGGAGCTGGGCAGAAACACTTTCAGCAAAGCAGCGAACATCATGTCGGCTATCACGGGCGGCAGGACTCGCACGGAGATGCATCGGAAGGACATCTTGCGGATGATCCGGTCGCTGATTCAGCCTTCGCTCATTCAGCCGGCATCCAGGTAGGGTTGCGTCTTTCTCTCTGATCGCTGAGAATCTTCTGCATCGTGAGCGACATCGAGCTGTACAAGGACCGGGCGCTGTCGGCGCTGAAGGTTGGCGGCCCTCCGCTTCTGACGGCGGTCGCCGCCGGCGCTGCGGCGTCGTTTGCGCCTTCCGCGCCAGGGATCACGATGGGGCTGGCCAGCCTGTCGGCGGTCGGCGCGATCGTCGCCGGCGCGACGGGGCACTGGACGGTGGCCTCTCACCTCGCGGCGGGCACCGTGGGCTTGGGCGTTGGGACTGCTGTCGCGCGCGCCAGAAAGACGGTTGATCTCGCTCCGTGGCCGACGACGCGCGGGGCTGCGATGATCCTCTGGGGAACGCTGGAGACGAGGCTGAGGGACCTCGCGGGCGTGCTCGAGCGGATGCAGCCTCAGGTCATCATCGTTCACGGCAACGACGGGCTCACGGCGGACTGGGCTTCTCGCGTTCGAGCGATCGTTCCGAACGCCAGGTACTGGACCGAGCAGTGGGTGGGCGGCGTTTCTGACACGGGTCCTGCTGTGCGCAGGGCGCTGCGAGCGATGGACGTCCTCGGCGCCGAGGCTGCGGTGTGGAACGCCGAGCGGCCGATGAAGGACACCGGCATGGAGGGACGCCGAGCGACGCAGAGCATGCTCGCAGAGTGGACGCGATCGACTGGGCTTCCGCAGGGGTTCACGTCGTACGCTCAACCTACGGGTCATCGTTCGTTTCCGTGGGCGGCGTTCGCGGGAGGAAGGGACAGCTACGGGACGTTCGACCTCGCCTGTGACTTTTCTTTGCCACAGGTCTATCCGTTCGGCGACGAGATGCGGTCAGGAACGGCGCCAGCAGGAGCGTTGACGAGGCTGATGGCGACCTACGAAGCGAAGTGGGCGGAGGCTGTGTCATCGGGGCTGATTCGCTCGAGCGTCTTGTGTGGACCGATGATTCCTGGGGCCCACCTCGAGCAAGCCGACATCGAGGCCGCGATCATGCCACCTGGTCGACCGCTATTGCCGTGCGTCGCGGTGTGGCCATGGCACGGCGCCGTCGATGAGGCGTGCGCTGCGGCGGTGACGAAATTCGCGGAGAAGTACCGTTGAAGCGGGACAGGAACAGCGAGGTCACGATGATCCCGTTTGCGATCATCGTGAACCCCAAGCTTGGCGTGCCCGTTCTGTGCGCGATCACGGACACGGCTGCTCGTCTCGACATCGAGCTCTTCTCTTTGTCTGGCACGTGGCTGCAGGGGTCCATCTTGGACTTCGACGATCCTGTTGCGAGGGCGTCTTCGTTCCCTCGAGTGCACATCGAGGTTCGCAAAGAGGCTCGTGGGATTGGCTACGGAACAGTGGGCTACGCAGCCGCTGCTGTTGCGGCGGACCTGATCTCTCGGGAGAGGCTATGGACGAAGGCGATCGAGAGTCGCGCCTCGAGCATGGGAAGCTTCTATGCCGGAGTCAGCTCGATGAGCGGACGGCGCACCGCAGAAGCCGATCGATGGTGGTCAGCAGCCAAGAAGAGCGGCTTCGCGACGACCAAGTACGGAGACGTCGAACTCGAGGTGGACACATCTTCCTCTGCCGGAGAGTGGGTGCTAGGGACAGGGAAAACCTCAGGGAAGAAGATCACCATCGACGAGGCATCCGAAGCGATTGATTCGCTTCTGAGGCTGTTTTATCAGGACCTCGAGAGCGTCGATCTCTCGAGCGCGACGATCTCGTTTCGGTTTGAAGGAACGCTGACGAGGAACATGAAGATCGACACGCTCGATAGCGACGAGGTGTTTCGAAGGAATCTTGTGCTGGCGATGCCAAGGCGGTTCGAGAGCTATCGTACGTCAATATGGGACGAGCCTATCTACGAGACTCAGTCTCCGGATAACTGGGAGATCGTCTCCGAGGAAGCGCTGAAGAACGTGAACATCGCCTCGTTCAAGCCTGTTCCGTTTGGCGAGCTTCCTTCGAAGAGCGATCCGTTTCCCATCGGGTCCCGAGAGTACGCCGGCGTGGCGAGCTGGTGGATGGCGATGCTGGCTTCTCAGCGTGTCTCCTCGTCGCTGGTCGATCGCTGGCGTCGCGACCTGTCCTCCTTCGGAGCCTCTGGGCGAATCGGGTCGAAGGCTGCATCGTGGCAGCCTCCTCGAGCCTGGGCCGACCTTCCTTGATGCCCGCCAGCGGCGTCAGAGGATGTTCGCGAGATCGGGGTTGGGGAAGATTCTGCGCCACAGCTCGAGGACCTTGATGGACGCCTCTGCCGGATCCCAGATCCGATCCGCGTTGCCTCCTTGCCGTCGAGAGCGGATGGTGCGGACTTTCCCATGCGCCAAGATCATCGCAGCGATCGAGGCGTCCATGGCCTGAGCCAACGGATCCGAGTAGCGGCTATCGTTGCGCGGGACGAGGATGACGTTCGCGATGGTGGCCATGGCGAAGTTGTAAGCGGCCTCCGCGGAGTCGCCATCGTAGATCATCACGTCGCCCAAGACGCTTCCGAAGATGGAGTTGGTTCCATGATTCGAGACCAGAGGCAGCCGAGCGACCTCCAGTCGCTCGAGGTCGATGGCGACCTCGTCGAGGTCTTCGTCTTCTTCTCCGTCTCCATCCTCTTCGATGATCCGCCTCATCTGCTCGTCCAGATCTTGTTCTCGGTCTCCGGCCTGCTCAGCGTACAGCCGGCATTGATACGCGATCGTGAGAGCTTCTGTTACCGTCTCTGCCGAGGCTTCCTTCAGGCGTCCCTTGGAGATCTGCGCAGCCTCTCGAATCAAGGCTTCTCTCGAAACGACGCCGGTCGAGAAGTCTTCCTCGTTTACCGAAGGATCGTCTTTGATCAGGCTCAAAGCAGAGAGAGCGGTCTTCAGTGCCAGGTAGGAGACGTCTTGCTTCGAGAACACCTCGAAAGCGACCTTGGCTGTGGCGCTGAGCAGGCTCGCCGAGTTCTCCTTTCTGAGACGCGCTCTCCACAGCCGCAGCCACTCCGTGTTGACGGCCTGAGCCAGCGCGGTGCGCGCTGCAGCGTCGCTCCCTGCGCATCGACCGAGCAGCTTCTTGATGCTCCAGATGTTGGGGATCGCTGCGATATCTCGCCGGACGATCTGCCGAGCCTCGCTCTCGTCGTATCCTCGAGCGAGAAGGAACTTCAGGAAGAACTCAGAGCTGTTCTTTTCCTTCCCGTCGAGCTGTCCGATGTACTTGGACGTGACTTCCTCGAAGCAGGATCCGCCGCTCAAGCGGTCGCTCTCCTTGAGCAGCGCAAGCAGCGCGCTATCCTGCAGGGAGTCCGGCATCGAAGCCAAGACGGTGGTCAGACTGACTGCGTTTCTCGACGGTTTCACTGGCGCAGAATACCAGTCGGCATCCCTCGCTGTCGACGCTGGGGTCGATCAGCAGAACCACTCAGAGAGCTGATCAGCGATCTGCCGGTACACCTCCGAGCTGGTCTTCCCCTTGGGGTCGAAGAGGTGGACGCTTTCAGAGAGCGGGCATCCGTCCTTGTCCATCACGTAGTCGAACGGGTTCTTGCCTCTGGAAGAGGTCTTGCCGTTCTCGTCCTTGAGCTTGTGGATGCGAATGCCGTAGATCTTCTTGCCGAGGTCTCGAGCGAGCTCGATCTCCTTGCGGATCCACGGTCGAGACCAGGTGTCCTTGCCGACGAGCACGATCACGGCGCTCTTGCCGGCCATCTGCTTGCGGATCCACCGATCGATCGAAGCTTTGTCGAGCCTCGACGTCTCCCATCCGTTGTCTTCGACGACCTGGCCGCCGTCGACGACGCCGATGTTTCGAACCTGAGCGGCCCGCCACCGGTCTCCCTTGTAGTGGAAGCTGAAAAAGGCTCGTTTCGTCATCTGTCAGAGTCCCTCTGCCCACAGAGTACGGCGACTCGGTCAGATCAGCCAGAGACTCTGCCATCAGCCAAGACGTCTTCAGGTGGCCGCGATGGGTGCTCCAGACCTCTGAATTTCTATTGACTCGCAGTCGTCGTAGCCGGTAGCTTCCGTCAACTATGGAAGAGTGCTCTGAAAAAGACTGCCTCAGTTCAACGTCGTCCACGATCGCGCAGTTCCTGACAGACACGGGCAAAAAAGCAGAAACGTCGAAGTGTTACTCGAGGCACTTGAGCCGTCTCGCGAGATGGCTTCGTCCTCGGGGGCGCACGCTGCTCGAGGCGACCCGACAAGACCTCTCCGACTACCTCGCAGACCTGAACAGCTCCGGGCGAAGCGCGACGTACAACGTCGTCTGCAGCGCCTTCCGAGGGTTCTTCGCCTGGGCGAAGTCGATCGGGGCCGTGGACGCGGATCCGACCGCCAAGCTGCAGTCCAAACGTCGTCCACCGTCGCTGCGCTACGACTGGGGAACGATCGAGAAGGAGGTGAACGACGTGATCCGATCGATCCCCCTCGACTCTCCGCTCGGCAGAAGGGACAGGCTCTTGATCGAGTTGATGCTCGAGCTCGGCCTGAGCTGCAACGGCGTTGCGATGCTCAGGATCGACCAGTTCTCGAGGGATGGTTTCGTTTGCTTCCGTCAAAACCTGACGAGCATGGTCGAGTACAAGCTGCCGGACGACCTCGTGAAAAGGCTGCTCGATTACATCGACAACGACCACAAAGAGTTTCTCATCTACGATGAGGATCGGTGGGTCCTCTTCCCGAGCAAGTGGGGCGGAACGCTGGTCCGTCAGAGCATGTGGAAGTTGATCGCGAAGCGCGCGAGGGCCGCCGGAGTGGAGATCTCTCCAAAGAAGATCCGCTGCGCGACGATGGCGAAGATGGCGTTTCGCGGCCAGAGCATGACGGACATGGCGACGCGGATCTCGATGTCTCCGGACAGAATTCGCTTGATCATCTCCGAGATGAGCCGACTGAAGACCTACCGAAGCATCCACGGCCAAGACGGTCTCAGCTGAGCGAAGACCTTCTCGATCTATGGCTCATCCGAGAGCGTCCACGGCAAAGGAAGTTCTTCGACGCCGATCTCTCGCTTGCTGTCCATCATCCTTCGGAATTGACGACGGAAGCGAACGCACTGGTGATGGGTCGGGCCGGCGCTCTCGAAGGCGATCCATGCTGCCGTTGAGAGATGGGACTTTGGGAGCGCGTCTACCATGGGGACGACGTTCCTTGACCGAAGCATTTCGGAAGCCGCGCTACGCCAGCGAGCGCAGCATAGCTGCTCTGACTGAGCAGAAAAAAGACGGGCATTTCCATAGTAGGCGCCCATCGAAGAGACGTGACAGAAGAAGAGGAGCGGCTTCTCGATCGTCCTCTTTGCGTCGCGCATGGAAGTGATCCAAGCGGGCTCGTCGTCGCCGTCGCTCTCCTTTTCCCACCAGCGGATGAGCCTCCTCAGCGCGGCGTCGAGCTCTTTCTTGGGCAGCCCGATCGGCCCCGGGGGGATGCTGAAGATCTTCTTCGCGTCACCTTCGGAGATCCATTGAGTCTCGCCGTCGCTGCCCAGCATGAGCCGCTGAGCGAACTCGAGAAGGAATACGGACCTCGACCCGACGCCGTCTCCTTCGTTCTTGCCCCACCCTCCGCAGGCTCGGTGCGCCCATACGATGGCAAGCTGCTCGGACTTCGACTCAGTGTGCATTGGGTTCCTTTCGTGTAAGCTGGTCGCCATGGAACCATCCGGACAGGTCCCGACGACGCCGCTGCAGCAGAACGCGATCGCAGACACGGTTGCCCGAAGCGCCATGGAGGCGCTTGGACCGATCCTTCATCGAGACATCGTCCCCCAAGTGCTTCGCGACAGGAACGCGTTGGCCCTCATCGGCTCGGAAGCCGGCAAGGCGGCGGCCCGAGAGGCCGGCGCTTGGGGAGCGGTGCTCGCCGGGGGTGTTGGACTTCTCGGGCTCGGTGTATTCTTGGTGGGGAGCGCCAGCCTGATCAGAGCGATCAAAGCGGACCGCTGAGCGGCACGCCGCTCTTGCCAGCGAAGGCTGCGCGTAGTTCAATCCCACAAGGAATCCCACCGGAGAACGACCATGACCGCAAAGAAGAAGTGCGCGAAGAAGGGTGCCAAGAAGGACCCCAAGTGCAAGACGATCCCGGGCACTTGCAAGATCACGGGGCGCGGCAAGAAGACGACGATCGAGTGCGATTCGGCCGCAGCCAAGAAGCTGCTCGCCGCTGCTGCGCACCAGCCGATCCCCGACAAGAAGATCGACGCGCTCGCCATGAAGGCTGCGAAGGCGTGGAAGTCGCGGCACGACGGCACGCCGATGGACGCGAAGGGGTTCAAGGCGGCGTGGAAGGTCGCCTTCGAGGACCTCTCGCGCTTCCTCGGAGTGCCTCCGACGGGCATGGCGCTTTCGCAGTCGAAGGATCGCTTCGAAGAGGCGCTGTCCATGGCGCTGATCGAGCAGGGCTCCTCGCTCGACCACGAAGGACCCGCCTTCCGTCCTCGCGAGGCGAAGAAGCGCAGCGAAGGAGGCCAGTCGTCGCTTCCTCCGAGCTTCCCCCCGGGCTTCCCGCTCCGTCGCGACTTCGGCGAGACGAACGAGCCGCCGATGACCGAGGGCGCCTACGGGCGTCGCGCCGAAGACGGCTCGAGCGTCGAGGAGGAGGAAGACCTCCAGCGCTTCTACGGGCGCGCGTCGGACGGGCTGAAGAGCCGTCGCCGTCGTCACTGATCGCCTCGCTCTCCGCGGTAGGTCTTGCCCAGTTTGGGTAGGATCTCTGCTGCGAGGACGATCCGGTGGCAGCGGGTGGGGACCGCGCAGTAGCAGACAAGCGTCACCTCGGGCTTCGTGAGCAGCTCGAGCCAGGCGCTTTTGTGCGCCAGAAATGAGCGCCGCATGGCCTCTCGGTACGCCTCTCGGTACGCCTCCCAGGCTGCCCGAACAGCATCGGTCGCCGACGCTCCTGACTTCGGCACGAGCTTTCGCTGCTCGAGCGCTTTTCGTCTTCGGATCGCCTCGAGGAAGGCATCCTCCGGCGGGGCAAACGGCGCCCCTGCAGCGCCTCCGCTCTTGCGGGTGATGTCGAACCGATCCTCGCCGGCGTAGCTCACGTGGGCCGACCAGACCTCGCCATCGCCGTAGGGGATCATCGCTGCCCAGCGTGGCGAAGGATCCGCAGGATCTGCTCGCACTCGAGCCCAGAGATGATCGCGTCGTCGAGAGGATTGTGCTCGACACCTCCGATGCTCTGATACCTCTGGGAGGTAGGCGCGATGCGCGGAGCCGCGAGCTTGGCGGCCAGCCTCAGCGTCGAGATCTCGTGCAGGGGCGTCGGCCCAAAGAACTCGAAGTCAGGGCTGAGCTGGATCGCGGTGAAGAAGAGGTTCTGCTCCACGGGAAATCCCCAGTCAGCCACGGTCAAGATCTCGTCTCCGTGCAAAAGACCTTCGTACGCGCGCGCCTCGCGAACCCGCGTTCGAACATCGCTGATCGCGACCGCGTTCATGCCTCCAGACGCAGAGCAGTGATGCTGCAGCACCGAGTCCACTCCCATGCGAGTCGTCCCTGCGACCCAGCAGCGCCACCAGGCGAAGAAGTGCGCGTGCAGAACGTGCCTCGACTCCGTCACAAACGCGATGTCCTTCCAGCGCTCGATCGTCGGCTCGATCACGTTCTGCTTCGTGAACTCCCCTGGATTCAGCTTGTCGATCGCTGATCGAGTGAGCCGTCCCATGTACCGATCGACGACGCGCCCCGTGTCGCACTCGATCACGGCTGCCCCGATCGCGAAGACGGATCCAGCGAGCGTCGCGGCTTCTCCGTCGACGGAGATGATCAGCTCAGGCTTGAGATACTTTGACATGCTTTTGGCTAGCACATGCCAATTCAGCGATCAATCTCTAAGAGAGCCCGCGAGCAGGGTTGGCGTCATCGAAGCGCGTAGCCTCATCGACGTACCCGGAGGTCGTCGAGATCCGCGCGTGCGCGAGGTGCCTTTGAACGAGCTCGAGCCTCTTGCCTTGGCGAACGGCCTCCGTGGCAAAGCCTCTCCTGAGGGAGTGCCCGGAGACAGCCTTCGGATCGATCCCAGCTGCGGAGGCTCTGAGCTTCACGATCTTCGCAACGCTTCCTCCGTGCATCGTCTCCGAAGAGATCCTGCCGATCTTGTCGATTCCTCCGAAGACGTAGTCATCCGGCTTCTTCTCTTGTAGCTTCGCGAATTTCTCCCAGCGCAAAAGCGACCTGACGGGGCACAGCACGGGCTCAGAATGATACGGGATGCCCTTGATGATTCCCTTCCCACCCTGGTCTGTCTTGCTTCGAGTGATCGTCACCGACACGCCTTCGTCCGAGGCAAAGTCCAAGTCTCGCCATCGTAGTCCGCAGAGCTCGCTGCGTCGGAGCGCACCGAACCAACCGAGCGCGAGGATCGCGTGATCTCTCGCGCCGACAGGGGACGATCGATCGATCTTCGAAAGGATCGTTCGCAGCTGCCCGATCGCGATTCCTCTCTTGCTCTTCTTCGGAGCCCCGTGCGTTCGCACGGCGCCGCGCAGCGTCGAGCGCACGATCGGGTCGTGCGTCGGAGACTCGTAGCCGGACTCGAGGTGCTTGTGCTTGATCGCAGCGAGCGCGACACGGATCGTGGAGATCGTGCGCTTTTTCTCGACGAGGTCCGCGATCCAAGCCGCCACGGTCATCGGGTCTCCAGGGAGAGAGCTCGCTTGGATCGAAGCGCAGTGCTCCTGCCAGGATCTCCAGTAGCTGTCGTAGGTCTGCCGGGTGTTCCCGCTTTGCTCGTTCTCGAGCAGCTTCGCGACGGACCTCGCGAGCTTCGCGACCTTCTCGTTGGCAGAGTCGAGCTGGATCTCTCCTTTGCTCGCCTCCTCGATCACGATCGACGTCTCTTGGATCTTCACTTTTTCTCCATCGGCGCGTCTTCTGGCCAAAAGACAATCCTTCGACCGGGTGGCTCTTGAACCTCGGAGCGTACCTTGAGCCAGACAAGCACGTGAGTCACCTCCGGCGGAACCTCTTCCTTGCCGTAGTATTCACGGATCTCTTCTACGCATCCCTTCAGGTCGTTCGGGATCGGCAGCTGTTTCCATGGCGTATCTCGGCCAGCGACGGACATCGCGATCCATCTGCAGACGAGGCTCATCTTCGCGCCGCCTTCGTTCGGCGTGTCCGTACCGAGGAGCATCTTCTTTCTGTTGGACAGAGCCTGCAGAAAACGCTTCGCCTCGCGCCTCGTCAGGGTCACGAACGAGAACATCTTCTTGCCGTCATCCAAGATCTGACACGGCTCTGCGCGGATCGTCGGTCGACCTTCCTTGTCGAGCTTCGCGCATCTCCGCATGGGACCTTCGGCGACGAGGCCCGCCTCGAGCAAGGTCTTGATGTGCCTCGGAGGAATGTCGAGGACGAGGCGCTCTTCCGCGGTCTTCTCTCCGAAGAGCACGAGCTTCTCCAGGGAAGACAGAACGGGCATCGAGAGGCCCATGCGGATGCCGGCGCGGATCGTGTTGGCGAGACACTTTGGCAGAGCGGATCCCACGGGGATCGTCGGTCCAGGTCCGTCTCCGGCGGCTTCAGACGCGGCTTTCTGCCGCCAGTCCGCGATCAGCTCCTCGTTCCACGAGATCTTTTCGACCATGACCCTGTCGAGATCTTCCGGCTCCGGGCCGCTTCTTTTCGAGAGCGTCATGGCGATCGAGGATATCCATGCGGCCCATCGCCGCCAGTTCTCGTCGGCGAATGCGTTGCTCGCACTCGAGCCCTTCGATCCTCTCGCTGAGGCGCAGCACGGCGCCCTCGCTGAGCCCGTCACCGTCTTCGATCTGATCGATGGCAGAGGCGAGGGCCGCCGCCGTTCTCCTGAGCAGCTCGGTGTACTTCCAAGCTAGGAAGACCGTCGCCTCCACGCCCACGCCTTTGCAGAAGGTCCGCTTGCTCGCGTCGCAGTGCTTGCCGATCCTGCGGCCGTCGAGGTACTGGATCGACTGGCAGTGCGGGCAAGGCGCCCGGTCAATGACCACGAGCCGCTCGATCCTCTCGATGTCCTCGGGCCTCAACGCCGGCTCCTCGAGAGAAAGTGAGGGAACAACGCCTCGCTACCCCTTGGGATCGAGAGGAAGCGCTCGTTCTTCCCGAGGACTCGCCAAGAGGAACCAAACGGACCCATCGGTCCCGATCGAACCGCCGCGGTCTCTTCGTTGAAGACCATCGCCACAGGGTCGAGATTCTCGTCGTGAACGACCATGAGCCCCGGAGTGACCTTCCAGAATCGCTCGGATTTTGCAGCCAGCTCTGCGACCTCCGGCCATGCGCCGAACTCGTCTCGATCGCTCACAGGAGGATCTCTCCGGCGGGCTCTTCCGGGATCACTGACGGGCTTTCGTCCTTCTCGACGACGTCGTCCTCTTTCGCGGCGATGCCATCAGAGTCATCCTCGTCGTCCATGCACTCCATGTAGAAGGCGCGGACGACGGCGTAGATCGCAGCTGCATCTGATTTGTTCAGGCAAGTCGCGACGATCTCTTCCTTGCCTTCGCTCTTGCGAATCAAGGCGTGGCCCCGCTGGACCAGCTCGCCGAGCCTGGACGACTCAGACTTGTCCTTCGCGGTCTTCAGGACCGTGTTCGGCTTTCCCGTGTTGCTCTTCGCCACCGACTTCTCCTTTGCGCTTGTCAGCCTACGGCCATCGACTCGACTGAATCGTGTCGTAGCAGCAGGCCGCATCCGGTGTCAACGCAGAAGTCTGCGGCTTTCTTCATCGTCGGCGCATCGTGGCGCCAAGCGCGGCCCCGATGGCCGCTCCTGCGGCGAGCGACAAGATGGGCGACGTCCCGGAGAGTCGTCCCGACGACGCTCTCGGCAGCGGGTAGGTCCAGATCGCATCCGCGATGATCTGCGCAGATCTATCGTAGCCTTCTTGCATGAGCAGCTCGTTGAATGTTTCGCCCTTCTTCGAGGCGTACACTCGAGAAAAATAGAAGACAGTCTCTGGTCCTGATCGGGTCGTTGATTCTCCTTGGCGACGATAAACGTCCGTCATCAACGCGTGATAAGCAGAGAGGCATGCGTAACCCACCAGATCGGATTGTCTTCCGACTGCAGCCATGAGTCCTTCGGATGTGCTGTAGATCATGCTCGCGTTGTTTTCGATCACGACCCAGTCCTGCTGTCCTCTGTTGGTCCGCCCTCGTTCGAACAAGTCAATGGCCATGCGCGAAGCGGAGATCTCTTGGATGAACCTCCTCTTGTCGGCAATCATCGACATGGCCTCGACGGCGACGTGGCTCGCGCACCACGACGTCAGTCTCGAGTCTGCTCTCGATAGAGCGGCCATCACCTTGTAGCCATTTCCGGCCCAGTACGCGAGCGAGCGAAGACATCGCTTGACTCTCGCCTCTGGGTCTTCGAAGCCAGAGGCTTCCGCGATGGATACGGCCTGCGAGAGGCCCTTCGGGTACTCGAGCTCATCGCGCTCTGACAGCATCTCCGGAGAGAGCGCCGCGGCCATCAGGAAGAGCGAGGGTTGAAGGATCGCCTCGTTGAGTTCGGTTTCTGGGTCCGGTCCGAACACGGCGTCCCATACCCGCTGATCGATCCCAAAGGCTTCTTCCGGTCCGTCGACGGCGCTCATCAGAGGCATCATACCACATTGCGGACGGAGAACGCGAGGGCGAGAGATGCGCCAGAAGCCGGCCAGCTCATCCTTTGTCGCTTGACCCGACGAAGAGCGACGTGGCATTCGTTAGCGATGAACTCTATCGATTCACCAGCGGCGGCCCCGAGGCGACTCTTCTTCATCGACCCAGTTCCCGGTTTCGAAGAGAGCCTCGAGAGCTCTCCCTGGAGCACCTTTGACAGCAAGCACGACAAGGAGGTCGCGGAGATCTTGGTCTCGCGCGGCTTCGCGAAGGAGGAGTGGCTGGAGATCTACGATCCTACGGTAGTGATCACGTTGGCGAGGAACGCTTCGAGCGCGAGCGCGGCGGAGTCGATCCTTCGTGGAGAGATCGCGAAGAACGGGCTCGAGCCGGATCGTTTTCAAGGTTTTTACGGGACGAGTGACAGACATTGGCCACACAATGGCCGCATCTCTCGCGACCTCGACTCGGTGTTTACCGTTCCTGACGCGAGCCTTCCGGAGAAGGCTTGGCGTATGCCCTTCCCGATGATCGATTACTACCCTGACGTTCCCACGAGTCTGCAGGCGTACCGATGGGCGAGTCTGTATGGAGCGAATTGGCAGAAGCAGATCTATGCGCTGGGGTTTGCTCCGATCTACCTCGAGGCCCATTGGCTATTGCTCTGCTCTTCACGGCCCGAAGAATGGGGAGGCTTCGATATCGAATCGTTCCTCCTATGCTAGCCGGCATCTCCGAGTCGTCGATTCACCGGCCACAGGTGCAGTCCTCGGCGACCTCTTCTCGAGCCGCGACGTCGGGCGTGTTCTTGAGGATGAGCCCTCGCCAGGCGAACGATCGTCCGAGACCCTTCACGGTCTGCAGGTCGGCGTTGCCTTCGATCTCGAGCGCGCGCTGCAGGAGATCGGGGTACCGCTTCTGCAGCTCGAGATCTCGGACTTGCGCATCGAAGGACAGAAGAAGCACGAGGACTTCCCCGGGAAAGTGAGCGGGCTCTTCTTGATGATCGCCTCGCAGTCAGACCTGTCCATGTCCCAGGCGACGAGCGGCGCGTCCCAGATCACCTTCCCCTTCCACTTCCCAGATGGCTGGGGGTTCTTGTCCATCATGCGATTGAGGCGCTCGGGCTCGTCGGCGTCGTAGCCGATCCAGCGGATCACCGTTCCTCCTTCGCATTCGTTGCTCTGCACGAACTCATGCGTCCTCATTGACTTCCGCCACGGGCCAGACCGACCCACGCGGGATGGTTCCCCATCTCCCGGTGTAGACTCTGCCCTGATCGAAAT
>Ga0075163_10001001_pt1 | contig 37607 bp, 34 predicted proteins | sample JI1023141ADNA_FD_71478 | JGI IMG/M metagenome (GOLD analysis project Ga0075163, IMG submission 71478) | Wastewater effluent complex algal communities from Wisconsin, to seasonally profile nutrient transformation and Carbon sequestration -... | ecosystem: Engineered > WWTP > Effluent > Algae...
GCCTCGCCGAGGATCGCGTGGAGCTGCTCCTGCATCGGGCCGCGCTCGGTGTCCTCGATCAGCAACTCGACCGCCGCGATCAGCGCGGCCAGCGGGTTCTTCAGCTCGTGGAGGATGGTCGGCAGCGCCTCGCCCACCATCGCCAGCCGCATCAGGCGATCGCGCTCGTCGCGCAGCCCCTGCCACCGGGTCAGGTCCTGGAACACGATCACCGCGCCGCCCGACGGGATCGGCGCCGCGGCCAGGCCCACCTTGCGCAGGCTGCCGTCGGCGCGGGTGATCGCGCGCTCGCTGCGGGTCGGCGGCTGCGGCAACGGCCACGGCCCGAGGATCGCGTGGATCGACGCGCCCACCAGCGTCGGCCGCTCGAGCACCTCCGCGGCCCGCGGGTTGGCGCGCACGATCGTGCCGGCGTCGTCGATCACGACCACGGCGGCCGGCAGCGTGTCGATGATCGCCGGATCATCGGCGGTGAGTTGGTCAGCGCTCATCGGCGGCCCCTCGACGCTACCGCCGCGGCGCCGCGACCCGCGCGCGGCATGTCGTCGCGTCGCGCGCGCGACGTTCACCCTTCCGCGGTGATCGCCGCGCTGCCGCGCCGCCGCCGCGCGCGGCGCGATCGCCTGCGCGCGCGTCACAAGCGCGCGGCCGCGCGGCACTACGGAGCGAACCCAAGGAACCACCATGAAGCTCACGACCGCGCTCCTCACCACCCTCATCCCGCTCGGCGCCGCGTGCGTCGAGGCACCACCCCTTGCCACCGACGACCGCGCGCTGGCCGTGCCCGATGGGGTCCAGCTCTGGACCACCCGCGGCAACGTCATCCCGCTGTGCTGGCTGACCGCCGGCGAGGCCGCCACCAAGGCCTTCGTGCGCGACACCATCGCTCGCACCTGGGCCAGCGCCGCGCTGCTCGACGTGCGCTGGCGCGACACCTGCCCCACGACCGGGACCGAGGCGTGGGTCCGCGTCGCCCTCAAGACCACGGCGGACGGGAACACCGGCGGCCGAGCCACGGTCGGCGTCGCCGCCGCGTCGCGCCCGAGCGATCAGGTGTGGTGCCCGCTGCCTGGCGGCGGCCAGGAGCCGTGCCGCGGCATGGACCTGACGCTGAGCCGCGACCTGACGATGGCCGCCAACCGCCGCCGCTCCGAGTACCTGGTGATCCACGAGTTCGGCCACGTGCTGGGCTTCGGTCACGAGCAGGACCGCGTCGACGCGCCGGCCTGCATGGCGACCGACCACGAGCGCGGCCTGCTGATCGGCCCGTACGATCCCGCGTCGATCATGAACTACTGCGACGCCGACGCCGCGCAGCTCTCCGAGGGCGACGTCGTCGGGGCGCAGGCGGTCTACGGTCGCCCGGCGGCGCGCACCGACGCGCTGGCCGATCTCGACGGCGACGGCCTCGCCGATCCGATCGCCACCAACCGCGACGGTACCTACGCGCTGCAGTCGACCGGGTTCGGGTTCGCGGGGTGGCGCAAGATCGCGGGGCCGTTCTACGGCCAGCGCGCGACCGCGTACGCCGACCTCGACGCCGACGGTCGGGCCGACGCGATCGCGGTGAACGACAACGCGATCTTCACGCTGCGCTCGAACGGCACGACCCTGGATCGCTGGGCGATGTGGACCAACGACGCGTTCTACGGCCAGCGCCGGACGCTGATCGGCGACGTCGACGGCGATGGCCGGGCCGACGTCGTCGCCGTGAACCACGACGGCACCTGCCTGCGGCGCGCGGCGCCCGGCGGCTTCGTCGACCACGCCTGCTGGGTGCAGCAGAGCTTCGGCGCGCTGGCCACCGACCTGGCCGACGTGACCGGCGACGGCCGCGCCGATCTGATCGCCAACCAGGGCCCCGACGGCATCTGGGTGCGCGCCGCCCGCGACCCGGCCGGGCCCTACGGCGCCGGCTTCGAGCTCGGCTTCGAGCCGTGGAGCTTCGACGCCTTCGGCGGCCTCGGCGAGTTCCGCGCCGACCGCGAGCTGGCGTTCGGCGACGTCGACGGCGACGGCCGCGCCGACGCGCTCGCGGTCCGCTTCGACGGCGTCTTCGTCCGCCGCTCGACCGGCGCCGGGTTCCTGCTCGAGGAGCGCTGGGGCACCGGGCTCGGCGCCGGCGCGCGCGCCAACCGCTTCGCCGACGTCACCGGCGACGGCCGGGTCGATCTGATCGAGATCACCGGGTCCGGCGATCAGGTGCAGGTGTCGGACGGCAGCACGTTCGTGCCGTTCGGCGCGCCGTGGACCGCGGGCCCGTTCTACACGCTGCCGTAGCCGTCGGGCTACTCGTCGTCGGCCGGCGCCACGCCGGGCGCGCCGCGCTCGCCGACGAAGACCCGCAGCACCGCGAAGTGCGCGGGGTCGCCGAAGATGGCGTGGTTGGTCACCAGCAGCGACTGTCGGGCGTCGTCGAACGCCATCGTCGCCGGGTTGTCGAACGGGATCGGGCTGCCGGCCGGCCCGGTGATCCGGCCGCGCTCGCTGCCGTCGGGCTCGAGCACCGCGATCTGGCTGGCGCCGGCGAGCGTCACGTAGATCGTGCCCGACGCGCCGAAGGCCAGGCTGTCGGGGATCACCCCGCCGCCGAAGGTCGCGACGTGCTCGAGGCTGGCCGGCGCCGGCGCGTCGACCACCGGCACCCGGTACACGTGGCCGACGCTGGGGTCGGTCGGGTCGAACGTCTCGACGACGTAGAGGTGGGCGCCGTCGGGGCTGAGCTTGATGCCGTTGGCGCCGAACGGCAGCGGCGCGGCGAGGTTGCCGGCCAGGAGCGGGCTGGCGAACCACGGCGCGATCGCGCCACCGCCGGCCGGCACGCGGAAGATCGTCGCCTGCAGCGAGTCGGTGACGTACAGGTTGCCGGCGGCGTCGAACGCCAGCTCGTTGGACAGCGGCGGCAGATCGACCAGCGTCGGGGTGCACGGCGTGGCCCCGCCGGGCGCGCACGCCGGCAGATCCGGCAGCGGCGGCGCGTACGCCGACTGCTGGTAGTCCTGGCCGTGGCGGTGGATCCGGATCACGCCGAGCTGCGTCGACACCACGAACACGTCGCCGGCCGCGTCGACCGCGATGCCGCTGAGCGCGTGCTCGAACCCGAGCTGCTCGCCGGCGATCAGGATCTCGGTGATCAGCGCGCCGTTGGCGCGGTTGAGCACGGTCACGACGCTGGGCCCCTTGCCGGCGGTGCCGAAGGTGGCCGGCCCGGCGACGTAGACCCGGTCGCCGACCACCGCGACGCCCTCGGGGAAGCCGCCGTTGCAGCCGGGCTGGCCGGCGCAGGCGTGGGCGGCGGGCGCGATCGGCGCCAGCACGCTGCCGTCGCCGATGGCGGGCGCGGCGGCGGACGAAGCAGACGACCCGGCGACCGCGACGAGGGCGCCGAGCAAGAGCGAAGAGCGTGTGAGCTGCGACATGCCCGGATAGAGCCGGCTGCGCCGACTTCGTATCGGGGCGATCGCCGATCGGCGATCGGCGCAGTAACCTCGGCCATGGACGCTCCGCCCGACCGCCGCGACGCCGCGCCGATCTACCGCGGCGACCTGTACTGGGTCGCCGGGGACGACGCCCGCGGCCCGGCGCCCCCGTACGCGCACCCCCACGTCGTCGTGCAGGACGACGTCTTCAACCACGCCCGCGTCACCACGGTGATCGTCTGCGCGCTGACCTCGAACCTGCACCGCGCCAGCGAGCCCGGCAACGTGCTGCTGGCGCCCGGCGAAGGCGATCTCCCGGCGCAGAGCGTCGTGGTGGTGTCGCAGGTGTCGTCGATCCCCAAGGCCCGCCTCGGCGCCCGCATCGGCGCGCTGTCGCAGGCCCGCGTCGATCAGATCGTCGCCGGCCTGCGCTTCCAGCAGACCTCGTACTTCCGTCGCTAGCGCGCGGCGCGCCCCGCCACCGCGGGCCGAAACCTGCGAGACTGCGCCGCCCATGGCGCAGGCCGCGATCGTCGTCGAAGGAGGCGCCATGCGCGGCGTCTTCGCGGCCGGCGTGCTCGACGTGTTCCTCGAGCACGACTTCGCGCCGTTCGACCTGGCGATCGGCAGCTCGGCCGGCGCGTGCAACCTGTCGTCGCACCTCGCGCGCCAGCACGGCCGCAACCGCCGCTGCTTCTTCAACCAGATGCGGCGGCGCGAGTTCGTCGACGCCGGCCGGTTCTTGCGCGGCGGCCACTGGCTCGACATCGATTACCTGTGGGACGCCTTCGAGCGCGAGGACCCGCTCGACGCCGCCGCCATCGTCGCCGGCCCGACCCGGCTGGTGGTGGCGGCCACCGCCGTCGACACCGGCGCCGCGGTGTGGTTCGAGCCCGACGCCGCGGCGATGGCGCAGGTGCTGCAAGCGTCGTCGGCGGTGCCGGTGCTGTTCCGCCGCTTCGTCGAGGTCGACGGCCGGGCGTTCACCGACGGCGGGCTCGGCGCGCCGATCCCCGTCGAGGAGGCCTACCGGCGCGGCGCCCGGCGCATCCTGGTGATCCGCTCGCGCCCCGCGGCCTTCCCCGGACCGTCCCGCGTCGAGTGCGCGCTGGCGGCGCGGCTATTACGCGAACACCCGGCGCTGGTCGGCGCCTTCCGCCGCTACCGCGCGATCTACGCCCAGGCCCGCGCGTTCATCGCCCAGCCACCGGCCGACTGCCAGGTGATCCACGTCGCGCCCGACGGCCTGCGCACCAGCCGGATCACCCGCGACGTCGACGTGCTGCTCGGCGACTACCAGCGCGGCCGCGCCGCCGGCGCGCGGGCGATGCGGGCCTGGGCCGCGGGGTGATCGCGCGCGACGCGCGACCGCGTGCGTTGCGCCGGCGGCGCGCATCTGCGACAAGCCTCGCATGGACGAGCCGTCGACCTGCCCGCGGTGCGCGCAACCCAACGTCTACCCCGACGGCGAACGCTGGGTGTGCGCCGACTGCGCCCACGAGTGGTCGCTGGTGGCGGACGCGACGCCCGAGGCCGCGCCGGCGGACGACGGCGTCGTGCGCGACGTCAACGGCGTGCCGCTGGCCAACGGCGACGCGGTGGTCTTGATCAAGAGCCTGAAGGTCAAGGGCTCGTCGGTGACCCTCAAGCAGGGCACCAAGATCACCAACATCCGCCTGGCCGACGGCGATCACGCGGTCGACTGCAAGGTCGACAACCTGAGCGTGATGCTCAAGGCCGAGTTCCTGCGCAAGGCCTGACCGCGGCGGTATCGTCGCGGCATGGGCCCGCGCACCGTCACGCTCCTCGCGACCGCCGCGACGCTGGTCGTGGCCTGCACGCCGCCGCCGGGCGGCCCCCTCGCCCACGCCACCGGCCCGACGGGCGGCGGCGCGACGACCGGCGCGGTCGACGATCCGGGCACGCCCGATCCGCGCGAGGCGCCGCGGCCGGTCCCGATGATGGGCCAGTGCCGCGCCGGTCAGGTCATGGGCTGCGCGCCGTGCGTGGCCGACGCGACCGACTGCCCGTGCGCGTGCGTCGGCGCGCCCGGCTGCCCCGCGACCGAGGCGTTCCTGGTGGTGGCCGGCCAGCAGCTGTGCGGCCGCCCGAGCGCGGCGTGCCACCGCACGACCGACCCGCTGGTGTTCATCTGCGATCGCCGCCCGCCGCCGACGCCGATCCCCAACCGCGTCGCCGCCGCGGACGTCCGCTGCACCGCGACGCCGACCGGCTGGGAGCAGCGCAACCTGCTGCGCCGCGCCGACACGCCCGACGGCATGCCGCCGTCGCCGACCGGCGTGTGGTGCGATCTGCAGGGCGACGGCGAGCACTGGGGCCCGCGACCCGACACGCCGGTCGGCGGCCCGGGCCGCAGCGCCGGCTACTTCTGCCAGGTCGTGAAGGGCTCGCCGGACCACGGCAAGGTCAGCTGCTGGAAGAAACACGAGCCGTAGCGCTTAACGTCCGCGCTGCGCCGCGGTCATTGCGACATGCGCCTGAACCCCTGGAAGCTCTCGACCCTCGCTCTCCTCGCCGGCTTCGCCACCACCACGGTGATCGCGCCGGCCATCGCCGACCGCCAGCCGCACATGCGCGGCGCGCTGGTGGACATGAAGAAGGCCCGCGCGCAGCTCGAGCAGGCGACGCCCGACAAGGGCGGTCACCGCGCCAAGGCGATCGTGCTCCTGAAGCAGGCGATCGACGAGGTCGAGCTGGGCATCAAGTTCGACAACCAGCACTGACGCGGCCGGCGCCGGCGCGGCGGATCAGCGCTGCGCCAGGCGCCGCTTCAGGTCGTCGATCGCCGCCTGCCACGCGCCGCCCTCGGCGTCCTGCCACAGCTCGCGCAGCTCCGACTCGTCGGCGGTGACCCGATCGAGCGCGGCGCGCGCGGCCGCCACCAGCGCCGGCGGCGGCGGCCCGCAGTCCGCCAGGAACGCGACCAGCTCGTCCGGGGCGTCGTCGTCGTCGTCGTCGTCGTCGTCGTCGTCGTCGGTGTCGACGCCCATCTGCGCCACCACCTCGGCGGCCGCGACGATGACCGAGCCGTCGGGCGCCTCGAGATACTCGGCGTCGTCGGCCAGCGCCAGCGCCGCGCGCAGCGCCGCGACGCCACTGTCGGCGAGCTCGTCGAGCCAGTCACACGCGTCGTCGTTCTCGAACGGGCCGGAGCCCCAGGCACCCATGCGCCGATGCTACCGCAGGCGCGCCGCGCGAGCGTAGAGTCGGACCGATGCACCTCGCGGTCCGTTCGCTCCCCTTCGCAGCCCTGCTCCTCGCCGCCGCCTGCGGCAGCCACGCCACGCCCGCGGCGCCGGCCCCCGCCACGCCGGCGCCCGCGCCGACCACCACCCAGCTCGCCAACCCGGCGTCGACGTACTGCGTCGACATCGGCGGCACGCTGGAGATCGTCGACGAGGAGGGCGGCCAAGCCGGCTACTGCACCAAGGGCGAGCTGCGCTGCGAGGAGTGGAAGCTGTACCGCGGCGAGTGCCCGGAGCTGGCGCCCGGCCAGCCGCCCGTCAGCGAGTAGCCGCGGGCCGATCCCCGCCGCGAGATCGCCGCGGGACGCTCGCCCGCCGGCGCCGGCTGCGGCATCGTCGCCGGCCGATGCCGGAATCGCTCGTCCTCGCACCGACCGCCGACCCGCGGGTGTTCGTCGCCCCCGACGGACGTCGCCTGACGCCGCCGGCCGATTGGGCGTGCCTGCCGCCGGGCGACGCCGGGCTGACCCGCCGGGTCAAGGCCGCCGGTCCGTCGTGGGCGGTGCTCGAGCGGCGCGGCCGCAAGCAGTTCTCGCGCGGGCTGTGGGCGCCGCGGGCGCACATCGACGCGACGCGGGTCGCGATCGAGGCCGAGCGCGCGACCGAGGGCTACGCGCGGCGCCGCGCCAGCGATCGCGATCGCCGCGATCGCGCGCAGGCCGCGTACGTCGTGAGCTTCGAGCAAGAGGTGCGCGCGTTCCTCCGGTTCGCGCCGCGGTGGGCGGCGCTGGGCGACGCGGTGGCCGCGCGGGTCGCGGCCCACGCCACGCCGGTCGGCAGCGGCACGGTCGCGCGCACGCAGCGGATCAGCGTCGACGAGCGCGCCGCCGCCGCGGTGATCGCGTGGATGCGCCACCAGACCACCAGCTACGACGACATGCGCATCGAGCGCGTGGCCGGGCGCCGCCGCGAGGTGCGCCGCGAGCTGGCGCAGCTGTCGCGCGCCGTGCTCGACCTGCACCGCACCGATCAGCCGCACCGGGCCGCGAACTGCTCGCTGTGCCAGGCGATCGCCGACCTGCCGAGCGCGCCGGCGCCGGCGCCGGCCGCCGCGCGGCCCATCGCGCCCGCGCCCATCGCCCCCGCGCCCACGTTCGCCGACGCCGACCTCGACGCGTTCGAGCTGTGATCCGCGCGCTACGGCGCGAACGGCTGCGCGACCACCGGCATCGCCTGCACCTCGGCCACCCGCGCCGCCCAGCTGTCCATCACCGCGTTGGTGCCGTTCATGCCGGCGTTGGTGCCGATGATCCACTGCTTGCTGTCGGCGATCCCGGCGCCCTCGTAGGCGTAGATGTCGGTGGTGGCGTTGCCGTAGGCGAGGTCGAGCACGTAGCCCTTGGCGACGAGCGACGCGAGCCACGCCTTCTTGTAGTCGCCGACGCCGGTGTTGGTCGGCAGGCCCTCGGCGGTGGTCGTCGTCAGGTGCAGCGGCCCCGGCGCGAAGCCGAGGTCGGCCAGCCACTGCCGGCTGGCGATCGCCAGGAACGTCGGCCGGCCGGTGATGTACGCGACGACGTGGTGCTTGGCGGCGTGGGTCGTCGTCAGCTCGGCGGCGCTCGGGTACGCCGTCGGCACGTAGCTGTTGAGCAGGATCTGCACGAACAGCTCGGTGTCGCTGGTGGTGAGCGTGCCGTCGATGTCGGTCACCGCGATGTGGCTGCCGGTCGGCAAGATCCACAGGTAGCTGACCGTGACCGACGCGTCGCCGAGCACCTCGTAGCGCACCTCGTAGATGCCCGGCGCCAGCGTGACGTCGACCGGCACGTCGAGCTGCCCGGCCGCGGTGGTGTGGGTGCCCAGCGCGTGCCAGCCGTTGCAGTCGTCGAGCCACACCGCCACCGGCTCCTGATCGAGCGCGGTCGCGGTGGTGCCGTAGGTGAAGCGCGCGCGGGCGGCCACCGGCGTGCCCGGCGGCGTGACGATGTCCTCGCCGCCGTGGTTGGCCGCGCCGCCGAGCGCGACCAGCGTGCCGCCGATGGTGGCGAAGCCCGCGGCCGGGGTCGGCGTGAACGCGCGGCCGGTGCAGTGGCGCAGCGCCGGCACGCCGTTGGGCGGCGCGTCGATGCCCCCGCCACCGTCATCGCCGCCGCCGCCGCCGCCGTCCACGCCGGTGCTGCGGGCGTCGATCAGCACGATGTCGTCACCGCTGCCGGCGGGCGCACCGGCGCAGGCGGCCAACGCGATCGCGGCGAGCGCAAGCGAGATCCTCATCGGCCGGGTGCATACACCCGCGTCGACGGCGCCTCAAGGGCGACGCCACGCCCGGCGTTACCGCTGTCGGCCAGCTCACGCTCTCACAGGGTTGATCAGAACTCGGCCCCCCGAGCACGATCTCGCGTTTCGGGTGGGGGCCCCACGTCTTGTGGGGGAGGGTCTCTGCGAAAGACCCTCTCTGTATCTCAGCCGGGGCGCCGCCGCACCAGCGCCGCCGCGGGCACCAGCTCGGGCCGCGGCGAGCGCGCCACCGGATCGATCGCGGTCGAGCCGCAGGCCAGGCACGCGCCGTTCAAGATCACGTCGTGCTCGCAGTCGCCGCACGCCGTGCACACGCCCTCGACGCGCTCGCGGTGCGGGCAAGGTGCGGTGGCCACGCCCCACCGTGCCACGCGGCGGCGCGGCGTGCCATCGTCGGTCGATGCTGCGCGACGCCACCGCCGCCGATCTGCCGACCATCGCCGCGATCACCGCGTACTACGTCGAGCGCACCGCGATCCACTTCGCCTACCAGCCGCCGACCGTCGCCGAGCTGACCGCCGCGTGGGCCGCGCGCGATCGCCACGCCACCGGCGACGACGGCGCGGTGCTCGGCTACGCCAAGAGCGATCGCTTCCGCGCCCGCGCCGCCTACGATCGCTCGGCCGAGCTGGGCGTGTACCTGGCCCCGGGCCAGGTCGGCCGCGGCGTCGGCCGCGCGCTGGTCGGCGCGCTGATCGCGCGGCTGGCCGCCGCCGACTTCCACCTCGCGATCGCCGGCATCGCCCTGCCCAACCCGGCGTCGGTGGCGCTGTTCGAGGGCGCCGGCTTCACGGCGGTCGGCGTGTTCCGCGAGGTCGGCTGGAAGTTCGACGCGTGGCACGACGTCGGGTTCTGGCAGCGACGACTCACGCCCGCCGATCGTGATACGCCCGCGCCATGAGCCGTATCTATCGCTCGCTGCCGCCCGCCGGGACCCGCCTCGGCATCGCGTTCTCCGGTGGCCTCGACACCCGCTGCGCCGTGGCGTGGCTCGCCGAGCAGGGCCAGGACGTCTACGCCTACACCGCCGATCTGGCGCAGCCCGACGAGGCCAACCCGGCCGACATCCCGCCGATCGCGCTCGAGCACGGCGCCAAGGCGGCCCGGCTGCTCGACTGTCGCGACGCGCTGGTGCGCGAGGGCCTGATCGCGATCCAGTGCGGCGCGTTCCACCTGCGCACCGCCGGCAAGGCGTACTTCAACACCACGCCGCTGGGCCGCGCGGTCACGACCACCGCGATCGTCCGCGCGATGATGGCCGACGACGTCCACGTCTTCGGCGACGGCTCGACCCACAAGGGCAACGACATCCAGCGCTTCTATCGCTACGGCGTGCTGGTCGACCCGACGCTCAAGATCTACAAGCCGTGGCTCGACGGCGCGTTCGTGCGCGCGTTCGGCGGCCGCACCGAGATGTCCGAGTACCTGAACCGGATCGGCAAGCCGTACAAGATGGGCGTCGAGAAGGCGTACTCGACCGACGCCAACCTGCTGGGCGCGACCCACGAGGCCAAGGACCTCGAGCGGCTCGACACCGGCATGCGCATCGTCAACCCGATCATGGGCGTCGCGCCGTGGCAGGCCGACGTGGCGATCGCCGCCGAGGAGATCACGATCGGCTTCGAGCAGGGCGTGCCGACCTCGATCAACGGCCGGCGGTTCGCGTCGCGGGTCGAGCTGTTCATGGAGGCCAACCGCATCGGCGGCCGCCACGGCCTGGGCATGAGCGATCAGATCGAGAACCGGGTGATCGACGCCAAGAGCCGCGGCTGCTACGAGGCGCCGGGCATGGCGCTCATCCACCTCGGCTACGAGCGCCTGCTGTCGGCGATCCACAACGAGAACACGATGGAGCTGTACGCGACCCTGGGCCGCCGCCTGGGTCGGCTCTTGTACGAGGGCCGCTGGTACGACCCCGAGGCGTGCCTGCTCAAGGACGGCCTGGCCCGCTGGGTGGCGCCGGCGGTCTCCGGCGCGGTCACCGTCGAGCTGCGCCGCGGCGACGACTACACGCTGCTCGACACCCGCGCCGACTACATGGCCTACGCGCCCGACAAGCTGTCGATGGAGCGGGTCCTCGAGCCGGCGTTCACGCCCGAGGATCGCATCGGCGCGCTCGAGCTGCAGAACCTGTCGGTCGGCGACAACCGCGCGCTCCTGCTGCACCACCTCGACGCGCTCCGCCAGCTCGGCGCCGGCGGCGCGGCCAGCGAGCTCGGCGGGCTGCTCGGCGACGGCGCCGACGCCTGAGCTACGGCGCCGCGCTGCCGTCCCAGTGCTGGGCGGCGCGCGCGTAGGCCGCGACGCCGACGGCGTGACCGGTGCGGCGGCCGTCGAGGTCGTCGGGCAGGATGTGGATGCCGCCGTAGATCCGGGACTGCCCGGCCTGATCGGCGGCGTCGTAGTACGTGGCCCACTGCAGCTGGACGTCGACCGACGGGCCGTCCTCGAACACCAGGTAGCCACCCGCCGGCGCGGTGAACGTGCCGAGCCCGCCGGGGAAGTACGGGCTGCCGGTGATCGCGGCCAGCACCTCGGCGGCGGCGCGGCTGAACGTGCTGTGCCCCGAGATGTAGCCGGGGAACGCCGGGGTCACGAAGGTCCGCCGCTGGTACGGGATCCAGTCGATGGCGCGGATCCAGCCGACGCCGCCGACCTCGGTGGCGCGCGCGCCGGGCTCGCCGCGCCAGCTGCGCACCGCGACCTTGCCGACGTGCCGCGCGAGGTGGGCGTGGCGCTGCCCCGGCGCCGCCGAGGCCGGCGTGATCAGCTCGATCAAGCCGGGCACCAGCGGCAGGCCGCCGGGGTCGTACGATGGCGCCGCGGGATCGCTCGACTGGCCGCGCCCGGCCATGTAGCGGATGAGCGTGATCGGGCGGGCGGCGAGCTGCACGCGCTTCAGCTCCCACGCGGCGATCGCGGCGTCGTGGACCGCGCCGTCGAGCGCGAGGTACAGGTGGACGTCCCAGGCGAGCGGATCGAGGGTCGGGCCGACGCCGCCGAGCCGGCGGACGAAGCCGGCGCTGTCGGTGACCTGGTTGGCGAGCACGTTCCAGTGGCCGGGCGGCGTCTCCGATCGCGGACCATCGGCCCAGAACTCGGCGAGCACGCGGGCGAAGTCGCCGCGCGGCACGACGTTGGCCGGGTACGGCTGGCCGGTGCTCGGGTTCAGCGGGTGGCCGGTGCCGTCGTCGGTGCCGAGCGGGTTGGCGCCGTAGCGCCCGGGCGAGATGTCGATCGTCGCGCCGTCGGCGTGATCGAGCTCGGCGGTGCGGCGCAGCACCTGCGTGACCCACGCCTGCATCTCGGGCTGATCCCAGCGCGGCGGCGGTCCCCAATCGAAGTACGGCGCCGCGCCGGTGCGGCGCAGCGCGAACGGCGTGACCGCGCGCCAGTTGGTGCCGATGTAGCCCTGCACGCCCGCCGGCAGGACGATGCCGTTCTGGGTCTCCGCCGCGGCGAGGTTGAGCGGCTGGTACACCGACGGATCGACGCACACCGTGCCCGGCCGATCGACCACCAGCGGCGGGTTGACCGACGTCCAGCCCGTGGTGTCGGCGTAGTTGGCCTGCTCGTTGGCGCCATCGTCGGCGAACGCGGCGATCACCGCCGCGCCGATCCGGTTGCCGACCGCGCGCGCGCCGTCGCCGGTCGTGGTCGTGTCGGCGATCGGGTAGCCGAGCTCGGCCATGAACGCGTCGAAGCACGCCTGGCTGACCGCGCCCCCGACCGCGCCGCCGTAGCGATGGCTGAGCACGCGATACGCGGCGTAGCTGATCGCCTCCTGGCGCGCGGCCGCGAGGTCGGCGGGCGGCGCGACGCGCGTGGTGGTGACGTAGCCGTCGGCGGTGGCGTCGTAGGTGGCCCACGCGTCCCACAGCGCGACCGCCAGGTGGAACAGGTTGCGCGCGTGGACGCCGGGGCGCGGCAGATCGCGGCGGATCGCGCCGAGGATCTGCTCGTTCCAGCGCCGCGCGATCGAGCCGCTCGGCGCCGGATCGATCTCGGCGGCGGGACAGGTCGGGGCCGGCGGCGGCGGCGGCGCGACCGGCTGGTAGCGCGCCACCGTCGGCACGCCGCGGTAGACGAGCGCGCCGTTGTCGAGCCCGGCGGTGACGACGTCGCCGCCGACCGCCCAGACGCCCCCGTCGGGATCGATCCACGTCGCGTGCAGCGACTCGACGTCGAGCGCGAGGCCGTGGTCGACGGCCCGCCAGCCGCCGCCGCCGCGGTGGTACAGCGCGCCGCGCGCGCCGCTGGCCCAGCCGTCGCCTCCCGCCGTCACCCACACGCCCTGGATCAGGCCGGCGCCGGCCGGCGTGCGATCGACGAACGCGCCGTCGCCCTGCCGCTCGACGAGCGCGCCGCCGGTGCCGCCGCCGACCGCCACCACGAGGTCGCCCGCCTGGTGCACGGTGAACAACGTGCTCGTGGTCGGGGTCGCCGCCGGCACCAGCGCCGTGCCGTCCCAGCGCAGCGCGGCCCCGCGCCCGCCGACCACCCACGGCCGCCCATCGGCGCCACCCCACACCTTGAAGAAGCCGACCGCGTCGCCGAACTCGTCGACGGCCGGGACCGCGAGCGGCACCGGGACGTCGCGCCACGCGACGCCGTCGTAGCGCCAGACGAACCCGGCGCGACCGGCCACGCTGCCGACCGCCCACACGTCGTCGGCCGCCGCGGCCCACAGCCCGTAGATGGTGTGGGCCGCGAGCCCCGGCGTCGCCATCCGCGTGAACGTCATGCCGTCGTAGCGGAGGATCGTGGCGTCCTTGCCAGCGACGTAGGTCGGTCCGCCGGCGACCGGCGCGACCCACCACAGGTCGCCGCGCGTGCCGGTGGCGACGCGCGTCCAGCGCGCGCCGTCGTAGTGCAGCACCAGCGGGCCGCGCCCGCGGTCGGCGCCGACCGCCCACACGTCGTCGCTGGCGGTGCCGCCGATCGCCAGCAGCGCCTCGTCGAGGTCGCGGGCCACGACCTGGTAGCGCGGATCGTCGTCACACGCGGCGAGCGTGGCGAGCACGGTGACGAACAGCAGGGCCGCGGCGCGCATCCGGCCATGCTCGCACGGCGACCGATCGCGCGGCGCGCGCGGCGCGCGCGACGTGGGCGCGGTCACGCACTCACGGCGCGTCGGGCGCGGCGTCGACGCCGGCGTCGATCACGCCGACTGCGTCGGTCCAGACGACCACGCTGGCGGTGCGGCCGCCGACGGTGGCGCGCAGCCGCACCTGGGTCGCGCTCGCGCCGTAGTAGACCAGCAGCATCTCGCCGGTGACGCGGGTGTCGGCGCCGGCGGGCTCGGTCAGCATCGCCCCGACCTCGCTGGAGATGACCTCGCCGCCGAGCTCCTCGAGCGACGTGGTCTGCGGCAGGCACGCCGGCAGGCCGGCGCCGCGCACCCGCAGGTTGGCGACGATCATCGGCGCGCCCTGGCCGCCGATCACCAGCGGCGCGACGCCGCCGTCGACGAACGGCGCGAACTGCCCGTCGACCATCCGGCCGATCTCGATCGCGGCGACCGCGCCGTCGGCCACCGGCCCCGGCGTCGCGCAGGTGTCGGGCGCCGGCGGCGCCGGGCCGCAGCTCATGCCCAGGTTGCCAGCGGCCAGGAACAGCCCGACGGCGGGCGCCAGCCAGCGGCGCCGGGTGCGGAGCGAGGACGACCTCATGCGTCCACCAGCGTCGCACGCCACGCCGGCGCCATCCACCGGCGCCGCCGCCATCCACCCGCGCCGTGACCGCGCCCACGCGCGCCCGCCGCCGCGCCCGCCGTCACGGCCGCAGCTCGGCCCGCTGATCCATCGTCGAGAGGCCGGCGTAGTGCCAGGTGGCCGTGGTGACGCCGCGGCTGGCCGACAGGCACCAGGCCTGCCCTTCCTGCTCGCCACCCCAGCGGTCGTCGGCGACGCACCATCCGTCACCAGCGGCGGTGACCCGGTGCGACGCGCCGGGCCGCGGTGCATCGTCGCCGTGGTCGCTGGCGTGGTCGTCGGCGCGGGGGCCCGCGGGGCCGCGCGGCGTGACCGGGCGCTGGCCGATCACCAGGTCCGGCGTCGCCGGCAGCGCCGCCACGAGCTCGGCGACCGTGGTCGGCGCCTCGCCGCCGGCCAGCCGCCACAGCCGGGTGCCGTCGGTGACGAAGGTGCGCTCGAACGCCTGGCGCACCGGCGCCTCGACGGTCGCGCCATCGCCGTCGTCGTAGCACTCGATGGTCGCGGTCCGATAGCGGCCGAGCCGCGCGACGTCGAGGTCGCACTTGACCTGGTTGGTCGTCGTGGTCGTGACCATGCCGTCGGGTGCCGCGGCCGGATCATGCCGGTCCCAGTGCGACTCGACCTGGGTCACCTCGTAGACCAGGGGCCGCGACCCCGCGAACAACCCCGCCATGAGATCGACCCGCGGGGCCGGCGCGGCGACGTTGCCGATCGCCCGCGGTCCGCCGCCCCCGTGGCACGCCGCCAGGGCCAGGGTCAGCATCGTCGCGGCGCGCCGTGGTCGCACGCTGATCCAACGCCGCCGCGCGCGCGGCGATTCCGCGCCGGCGTCGCGATCGGCGGCGCGGTCGCGGCCCGCCGCTACAGGTCGTCGCACGGCGTGCCGAGGCCCGCCGGGTACACGCCGAGGTCGCCGTAGATCAGCCGGATGTTGTCCTCGACCGGCACCGGCGTGAGCGCGCTCTTGACGTTGCCCTTGATCCAGATCGCCTCGGCGTTCGAGGTCACCAGGCGGAGCTGGCCGTTCTTGGTCGAGAAGATCTCGCCGACCGAGTCCGAGACGACGTTCTTCATCACCTGCTGCTTCATCGCGCCGGCCGGCCCGACGAAGATCCGGTAGCCCTTGCCGCCCTCCTCGTCGCGCAGCCGATCGACGTAGTAGTAGTTGCCGCTGTCGTCGCGGGCCAGCACGTGGCCCTGGTACTTCCACATCGCGGGCTTGAACGCCGCCTTGTCGAGCACCGCCCGGGCGTCGCCGTCGGCCACCGGCTTCAGGATCTCCTCCTGATCGCCGCACGACACGAAGTAGTCGCCGTTGTCCTTGCGCCCGATGTCGGTGCGGTGATCGACGCGCGGCGCCCAGAACCGGAAGCTGTACGCCGGCCCGTTGGCGCCGCCGCCGATGATGCGCTGCCGATACACCACCTTCTTGTCGCCGTAGAACACCATCGTGTCGTCGCGGTAGCCGCTGTCCATCACGTAGATGGAGCCGTCGCTGTCGGTCAGGACCTTCAGCTGCGACTTGGCGGCGCTGATGTCGACCAGCTCGGCGGCCTTCTTCTTCTTGGGGCGGGCGTCGGCGGCGCCCCACGGCGCCAGGGTGGCGATCACGACGAGGGCGACAGGAGCTGCGCGCATGGTCCGGGCATTATACGATGCCCGGCGATGGCGCATTCACCGACGCAGGCCCTCGATGTGGGCTCCGTGATCGCGGAGACCTACACCGTCGAGGGGCTGCTCGGGCGCGGCGGCATGGGCGCGGTGTTCGTCGCCAGCCACGTCCGGCTGCCGGGCAAGAAGGTGGCGATCAAGGTCCTGCACCCCGACGTCGCCGACGCCGAGTCGCTGGCCCGGTTCCGCCGCGAGGCCGAGATCGCGTCGCGCCTGGGCCACCCCAACATCGTCGAGGTCCACGACTGGAACCAGCTGCCCGACGGCACGCCGTACCTGGTGCTCGAGCTCCTGGTCGGCGAGTCGCTGGCCGATCGCCTGCGGCGCGGCCCGATGACGCTCGCCGAGGTCACGCCGATCATCCGCCAGGTCGGCGCGGCGCTGGCGGCGGCCCACCGCGAAGGCATCGTCCACCGCGATCTCAAGCCGGCCAACATCTTCCTGATCCCGCAGGACGAGGGGCCGCCGCGGGCCAAGGTGCTCGACTTCGGCATCTCGAAGATCCAGGGCTCGAACACGGTGAAGACCCAGGACACCCAGATGCTGGGCACGCCGCAGTACATGGCGCCCGAGCAGGCCACCGGGCGGCACGATCAGGTCGACGGACGCACCGACGTGTTCGCGCTGGGCGCGGTGGTGTTCGAGATGCTGACCGGCCAGGCGGCGTTCGGCGGGGCGACGATCCCCGAGGTGGTGTTCAAGGTGGTCTTCGATCCCGCGCCGTCGGTGGCGAGCCTGGCGCCCGGGGTGCCGGCCGCCGCCGCCGCCGCGGTCGATCGCGCGCTGGCGAAGAAGCCCGAGGAGCGCTGGCCCGACGTGGCGGCGTTCGTCGAGGCGCTGACCGGCGCGCCGCTGGCGACCGGCCGGGGCCCGATCCCGACCAACGTCCGCCCCGCGGTCGGCCCGGCGACGCCGACCAAGCAGAGCACCCAGGACGCGTTCGCGCAGACCGTCGGCTCGGGCGATCACGGCAGCGCGCTCGCCAGCCAGGCGCGCGACGCGCTCAAGGCGGGCCCGGTGCCGTCGGCGAACACCGTCGCGTCGGCGCCGGCGCTGACGACGGCGCCGAAGAAGCGCACCGGGGTGATCGTCGGCGCGGTGCTGGTGCTGGCCGGCGCGGCGGTGGCCGCGGTGGTCGTGCTCGGCGGTGGCAAGGGAGCGACGCCGACGCCGACGCCGGCGCCCGGCGCGGCGCTCGACGCAGGCCCGGCGCCCAGCGCGCCGCCCGACGCCGCCGCGGTCGCCCCCGACGCGCTGGCGGTGGTGCCGGCCGCGCTCGACGCCGGCGCGCCCGAGGACGCCGGGGCCGCGCTCGCCGACGCCGCGCCCCCGAGTGACGCCCACCTCGCCCACGCCACCGACGCTCGCCCCGCGGCGCCCCGCGTCGACGCCGGCGCGGCGTCGCCACCCGACGACGGCGACGACGGCGACGACGATCCCGGCCTCAAGGCGGCGGTCGCCGAGGCCCGCGCGGCGCTGCGCGCCGAGGACCCCGACCAGGCGCTGCAGGTGACGCGCGCCGCGCTCAACAAGTTCCCGAGCGCGCAGGTGCTGTTCGAGATCCGCGCCGAGGCCTACTGCCAGAACCAGGATCTCGGCGCGGCCAAGGCGGCGCTGCGCAGCGTGACGCGGCCGCGGCTCAAGGCCCAGGCCAAGCGCGCGTGCAAGGCGGCGGGCGTCGAGCTGTAGCGCGGCGGGTGGCGCGCGAGCCTCACGCCTCCCGACGAGCTCAGCGCCGCCGGGCGGCAAGCGCCAGCAGCTGGTTGAACGCCCAGGTGCGCGGCACCGGCGCGGCGGTCGGCGCGGCGAGCGGCGTCGCCGCCAGCGCGCGCAACAGCGCCCGCGCGTCCTCGGCCTTCTGATCGAACGGGTGCGCCGCGCGCCACGCCGCGAACCGCGCCCCGGTCGGCGCCGGCAGCGCGGCGGCGATCGCGTCCCAGGTGCGATCCCAGTACGGCATCGCCGCCGCGGCGGCGATCACCGCGCGCGCGGCCGGCGCGTCGAGCACGCGCGCCGCGCGGGCCCGCGCGACCTGGGCTCGCACGTTGACCAGCGGCACCGACACCGCCAGGTAGCCGCCCTCGACCGGGAGGTGAGCCACCGCCACCTCGGCGTCGCTGGTCAGCCGGCCGCGGCGGTACGCCTGGTAGATCGCGCCGACGCCGCGGACACCGTGACCGTCGAGCTCGGCGGCGCGCAGCGCGCCCATCGACGCCGCACCCCACACCTCGACGCCCAGCTCGAGCGCCAACAGCAGCTCCTTGTGCCACACCGCGGCCATGCGCTCGAAGTAGCCGTCGACGATCGCCAGCCGCGCCGGCCGGCGCCGGCGCAGCAGCCGCGCCACGTCGAGCACCGCCACCGGCGGCGCCAGCTCGACGCCGGGCGCCAGCGCGCGCGCCTCGGCCGCCGGCAGGCTCGGCCCGAGGAACACGATCGTGGCGCCGTCGCGCCGCGGCTCGGCGCGCGCCATCAGCCGAGCCCCTCGAGCGCGGTCGCGCGCCCCGGCACCAGCACCTTCACCACCGGGACGTCGAACCCGGGCTGCCGCAGATCGGCGACCAGCACCTCGGGGCTGCCGGCGGCGGCCAGCGCGGCGACCAGCGTCGCCAGCGCGGCGCCGAGATCGGTGAAGCGCGGGCGCGGATAGTCGCGGGCGTCGATCGACACGTCGGGCGGCGCCGCGTAGCGCCGCCAGATCCGCCGCAGCACCGCGCGATCGGTGGCGCGCCGGTAGTCGTGCGGGAAGAAGTCGTCGCGCGCGCCGGCGATGTAGGTCATCCGGGTCTGCACCGCCTCGGTGATCGCCCGCGCCATCGCGATCGCCGGATCGAGGTGACAGCCGAAGCCCTGGTAGAAGCCGACCGCGCGCCAGCTCGGCTCGGCGGGATCGTGCATCAGCCCGCAGCCGAACACCGGCACGCCGACCTCCGAGGTCAGGTCCCACAGCCACAGCCGCGCGCCGGCGCCGGTGATCCGCGCGATCAGCGCGCGCACCGTGCCATCGACGATCGTGTCGAGCACGACCCGGCGATCGTGGCCGGTCAGCCGCCACGTGGCCTCGGCGTCGCGCTCGATCACCTCGCACAGCCCGTGGACGATCGCCTCGCCGACGGTGTTGCCCGAGGCCAGGCCGTTGGACGACACGTCGAACAGCGGCGGCGTCGCGGCGGCGGCGACGGTGTCGAGCGTCACCGACTCCCACGGCAGCCACGCCGCGCGGCCGGTCGGCAGCGCGACGGCGCGCACCCACGGGCGCACCGCGTCGACGGCGAACCGCCGCGGGTGGCGCGGCAGGGCCCGCGCCCGCGCGATGGTGGCGGCGCCGAGCGCCCGCGCGCTGGCCAGCCGATCGGGCCGCCGCTGCTCGGCGTGCCAGGTCTCGATGCTCTCCATCAGCGCCGACACCTTGGCGGCCAACGACGTCACGCCCTTGCCCTGCGCCGACGACAGCGAGCGGCCCATCGGGCGGATCGCCGCCCACACCGGCACGCCGAGCGCGTCGAGCCCGGTCAGCTCGGCCAGCCGCGTGAGGCCGATCCGCGGCGCCACCGGCGCGAACCGCCGCCAGGTCGCGGCGACGGTCGCCGCCCGCAGCGTGCCGGTGCGCGCGCGCACGGGCGCGGCCAGCGGCTCACCGAAGCACGAGGCGATCACGGTGGCGCACAGTAGGGCCAGCGCGGCGGGCTGTCGATCGCGCGGGCGATCGATCGGCGCGATCGCCACGCCCAGCGCCGGCGCGCGGCGGCGTATGGGCCGCTACGAAGCGCCCTCGGGCGACCGCGCTTCATGAATCTTTTTTCAGCTTTTATTGACCCAAAGTCAACAAGATACCGATTCACGTCGAGCCGGGCAGTTGCCGGCCGCGCCGCGGTGACTACGACTGGGGCCATGAACCCGTTCCTCCCCACGACCGCCGCCGCGCTCGCCATGACCGCCGCGTGCGGCTTCGAGCCCGCTGGCGCGCCGGTCCCGCTGACCGAGCGCCTCGCCGAGCGCGCCCACCTGACGGTGTCGACCGCCAGCGATCTCGACGCCACGGCCGTCGCCAGCGGCCACGCGCTGGCGATCGCGCCGACCATCACCGGCGGCGAGGTGGTCGTCCGCACCACCGCCGACGGCTACCTCCTCGTCGAAGATCTCACGCTGCCGCTGGCCGACGTGACGCTGCCGGCGGGCATGATCGCCGAGCGCCCGGTGCGCTTCACCGACCTGGTGCTGCACCTCGGCACCCAGCTCGCCGTGGCCCTGCCCGCCGACGCGCCACCCGACGCGCTGGTCGGCACCGGCCAGGCCGACCTGATCCTCGACTGGGCGCTGGTCGACGCCGACGGCGAGGTCGTGCCGCTCGGCCTGCGCAAGGCGCCGCGCACGCGGTTCGCGGTCGCGATCACCGCCGACGCCACCGGCGCGCTGCGGGCCGATCTGGCCGCGCACGTCGCCGGCACCGCGATGATCATCACCGCGACCTCGGCGCTGCGCGACGTGTCGCTGGCGGTGGTCGGCGCCGAGGGCGTCGACGCCGAAGCGATCACCGCCCCCGGCACCTGACGCGCGACGGCGCCCGCCGCCGCCCGCGGCCCCCGGCTCGCGGTACTATCGGGCGACGATGCCGCTCCGGGGGGACGGGCTCGAGCCCCAGCGCGCCCACGCCACGCCCGCGTGGGAGGCGCCCGATCGCTTCTTCGTGCTCGGCCGCCTCGGCCAGGGCGCCCACGGCACGGTGTACCGCGCGCTCGACATGGTGCTGGGCCGCGAGGTGGCGCTGAAGGTGCTGAGCGCCGACCACGACACCACCGCGCTGTACCGGTTCAAGCGCGAGTTCCGCACGCTGCGCGACGTGGTCCACCCCAACCTGGTGCGGCTCTACGAGCTGTTCCTCACCGACGATCCGCCGTGCTTCACGATGGAGCTGGTGCCGGGGACGACGATCCACGAGCACCTCGGCCTGCGGCTCGGCGGCGCCTCGGCCAGCCGCGGCGACACCGCGCCGCCGCCGCCGGTCGAGCCGCGCCCGGCGCCGCGCGAGCGGGTCAGAGACGTGTTCTTCCAGCTCGCCGACGCGGTCGTCGCGATCCACGCCACCGGCAAGGTCCACCGCGACCTCAAGCCGTCCAACGTGCTGGTGACCACCGCCGGGCGGGTGGTGGTGCTCGACTTCGGGTTGATCAGCGGCGACGTGCGCCACGGCGGCGATCCCGAGCGGACCCACGAGGCGTCGGCGGTCGGCACGCCGGGCTATATGTCACCCGAGCAGGTGCTCGATCGCCCGCTGACCGCCGCCGCCGACTGGTACAGCGTCGGCGTGATGCTGTACGAGGCGCTGACCGGCGTGCGGCCGTTCCGCGGCACCCGCGATCAGGTGATGGCGCGGCGGGTCGCCGAGGATCCGCCGCCGCCGAGCGCGCTGGTGCCGGACGTGCCGCCCGAGCTCGAGCGGGCGTGCCTGCGCTTGCTCGATCGCGATCCGGCCCGCCGCGGCGACGGCGCGCTGCTGCTCGCCGCGCTCGGCCGCCAGCCGACGCCCGCGACCCGGGCGATGGCCGAGCGCGCCACCGCGCCGCCGTTCGTCGGGCGGGCCGCCGAGCTGGCCGCGCTGGCCGACGCGTTCGCGATCGCGCGCGACGGCGACAGCGTCGTGCTGTCGCTGACCGGCCCGTCGGGCATCGGCAAGACCGCGCTGGTCCGCCACTACCTCGCGAGCCTGGCGGGGTCCGACGCGCTGGTGTTGACCGGCCGCTGCCACCAGCGCGAGGCGGTGCCGTACCCGGCGATCGAGACGATGGTCGACGCGCTGGCCAACGCGATCGCGGCGCTGCCGGCCGAGCGCGCCGCCGCGCTGATGCCGCGCGACATCGCCGCGCTGGCGCGGCTGTTCCCGGCGCTGGCCCGGGTCCAGGCGGTCGCGACCGCGCGCGCGCTCGGGCGCGTGCCCGCCGATCCGGCCGAGCTGCGCCGGCGCGCGGTCACCGCGTGCGCCGAGCTGATCCAGCAGCTCGCCGACGATCGCCTGCCGGTGGTGTTCCTCGACGACATGCAGTGGAGCAACCCCGACACGGCGGGCCTGCTCGGCGAGCTGGTGCGCTACTTCGTCGGCACCGGCGCGCTGTTCGTGCTGTCGTCGCGGCCGCTCGACGCGCCGGCCGCCAACCTGCCGGTCGACACCAGCACCCCGACGGTGCGCCTGACCGACGTCGCCCAGCCGAGCGGGCGCTCGCCGGTGGTGGTCCGCGATCTCGCGGTCGGCCCGCTGGACCGCGCCGCGGCCCGCGCGCTGCGGGCGGCGATCGGCGACGCCGACGACGCGGTCGACGACGCCGCCGCCGGCACGCCGTTCCTGCTGGTCGAGCTGGCCCGCCACCGCGCCGCCGCCGCCGGCGCCGCGCCGGCGAGCCTCGACGAGGTGCTGACCGCCCGGCTGGCGGCGCTCGACGACGACGCCCGCGCGCTCCTGGCGATCGCGGCGATCGCCGGGCGGCCGCTGCCCTTCGCGATCGCCGCCGCCGGCCTCGCCGACGGCCTGGCCGCGCTGACCCGGCTGACCAGCGAGCGGCTGCTGGTCGGCGGCAAGGCCCACGGCGAGTGGTACGTCGAGCCGTCGCACGATCGCATCCGCGCCGCGGTGCTGGCGACGCTGCCGGCCGCGGCGGTGGCCGCGCTGCACGCCCGCCTCGCCGAGGCCCTCGAGGCGCTGCCGACGCCGCCGCTCGACGAGCTGGTCGCGCACTGGCGGGCCGCCGGGGCGCCGGCCCGGGCCGCGGTCCACGCCGAGCGCGCGGCGACCGCCGCCGAGGCCAGCCTGGCGTTCCGCCACGCCGCGGCGATGTACGAGGTCGCGCTGGCCGCCGCGCCGCCGCCGGCGCACCGGGTCGCGCTGCGCCGCCGCCAGGCCGAGTGCTACGCCAACGTCGGCCGCCTCGACGCCGCGCTGGCCGCGCTGGCCGCGGCGCTGCCCGACGCCAGCCCGGCCGAGGCCATCGCGCTGCGCCGCATGCAGATCGAGTACGCGCTGCGCACCGGCGATCTGCGCCGCGGGCTGGCCGACGCCCAGGCGCTGTGCGACGAGCTGGGCGCCGGCATCACGTTGGGCCGGACCGCGGGCGCGGCCAAGCTCCTCGCCGAGGGACTGGCGCGCCGGGTCCGCGGCTTCGGCTTCACGCGGCGCGACCCCGAGGAGATCAGCCCGCGCGAGCGCGCCGTGGTCGACACGCTGTGGGCGCTGACCGCCGGCCTGGCCTACGTCAACCCGGCGCTGGCGCGGGTGCCGCAGCTGCACCTGCTCGACGCCGCGCGCACGCTCGGCGATCCCGAGCGGGTGGCCCGCGTGCTGTGCATCGAGATCGCGCACACCGCCCACGGCGGCACCAAGACCGCCGCCGCGACGGCCGCGGTCGAGGCCGCGGCGCGCGCGCTGTGCGACGAGGTCGGCCGGCCCGAGCTGGCGGCGCTGCTCGAGGGCGCGACCGGCGTGGCCGCGGCGCTGGCCGGATCGTGGCGCGACGCCGACCGCCGGCTGCGCGCCGCCGAGGCGCAGCAGCGCGACTACGTCGGCGTGCGCTGGGCGCTCAACCTGGTGCAGTTCTTCCAGCCCGCGGCGCGCTGGTACCTCGGCGATCTCGCCGGGCTGATCGCGTCGGTGCCGCGCCAGCTCGCCGAGGCCGAGGAGCTCGGCGACGTCCACGCGCTGGGCGGCCTGCGCACCGGGCGCGGCAACGCGTACTGGCTGGTGGTCGATCGCCCGGCCGACGCGCTGGCGATGGCCGCTGCCGGCTTCGATCACCACCCCGCCGACGACGAGTTCCACCTCCACCACTACTTCCGCGCCGTCGCGATCGCCAACGTCGACCTGTACCGCGGCGACGCCGCGCGCGCGCTGGCCGCGCTCGACGCCACCTGGCCGCGGCTGTGGCGCTCGCCGCTGATCGGCCTGCAGCTCACCCGCCTCGAGGCCGACCTGCTGCACGCCCGGGCCGCGCTGGCCGCCGCCGCCAGCACCCCGCACGATCGCGCCGCGCGCCTGCGCACCGCCCACGACTGCCTGCAGCGCGTCGAGCGCGAGGGCGCCGAGTGGGCCGCGCCGCTCGCGACGCTAGGCCGCGGCCACCTCGCCGAGCTGCGCGGCGAGCCGCCCCGCGCCCGCGCCGCCTACGCTGAGGCCGCCCGCACCGCCGCCGCCGCCGGCATGGCCGGCTTCGCGCTGGCCGCCCGGGCCCGCGCCGCCACGCTGGTCGGCGGCACCGCCGGCGCCGCCGAGCACGCCGCGGTCATCGCCGAGCTGCAGCGCCGCGGCGCCGTCGCCCCGGCCGCGCTGTTGCGCGTCCTCGGCGCCTGACCCCGCCCCTCGACTCACTCATGCCGCAGCCCGACGACCGGGCGCAGGCTCGCGGCCTTCCACGTCGGGATCAGCGTCGCCACCAGGCACAGCGCCATCGTGATGCCGGCGACCAGCAGGATCTCCGACGAGCGCAGGCTGATCGGCAGCCGGTCGATCAGGTAGACCTTGGGGTCGAGCCGGTAGCCGTAGCCGCGCACGACGACGCAGGTGGCCACGCCGAGGCCGATGCCGACCGCGGTGCCGAGCACGCCGATCGCGCCACCGACGATGACGAACGCCACGCCGATGCCCTGCGATGGCGCGCCCATCGACTTCAGGATCGCGATCTCGCGGATCTTGTCGGTGACCATCATCGTCAGCGCCGACACCAGGTTGACCGTCGCCACCGCGATGATCAGCGTCAGCACGATCAGCAGCACGATCTTCTGCGTGGTCAGCGCCTTGAACAGGTTGTGGTTGAGCTCGTACCAGTCCTGGACCTGGAACGGCGGCTCGCCCAGCTCCTGGCGCAGCTTGGCGGCGATCGCCCGCGCGCGGTCGACGTCCTTGACCTTGAGCTCGACGCCCATCACCCGGTCGCCGCGCTCGAGCAGCACCTGGGTCTCGACCAGGCTGGTGTACATCAGCCGGCGGTCGTACTCCTCGAAGCCGCTGTAGAAGATGCCCGACACCCGGAACCGCCGGGTCTTGGGCGCGGTGGCCTTGCTGCGCCAGGTCTCGAAGTCGATGTTCGACAGCGGCACGACGATCGTCACGTCGTCACCGACGCCGATGCGCAGCTTCCGCGCCAGCTCCTTGCCGACGATGATGTTGGGCAGGACCGTGTCGCTCGACTTCACCTTGAGGCTGTCGAGGCTGCCCGCGATCATGTGCTTCTCGAGGTCGAGCACCCGCGACACCAGCTCGGGGTCGACGCCCTTGACCGCGACGCCCGAGATCCGGCCGCGCCCGGTGGTGGCCAGCAGCTCGAGGAAGTTGAACGGCTGCACCGCGACCACGTCGGGATCGATCGCGCGCGCCGTGTCCATGACGTCGCGGTACTCCGCGAAGTCGGTCGAGCTCTTCATGATGATGACGTGGGCGTTGACGCCCAGCACCTTGTCGCGGAACTGATCCTGGAAGCCGGTCGTGACCGACAACACCACCGTCAGCGCGGCCACCCCCAAGACGACGCCGAGCACGGCCACCGCGCTCGACACCGACAGCAGCGTCAGCAGCCCGAACACCGCGGCGAACACCAGCCCGATCAGCAGGATCACCACGCCGATCGCCGAGCCGGTGCCCAGCGTCAGCACCAGCGCCAGGCCGACCGCGGCCAGCACCAGCGACAGCACGAACCCGACGATCAGCCCCGGCTCGCGGTGGCCGGCGTAGAGGTAGCGCCAGCCGATCTGCAGCTCGTATGACACGCGCGTGGAACCTATCAGCTCTCGCCGTCCGCGCCAGGTCCTTCACCACGATCCCGCGTCCGCCGCTCCCAGATCAGGATCCCGGCGGTGATGAGCCCGATCGACACCAGCGACACCAGCGGGCCGTGGACCCGGGCCGCGTCCTCGGGCGCCAGCGTGCGCCCCAGCACGTCGTAGGCCCGGCCGATGGCCAGCGAGATTCGGCCCTGCACCGTCAGGCCGAAGCTGGCGCCGAAGCCGATCATCAGCGTCCACACGCCGAAGCGCGAGATGCCGCCGATCGGCCCGCGGTGCGCCACCGAGAAGTAGAAGTACACCAGCGACGCCAAGAGCCCGGCCAGGAGCAGCAGGTTCGAGACGATGCCGAAGCCGTCGTGGTGGCCGGGCGAGACCGCGGCCTTGGCGTCGAGGCCGACCAGCGACCCGCGCGCCGCCGCCAGATCGCCGCGCTCGAGCGGCGACAGGCTGGCCCGGGTGATGGCGTCGTCGAGGCTGGCGAACGGCCGCTGCGCGCGCTCGGCGATCCACTTCGTCGCGATCGCCGGGGAGCTGCCCGGCAGCGCGGTCAGCGCCTCGGGCTCGGCGTGGTTGAGGTCGACCTTGGGCGCGTCGATCGAGCCGGCCGAGAACTTGATCTGCTCGCCCAGCTCGGCCTGGGCCACGGCGTTGACCTGCAGCCCGGCGTAGAACGCGACCACGAACGCCAGCGGGTAGCGCCCGAGCCACGCCCACCGCGGCTGCAGCACCTTGGCGAACATCATCACCACCAGCACCAGCGCGACGACCCGCAGCGCCAGCCAGGCACCGTCGACGCCACCGCCGAAGATCGCGTCGACGACCTTGGGCTCGATGTTCTCGCCGTACTGCAGGACGATCAGGTAGCCGACCGAGACGCCGATGAAGAGGTGCTCGATCAGCTTGTAGAACGGGTTGTCCTTGTAGAGGAAGGACAGGCAGCAGAACGTGATGAAGATGCCGATCCAGTAGCCGACGATGTCGATCCACGGCAGCGCGGTCACGAGCGGCCTCCCCGGCGCCGATGGGCGCGCCCGGCGAAGAACACCACGTTGCCGAAGATGATCGCCGCGATCACCACCAGGTTGGCGATGTTGAGCACGTCGGCGCCGGCGGTGCCCGCCCCGGGCTTGCCGACCAGGTTCTCGTAGCCCGCCGAGCCGGCCATGCCGCCGACCAGCCCGACCAGCTGGCCGGTCTGGAAGTACGGCGCCAGATCGGTGGTCGACACCGCGGTGCACGCGGCGACCATCGGCAGCTTCTCGCGAGTGCCGACGAACTGCACGTACTCCTTGGCGCCCGGCGAGCCGGCGCTGACCAGCACGATCAGATCGAAGTCCTTCAGCTTGTTCAGGCCCTGCATCATCGGGATGCGATCGAGCGGCGTGCCGTCGTCGGCCCGGCCGTCGAACGCGCTGCGCAGGTCGGTGCCGAACTGCTGGATGATGGCGCCCTTGCCGTCGCGGAAGCCGAGGTTGACGTAGTCGACGTTGCGCTCGTAGGCGCGGTCGGGCGCGCCGGCGTAGCCGTCGGTGCCGGCCGGGGCGATCGCCACATCGAGGGTCTCGCGCAGGTAGCGCTCGACCAGCGGCGGCGCCTGGTACCAGGTGGTCGCGATGACCAGCTGCGCGTGCTTGCGCTTCAGGTGCAGCACCACGGCGCGGTAGAACGGCTCGACCTCCGGTGTCGACGCCGGGTCGAGGTCGATCGAGATGAAGACGCGCGCGCACCGCGGCGAGCCCGGCACCGGCTGGTGCGTCACCGGGTCGAGCTGGCAGGTCGGCAGCGCCTCGACCGCGTTGTACGCCGCCTTGGTCATCGGATCGGGCCGGGCCGGCAGCCCCAGCGGGAAGTACAGCGGCACCACCACCGCCACCGCCATGACCAGGAAGATCCAGCGGCGATCGAAGCGCTGCAGGCGCTCGCTCCAGTGTTCGCGGGCCATCAGTCGTTCCCCAGGTGCGAGCGCTCGAGCCCGAGGATGACCCGCAGGCCGGTGGCGATCGCGCCGATCGCCGCCCCCATCATGATCGCGCGCCGGCCGCCGTTGGACGGCACGTCGAGCAGCCACTGCGCGAAGTCGGGGAACACGTCCGAGATCGCGCCGCCCAGCGGCGCCCGGCCCAGCATCATGAAGATGGCCGCGCCGAGCAGCAGCGCGGCCTCGGTGTTGCGGGCGCGGAACGCGCGGAACGCCGCCGACGCCACGAAGAACGCCAAGAGCGCGAACAAGGTCGCGTTGGCCGGGCCGAAGACGTGCTCGTAGATCCACACGAACACCCGGCCGTCGCGGCCCCACATCATCGGCGGATCGCCCTCTACCGTGATGGTGTCGCGCTCGATCAGCGTGGCCTTGGTCTCGAGCGTGGCGTAGCCAGGCACCCGGCGCGACAGCTTGATCGTGACCTCGCCCGGGGCGACCCGCACCACCTCGAGCCGGCCGGTGCCAGCGCCCACCGTCGCGCCGATCTGGTACGTCACGTCGGCCGGCACCTTCACGAACACCGCCGGCGCGGCCGGCGGCTCGCCCGGCGCGGGCGCCGGCAGGCGCGGCCCGAAGGTGACCGTCGGGTGGGTCGGCGCGTCGCCGAGCTTGTGCCACGGCAGCCCGGCCAGGAGCATCACCGCGGCGCCGGCGAGCAGCACCACCTTGTAGCCCCAGTCGGGCTCGCGGCGCCGGATCTTGGGCCAGGTGACCTGCAGGATGTTGATGCCGCCGATGATGAACGCCGACGACGCGAGGATCGCCGCCCACGAGCGGAACTCGTTGGACAGCGCGCCCACCTGGTGGTGCGGGATGTAGAACTCGGCCAGCGCGAACGCGCCGAACAGCATGCCGATGACCAGCGGCACGGTCTTCTTCACTTGAACACCGCCGGGCCGAGGTGGAACACGCCCATCGTCGCCAGGGTCACGCCGATCACGATGAACAGCATCGCCGCGATCTTGAAGGCGTCGGCCGCCTTGAGGTTGGCCAGGAGCGTCGGCTCCTTGGTCAGGTACGCCGACGCCGCGTACAGCTCCTCGCCGATCAGCGTGTAGTCGCAGGCGGTGATGAAGAACGGCAGCTGGGTCAGCTCGGCGGTGCCGGCGATCTGCACCGCGCCGGTGAGGAAGCCGGTCTCGGCCAGGAGCAGCGACTCGCCGTAGAACGTGCCGAAGTAGATGTTGGTGGCCGGGCGATCGCGCAGGATGATGCCGCTGACGCCGGCGGCGAACGCGAACTGCTCGGCGGTGATGAACAGGCAGCGCTCGGGGCGGTGGGCGTCGACCCGGCCGGCGTTGGCGTAGCCCTGGCGCACGACCTCCTCGGCCACCACCATCGTCAGCGGGTAGTAGTTGGCGACGGTGAGGTCGGTGTCGTACTGCGCGGTCTTCTCGGCGACGTGGCCCAGGATCAAGAGCGACGCGATCGTCTGGATGTTCTGGATGTCCTCGAGGCCGGTCACGTACAAGACCGGCCGGCCCATCTCGGTCGAGCGGCCGATCGCGTCCTCGATCGCGTCGACGCCGGGCAGCCGCCGCACGTACAGGTCCTGCTTGCGGCCCTTGGCCGCGCGCACGTAGTAGCCGATCAGCCCCGCGATCAGGAGCACGATGCCGAGGTAGCCGAGGCGATCGGTGTTGACCAGCGCCGCCTCGGGCGTGCGCGGGCCGATCGCCGCGCCGACCGAGCTGGCCAGCACCGCCTTGCCGGGGCCGCGGCGCAGCTCGGCGACGACGTACTCGTAGGTGCCGCCCGGCGGGACCTCGTCGACGACGAGCTGCTCGCCGCCCTCGAGCAGCGCGGTCAGCGTCCACGGGCCGATCGCGTCGCCGGTCGCGGGCGCGCCGACCGGCAGGTCCGCCGCCCCCGCGAAGGTCGGGTCCCAGGTCCGCGGCGCGTCGCCGACCGCCGGGGCCAGGAGCGTCGGGTAGACCGGCGGCGCGCCGACCGCGCCGTGGACGCGGCGGAACACCGCGGTGACCACGTCGTCGGCGACGTCGGGCGCGCGGGTGAACGTGACCCGCAGGTGGCGACCGTCGTCGTTCGGCGGCGCCACCACCTCGAGCGCGGTGACGCCCGGCAGCGCGGCCTCGGCCGGCGGCGGCCGCACCGGCGGCGGCGGCGTGATCGGCGTCAGCGGCGGCGGGGCCGGCTGGCTCGGGGCCGGCTGGCCCGGGGGCGGCGGCGCGGGGCGCGGCCCGGCATGCGCCGGCGGCGGATCGTCGGGGAACGGGGTCAGCGTCGGCTGGGCCGCCGCCGCGGTCGCGAGCCCCAGCACCAGCGCGACGACGCCCGCCCTCATCGCTCGATCACCTCGACGTTGGCGCGCGGCACGGTGACCACGTCGCCGCCGGCCAGCGTCACCTCGACCACCCGGACCTTGGTCTCCGACGGCAGCGTGTGCAGGGCCGCCGGCAGCGCGCTGATCGTGCCGAGCTTGCCGAAGTGCGGCGCGCGGATGCAGCGCACCGGCGCGCCCACCGCCAGCCCCGGCGGCGGCGCGACCTCGTCGGCGGCCGCCGCGTCGGCGCCGACCGGGATGACCACCTCGGGGCGGATCACGCCGGCGCGGATCTGGGTGGCGCCGCACACCGACGCCGCGCGCCCGTCGAACGACGCCAGCAGCGCGAACGTCGCCTTGGCCATCGCGATGTCGCCGAAGCCCTCGGTGACCACCAGCGTCGTCGGCAGCGCCTCGGTGCCGGTGACCGCCACGCCGACGTCGTAGCCGAGCAGCTCGCGCACGTCCTGGTACGCGAAGCCGCCGCTGACGATCGCCGCGACGCCGACCTCCATCGCCTTCTGCATCGCCGCGAGCGACACCCGCGCGCCGCCGACGACCACCTTGCCGCGGTGCGCGGCGGTGATGTCGGCCGCGGTCAGCGGCTGATCGCACGCGGTCGCGACCATCGCGATCGGCGCGTGGACCTCGCCGGCCAGGCCGAAGATGCCCTGGATCAGCGCCGCCTCGGTCTCGACGACGACGCCCTCCTCGCCGAGGATCTCGACCACCTCGCCGTCGACGTAGGCCCGCACCTCGACCGGCACCGGCGGCTCGCGCAGCACCGCCTGGCCGGTCACCGCCGACACCGACTCGAGCGTGCCGGTGATCGGCGACGCGACGGTGTGCTTGAACAGGCCGAAGAAGCTCGCGCTCTTGGCCAGCGGCGCGCCCTTGGTCACCGCCCCGCCCGGCTGCACCACCAGCTTGTCGGCCAGCTCGTCGGGCAGCGCGCCCAGCGCGTTGGCCAGGTTGAGCAGGTGGACCTTGCCCGGCAGCTCGGTGCGCGCGACGACGTCGGCCGAGGTGACGCGATCGCCGACCTGACGCACCACCGCGCCTGGCATCGGCAGCCGCCGCGGCTTGCGCACGCGGGTGCGCCGCGTGACGGTCAGGCCGGGGGTGTAGGCGTCGCCCATGGGTCGGGGGAAGATAGAGGAGGTTGCAGCTCAGCGGGTTCGTGGATGCGAGGTTCTCCGAGAAGGATCTCGCGTTTCGGGTGGGGGCCCCACGTCTTGTGGGGGAGGGTCTCTGCGAAAGACCCGCTCGGAGTCACGCCGGGTAGAGCGCCATCGCCTGGGCCCATCTGGCGGCCTGATCGCCGACGACCTCGAGCGGCCGCCGGCCGCGGGCGTCGAACACCAGGCCGACCTGGCCACCGCGCAGCCGCCGCTCGAGGCGCTCGCCGGGGCCGGCGCCGACGTCGACGCCCTTGGCCGGGGTCAGCGTCGCCTCGGCGTACGCGCCGTCGGCCAGCGGCACCAACTCGAGCGCGCCGGCGGCCAGCGTGAGCCGCTTGGTCGCGCCGTCGGGCAGGCGCAGCTCGACGGTGAGCGCCGGCCCGGCCGCGGGCGCGCCGACGGTGGCGACGCAGGTGCCCAGCCGCACCAGGCAGTCCTTCTCGAACACCTCGGTGGCGGCGTCGGGGTGGATCGTCGACAGCACGCCGAGGTGCGGCATCATGAAGATCGAGTCGACCGCGATCTCGGTGACGCCCTCGACCAGGAACGCGTCGATCATCATCAGCATCGACTGGGCGCGGCGCGGCGCGTGGCTGAGCACGCCGCCCGAGCCGACCAGGAGGTCGAGCTTCATCAGATCGACCAGCGAGTCCGAGCCGCCCTGGGCGAACGCGTCGGCGATCGACCGCGCCTGCTGCGCGCCGTGCAGCTTCACCGCGAAGGTGCGGTGCTGGACGAACGACAGCCGCAGCGCCTCGCGCGCGATCGCCTGCTCGATCTTCAGCTCCTCGAGGGTCTCGGGGATGGTGGTCGGGCGGATCATCTTGCCGCCGATGCGATCGCGCAGCTCGGCGGCATCGAGCGGGAACGGCACCCAGCGCTGGATCGACGCCAGCCCGGCCTCGGCCAGCACGTTGGACACCGAGTACGACATGCCGAGGTTGGCCGACACCGTGCGGTTGAAGACGCCGTCGAAGACGCTGAACACGTCGGTGGTGGCGCCGCCGATGTCGACGCCGACCACGTTGACCTGGTCGCGCTCGGCCAGCGCCGCGATGATGAGGCCCATCGCGCCCGGGGTCGGCATGATCGGCGCGTCGGCCCAGCTCATCAGCTTGCCGTAGCCCGGCGCCTGGGCCATCACGTGCTCCATGAACACGTCGTGGATGGCGTCGCGGGCCGGCGCCAGGTGCTCGGTCTCGAGCGTCGGCCGCAGGTTGTCGACGAACTGCAGCGCGACCCGGCCCTCGAGGATGGCCCGCACGTCGCCGCGCACCGCGCGGTTGCCGGCGTAGATCACCGGCAGATCGAAGCCGGCGCCCAGCCGCGGCCGGGGCTGGGCCGCGCGCAAGAGCTCGGCGATCGCGACGACGTGCTTGCGGGTGCCGCCGTCGGTGCCGCCGGCCAGGAGGATCATGTCGGGCCGCAGCTGGCGGATGCGCTCGATCTTCTCGTGCGGCAGCCGGCTGTCGTTGACCGCGATCGCGTCCATGACGATCGCGCCGGCACCGAGCGCGGCGCGGGTGGCGCTCTCGGCGGTCATGTTCTTGACGACGCCGGCCACCATCATCTGCAGGCCGCCGCCGGCCGAGCTGGTCGAGATGTACAGATCGGTGCCGATGCCGTCCTTCTCGGGGCGGACGATGCGCGGGCCGTCGGCGCCGTGCGGGTGCGCGGCCGAGCCGTCGGACAGGAACTGCCGGCCGCGCAGCTCCTGGATCTCGCGCACGGCGTTGAGCACGCCGCGGGTGACGTCCTCGACCGGCGCCTCGACGGTGGTCGGCGCCTCGCCGCGCGCGGTCAGGCGGTACTCGCCGGCGGCGTTCCGCTCGATCAGGATCGCCTTGGTCGTGGTCGACCCGCAGTCGGTCGCGATCACCGAGCGGATCGCCGCCGGATCGATCGCGGGGCCGGCGGGCGGGTGCGCGGACATGAGGCGCCGTTGTAACACGGGCCCGGCCGCGGCTACGCGCGGGCCTCGAGCCGGCGCAACAGCGCCTCGATCGCGCCGCGCTGCTCGAGCACCCGCTGCACCTGATCCCAGCGCACCGGCGACGCCCAGACGATCGCCACCAGCGGCCGCAGCCCCAGCATCAGCTGGCTGCCCAGGAACCCGAGCGGCTGGATCGACTCGAGGAAGAAGATCGCCGCCGAGGTCAGCTTGCGGGCGGCGATGGCGTCGGCGAGCTCGTCGAGCATCGCCCGATCGTCGGCGCTGAGCCCGGCCTCGGCCGCGTCGCTGGCGGTCACGCCGCGCCCTCGCCGGCGTCGCCGATCCGAGCCCGCACCGCGGCCACGATCGCCGCGCGATCGCCGCCGTCGAACATGACGATCACGCCGCGGTGGCGATCGAGCCACGACGGCCGCGCGAACGGCGACACCAGCAGCGCGCGCGGCCCGACGTCGACGCGGCGCAGCTCGGCCCACGCCCGTCGCCGCCGCCGCGGCCAGCGCCGCTCCTCGATGCCGGCGTCGTCGATCTGGTAGCGGGTCGGCAGCCAGAACGGCGCCACCGCCGCGGCGATCAGCACCACCGCGAGCAGCGCCAGCCCGGGCGCCGCCAGGGTCTCGAGCACCGCCCACGCCGACAGCGACGCCACCGCGACGACCAGCGCGATCTGATCGGGGCGGCGACGCGCGGGGTGGGCGGTCCAGGTCAGGATGCCCCTGCGTACTGCGCCGACGCCAACCGCGCAAGCGGTTGCCGTGCACGGGCCAGCCCCCGTGCCAGCCCCCGTGCCCGTGCAGTCAGCGCCCCTTCCACACCGGCGGGCGCTTGGTCAGGAACGCGGTGATGCCCTCGGCGGCGTCCTCGAGGGCCAGCACCTTGGCCAGCTCGCCCTCGAGGAAGCGCAGCGCCGGCTCGTGATCGAGATCGGCCGAGCGGTAGAACGCGCGCAGCCCCAGCGCCACCGCCGCCGGGCTCTTGCCGGCCAGGTCGGCGGTGAGCTTGGCGGTCTCCGCGGCGAGCTCGGCCGCCGGTACGACGCGGTTGATCAGCCCCAGGCCCAGGGCCTCGGCGGCGGTCAGGCGCTTGCCGGTCAACATCAGCTCGAGGGTCGCCTTGCGGCCGATGTTGCGGACGATCTCGGCGGTGATCATCATCGGCCACAGGCCGACCTGGATCTCGGTGGTGCCGAACGTCGCGGTGTCGGCGGCGATCGCCAGATCGCACGCCACCATCAGGCCCAGCCCGCCGGCCAGCGCGTGGCCGTTGACCATCGCGACGATCGGCTTGCCGACGGCGTGCATCGTCGTGAACAGCTCGACCAGCGACGCCGGCGGGACGCCGCCGGGCGCCGCGCCGCCGCCGCCCATCGCCGACAGATCGCCGCCGGCCGAGAACGCCGCGCCGGCGCCGGTCAGCACGATCACCCGGACCGCGGGGTCGTCGCGCAGCGCCGCGAACGCGTGGACCAGCTCGCCGCAGGTGGCGGGGCCGATCGGGTTGCGCTTGTCGGGCCGGTTGAGCGTGATGCGCGCGACGGCGCCGGTGTCGACGAGGATGGTGGCGTAGGCGGTCACCAAGGCACGGTACAGCCGCCCCGACGTGTTGACGAGAGCAACGGCCGCGCCCTACCCTCCCGGTAATGCGGCGTAATGCCTTGGTCCTCACCGCGGCCCTCTGGCTTTGCCCGCGCCCGGCGTCGGCCGGCGACAACGACCTCGTGCTCGGTCGCCTGGGCACGGTGATCGACGACGGCACGACGCCGCGCACGGTCGGCCAGAACCTCGAGTTCCGGTCGCTGGTCAGCGAGCTGGGCGTGGCGCTGGCGCCGCGGCTGTCGACGCCGGCCGACACGCTCGGCTTCGGCGGCTTCCAGTTCTCGGCCGATCTGTCGTGGACGTCGATCTCGTCGACGCGGCCGTACTGGCGCGCCCTGCAGGCGTCGCCCGATCCCGGCGGCACCGGCACGATGGCCCACGGCGACGGCATGCTGCCCAACTTCGGGCTGTTCGTCCGCAAGGGCATGTGGTTCCCGGTGCCGTCGCTCGAGTTCGGCGCTGGCGCGGTGCACCTCATGGACTCGCGGCTGTGGACCGCGCAGGGCTACGCCAAGCTGGCGCTGCACGAGGGCTACCACGACCTGCCGATCCCTTCGCTGGCGGTGCGCGGGGCGGTGTCGCGCCTGATGGGCCAGAAGGATCTCGACCTGACGGTGATCTCGATCGACGCGTCGATCGGCAAGCAGTTCGGCATCGGCGGCACCTGGAACGCCAACCCGTACCTCGGCTACGACGCGCTGATCATCATCCCGCGCTCCGAGGTCATCGACCCGACGCCCAACGTCGACGGGCTCGACCCCGCCAACATGGGCGATCGCGATCTCGACTTCGTCTTCCGCGATCAGGACGACATCATCCGCCACCGGTTCTTCGTCGGCGCCAAGCTGCGCTACTACGTCTTCGCGATCACGCTCGAGGGCACCTACGCCGCCGCCGGCAACTCGATCGACGATCGCCCGACCGACGCCGTCTGCACGACCAGCTCGCTCACGACCAACTGCGACTCGACCGACCAGGCCGCGGCGCAGAAGACGTTCACCGTCTCGACCGGCTTCGACTTCTGAGCCCGCGATGGCCGACGAGCTGACCGCCGCCGAGCTGCTGCGCACGGTGCGCGCGACCTTGCTCGCGCTCGAGGAGCTGCGCGGCGATCTGCGCGCGCTGGCGGCGCGGGTGGTCGCGCTCGGCGAGCAGGTGGCCGCGACGACCGCCGATCCGGCGGCCGCCGAGGCCGCGGTCGACGCGCGCGCCGCGGCGATCCTGCCGGCGATCGCGATCGCCGACGCCAACGCCCCGGGCCGGATCCAGCTCGGCGACGACATCGACAAGTACGCCGAGCCGCCCCGCGACGGCCCGCCGTGCCTCGAGCTGCTGCCGATCTGCGGCGCGCGCTGCTGCGGCTTCGAGGTGACGCTGTCGAGCCAGGATCTCGACGAGGGCGTGCTGCGCTGGGAGCTGGGCCGCCCGTACATCCTGCGCCACGGCCCCGACCGCCGCTGCGTCCACCTCGGCGCCACCGGCTGCGACGCCTACGCGCACCGCCCGGCGATCTGCCGGCGCTACGACTGCCGCGAGGACCCGCGGGTGTGGGCCGACTACGCGCGCCGCGAGCTGGCGCCGGCGTCGGTCGCCGACGACGACGATCGCGATCGCGATCGCCGCCGCGAGGTCGAGGACGCCCGCCGCCGCGGCCTGGTGTTCGAGTCGCTGCGCGTCAGGGCCCGACCGGGCAGTTGATCCCGGTCAGGACCAGCGTGTTGTTGTCCTCGCGGCACTCCAGGTTGGCGCCGACCTGCATGCCGCGATCGTCGACGACGACGGTGCCGATGCTGCCGGCCGCCGGCCAGTCGCAGGCGACGTCCTGGCACGCGCCCGGCACCAGCGTGCCGATCGTCTGGGCCTGACAGCCGAGCGCGCCGGGCGGGTTGCCGCCGTAGACCGACACCGTCAGCCCGCGCGCGACCGGCTCGGTGCCGCGGTTGCAGACGTTCACCGTGACGCGCGCGCCGCCGGGGATGCAGGTGATCGTCGCGGCGTGGGCGGTCAGATCCGGCGACGCGCCGGCGCCCAGGCCGCTGCCCGGGCTGTTCTGGCGGAAGTTGTTGAGGTTGGGCTGGACCCAGTTGCGCAGCCACTGCGAGGTGCGCGGCACGACGCCGGAGTCGTCGACGTTGGTGACGCTGTACGCGTGCTGGTTCCAGATCGGCCGGGTGCCGACCCAGCGATCGACGCGGTCGGCGATGACCCGCACGCCGAACGCGGTCCCGGGCCCGGGGTTCTCGGCGCGGCACACCTTGCCGGCGGCGGCCGGCCCGGCGATCGGATCGCGGCAGACGAAGTTGTCGCCGCCGCAGTCGGCGTCGGCGGTGCACCGGCACTTGCCGAGCGTGTCGGCGGCGTTGTCGCGACCGCACGGCGCGGCGGCCGGGCAGTCGGAGCTGTCGAGGCACTGCACGCCGTCGAAGATCGGATCGAGCGCCGGGCAGGTGACGTTGCAGTTGGTGTTCGACGGCACGACGATCTCGGCGTTGAAGTCGGCGTCGACGTCGGCGACGATCGGGTTCTCGTACCAGGTGCACGA
>Ga0075163_10001002_pt1 | contig 37596 bp, 34 predicted proteins | sample JI1023141ADNA_FD_71478 | JGI IMG/M metagenome (GOLD analysis project Ga0075163, IMG submission 71478) | Wastewater effluent complex algal communities from Wisconsin, to seasonally profile nutrient transformation and Carbon sequestration -... | ecosystem: Engineered > WWTP > Effluent > Algae...
CCGTGATTGGCGTGGCAGGCAAGGGTGAACGCCGCGGCTCCACAGGCGCCTGCGCGCCTGTGGACGGCGTGAACGGGGCCGGCCTCTGGACGGCCCGCGCCCTGCAAGGGAGACGACGCGACGCACTGTTGTGCGCAAGGAGGAGCAACGCCGCATGGCGCGGCGAGCGCGGTGCTGGCGGGCGCGTAGCGCTCTCACCCGAAAGGTGAAGGTCATCGAAGCCGTCGAGGTCAATGCTCACGCGGCTTTCCCGAGGGTGACAAGCGGTCCACTCTGCCGTTTCTAGGATCATGCAGCCCCCTTCGTCCTGATCAGGCCGGCCCGGCGCTGGCCTTGAGCCCCAGCCGCCGGGCCAGCTTGTGCAGGTTGCTCGGATCGATCTCCAGCGCGCGCGCCGCGCGATTCCAGTTGTCCGCGTGGCCGGCCAGCGCCTGGCGGATGGCCTCGCGCTGGGCCACGTCGACGATGCTGCGCATCGACCGCGGCGCCGCGTCGCCGGCCGGCGGCACCGGCGCCGCCTGCGCATCGGGCGCCGCGGCGGGCACGCCCAGGTCCAGGTCGAGCTGGTCGGCCTCCAGCGTCACGATGTCGCTGCGCCGGGCGCCGCGGCTCAGGGCCTTGAGCGCGGCGCGGCTGACGACGTGCTCCAGCTCCCGCACGTTGCCCGGCCAGGGGTAGCGGCGCAGGGCTTCGTCCGACGCGGCCGACAGCCGCAGGCTGCGCAGGCCCAGGCGGGCGCGGTTCAGCTCCAGGAAGCGCCCGGCCAGCAGCAGCACGTCGTTGCCGCGCTCGCGCAGCGGCGGGATCGGGATCGGGTAGACCGACAGCCGGTGGTACAGGTCGGCGCGGAAGGCGCCGTCGCGCACCTGCTCGCGCAGGCTGCGGTTGGTGGCGGCGATCACGCGCACGTCCACGCGCTTGGGCTTGTCAGCGCCCAGGCGCTGGATCTCGCCGTTCTGCAGCGTGCGCAGCAGCTTGGCCTGGATGGCCAGCGGCAGCTCGCCCACCTCGTCCAGGAACAGCGTGCCGCCCTCGGCGGCCTCGAAGCGGCCGGGCCGCTCGCTCACCGCGCCCGAGAACGCGCCGCGCACGTGGCCGAACAGCTCGCTCTCGGCCAGCGATTCGGGCAGCGCCGCGCAGTTGACGTGCACCAGCGGCCGGGCCGCGCGCCGCGACAGCCGGTGCAGCCGGTGCGCGAACAGCTCCTTGCCGACGCCGGTCTCGCCCAGCAGCAGCACCGGCAGCTCGGTGTCGGCCACCACCTGCAGCTCGTGCAGCAGGCGCGCGATGGCCTCGCTCTGGCCCACCATGTCGCCGTCCTCGCGCGAGGCCGCGTGGCCCGAGCCCGGCGCGCCGGCCGACTGCTGGGCGGCGCGCAGCGCCACCTCCAGCCGCGTCAGGCGCACCACCGCCTCGACCAGCGCCACCAGTTGCGCCAGTTCCTGCCGCGCTCGCGCGTCGAAAGTGCCCACCACCAGCGCGTCCAGGGTCAGCACGCCCCAGCGCTGGCCCTCCACGTCCAGCGCCACGCCCATGCAGTCGTGCACGTGCAGCGGCTCGCCGGGGCGCTCGATCACCAGGCCGTCGTAGGGGTCGGGCAGGCCGCTGTCGTGGTGGAAGCAGGTGATCTCGCGCCGCCGCAGGATGGCGGCCAGGCGCGGGTGCTCCTTGACGGCGAAGCGCCGGCCCAGCGCGTCGCTGGACAGCCCGTCCACGGCCACCGGCCGCAGGAACTCGCCGTCGCCGTCCAGGCGCAGCAAGGCCACGGCGCCACAACGGAAGTGCAGGCGCAGCGTCTCGGTCAACCGTTGCTGGCGCACGCCGGCCGGCAGGTCCACCGCCAAGTCGGTCAGCAGCAAGGCATTGACTGCATTCATGGTCATAAATACCTTTTAATGGTTTGTTTAACCATTATTAGATCAGGTTGTTTTTACCATTATATTCGCAACCCATTGAATTGAAAAGGATTTTTTCTGGCTTGTCGATTGCATCGTGATGAAGGCCGGCAACGGCACTCACTTCCGGAGGAATTCACCACCATGACCCCACGCTTGCCACCCACCCGCGCGCCGGGCGCGCGCCCCGAGTCCCCCTCACCCAAGGAGCCCTCATGAACTACCTGGACCAATCGCTGGGCCACCTGGCCCGCCGCATCCCGGGCGCCACGCGCCTGTTCGGCGACCACCGCCTCGACTTCTGCTGCGCGGGCAACCGCACGCTGCGCACGGCGGCGCATGCCGCCGGCATCGACGCCAGGCCCATCGCCGCCGAGCTGCAGGTCCTGCATCGGCGCGCCGGCACCGCGCCGGACCGCGACTGGAGCGCGGCCACCGACGCCGAGCTGGTCGATCACATCCTCACCCGCTACCACGAGGTGCACCGCGAGCAACTGCCGGAGCTGATCCGGCTGGCGCGCAAGGTGGAGCAGGTGCATGGCGAACGCGCCACCTGCCCGCACGGCCTGGCCGACCACCTGCAGGCCCTGGCGCTGGAGCTCGTGAGCCACATGCGCAAGGAAGAAATGGTGCTGTTCCCGCTGATCGCGCAAGGCCAGGGCGAGATGGTCGCCATGCCGATCGGCGTGATGCGCCTGGAGCACGACGGCCACGGCGCCGAGCTGCGCCGCCTGGAGGCGCTGACCCGCGGCATCACCCCGCCGCCCGGCGCCTGCACCACGTGGCGCGCGCTCTACGCGGGCCTGCGCGCCTTCCGCCGGGACCTGATGGCGCACATCCACACCGAGAACAACATCCTGTTCGAGCGCTTCGCGCCGGCGCAGGTGCATTGACACAAGAAAAGGAGAGACCATCATGGGTCCGTACAAAAAACACTGGTTCACGCTGATCGGCCTGTGCATCGCGATGTTCTCGCTGCTGGGCTACTTCGGCGTCGACATCTACCGCTCGGCGCCGCCGGTTCCCGCCCAGGTCGCTACCACCCAGGGCCAGGCGCTGTTCACCGAGAAGGACATCCTGGACGGCCAGACCGCCTGGCAGTCGGTGGGCGGCATGCAACTGGGCTCGATCTGGGGCCACGGCGCCTACCAGGCGCCCGACTGGACGGCCGACTGGCTGCACCGCGAGCTGAGCGCCTGGCTCGACCTGACCGCCCAGGAGCGCCACGGCAAGGCCTACGCGGAACTGGACGAAAGCCGCCAGGGCGCGCTGCGCGCCGAGCTGAAGGCCGAGTACCGCAAGAACCGCGTCGACGCCTCGAACCACCTGGTGGTGAGCGCGCGCCGCGCCCAGGCCATCGCGCAGACAGCGGCCTACTACGACCAGCTCTTCTCGGCCGATCCGGCGTTCAGGAAGACCCGCCAGAGCTTCGCCATGAAGGAAGACACGCTGCCCAGCGCCGAGCGGCGCCAGCAGCTCGCGCGCTTCTTCTTCTGGACCGCCTGGGCCGCCGCCACCGAGCGCCCCGACAGCCGCGTGACCTACACCAACAACTGGCCGCACGAGCCGCTGATCGGCAACGTGCCCAGCAGCGAGAACGTGGTGTGGTCGATCGCCAGCGTGGTGGTGCTGCTGGCGGGCGTGGGCTTCCTGATCTGGGGCTGGTCCTTCCTGCGCCGCCATGACGAGCCCCACCCGGAAGCGCCGGCGCGCGACCCGCTGACCAGCTTCGCCCTCACGCCCTCGCAGCGCGCGCTGGGCAAGTACCTGTTCCTGGTGGTGGCGCTGTTCGTGTTCCAGGTGTTCCTGGGCGGCTTCACGGCGCACTACACCGTGGAAGGACAGCACTTCTACGGCATCGACGTGTCGCAGTGGCTGCCCTACGCGCTCACGCGCACCTGGCACATCCAGAGCGCGCTGTTCTGGATCGCCACCGGCTTCCTGGCCGTGGGCCTGTTCCTGGCGCCGGTGATCAACGGCGGCAAGGATCCGAAGTTCCAGAAGCTGGGCGTGGACGTGCTGTTCTGGGCGCTGGTGTTCGTGTGCGTCGGCTCCTTCGTCGGCAACTACCTGGCCATCGCGCACATCATGCCGGCCGAGTGGAACTTCTGGCTCGGCCACCAGGGTTACGAGTACGTGGACCTGGGCCGCGTCTGGCAGATCCTCAAGTACGTCGGCATCCTGCTGTGGCTGGTGCTGATGCTGCGCGGCGTGCTGCCGGCGCTGTTCAGGCGCAACGGCGAGGACAAGAACCTGCTGGCGCTGCTCACCGCCTCGGTGGGCGCCATCGGCCTGTTCTACGGCGCCGGCCTGTTCTACGGCGAGCGCACCAACCTGTCGGTGATGGAGTACTGGCGCTGGTGGGTGGTGCACCTGTGGGTGGAAGGCTTCTTCGAAGTGTTCGCCACCACGGCGCTGGCCTTTGTCTTCAGCAGCATGGGGCTGGTGTCGCGGTCGATGGCCACCTCGGCCAGCCTGGCCTCGGCCTCGCTGTTCCTGCTGGGCGGCATTCCGGGCACCTTCCACCACCTGTACTTCGCGGGCACCACCACGCCGGTGATGGCGGTGGGCGCGGCCTTCAGCGCGCTGGAAGTGGTGCCGCTGATCGTGCTGGGCCACGAGGCCTGGGAAAACTGGCGCCTGAAGACCCGCGCGCCGTGGATGGCCAACCTGAAGTGGCCCCTGGCCTGCTTCGTCGCCGTGGCGTTCTGGAACATGCTGGGCGCGGGCGTTTTTGGCTTCATGATCAACCCGCCGATCTCGCTGTACTACATCCAGGGGCTGAACACCACGCCGGTGCATGCGCACGCCGCGCTGTTCGGGGTCTACGGCTTTCTGGCCCTGGGCTTCACGCTGATGGTGCTGCGCTACGTGCGGCCGCGGTTCGTGTTCAGCGAAGGGCTGATGAAGACCGCCTTCTGGGGCCTGAACGCCGGCCTGGTGCTGATGATCACCACCAGCCTGCTGCCCATCGGCGTGATCCAGTTCCACGCCAGCGTGACCGAGGGCCTGTGGTGGGCGCGCAGCGAGGCGTTCATGCAGCAGCCGCTGCTGCAGACGCTGCGCTGGGTGCGCACCTTCGGCGACGTGGTGTTCATCGTGGGCGCCGTGGCGATGGCCTGGCAGGTGGTCATCGGCCTGATGGGCCGTGGCGCCACGAGCCCCGCGGAACCCCTGTTGCAACCCGCCAGGTAGCGCGGCATGCGGGCCGCGCGGGATCGTCCTGCGCGTGCCCCGCACCTCTCTCGACGATGAAAAATCGCGTGCCCGGCGACCCGGTGCACGCGATTTTTTTGGCGCGGCGGCGGAGCGAAGTCCGCCCGGCCCCAGGCGCTTACTTCAGCGCCTTGAACCTCACCCGGTGCGGCCGCGCGCCCTCCTCGCCCAGGCGCTTCTTCTTGTCGGCCTCGTACTCCTGGTAGTTGCCGTTGAAGAACACCCACTGGCTGTCGCCCTCGGCGGCCAGGATGTGGGTGCAGATGCGGTCGAGGAACCAGCGGTCGTGGCTGATGACCATCACGCTGCCGGCAAATTCCAGCAGTGCGTCTTCCAGCGCGCGCAGGGTTTCCACGTCCAGGTCGTTCGACGGCTCGTCCAGCAGCAGCACGTTGCCGCCCTGCAGCAGCGTCTTGGCCAGGTGCAGGCGGCCGCGTTCGCCGCCCGACAGCGTGCCGACGCGCTTCTGCTGGTCGCCACCGTTGAAGTTGAAGCGCCCGCAGTAGGCGCGGCTGGGCATCTGGAACTTGCCGACGGTGATGATGTCCAGGCCGCCGGAGATGTCCTCCCACACCGTCTTGTCGTTGGCCAGGTCGTCGCGGCTCTGGTCCACGAAGGCCATCTGCACCGTCTGGCCGACCTTGATCGCGCCGCTGTCGGGCGTCTCCTTGCCGGCGATCAGCTTGAACAGCGTGGACTTGCCCGCGCCGTTGGGGCCGATGATGCCGACGATGGCGCCGGCCGGCACCTTGAAGCTGAGGTTGTCGATCAGCAGGCGCTCGCCGAAGCTCTTGCTGACGTTGGTGAACTCGAACACCTCGTGGCCCAGCCGCTCGGCCACGGGGATGAAGATTTCCTGCGTCTCGTTGCGGCGCTGGTACTCGTAGTCGCTCAGTTCCTCGAAGCGCGCCAGGCGCGCCTTGGACTTGGCCTGGCGGCCCTTGGGGTTCTGGCGCGCCCACTCCAACTCTTTCTTCATGGCCTTGGTGCGGGCGTCCTCGGTGCGCTGCTCCTGCTCCAGGCGCGCTTCCTTCTGCTCCAGCCAGGTGCTGTAGTTGCCCTTGTACGGGTGGCCCTGGCCGCGGTCGAGTTCCAGGATCCACTCGGCGGCGTTGTCCAGGAAGTAGCGGTCGTGCGTGATGGCGACCACGGTGCCGGTGAAGCGCTTGAGGAAGATCTCCAGCCATTCGACGCTTTCGGCGTCCAGGTGGTTGGTGGGCTCGTCGAGCAGCAGCATGTCGGGCTTGGACAGCAGCAGCTTGCACAGCGCCACGCGGCGCTTCTCGCCGCCGGAGAGCTGGCCGACCACGGCGTCCCACGGCGGCAGGCGCAGCGCGTCGGCGGCGATCTCCAGCTGGTGCTCGCTGTCGGTGCCGGCGGCGGCGATCACCGCCTCCAGCCGGCCCTGCTCATCGCTTAAGCGCTCGAAGTCGGCGTCGGGCTCGGCGTAGGCGGCATAGATCTCCTCCAGCCGCGCCTTGGCGGCGTTGACCTCGCCCATCGCCAGCTCGACCTCCTGGCGCACGGTGTGGGCCGGGTCCAGTTGCGGCTCCTGCGGCAGGTAGCCGATGTCCAGGCCGGGCATGGGCGTGGCCTCGCCCTCGATCTCCTTGTCGATGCCGGCCATGATCTTCAGCAGCGTGGACTTGCCCGAGCCGTTGAGGCCCAGCACGCCGATCTTGGCGCCGGGGAAGAAGCTGAGCGAGATGTCCTTCAGGATCTGCCGCTTGGGCGGCACGATCTTGCCGACGCGGTTCATGGTGAAGACGTACTGGGCCATGGATATACTCTTAAATTAATAGCTGTTGGCGCAACATGGACGCCGGCTGGCGGCCAAAAACGCTTGAAATCTCTGGGGGAGGCAGGGACGGGACGGCGTGGTGCTCGGGCGGCCTGCGGCCGCGCGCCGTTCGGCGGTGATTATCGGCGCTGTGGGCGGCCCGCACCCGGCGTGCGATAATGCCGGCGCTGGCGGATCACCAGTCCCCCGCTTCAGCCAGCCCTTCCGCTGGGGCCCCTTTCAAGGCACTCAAGCCTTTTCAGGCGCCCACCCAAGAAGAACCCGCTTCAAGCCTTCCCTGACTGGCCGGCACCCGCCGGAACAGGTTTGACGCTCCCGCGCCGCGACGAGACCGGCGCCACCATCCGATGAACTTTGACGATCTGAACCTGGCGCCGGCCATCCTGAAAGCGGTGCACGAGCAGGGCTACACCCAGCCCACCCCCATCCAGGCGCAAGCCATTCCCGCGGTGCTCGAAGGGCACGACCTGCTGGCCGGCGCGCAGACCGGCACCGGCAAGACGGCCGGCTTCACGCTGCCCATGCTGCAGTTGCTGTCCACCCGCCCGGCGGCGCGGCCCGGCGCCATCCGCGCGCTGGTGCTCACGCCCACGCGCGAGCTGGCCGCGCAGGTCGAGGAAGCCGTGCGCGCCTACGGCAAGCACGTGGACCTGAACTCCACCGTCATCTTCGGCGGCGTCGGCATGAACCCGCAGATCGACCGCATCCGCGCCGGCTGTGACATCCTGGTGGCCACGCCCGGCCGCCTGCTCGACCTGGAGCAGCAGGGTCACCTGAACCTGTCCCACGTCGAGATCCTGGTGCTGGACGAAGCCGACCGCATGCTGGACATGGGCTTCATCCACGACGTCAAGAAAGTGCTGGCCCTGCTGCCCAAGGCCAAGCAGAGCCTGCTGTTCTCGGCCACCTTCAGCGACGAGATCCGCCAGCTCGCCGGCAACCTGCTGAAGGACCCCAAGAGCATCCAGGTCACGCCGCCCAACACCACGGTCGAGCGCATCCAGCAGGTCATCTACCCCGTCGGCCGCGCGCGCAAGAAGGACGTGCTGGCCCACCTGATCGGCGACAACGACTGGAGCCAGGTGCTGGTCTTCACCCGCACCAAGTTCGGCGCCAACCACGTCGCCGACTACCTGTGCAAGCACGGCGTCAAGGCCATGGCGCTGCACGGCAACAAGAGCCAGAGCGCCCGCACCCAGGCGCTGGCCGACTTCAAGAGCGGCGAGTTGCGCGCCCTGGTGGCCACCGACATCGCCGCGCGCGGCATCGACATCGACGAGCTGCCGCACGTCGTCAACTTCGACATCCCCAACGTGCCCGAGGACTACGTGCACCGCATCGGCCGCACCGGCCGCGCCGGCGCCAGCGGTGAGGCCGTCAGCCTGGTCTGCATGGACGAGGAAGGCTTCATGCACGAGATCGAGCGCTTCACGCGCCAGCAGATCCCGGTGCGCATCCTCGACGGCTTCGGCCCCGACGAAGGCGAGCGCGCCGAGCCCATCGCCATGGGCCGCCAGACCCTGTGGGGCGGCCTCGGCAAGCCGCCCAGCCGCGAGGTGATGCAGGCCGCCGCCCGCGCCGCGCGCCAGGACATGATGCAGCGCATCCGCGACAACAAGGCCGCCCAGGCCCCGCGCGGTGGGCGCGGCCAGCAGCCGGCCCGTGCGGCCCAGGCGCCGCGCGCCCGGGGCGAGGACGGCCAGGACGGCGCGTTCGCCGCCGCCCCGCAGGCCGGCGAGCCGCGCCAGGGCGATGGCGCCGCCCGCGGTGATCGCGGCCGCAACCGCCGCCGCGGGCGCGGCGGCAACGGCCAGGGCAACTTTCCGCAGGACGCCCGCCCCAATGCGCAGGGCCACGCCGGCCCGGCCCACCACGCCCCGCGCGCGCCGGACCCCGGCTACGAGGAAGAGGACGACCGCGACCTTGAACGCCTGCCGCGCCACATCGACCCGCTGCAGACCAACCTGCACGGCCGCCGCAACGCGCCGCGCGGCCCCAGCCACGGCGCCGTGGGCCAGCCTGACCCGATGCGCACCAGCATCGACCTGATGGGCAACAAGGGCGGCGGACGCAACCGCAACCGGCCCCCGTCGGGCGGCAGCCGGGGTGGCTTCGGCGGCGGTGGTGGCGGCGGCGGCAACCGCCGGGGCGGCTTCGGGCGCTGACGCGCCGCGCCTGCCGAGGTTTTCAAGCCTTTTAGGCCACCAGCCCTCGTCTATTCTACGCCGCCAGCTATCTTTTCGATAGTTTTCGCCATCGCTCCGACCCCGTCCGCAGCATCCAGCAGGTAGCGCGCCAGGCGCGCGGCCGGCGGCGGCAGCGCGTCCCACCAGCGCGCGCACACCACCAGTTGCCGCGCCGCCCAGGCATCGCCCAGGGCCACGCGGCGCAGGCCGGCGCCGCGCGCCTCGCGCTCGGCCACGGCGCGCGGCACGATGGCCACGCCCGCGCCCCGGCCCACCATGCGGCACACCGCCTCCAGGCTGCCCAGGCGCACCCGGCAGGGCAGCGCCCGCCCCAGGCGGCGCGCCTGCGCCGTCACCAGCGCCTGCAGGGCGTTGTGCTCGTGCAGGCCCAGGAAGGGCTCGTCCACCACGTCCTCCAGCCGCACGCGCCGCCGCCCGGCCAGGGCGTGGCCGCGCGGCGTGACCAGCACCAGCGGGTCGGCGCGCCACACGGCGCACTGCAGCCCGGTCGCGTCGGCCGCGTCGGACATCACGCCCAGATCGGCCCGCGCCTGCCGCAGCGCATCGGCGATCTGGTCGCTGGCGCGCTCCTCCATGTCGAGCGAATAGCCGGGATGCGCGGCTAGAAAGCGCGCCAGCGACCCCGGCAGGTGGGCCGTGGCCGCCGAGGTGTTGGCCAGCAGGCGCACGTGGCCCTTGGGGCCGCCCGAATGCTGCGCCATCTCGCCCCGCAGCAGATCGACCTGTGCCAGCACCCGGCGCGCGTGATCGGCCAGCGTCAGGCCGGCCGGCGTGGGGCGCACGCCGCGCCGCTCGCGCACCAGCAGCGGCGTGCCCAGGGCCGCTTCCAGGGCCTGCACGCGGGCGCTGGCCGAAGCGAGCGTGAGGGGCATGCGCGCCGCGCCGGCGGTGATGCTGCCGGTGTCGTGGATGTGCAGGAACAGCCGCAGGTCGGTCAGGTCGAAGTGCATGTCCGAACGCTAGCACGCCCGCGGCCAGCCTCAGCCATGGACTGAGGCCGGGTCTGGCGATCGCGCATGGCCAGGCCCGCGGGCAGCGCCCAGAATCGGCGCCATGACCGACCTCGCCGCCTCGCCCGCCCTGCTCTGGCTCTTCTGCGCCGCCGTGTTCATCGCCGCCGGCATCGTCAAGGGCGTGGTCGGCCTGGGCCTGCCCACGCTGTCGATGGCGCTGCTGGCGCTGGCCATGGCGCCGGCGCAGGCGGCGGCGCTGCTGATCCTGCCGTCGCTGGTCACCAACGTGCAACAGATGCTGCCGCGCGCCACGCTGCGCCCGCTGCTCGGCCGGCTGTGGCCGCTGCAGGCGGGCGTGTGCGCCGGCACGCTGGCGGGCGCGTGGCTGCTGGGTGCGCCGGCCGGCGCCGGGGCCGCGCTGGCGCTGGGCCTGGCGCTGATGGTCTACGCGGCCTGGGGCCTGTCGGGCGCGCGGCTGCCGCGCGTGCCGGCCCGGGCCGAGGCCGCGCTGGGGCCGCTGGCGGGCGGCGCGACCGGCCTGGTGACGGCCGCCACCGGCGTCTTCGTGGTGCCGGCGGTGCCCTACCTGCAGGCGCTGGGGATGACGCGCGACGAGCTGGTGCAGGCCATGGGCCTGTCGTTCACCGTCTCCACCGTGGCGCTGGCGGCCGGCCTGGCGCTGAACGGCCAGATGCCAGCGGCCGTGCTGAGCGGTTCGGCGCTGATGCTGCCGCCGGCGCTGGCGGGCATGGCGCTGGGGCAGTGGCTGCGCCCGAGGCTGTCGGCCGTGCGCTTCCGGCAATGCTTCATGGGCGCGCTGGCCTTGCTGGGGCTGCACATGGCTTGGCGGGCGCTGTAAAGCAGTCAGTCCACGACGATCACGCGCCTGACGCGCCGCGCGCCGCCATCGCATGGCGCCCAAAAAGCCCGATGGCTGCGGAGCAAGCCATGCCAGCAACCGCAGCGTGTGGAGCCTGGGGGTGGGTCATTTCACGCGCACGAACAGCGTTTCCAGCGGCTCTTCGCCCACCTGCCGGCTGCGGTGGCCGTGCAGGCGCGGGTCGAACGCGGAGCCCTCGGGCAGCGTGTCGTTGGAGTAGAAGCACTCGCCCGGCCCGAAGACGCGCGCGCTGCCGTCCTGCAGGCCGATCTCCATGCGCCCATGCAGCACCACCAGCCATTGCGGCGTGGTGGTGCAGTGAAAGCCGCTCTCGAACCCGACCGGGCTGTGCCGCCACTGGCAGCCCGTGGACGCCGCCAGCGCCGACAGGCGCGAGGCCGGTGTGCCCTCGGTGAGCGGGATGGCCACGTCGCGGAAGCGCGCGCGGCCGTCGGCGGTGGTGTAGAGTTCGGTTTGGGTCAGGGTGGTCATGGGGCGGTCCGGCGGATCGCGGCCAGTGTAGCGATAACCACTCATTACAACTTCGCGCCGCCGCGCCAACCCCGCGCCCGCGCCGCCGCCGTTCAAGCAAGCTCCCCTTCACTGATGCGGAGCCCTTGATGAAACCTCTCTCCCGCCTCCTCACCGCCGCCAGCCTGGCCGCTGGCGCGCTGCTCGCCGCCGCGCCGGCGCACGCCGTCGGCCGCCTGGTCGATCTCGACGTGATCGACCGCGACACCGGCGCGCGGCTGCCCGTCTACCGCCACCAGGGCGACTACTGGATCGCCGGGCGCCCTGGCGCGCGCTATGCCGTGCAGGTGCGCAACGCCACGGGCGGCCGCGTGCTGGGCGTGATGTCGGTGGACGGGGTGAACGTGCTGTCGGGCGACACCGCCGCCTGGGACCAGGCCGGCTACGTGCTCTCCCCCTTGCAGACCACCCAGGTCACCGGCTGGCGCAAGAGCGACGCCGAGGTGGCGGCCTTCCACTTCACCGGGCTGCCCCACTCGTATGCCGCGCGCACCGGACGGCTGCGGGACGTGGGCGTGATCGGCGTCGCGGTGTTCCGCGAGAAGCCGCTGCCGCCGCCGCCGGTCTACCGCCCCGCGCCGCGCTGGGAAGCGCCCGCCGCGGGCGAGTCCGCCGACGCCCTGGAGCGCGAGGGCGCCGCCAAGTCCGCCCCCGCCGCCGAGGCCCCGATGGACGCCGTGCGCAGCGCCCGCGCCGCCCCACAGGCCGCGCCGCGCCTGGGCACGGGCCACGGCGAGCGCGAAAGCTCCCACGTGACGCACACCCGCTTCGAGCGCCGCGCCGGCCAGCCGGACGAAGTCATCACCCTGCGCTACGACAGCCGCGACAACCTGCTGGCGATGGGCGTCATTCCCCGCCCGCCCAGCGGCCCGCGCCGGCCCGACGCCTTCCCCGAATCGCCCAGCGCCGGCTACGTGCCGGACCCCCCGGCATGGCGGTGAAACGGCCCACCTCCAGGCTCCACACGCTTCGCGTTGTTCCGCCTCCTCCCTCAAGGGGGCACCGCCAGCGGCCCGGCGGAGCCGGGCCGCCGCGGTTGCTGGCATGGCTTGCTCCGCAGCCATCGGGCTCTTTGGGCGCCATGCGATGGCGGCGCGCAGCGCGGTGCGGTAGCCGGGAGGGCTTGGCCATAATCCGGCGCATGTCCTCCCCGGCCGCGCCCGAAGACGAGCAGCTCATGGCCGCCTACGCCGCCGGGGACGCGCGCGCCTTCGAGATGCTGTACGACCGCCATGAGGCGCGCCTGTGGAGCTACGTGCTGCGCAGCGTCGGCGACGCCGCCAACGCCGACGAGCTGGCGCAGGAGGTGTGGTTCAGCGTCGCCCGCCAGGCCGGCGCCTACCGCCCCACGGCCGGCGCGGCCGGCCGGCCGACGGCGCGCTTTTCCACCTGGCTGTTCACCCTGGCGCGCCACCGCGTCATCGACCACCTGCGCGCCCGGCGCCCCCACGCCCGCCTCGACGACGACCTGGGCGACGGCCAGACCCTGGCCGACACGCTGGCCGCGCCCTCGGGCTTCGGCCCGCTGCGCCGCGTCGAGACGCGCGAGCAGGCCGCCCAGCTGCTGGCCGCGCTCGACGCCCTGCCGCCGGCCCAGCGCGAAGCCTTCCTGCTGCAGGCCGAGGCCGGCATGGGCGTGGCCGAGATCGCCGCCGCCACCGGCGTCGGCCCCGAGACCGCCAAGAGCCGCCTGCGCTATGCCCGCGCCGCCCTGCGCCGGGCGCTGGAGCACATCGCATGAACCGGCTGGGCCGCTCCCAAGGCGAATACCGCAGCGCGGAGGTACTCCCATGACCCAGCCGCCGCTCCCTGACGACGACCTGCTGGCGCGCTACCGCGAGGCCAGCGCGCTGGCGGGCGACCGGCCCGATCCGCAACTGCGCGCCGCCGTGCTGGCCCAGGCCCGGATCCTGGCCTGGCGGTACGCCGACGCCGGCGAGGACCCCACTTTGGCCGGATCCGGTATCGCTCCTGAAAACATAGCTATTGGCGCAGACGGGACGCCGGCTGAGGTCGGTTTTTCTTCAGAACCGCTGGCTCCGATGCCGGTGGAAGCCGCCAACGACCGGCACTGGCGCATCCCCGCCCTCGCCAGCGTCGCCGTGCTGGGGTTGGCCGGCCTGCTGGCGCTGCAGTTCGACCGCAGCCCGCCGCACGAGCAGGCCGTGGCCACCGGCCGGCCGCCGGCCGCGTCGGCCGCCGCCGAGGCGTCCCCGCCCCTTCCGGCGCCGCAGTCCGCCCCGGTCCCTGAAGCGGCCGAGACGCCGAAGGCCGACGCCGCGCCGTCCCCCGACACGGCCACCCCTCCCGCGCCGCCGCAGGCACCCGCGCTGGTGCCCGAGCCGGCGCCGGAGGCCACGCGCGCGGCGCGGCCCGCGCCGCGCGCCGAAGCCGAGCGCGCCGCGCGCAGCGCCCGCCCCGCCACCGCCCCCACCGACAAAACGGCCAAGGCCGCCCACCCGCCGCCCGTCAGCGCCGCGCCGGTCCCGCGCCGCGAACGCCCCGCCCCGGCGGCGGCTGCGCCGGACGCGGCCCGGCGGGCCAAAGCCGTGGCGCGCCCGCCCGAGGCCGCGGCCGCCACCGCGCCGCCCATGCCGCCGCCGGCCCCGCCTGCCGCGGAAGCGGCCGAAGCCGAGGCGCCCTTCCTCACGGCCCCGGTGCAGCGCAATGCCGTGCGGCCGGCGGCGCCGATCGCGCTCACCCCGGCCCAGCGCCTGCTGGCCGCCGCCACGCACGGGCAGACGGACGCCGTGCAAGGCGCGCTGGGCCTGGGCGCCCCGGCCGACGCGGCCGACGGCGCCGGCCGCACCGCGCTCATGCTGGCGGCGCGGCGCGGCAGCGTGGACATCGCCCGCTTGCTGACCGAGGCCGGCGCCGACCGGCGGCGCACCGACCGCCAGGGCCTGACCGCCGCCGACCACGCCCGCCGCGCCGGCCACGAGGCCCTGGCCCGCTGGCTGGAGGAATGACCACCCCCGTGGCTCCACTCGCTGCGCGATGTTTCGCCTCCCCCCTCAAGGGGGCGCACCCATTGGCCGGGGGGACCCCGGCCAGGGGTGCACTGGCGTGGCCTGCTCCGCGGCCTTTTGCTCCTCTGTGCTCGATGTCCAGCGGATCGTGCGTGGCGTGCGGCGCCCTGGACAACTGAGAAGATCGAGCCCCTGCGCAACTTCACATTCCACCGCTCCATGACCGCTGCCCCCTCCATCTCCTTCGGCCTGCAGGGCCGTGTCGCCATCGTCACCGGCGGCGCGCAGGGCATCGGCGAGGCCTGCGCGCGCCGCTTCGCGCGCGAGGGCGCGCGGGTCGTCATCGCCGACGTGGCCGACGCGCGCGGGCAGGCGCTGGCGGACGAACTGGGCGCGCGCTACGTGCATTGCGACGTGGGCGACAAGGCGCAGGTCGATGCCCTGGTCGCCCAGGCGGTGCAGGCGCACGGCCGCATCGACGTGCTGGTCAACAACGCGGGCATCTTCCGCGCCGCCGATTTCCTCGACGTGACCGAGGAAGACTTCGACGCCGTGCTGCGCGTCAACCTGAAGGGCGCCTTCCTGGTCGGGCAGGCCGTGGCGCGCGAGATGGCCCGGGCCAGGCGCGGCAGCATCGTCAACATGAGTTCGGTCAACAGCGTGCTGGCGATCCCCGGCATCGCCAGCTACAACGTCAGCAAGGGCGGCCTCAACCAGCTCACCCGCGCCATGGCGCTGGCGCTGGCCGACCAGGGCATCCGCGTCAACGCGGTCGGCCCCGGCACCATCGCCACCGAACTGGCGACCCAGGCGGTGCTGACCAGCGAGGACGCCAGGCGCCGGATCCTGATGCGCACGCCGCTCAAGCGCCTGGGCGAGCCGGCCGAGGTCGCCGACGTGGTGGCCTTCCTGGCCAGCGACGCGGCCAGCTACATCACGGGCGAGATCGTCATGGTCGACGGCGGCCGCATGGCGCTGAACTACACGGTGCCGGCGTGAGGGCCTGAGCCGGCCCATAATCCGCCGCCATGAGACTGCTCCACACCATGCTGCGCGTCGGCGACCTGCAGCGCTCCATCGACTTCTACACCCGCGTCCTCGGCATGCAACTGCTGCGCACGTCCGAGAACCCGGAGTACAAGTATTCGCTCGCCTTCGTCGGCTACGACGGCGGCAACCCCGGCCAGGCCGAGATCGAGCTGACCTGCAACTGGGGCACCACCGAATACGAGCTGGGCACCGCCTACGGCCACGTCGCCCTGGGCGTGCCCGATGCCCACGCGGCCTGCGAGAAGATCAGGGCCGCCGGCGGCCAAGTCACGCGCGAGGCCGGGCCGGTGTTGGGTGGCAGCACCGTCATCGCCTTCGTGACGGACCCCGATGGCTACAAGATCGAATTAATACAAACAGAATCAACAACTTACGACGACAGACGCCATTCAGACGCCAAAAATGCCGATCCGCTGCGTAGCGCGTAGCAGATAAGCGACAGAAGCCCGTACAAGCGGGCTTCTGTTTTTGTACGGTGATGGCGCGCAGCCATGGCTACCGACTTCCGCTCCCGGCAAGGAACTGCCGTCCAACTCGCGGTGCCGACCGTCAACTCAGACTGATCTGAGTCATTCGTGCCCGGTGGCCCCAGCGGCGGCTGCGATCATCACCGGACTTTCGGCGGGCAGCGGCTCGTATGACCGCTGCGCCCGCGAGACTGGGTGCTCAAAGTGGCGCGGTCGTGGTCTGGTCGTGAATGACAGATCGGAGGCGGAACCAACGGGCACTGCCGACCCAAGGACGACACTCACCATCCGCGAAAGCGGGCCGTCGACCGCAGTTGACGCGAGAATATTATGAACGTAATATTACGATCATCATGTCAGCCACCACCAGCCGAAAGGAACTGACCCACGACCGCATCTTGGATGCAGCGTCGCGTGCAATTCGCCGCGCTGGCTACGACGGCGTCGGTCTGGCTACCATCATGAAAGAGGCCGGCCTGACGCATGGCGGCTTCTATGCCCACTTCGCATCCCGCGATGCTCTGTTGGCCGAGGCCACGCAGCGTGCTGGTCGCGACACCGGGGCCGTGCTCGTCGATCGGCTGCGCCAGGCGCAGGCCCAAGGGATGAGTCCGTTCTCCGCGCTGGTGCACACCTACCTGGCTGATGCGCAACTCGAGAATGCCGAGTGCGGTTGCGTGGTCGCCGCGTTGGCCTCCGAAATCCCGCGCCAGTCCGAAGAGGTCGCCAGCGCAGCCCGCGCCCGCGTGCTGGGGCTGGTCGAATTGGTGCGCCGCACCCTTCCTGCCGGTGCCGACCCGGCGCAAGCCCAAGTGGTCGCGGCCACCCTGGTCGGCGCGCTGCAACTGGCGCGCACGTTGCAGGGCAAGGCGGGGAGAGCTTGGCTAGCGAACGTGCGGGACAAATTGATCCACCAGTACGACACCTGACACGTCGGTACAAGCCGACGCCGCGCTTTTGCGTGCCGACGAATATGACGATCATCATTTTAAGGAGCATCATGCAACTTGACAACGCCACCGTCCTCATCACCGGCGCCAATCGCGGCATCGGACTCGCGTTCGCCCAGGCCGCCCTGGCGCGCGGTGCACGCAAGGTATACGCCGGTGCACGGGACCCGAAGAGCGTTACGCTGCCCGGCGTCACGCCGATCCAGCTCGACGTGAACTCTCCTACCGACATCGCCGCCGCCGTCGAGGCAGCCGGCGACGTGACGGTGGTCATCAACAACGCCGGCATCGCACAGTTCACCAGCCTCCTCGCGGCGGATGCCGAGGCCAGTTTGCGCCAGCAACTGGAGACCAACGTGTTTGGCGTGTTGCGCATCAGCCGCGCGTTCGCGCCGGTGCTGGCCGCCAACGGCGGCGGCGCGCTGCTCAACGTGGCTTCGGTCACCAGCTGGATCACCAGTCCGGCGCTGGCCGCGTACGCGGTGGCGAAGTCGGCCACCTGGAGCCTCAGCAACGGACTGCGCAACGAGTTGCGGGGCCAGAAGACCCAGGTGCTGACCCTGCACATGGCCTTTGTCGACACCGACATGACCCAGGGCATTGCCAGCCCCAAGTCGACGCCGGACGACATCGTCGCCAGGGCGTTCGACGCGCTCGAAGCCGGCGCCGACGAGGTGCTGGCAGACGAGGTGACGCAACAGGTCCAGCTCGGCTTGTCAGCGCAGCCTGGCGTGTACCTGCAGGCGCGGGGCTGAACATGACCGCCGCCGCCAGCACCCCGGCTCTTCGTGCATCCGCTCCCACGTCTGCGTGGCCCGTGTTCTGGGTCGCCAGCATCGCCACCTTCCTGGTGTCGCTCGACACGACGATGCTGTTCGCCGCATTCGACCCCCTGCGGCATGCTTTCGCCGACGCTTCGACGGCGGATCTATCGTGGGTGCTGAACGCCTACACGGTGGTGTACGCCACGATGCTGATTCCCGCGGGCGGCCTGGCCGACACCCATGGGCGCAAGCGCATCTTCCTGATCGGTGTGGCGCTGTTCCTGGCGGCCTCGGCGGCCTGCGGTCTGGCGGGCAGCGTGGGCTGGCTGATCGCGGCGCGGGTGGCACAGGCCGTCGGCGCGGCGCTGCTGACGCCGGCATCGCTGTCGATCGTGCTGGCGGCGTTTCCACAGGACAAGCGCGCGGTGGTCGTGAGCCTCTGGGGCGCGGTCGGTGGGCTCGCGGCCGCGGTGGGGCCGAGTGCAGGCAGCTTGGTGATTGACCACTTCGGCTGGCCCTGGGCGTTCTACATCAACCTTCCCCTCGGTGGCCTGGCCTTGTGGCGCGGTGCGTCGCTGTTGAACGAATCGGAAAGGTCCAGCGAGCGTCGACGGGTGGATGGCGTCGGCATGGCCTTGCTGATGCTGGCGGTGGGTGCCGTCACCCTGGCCATCGTCGAGTCCGATGTGCCGACCTGGAGCCGCATGGAACTCGCGATCATGGGTACGACCGGGTTGATCGCCGCCGGTGCCTTCGTTGCGTGGGCGCGCAGGGCAAAGGCGCCGCTGGTGGACCTGGCACTGTTCCACAACCGCACCTACCGCTACGTCAATCTCGCCACGCTGGCCTTCGGCACGGCGTTCTCGATGATGTTCCTGAGCTTGTTCTTCTACATGATGAACGTCTGGCACTTCAGCCTGCCGCAGGCCGGCCTGGCGGTCACCCCCGGGCCGCTGCTCGTGATGCCGACGGCCATCGTCACCGGTCGCCTGGCGACACGGCTGGGGCATCGCCGCTTCCTGGTCGGCGGTTCGTTGCTGTATGCCTGCAGCAGCCTGTGGTTCCTGCTCGTACCGGGGACCGAGCCGCAATATCTGTCGCTCTGGCTTCCCGGTCTGATGATGAGTGGCATCGCGGTCGGCCTGGTGCTGCCATCGCTCTCCGCTGCGGCCGTGAGCCGCTTGCCGGTGGCGCACTACGCCGTCGGCAGTGCGGTCAACCAGGCCACGCGTCAGATCGGCTCGGTGCTCGGCGTGGCGCTCACCGTGGCGTTGCTGGGCCATGCAGCGCTGCAACGCACGGACTTCAATGCGCTGTATGCCCTGCATGGAGCGCTGGCGCTGCTCACGGGCTTGCTCTGCCTGCCGGTGAACACGAAGCCGGGGGCGGCGCAGCCGTGAACATGGCTGCTCAATGCGATGTCGATGTTGGGTCTTGCAGAAGCGGACCGGCATCACGATCACTTTTTCACACCATCAGTTGGATCCCTTATGTCGATTGAGAACACGGTCGAAGCCATGTTGAGCGCCTGGCAGGCGCAATTGGAGCAGGTGAGGCGGCGCAGGCTCGAACGCGGCGGAGGTCATGCCGGCCTGGCCCATCCGCATCAGATTCAAGGCAAGACAGGTCTGGAGGTGATGACCGCCTTGCTCGAAGGCGACTTGCCCCATCCGTACATGGCCGATACCTTCGACTGTGAACTGGTCGAGTTGGGTGATGGGCGCGCGGTCTTTCAGGCGACTCCGCAGCTCAAGCACTACAACCCGCTGGGTTCGGTGCATGGCGGCTGGTACGCGACCTTGCTGGACTTCGCATTGGGATGTGCCGTGCAGACCAAGCTGCCCGCCGGACGCAGCTACACCACCAGCCAGATCAATCTCAACATCGTCCGGGCGGCCAACACACAGACCGGCCCGCTGCGTTGCGTGGGGACCGCGCTTCACGTCGGGCGCCAAGTCGGCACGTCTGAAGCAAGGATCGTCGGCCCCGACGGGAAGCTCTATGCCCATGCGACAACCACCTGCGCCATCTTTGAGTCTCCGCCTTCTGCGCGTTGACTCGGAAAGACCCGATTCCTTCGGGCGCTCGCCCCTGGCGATCCGCCATGGCCCGATCAACCCGTGGCAGCCCATTCGGGTCCGCCACGACCAGGAAGAACCCATGAAAGCACTCACGTTCAAGCGCTACGGCAAGTCGCCCGAGATCGGGTTCGCCGACGTTCCCCGACCCACGCTAAGGGCCGACGAACTGCTGGTCCAGGTTCATGCGGCCAGCGTCAACCCGATCGACAACATGATCCCCACCGGGATCTTCAAGGCCGTGCTGCGGTTTGAGTTGCCAGCCACGCTGGGCAGCGATCTCGCCGGTATCGTGGCCGAGGTCGGCAGCCGCGTGACCCGGTTCAAGGTCGGCGACGCGGTCTTCGCCAACATCTTCGACCAGGGTATCGGCTCCATCGCCGAGTTTGCAGTGGTGCCGGAGAGCGCTGCCGCGCTCAAACCGGCCAATTTGGACTTCGTGCAGGCGGCATCGATTCCGATGGTCGGGCTGACCTCGTGGCAAGCGCTGAAAGAGCGCGTCAATCTTCAGCCGGGCCAAAAGGTCTTCATCCCTGCAGGCTCCGGCGGCATTGGCACGTTTGCCATCCAGTTGGCCAAGCTGTTGGGTGCCAAGGTGGGAACGACCACCAGCACGGGCAATGTCGAACTGGTGCGCAGTCTGGGCGCCGACGAGGTGGTCGACTACAAGAAGCAGGCGTTCGAGACTGTGCTGAGCGGCTACGACGCGGTGCTGGGCACCGTCAGGGGCGACTCGATCGAGAAGTCCATCGGCATCCTTAAGGCGCGGGGCAAGATCGTCTCCCTTGTCGGGCCACTGGACGTCGCATTCGCTCGCGCCCGCCGGCTCAATCTCGTCCTGAAGCTCGTGTTCGCGCTGATGAGCCGCAAGATCATGCGCCTGGCCAAGAAGCGGGACGTCGACTACTCGTTCCTCTTTGCCCGCCCGGACGGCGAGCAACTTGCCCAGATCGGCAAGCTCCTCGAGACACAGCGCATCCGGCCGGTGATCGACAAGGTGTTTACGTTCGAACAGGCCAAGGAAGCACTCGACTATCTGGCCCTGGGACGCGCCAAGGGCAAGGTGGTCGTGAAGATGCGTTGACGCCCCTTTATGGGCAGCGGCGCCCCTGGGCTGCCGCGCTTCCGTCTCCAACATTCCTGACCCAGGATCGACTTGCTCTTCCAACCTTTTGCTACGCGCTCGCTCCAACTCGCGAATCGCATCGTCATGGCCCCGATGACGCGCAGCCGCGCGGTCAACGCCAGCACACCCAACGACTTGATGGCCGCGTACCACGGCCGACATCACTCGGACAGTCGGGGGTATGTGGCGTCGGCACAGTTTGCCGTCGAGGCCGGCTTCGATGGCATCGAGCTGCATCCGGTGAACGGCTAGGCATGCACGCCGAACAGGCATTGCGCCGGCTCCGAGATCAACGCAAACTGTTGATTTATAAAGGCCCCGAAAAATGGGGATTACGCCTGTGGACTACAAAATCGAGCTGATCCAGCGCGCCGAGAGCGCAGCCGGTGGCGGGCTGCGCTGAGGCGGGGCGGGCGCCCATGGCAAGACCCGTCAGCACCCGGCACGTGGCGCTGCTGCGCGGGGTGAACGTCAACGGCATCACGATCAAGAGCGCCGACCTGAAGGCGCTGTTCGTCGAACTCGGTTTCGGCGCCGTGCGCACCGTGCTGGCCAGCGGCAATGTGCTGTTCGACATTGCCGAACCCGATGCCGCCGCGCTGCGCGGGCGCATCGAACAGGCCCTACGCCAACGCTTCGGCTACGACGCCTGGATCGTGCTGCTGACGCAGCAGGCGGTGGGCGAGATGGCGGCGGCCTACCCGTTCGAGCGCATCGACGAGGCGCGCCATCCCTACCTCGTGTTCGGCTCCGACGCCGCCATGCTCGACGAGATCATGGCCGCGGCCGGCGCGGTCGACCCCGCGCGCGAGCGCCTGCGGCGCGGCCGGGGCGTGCTCTATTGGCAATGCCCGCGCGGCGAGAGCACCGACACGGCGGTGGCCAAGCTGCTCGCCAAGACACGCTACAAGTCAAGCACCACCACGCGCAACCTGCGCACGGTTGAGAAACTGCTGGCGGGTTGAGCTTGGAAACGGCACTTGGATGCGCCCGATCGCACCGCGCTGACCGCGTCAGACGGCGGCGTGAAGCACGGGCGGTGCCCTTGCCCGCTCAGCGCCCCGTCGTGGCTCCGAGCGCGAATGGAGGGGTCAGGTCGACGAACCTTCGGTCGCGCCACCTGCCGCGCCCCACACGTTGTTGTCGCGCCAGATGTTTTCCTTGCGCCAGTGCTCCGGCAAGCCCTGCCCAGTGGCCCGGATCACCCTCTTGAGCAGCAGCTTGAGCAACCGCGCCTCGTTGAAGTCGAGCTCACCGGCCGCGTCGGCCTCGGCGGACTTGCCCGCCGCCATCAACTCGATCGCGTATCGGCGTCCAGCCTCGGTGAAGCGGACCTGCTCGCCGTCGACGACGATCAATTCGCGTTCGGCGAGGGTGGCGAAGTGCTCGTCGACGACGCGGTGGCCGCTGAATTCGACCAGGCGGCTCAGCTCGGTCACGCTGCGTCCTTCGCCCGTGCTCAAGGCCGACAGGATGCGGTAGTGAATGTCGTCGAGCCCCTGCCGTTGCACCTCGGCACGCAGCGGCATCAGCATCTGGTAGTAGGCGCGGCCAAGCAGGAAGCCCAGCCACTCGTCGCCGAAGCTCGAGCGGGTGTCCTCGACGTCTTGCGCCTTCTTCTTCATCAGCAAGCCGTAGTTGCCGCCGTGGAAGACCAGCGGCGCGCGGCCGAAGCTGTCGAACGCCACCACCTCGCCGACGAAGATCACGTGGTCGCCGCCGTCATGGCGATAGGACGTGCGGCATTCGAATCGGGCCGAGCAACCGGCGATCAGTGGCACGTCACCGTGGCCGCGTTCGACGGCCAGGCCGGCGAAGCGGTCGACGCCGCGCGCGGCGAACTGGTTGGAGACCTGCTCCTGGTCCGCCGCCAGGATATGCACCGCAAAATGCTCGGCGGCCATGAACGCCGCGGCTGTCGACGACCTGCGGTCGAGGCTCCACAGCACCATCGGCGGATCGAGCGAGACCGAGTTGAAGCTGTTGGCCGTCAGGCCGACGTCCTCGCCCGCCACGCTGCGCGTGGTGACCACCGTGACGCCGGTGGTGAACGAGCCCAGGGCTGCGCGGAACTGCCTGGAATCGATGGTCGTACTGTTGCTCATGTTGTCCTCCTTGACGCGGATTCTCGGCGTCGGCGCGCGGACGATGGAAGCGCACCATGGCCTTTCACCCCTTGAGGGTCGGCTGGCCGTTCAGGCCATCGGTGTATCGGGAGTGTTGGCATGCGCCTGTACTCATTGCCGCGCCGCCCGCAGCTCGGCGGGTGACTGGCAGCGACGAAACCACGCCAGCGCCGCCGCACACAAGGCCACCGAGGCGATCAGCGTGATCAGCGCTGCAATCAGCGCAACGCGCTGTGAGTGCGCGGCTTGAGCGCCAAAGTAAACAGCGCCCACCACCGCGACACCAATGGCGTTCGCGACCTGTTGGGCCGTCACCAGCACGCCCGAAGCGGAGCCCGCCCGACCGTGCGCGATCGAGCCCAGCACCGTGTTGAACAGCTGCGCCATGACCAACCCCTGGCCGTAGCCGAAGATCGCGAGCGGCACCATCAGCGCGAACATCGACAGCGGGTCGAGGCATGTGACCAGAACCGCAAGGCCCGCGAGCCCGAGAGCCTGCACGGCGCAGGCTTTGACAAGCGCACCCACGCCGTCGGTCTGCACACCGCCAGCGCGTCGTGTGGCAACGATGAAGGCCAAGGTCAACGGGACCATCACCGTGCCCGCGTCGAGCGCGGAAAGCCCCATCGCAGACTGCATGAACAGCGTGATCAGAAAGTAGAACGAGATGTTGCTGAGAAAGAAACAGAAGGTCGCGATGAGCCCGCGCACGAAGGCGCCGTTCGCCAGCAATGCCGGTTCAATGAGCGGCGAGCCGCCGCGGCGCTCGACCGACTGCTCCAGGCGCGGGAAGGCCGCGAGCAGCACGGCGCCCAGGCCCATGACGACGAACGACCACCACGGCCAGCCGAATTCGTGGCCGAACAACAGCGGACCCACGAACAGCGTGAGACCGGCGAACAGGACCAGCACGCTCACAAGATCGAGCTGTGTCCGTTCCTGCTTTCTCTCTGCGGGCATCAGCCACAAGGTCGCGAGCACCAGCGCGGCGCCGATGGGGCCGTTGACGATGAAGATCGTGCGCCAGCCCAGATCGTAGGGATTGAGGGCCAAAAGCCAGCCGCCGGCGATGAAGCCCACCACGCCGCCCAGCCCGCCCGCAATGCCAAAAATCGCGAACGCCCGGCTGCGCGCCGCATCGGGGAACAGCGTGTGGATCGTGCCAAGGATCTGCGGCACCATCAGCGCGGCCGTGAGGCCCTGGGCCAGACGCGCGAGAACCAGCGCACTGGCCGTGGGCGCCAGGCCGCAGGCCAGCGAGGTGACGGTGAATCCGATAAGGCCGATGAGAAACAGGCGCCTGGCCCCATGCATGTCGCCCAGACGCCCACCCGTGATCACCATTGACGCATAGGCGATCTGATAGAGCGCGATCACGCTCTCGATCTGCGCCGTGCTGGCATGGAGATCGGCGCGCATGGACGCGATGGCGACGTTGACGATGAATATGTCGACCACGTACATGAACTGCGCGGCAACCACCACCGTCAGAACAAGCCAGCGTCGCGGGTTGATTGCGCCAAGAGGTAATTTTTCCATGACACGTCTTCGCTGCTCGGTATGAATGTTGCCGGAGTTTGCGCCATGGAGAAACCCTGTTCCACCATTCAGCGCCAAGCGCGCGCCGCGCGTGAGCATGGCGGGCCGATGGATTCTCCTCGAGAGGCCGGAGTCGCTGGCCGTGCGGTGGCCCACGCTCCAGAGGCAGCCAGTCGCAGCCAACCCCCATTGGCCAGAGGAGCGCTGGATAGCCCTTCTCGCGCAGTGCAGCGATCACTTTGTCCGTGGACTTTCACGGGTCACCCTTGAGCCATGCCACCAGCTCGGTCAGGCGCGCTCGAAGGCCCGTAGTGCGTCGGCCGCGTCGAAGCGGATGTCGTCACTTTTGAAGCGTTGCACGGATTCCACGATCAACGCAAGCTGTTGATTTATAAAGACCCCGAGAAGTGAGGTGATTACGCCCGTCGACTACAAGATCGAGCTGATCCAGCGCGCCGAGAGCAGCGCCGGCGGCGGACTGCGCTGAGCGGCGCACCAGGCGCCAGCGCACGCGACAGCGGCACGCTTCCAATTCGATAGCACGTAGCGGTTCATTGGCGCCGACATCCGGGCTTTTTGCCGCAAAAAAACACCGGGAGCCACGCCGCATGCCCCACCCCGCGCCACCCGCCAGCCCGCTGGAGATCGAGCTCAAGCTCGCCCTGCCCGGCGCCGACCCGCGCCGCATCGCCGTGCAGTTGGCCGCCGTGCCCGCGCTGGCCGGCCTGCCGACGCAGGTGGTGCGGCTGGTCAACACCTACTTCGACACGCCCGAGCAGCACCTGCGCCGGCAGCGCGCCGCCCTGCGCCTGCGCGGCGAGCGCGCCGCCGGCGGCACCCGCTGGCTGCAGACCTTCAAGACCGCAGGCACGCCCGGCCCCTTGAGCCAGCGCGGCGAGTGGGAAACCGCGCTGCGCCGGGGCGTGCTGGACCCCGCCGAGCTGCAAGGCACACCCTGGGCTGCCCTCGACGCGCGGGGCGAGCTTTTCGGCCAGCTGGAGCCGGTGTTCCAGACCCGCGCCACGCGCACGCTGCGCGTGTTCACCACCCCCGAGGGCAGCCGCATCGAAGTGGCGCTGGACGTGGGCAGCGTGCGCGCCGGTGACCGCTCCGTGGCGCTGTGCGAGCTGGAGCTGGAACTGCTGCAGGGTCCGCCCGATGCCCTGTTCGCCCTGGCCGAACAGGTGGCTGTGCTGCTGCCGGTGCTGCCCAGCGACACCAGCAAGGCCGAGCGCGGCTGGCGGCTGGCCGATGGCGGCGCGCGCCCGCCGCGCCGGGCCCGCCCACCCGCGCTCACACCCGATCAGCCCGTGAGGCCGGCCGCCCAGGCGGTGCTGGGCGAGGCGCTGGGCCAGTTCAGCGGCAATCTGGCCGACCTGGCCGAGGCGGTGGGCAGCGACGACGCCGAGCGGGTGCACCAGGCGCGCGTGGGTTGGCGCCGCTGGCGCAGCGCGCTGTGGCTGTTCAGGCCGCTGCTGGGCACGCACGCCCCGCCCGACGCCAGCCCCCTGCGCCCCGTGCTGGCCGCCCTGGGCGCCGCGCGCGACCTGGACGTGGCGGTGCTGGACACGCTGCCGCGCTGGGCCGACGCCTACATCGACGCCGACCCCGGCGCCGCGCCACGCCGCGCGGCCTGGCAGGCGCTGCTGGCCGCGCTGCAGGCCGAGCGCCACCGCCGCCACGCTGCCCTGCGCGCCGCGCTGCAGGTACCCGCCACCGGGCTGGCGCTGGTGCGCCTGCAGCGCTGGCTGCATGCGATGGCGCCCACGGCCGCGGACGCCGCAGCGCCCACGCCGGCCGGCGCCGCGTGGCTGGGCCCTTGGGCACGACGGCGCGCGCGCCGCCTGCGCGCCCGCCTGAAGGCCGCCGTTCAGGCGATGCCCGGCGCCGACCCGATGGCGCAGCGGCATCGCGTGCGCCTGCTCGCCAAGCGCAGCCGCTACGTGCTGGAGTCGCTGCGCCCGCTGCTGCGCCCCAAGCGCACGCGCAAGGCCATCGCGCAGGCCACCGCGTTGCAGACCGACATCGGCGCCGCGCGCGACCTGGACCTGCTGGCGCGCCTGCTGGCCACGCTGGGCGCCGACCGCGCCATCGTGGGTTTCTTTCGCGGCGTCAGCGCCGCCCGACAACCGGCCGCGAAGGGCGAATCCTGAATAAAACAGGCTTTAGCCAGCACCAATATTAGATATTAAGCTTCATATTTGATAGCAATCGCACTGCCCATCCGCGACGACGCTGCCGCCACGCGATGCCTTCCATGCTCGCCAGAACGCCGCTTCCGACCGCGGCGCCAGCCGTCATACTCGGCGCCATGGCCCGCAAGAAGACAAGCAATCCCCCTGACCTGAACCACCTGCTGATGCCGCAGACCCCCATCATGGTGGCGGTCGAGCAAGCCGTGCTGCGTCGCCATGCAGGGGCCGGCGCCACGGCGCCGGTGGCCGACCAGATCGCCGTGCGGCTCGCCGGCGTGATCACCATGGACATGATCCACGCGGGCCAGCGCCTGCTCGAAAAGGACATCAGCGAGGTGCTTCGGGTCAGCCGCGCGCCGGTGCGGGAAGCCTTGCGCATCCTGGAGCGCGAACGCCTGGTGGAGTTCCAGGCGCGCCGGGGGGCCTGCGTCACCGCGCCGGACGCCAAGGACATCGCCGACATCTACGAGGTGCGCATCGCGTTGTTCCAGATCCTGTTTCGGCAGCTCATGGCGCAGCGCCCTCAGGAACTCGAAGCCGTGTTCGACCGGCACATGCCACAGCTGGAGCAGGCGACCCAACAAGGTTCGGTGGACGACCACGCGCTGGCGGGCTTCCTGATGAACATGGACATGTTCAAGCTGGCCGAGGGACGCCTCATCGCCGACCTGCTGGCCTCGATTTCGCTGCGCGTGCTGCGTTTCGTGCGCCTCGGGCTGGCCGCCGATCCGCCCCGCATGGCCCGGGCGATGGAGACCTGGCGCGCCCTGCACCGCGCCATCACGCGGCGCGACGTGGACGAGGTGCTGTCCACCGCCGTCCGGCGCATGGAGCTGTCGCGCGATGCGGCGGCCCATGCGGCACTGCCGCAAGGCTGACGCGCCTGTGACGAAGGTGTGGGGTTGACGCTGGGTACCAAGCGATTCATAATTAATGTCGACAATAACAAATATCGATCCGAGTTCCTCACCCTTCAGGAGACAAACCATGCAAATCGAACGCCTCACGGTCAACATCGGTGCCGAGGTGTCCGGCATCCATCTGCGCGACGCGGTGCACGACGACACGCTCTTCGCCGAACTCAAGGCGCAGCTGCTCAAGCACCGCGTGCTGTTTTTTCGCGACCAGGACATGGACCGCTTCTCGCGCGCCGACCACGTGGCGCTGGCCAGCCGCTTCGGCCCGCTGGAAGGCCATCCCGTGCTGGGATGCCACCCGGACTATCCAGGGCTGGCGCAGATCTACCGCAGCGAGGAAAAGAACCCCTACGAGAACAACTGGCACACCGACGCTCTGTGGCGGCCCAAGCCTCCGATGGGCGCGGTGCTGCGCTGCATCGAATGCCCCGAGGTCGGCGGCGACACCATCTGGGTGAACATGGTCGAGGCCTACCAGCGCCTGCCCGACGAGGTGAAGCGCAAGATCGACCGCCTGCGCGCCAGCAGCAGCATCGAGCACAGCTTTGGCGCGGCCATGGACGAGGAGAAGCGGCGCGCGCTGGGGCGTGAGCACCCGCCCGTGGAGCATCCCGTGGTGCGCACGCACCCCGAGACGGGCGAGAAGGTGCTCTATGTGGCCAGTTTCACGACGCACTTTCTCAACTACCACACGCCGGACAACGTGCGCTTCGGCATCGACAAGACCCCGGGCGCCAGCCAGCTGCTGCACTACCTGCAAAGCCAGGCGACGATTCCCGAGTACCAGGTGCGCTTCAAGTGGCGGCCCAACAGCGTGGCGATCTGGGACAACCGCTCCACCCAACACTACGCGGTCATGGACTACTGGCCCGCGCCGCGCAAGATGGAGCGCGCCGGCATCGTGGGCGACGTGCCCTATTGATCCTCAGGCGTGCCGGACCGCTGCCACGGCCAGGCTCCGGATGGCCGCGGTCCGCTGGGCCGCGGCCGCCTGCACCAGGGCGATGTCGCGCTGGACCACCGCACCCTGGAATGCCCGCCAGCCCTCCAGCGATGAGGCGACCGCGCCGGGCGATGCCGCAAAGCCCAGGCGCACGTAGCGCAGGGTGCGCAGTGACAGCGCCTTGAGCTGGTCCACCACCAGCCGGTTGCTGCACAGATCGGCAATGCGCTGGTTCAAAAGAAAGCTCTGCACGGCGTAGGCCCCAGGCGTTTCGCGGCTGGCTTGCTCCAGGCGCGGCAGAAACTGCTCGAAGACCCGTTGCAGGTCGTCGGGACGGTCTCGCATGACTTGCGCCAGCAGGATGCCGTAGAGCGCGAGGCGGACCTCGAAGATGTCCAGCAACTCCTCGGCGTCGGGCGCGGTGACGGTCGCCCCGCGCCGCGCGCTCAACCGCGCCAGGTGGTCGCGCTCCAGGATGCGGAGGGCCTCGCGCACCGGCGCACGGCTGACTTGCAGCACCGCGCCGATGTCGGCCTCCAGGAGCCGCTGGCCCGGCTTGAGCAAGTCCAGCGCGATCAAGCCGGCCAGCCGCGCGGCGATCTGTTCGGCGATGGGGGGCGAGGCGTGGATGCCTTCGCCGCGCAGCAGCGCCTTTTCCACGGCCAGCATGGTGCTGTCCTTGGGGGTGAGCAGGGCGGCCAAGCCTGGGTCATGGGGCTTGCCAGTCGCGCTGGCGGATGGCGGCGCGGCGGCGGCCCGAATTCGTGTCGACATTGCTTCACGTTAGCACAGCCCTGCCGGCAAACCGGGCGTCGACCTAGTGAAATCACTAATGTCGACATTAATTATTCCAAATACACTGCGCTGGCACTTGCCAAGGAGACTCCCCGTGAAACTGCTGACCGTCTTTCGCCCTGCCGCGGCTGTTGCCACGGCACTCCTGTTTTCCTGCGCGGCATGGGCGCAGGGCGATGCGTGGCCCAGCCGGCCCATCACGCTGGTGACCGCGTCCTCGGCCGGCTCGGGCACCGATCTGCTGGCCCGCGAGCTGGCGCAGCGCCTGAGCGCGGAACTCAAGCAACCCGTCGTGGTGGACAACAAGCCGGGCGGCAGCGGCATCATTGGCACCCAGGCCGTGGTGCGCGCGGCGCCCGACGGCTACACGCTGCTCTACACCACTGGCTCCAACACGGTGATGGCGCCCGCACTCATGAAGAACCTTCCTTACGACGTCACGAAGGACCTGGCGCCGGTGGCGCAAACCGTCGAGGGCGGCGTGATCCTGCACGTGAGCAACGACATGCCGGTCAAGAACCTTCCGGAGCTGGTCCAGCTCGTGAAGTCCAACCCCGGCAAATACTCCTACGGCACCTGGGGCGTTGGCTCTTCGGGCCATCTCACGATGGAGTGGCTCAAGCGCAAGACGGGCATGGAGATGCCTCATGTGGCCTACAAGCAGTCCAGCCAGTTGCTCACCGAACTGGCCACCGGCACGCTGAAGATCGGCTTCACCGACCCTGGGGCGCCGCTGCCTTTCATCGAGACCAAGCGGCTGCGCAGCATCGCGGTGACCGGCATCGTCAGGCTGCCGCGCACGCCGGACATTCCCACGTTCCAGGAGCAGGGCTATGACTTCGAGCCGGTCGGCTGGTTTGGCGTGCTGGCCCCGGCACATACCCCAGCACCGATCGTGGAGCGCCTGGGCGCCTTGATCACGCGCATCCAGAACCAGCCCGACATGGTGAAGAAAGTGGCCGCCCTGAACGTCCAGGCCGCCCAAGCGAAGTCGCCCGCGGCGTTCCAGGCCGTCATCGGCCGGGATCTGAAGATGTGGAAGCAGATCGTGGCCGACACGGGCATCACGGTGGACAACTGACGAAGGAGACGACCCATGACCCCCTCATTCACGCGCAGGCATCTCGTGCTGGGCAGCGCCGCTTCCGTGCTGTACAGCGCATCCCGGGCCCAAGGCGACCCGCCGTGGCCGGCCCGCCCCGTCAAGGTCATCGTGCCCAGCGGCGCGGGCAGCGTGGTCGACGTGCTCGCGCGGCAGTTGTACGAGCCTCTGGGCAAGGCGCTGGGCCAGCCCTTCGTCATCGACAACCGCCCCGGCGCCAACGGCCTGCTGGGAACGCAGGCCCTCAAGAACGCGGCCCCCGATGGCTACACGCTGCTGCAAGGTTCGTCCACCGCCACCGTCATGGCCGAGGCGCTCAACCCTGAGTTGCCGGTCAAGACCTTGCGCGATCTGGAGCCCATTGCGCTGACGGCTGTCGGCGGCGTGCTGCTGGTGGTGCATCCCTCCGTGCCCGCCAACACCCTGCCCGAGCTGGTGGAGCTGCTGCGGCGCGAACCGGCCCAGTACCCGTCCTACGGCAGCTGGGGCGTGGGCTCCAATGGCCACCTGACGATGGAATGGATCCGGCAGCGCACGGGCATCACCCTCAACCACGTGCCCTACAAGACCTCGCCGGGGCTGGTGACGGACATCGTGGGCGGCGTGATTCCGATCGGCTGGGTGGACCTGGTGTCGCCGCTGGGCTTCATCCAGCAGGGCAGGCTGCGCGGCATTGCCGTCAACGGCAATGCGCGCGCCTCCCGACTGCCCGACGTCAAGCTGATGTCGGAGCAGGGCTTTCCCTTCCCCGCGACCGGCTGGAACGGCGTTTTCGCGCCCAAGAACACGCCCGCGCCGATCCTGGACCGGCTGCACGACGCGATCAACGCGGCACTGAGCACGCCCGCGGTGCAGGAAGGCAGCCGGCGCGTCAACGTGGAGCCCACCCAAGGCATCAGCCGCCCGGCATTCGCCAAGATCGTTGAGAACGATCTGGCCGTCTGGCGAAAGATCGTCGTGGACGGAAACATCAAGCCCGAGTAGAGCCCGCGTTTTATTCATTCATTTCTCAATCCGGAGACCCTCCATGAACTTTCTCGACGGCCACCTGTACCCCGAAAACCAGCAGCCCCTGATCATCACCGCCGCACCCTACGCGCCGGGCTGGATTCCCTCGGACTTTCCCGAAGACATCCCGGTCACGATGGAAGAGCAGATCCAGAAGGCGGTGGATTGCTACGAGGCTGGCGCCACCGTGCTGCATTTGCATGTGCGCGAAGCCGATGGCAAGGGCAGCAAGCGCCTGTCCATGTTCAACGAACTGATCGCGGGGGTGCGCAAGGCCGTGCCGGAGATGGTCATCCAGGTCGGCGGCTCCATCAGCTTCGCGCCCGAAGGCCCGGGCGGCGAAGCCAAGTGGCTGTCCGACGACACGCGCCACATGCTGGCCGACCTCGAACCCAGGCCCGACCAGGTGACGGTGACCGTCAACACCACGCAAATGAATGTGACCGAGCACGCGGGCGAGGACGATTTCCGGGGCGTGTCGCGCGGCTTCCCGAACCTCTATAACACCTACAAGGACATGATCGTCCCCTCGAACCCCAGCTTCGTGGAGGAACACATTCGGCGCCTCACGGCCGCCGGCATCCAGAGCGAGTTCCAGGTCTACAACATCAACAGCTTCGAGACGATCGAGCGCATGATCCGCCGCGGCGTCTACAAGGGCCCGCTGGTGATGAACTGGGTGGCCATCAGCGGCGGCATGGACCAGGCCAACATCTTCAACCTGGCCAACATGCTGCGCGCCGCGCCCGATGGCGCGGTGATCACGGTGGAAAGCTCGGTGCTCAACGTGCTGCCCATCAACATGATCGGCATCGCCCTGGGCCTGCACGTGCGCTGCGGCATCGAGGACGTGCTCTGGAACCAGCGCCGCACCGGCAAGATGAGTTCGGTCGAACAGATCAAGCAACTGGTGCGCATCTCCGACGGTGAATTCGGCCGCCCCATCGCCACGGCACAGCAGGCGCGCGAGATCATGAAGATCGGCGTGTTCTACGACACGGCCGAGGAAACGCTGGCCGCCAACGGCTTCTCGCCCAACCGCAACGGCGCCAACCAGGGCTTCCTGCGCAAGCCCGCCTGAAATCAGAAGGCCCTACACCTGCGCGTGGCTGGGCCGTCGTTAACCGTTCTTATTGCAGCGTCACTTCCACCCGGCGCGCCTCGGCGTTGCTGCCGCTGGCGGTGCTCACTTCGGGCTTCTTCAGCTCGACCTTGTCCTCGCCGATGCCCAGCGACAGCAGCGCGTCGCGCACGGCCAAGGCGCGCTGCTTGGCCAGTTCCTCGTTGCGGGCGGCATCGCCGGTGGCGTCGTGGTAGCCGCTGATGACGGCCGTCTTGCCGGCCGCCACGCCTTTCACCACGTCGCCCAGGGCTTCCTTGGCACCGGTGGCGAGGTCGGCCTTGGCGGTGGCGAAATAGAACTTCACCACGCCCTCCTCCACCCGCACGCTGGCGGCGTCGTCGCCCACCGCGCCGCTGGCGGCGCCCGCGTGGCCGGCGGCGGCCATGGCACCCGCGCCCGCACCGCCGGTGGCGCCCTGGGCGGCCGTTACCGCCGCCGCGCCCTTGCTGGTGCGGTACAGGCCCACGCCGATGGCGAGGCTGATGGCCAGCAGGATTACCCCGGCCAGCACCGCGAACACGATGCCGTGGCTGTCATCATCTTGTGAACTCATGCTCAGTGGCTCCAATCAAAATTTGAGGCCGATTGTATAAACACTCAACATGCACTCCGCCTACGCGCCTTTCGAGCACCTGCGCCAGGGTGGCCGCGACCCGCTGGCGCTGCTGGCGGCCACGCGCGCCGAGTGGCGCCGCCGGGCCGGCGAGGCGCCCCACCATCTGGGCGATCTTTGGGTATTTGGCTATGCCTCTCTGATCTGGCGGCCCGACTTCAATTTTGCCGAACGGCACGCCACGCGCGTGGCCGGCTGGCACCGGGCGCTGGCGATGTGGAGCCGCATCAACCGCGGCACGCCCGAGTCGCCGGGGCTGGTGTTCGCGCTGCTGCCGGGCGGCAGCTGCCGGGGCGTGGTGTACCGCATCCCTCGGCGCGACGCCGACGCGGTGCTGGACCAGTTGTGGGCGCGCGAGATGCCCACCAGCGTGTACGACGCGCGCTGGCTGCGCTGCGCCACGCCGCACGGGCCGGTGGCGGCGCTGGCCTTCACGCTGTCGCGCCGCAGCCCGTCCTTCACCGGCCAGCTGACGCCCGACCACTACAGCCGCATCTTCCGCGAGGCGCGCGGGCGCTACGGCAGCACGCTGGACTACGCGCGCGAAACGCACGCCAGCCTGCGCGCGCACGGCGTCGACGACCGGCGCCTGGCGGCCCTGCTGGCGCACGCGCCCACGCCGCACGGCGCCTGACGTCGATTTCTATACTTGCGCCCATGAACGCCAGCCCCGACATCACCCACCTGCGCAAGAGCTACGAGCGCGCCGAGCTGTCCGAAAGCGCCTCGCACACCGACCCCCTGCAACAGTTCGCCCAATGGTTCGAGGAGGCGCGCGCCAGCCAGGTGCCGGAGCCCAACGCCATGACCCTGGCCACCGTCGGCAGCGACCTGCGCCCCAGCACGCGCATCGTGCTGGTCAAGGGCTTCGACGCGCGCGGTCTCGTCTGGTACACCAACCACGACAGCCGCAAGGGCCGCGAGCTGGCCGGCAACCCCCTTGCCGCGCTGCAGTTCCATTGGGTGGAGCTGGAGCGCGTGGTGCGCATCGAGGGCCAGGTGTCCCAGGTCAGCGACGCCGAGAGCGACGCCTATTTCGCCAGCCGCCCGCTGGACAGCCGCATCGGCGCCTGGGCCAGCCCGCAGAGCCAGGTGATCGCGGACCGCTCGGTGCTGGTGACCGCCGCCGCCAAGTACGGCGCCAAATTCCTGCTGAACCCGCCGCGCCCGCCGCACTGGGGCGGCTACCGGCTGGCGCCCGAGCGCTGGGAGTTCTGGCAGGGCCGCCCGAGCCGGCTGCACGACCGGCTGGTGTACCTGCGCGAGGGCGAAGGCTGGCGGCGCGAGCGGCTGGCGCCGTGAAGCCACCGGCGGAGGCTTCGATTCAGGTCATATTCAGCATTCACCCCGCTTCTAGCCTACGGTTTTAGCTACTTTTTATATAGCAAACGGAATCACCCGGACGTGGCGCTAAGATGGCTCCGCACGTACCTTTCCCCCTCGACAGGAGACCTGCCCCATGGGCACCAGCCACCCGAGCGCTTCGCCGTCGTGCGGCGGGCATTTCGACTTCCTCATCGTCGGCGCCGGCATCTCGGGCATCGGCGCCGCGTACCACCTGCACCAGCGCTTCCCCGGCAACCGCTTCGCCGTGCTGGACGCGATGGACGGCTTCGGCGGCACCTGGTGGACGCACCGCTACCCGGGCGCCCGCTCGGACAGCGATCTCTACACCTACGGCTACGGCTTCAAGCCCTGGCGCGGCCGCTCCATCGCCACGGCCGACGAGATCCGCGCGTACCTGGGCGAGGTGATCGACGAGAACGGCCTGGCGCCGCGCATCCGCTACCGGCACAAGGTGATGACGGCCGACTGGTCGTCGCAAGAGCAGCGCTGGACACTGGAAGTGGCGCGCACGGACTCGGGCGAGACGCTGACCTTCACCACCCGCTTTCTCTGGATGTGCTCCGGCTATTACGACCACGGCCAGGGCCACACGCCGCAATGGCCGGGGCTGGCCGACTTCGAGGGCCGGGTGGTGCATCCGCAGCACTGGCCGCAGGACCTGGACTGCGCGGGCCAGCGCGTGGTCGTCATCGGCTCGGGCGCCACGGCCGCCACGCTGATCCCGGCGCTGGCCGGCTCGGCGGCGCACGTGACCATGCTGCAGCGCTCGCCCACCTTCTTCGCGGCCCAGCCCTGGGCGCACGAGCTGGAAGCCCCGCTGCGCGCGCTGGATCTGCCCGATGAATGGACGCACGAGATCCTGCGCCGCGCCCACCTGGCCCGCAACGCCGAGGTGGTGCGCATGTCCTTCGAGCAGCCCGAGGCACTGCGCGCCTTCCTCATCCACGAGACCCGCGCCCAACTGCCCGAGGGCTTCGACGTGGACCGGCACTTCAACCCCGGCTACCGGCCGTGGCAGCAGCGCCTGGCCCTGGTGCCCGACGGCGACCTGTTCGCCGCCATCCGCGGCGGCCAGGCCTCGGTGGTCACCGACACCATCGAATGCTTCGACGCCACGGGGATCCGGCTGGCCAGCGGCCAGCACCTCGCGGCCGACGTCGTCGTCACCGCGACGGGCTTCAACCTGCACCTGTTCGGCGGCGTGCCCTTCGGCGTCGATGGCGAGCCGGTGGACTTCAGCCGGCGCGTCACCTGGCGCGGCGTGATGATCGAGGGCCTGCCCAACATGGCCTACCTGCAGGGCTACTTCCGGTCGAGCTGGACGCTGCGCGTGGACCTGGTCTGCGACCTGGTGGGCCGCGTGGTCGAGCACATGCGCGCGCAGGGCCACGCGGCGGTAGTGCCCACGCTGCGCGGCGAGGACGCCGGCATGCCGCGCCTGCCCTGGATCGACCCCGACAACTTCAACGCCGGCTACGTGCTGCGCGCGCAGCACCGCATGTTCCGCCAGGGCGACCGCCACCCCTGGAAGCACGGCATGGAGTACCCCGAGGAGCGCGCCATCCTGCCCGGCGTGCGCCCCGACGACAGCGCGCTGGCCTACTACTGAGAAGCCGTGAACGAACCCGCCACGCCCGCGCATCCCGCGCAGGCGCACGCCCTCGGCGTTGCAAATGCTCGCCGTAGCCCGCGCTACGTCTGCGCTTTGCGCCTTGATGGCACACCCCTGCGCGGGATGCGCGGACGCGGCGAATTCATTCACAGCTTCTGAGCCGCGCCACCTTTTCCCATTCACCACCACAGGAGATTTCCCGATGCCTCTCGATCCCCACCTCGCCGGCATGCTGCAGATGATGGCCAGCGCGGGCGCCAAGCCTATCCACGAAAGCACGCCCGCCGAAGCCCGCGCCGGCTTTCTGATGCTGACCGCCGGCAGCCGCACGCCCGAGCAGATCGTGCCCGTCGCCAGCGTGCAGGACACCACCGTGCCTGGCGCGGCCGGTCCGCTGAAGGCGCGCATCTACCGGCCCGAGGGCGCCGGGCCCTTCCCCACCGTGGCCTTCTTCCATGGCGGCGGCTACGTCATCGGCGATCTGGACACGCACGACAACACCTGCCGCGACATCTGCCGCGGCGCCCAGGCGGTGGTGGTGTCGGTGGACTACCGGCTGGCGCCCGAGCACCCCTTCCCCGCCGGCATCGACGACGCCGTGGCCGCCACCCAATGGGTGATCGCCCACGCCGGCGAGCTGGGCGGCAACGCCACCGTCGCCGTGGCCGGCGACAGCGCGGGCGGCAACTTCTCGGCCGTGGTGGCGCAGCAGCTGCGCGACGCGGGCATTCCGCTGGCCGCACAGTTCCTCATCTACCCGGCCGTGGACCACGCCGACGCCAGCCACCCCAGCATCGAGCAGAACGGCAAGGGCTATTTCCTCGAAGCGGAGACCATGGCCTGGTTCTACAACCACTACGCCGGCGGCTTTGGCGACACCCTGGACCCGCGCCTGGCGCCGCTGCAGGCCAAGAGCCTGACCGACCTGCCGCCCGCCGTGGTGGTGACGGCCGAGTTCGACCCGCTGCGCGACGCCGCCATCGCCTACGTCGCCGCCCTGAACGCCGCCGGCGGCCAGGCCGAGCACATCCCCGGCCCCGGCATGATCCACGGCTTCTACGACATGGGCCGCTGGTCGCCCGGCGCGCAGGCCGTCATCCAGCAGGGCATCAAGCGCTTTGGCGAGGTGCTGCGCGGCGGTTGAGGCCGCAAGGCACCCCGGACGCGCGTCCGGATAGCGGCGCCCGCGCGCTCAGCGCGGCGCCAGCTTCACCACCTCGCCATTGGCGCGCCCGCCGCGCCCCGCGCAGGGCGCCAAGGCACTCGCGTTCAGCCTAGAAACGGCAGTTGAACGCGCCCGCCAGTGCCGTGATCGGCGTGGCAGGCAAGGCGCGAGGACGCGGCAGGCTGATGCCTGCAAGGACGAGCAACGCCGCATGGCGCGGCGAG
>Ga0075163_10001003_pt1 | contig 37596 bp, 37 predicted proteins | sample JI1023141ADNA_FD_71478 | JGI IMG/M metagenome (GOLD analysis project Ga0075163, IMG submission 71478) | Wastewater effluent complex algal communities from Wisconsin, to seasonally profile nutrient transformation and Carbon sequestration -... | ecosystem: Engineered > WWTP > Effluent > Algae...
GTCCGATGATGAACGCCCGCCGGAACAGGGCTTTCACCTGCTCGGGCGTGGCGTTGGTGGCGACGTCAAAGTCCTTCGGGCGCAATCCGACCAGAAGATCCCGCACGGCGCCGCCCACGACATAGGCCTCGTAGCCGCCCTGCTTGAGCGTGCGCACCACGTTGAGGGCCCGCTCATCGACCAGTTTGGGGTCGATACCGTGAACGTCGACCGCGATCTCCTCGCGTTTGCCGAACCGGGGCTTGCCGGCACGGGAACCGGTCTTTCCAAGCAGTTTGTCGATGAATTTCTTGATCATTCTTGAATAGGACCCGCGGTCACGCGGGCCGATTGTGGGACGTACCTGTTCTCAGGTCTCGTCGAAAAACAGGTCCAGTATGCGCCAACCCCGCTCCTGGGCCACCGCGCGCAGGCGCGGATCCGGGTTGGTGGCGATGGGTCGGTCGACCCGCTCCAGCAACGGCAGATCGTTTGCCGAGTCTGAATAGAACGTGATGTCGGCACGGCTCCAGTCGAGGCCGTGCGCGGCCAGCCACTGCTCGACACGGCTGACTTTGCCTTCGCGGAACGAGGGCGTTCCACGAATACCGCCAGTGATCCAGCCGTCCGCTCCGCGCTCAAGTTCCACCGCAATCAGTTCATCGACGCCAAATGCCGTGGCAATCGGGCGCGTCACAAACTCGTTGGTGGCGGTGACGATGACCACCTGATCGCCTGCGGCCTGATGCTTGTGCACCAGAGCCAGCGCCTCGGGCCTGAGGTTGGGCTGCACCACCTCGCGCATGAAGCGCGCGTGCGCTTCGGCTGCCTTGGCCGGCCCCTGCAGCCGCACGGCCTCGGTCGCAAAACGGATGTAATCATGAATATCCAGCGTCCCGGCCTGGTAATGAGCGTAGAAATCGTCATTGCGCTGGCGGAACACCTGCGAATCGGTCCACCCGATGTCGGTGGTGAACACACTCCAGCAATAGTCCGAATCGATCGGCAACAGGGTGTGATCAAGATCAAACAGCACCAGTCTGGCTTTGGGGGCAGTCATTCGTTTTCCAGCATGGATTTGACAAGGGGAATGGTCACCGCGCGCTGCTTCTGCAGGGCATAGCGATCCAGTTCATCCAGGAGTTGGATGAGGCTGCCCATGTCCCGGGAGAAGCGGTTGAGCACGAAGTCGACCACTTCGTCACGCAGGAAGATGCCCCTGGCGTCCGCCTTTTGACGCAAGACCGCACGGCGTTCCGACTCACCCAGCACCTGCAGAGCAAAGATGTGCCCCCAGCCCAGCCGCGTGCGCAGATCTTCGCGCAGTTGGAGATCGGCCGGCGGCACCTGGCCCGCAGCCAGCACCCAGCGCGGCAGCCCGGTCTTGGGCGCCAGCGCATTGACGAACCAGTTGAAAGCCGCCTGCTGCTGGACCGCCGTGTACAGATGGACATCGTCCAGCAGGACCACGGACCATCCTTCATGGAATTCCGGCGGCTCAAGCACCGAGGCATCCATCCACCCCGCCACCGCGCCTTGCTCGCGAAGGGCCTCGCGGACGGACGTCAGCAGGTGGGTCTTGCCGCTACCCGCTTCCCCCCAAAGATAAGTGGGCACGGGCGAACGCACCGTGGCACCAACGCCGATCTGCAAATGGCGCAGCGCCGCCTCGTTCGGGCCTGCAAAATAACCGTCGAGGGTCGGCCCGCTGGCAAGGCCGAGGTCCAGCGCAATCTGCTTCATGCCGGACCAATCGCCTCGCCAGGATGGCCCATGCGGTGCCAACCCGTACGAGGCACCACCATCAGGGCTGCGCAGGAATGGGATGGGATGTCGGTTTCCATCCATGACCCGCTCAGGGTCCGGTGGTGCAAGAGCCTGCTGACAGTCGGCAGGAACGGCGCAGAAGGGGAATGATCAAGCAAGTGCGAAGAGAGGGTGAACCCTTAGAATCAGGCGGATTTTAGTCTGCTTGTCCGCGCGGGCGCGCGCTGGCGCCCCGCACCTACCCAACCTGATCCGTCCGATGACACACTCTGCCCCACCCACCCCCCTCAACTACAAGGACGCTGGCGTGGACATCGACGCCGGTGATGCGCTGGTCGAACGCATCAAGCCGCTGGCCCGTAAGACCATGCGCGAAGGGGTACTGGCCGGGATCGGCGGCTTCGGCGCCCTCTTTGAAGTGCCCAAGCGCTACCGGGAGCCTGTCCTGGTGAGTGGCACAGACGGCGTCGGCACCAAGCTCAAGCTGGCATTCGAGTGGAACATGCACGACACCGTGGGCATCGACCTGGTCGCCATGAGTGTCAACGACGTCCTGGTGCAAGGCGCCGAACCGTTGTTTTTCCTGGACTACTTCGCCTGCGGCAAGCTGGACGTGGACACCGCCGCCGCTGTCGTTGGCGGCATTGCGCGGGGCTGTGAGCTGTCCGGATGCGCACTGATCGGGGGAGAAACCGCCGAGATGCCTGGCATGTATCCGCCGGGGGAGTACGACCTGGCCGGCTTCGCGGTCGGTGCGGTGGAGAAATCCAAGATCCTGACCGGTACGAGCGTGACGCCCGGCGATATCGTGCTGGGCTTGGCCTCCAGCGGCGTGCATTCCAACGGATTCAGCCTGGTGCGCAAGTGCATCGAGCGCGCAGGAAGCGCAGCCCCTGCCCTGCTCGATGGCAAGCCCTTCCGGCAGGCCCTGATGGAGCCGACCCGGCTGTACGTCAAAAGCATTCTGGCGGCCTTGGACCTGCACCCGATCAAGGCGTTGGCCCACATCACGGGGGGGGGCTTGCTGGAAAACATCCCCCGCGTATTGCCAGAGGGAACGGCCGCCCATCTGCGCCAGGGCAGCTGGCCCCGCAGCGAACTGTTTGCCTGGTTGCAGCAGACGGCGGGGATCGATGACTTCGAGATGAACCGCACGTTCAACAATGGCATCGGAATGGTGGTCGTGATCGATGCTGCGCACGCCGATGGCTGCGCGGCAGCCCTGCGCGCCGCTGGCGAGCAGGTGTTCGAGATTGGCCGCATCCAGGCGCGCGGCGACGGCGCGTCAGTTGAACTGATCTGACCCCCTGACACTCTGGTTTTTGTAGCGGTGTATGACCCATCCACGCTGGGCTGTGCCGTTTTTGATTAAAGAACCGGCGCTAAAGGCGATGCAGACGGGCTCGGGCGTGCCAGCCGGAGCTTCTATCGACGCAGATTGCCCCTGAGGTCAGCCAGTCGGTCTTCGATTGCGGCGCGATCGGGCTGTGCCGGTGCACGCGTCAGGTAGGTTTCAAGATCCTGCACCGCCTGCGCAAGGGCGCCGAGTTCGGCGTGAACCAGCCCGCGGTCACGGAATTCCGACCAGGCCTCGGGCATGAGAACCAGCAGGCGATCCAGCACGGCCAGCATGCGCGGCCAGTCTTCCAGCGACCGATGGATTTCCTTCAGGTTGAACAACATCCGCGCGATCACGCTGCGCGGCGCCACGGGGCGCAGATAGCTGTCCAGCAGTGCTCCGGGTGCCTGTCTCGCGTCGCCACCGGGTCGGATCGAGTCCAGGCGTTCCCATAGGTCGTCGCGGTTCAATGACTCGCCGGTAAATGGGTCCAGCAGGATGGACCCGTCGGGAAGGTCCGCCCTGACCAGAAAGTTCCCGGGGAAGCCCACCCCGTGAACGGACAGCCCGATGCCGCCGGCGAGTTCCAGCCACAGCACGGCCAATGACACCGGTATGCCCCTGCGGGTTTGCAACACCGCGTGCAGGTAGCTGTTCTCCGGGTCATGGTAGTGATTGAGGTTGCCGCCGAAGCCCAGATCCCCGAAAAAGTACCGGTTGAGTGTCTGCAGCCTTTGCGCAGGCTCGACCGAGTGGGCCACACGCCGTTTCAGGCGAGCCAGCAACAGGTCCATCTCGCCCGGAACGCGCTGCACGTCGAGTTCCGGGTATTCGTCCATGGCCAGACTGGCGGCGGCCTCCAGCAAAGGAAACTGGTCGTCGCTCGCCACCAGGCTCGCGAAATATTCCAGCGGCGTCGGCGCGCGAAGGCTCAAAGGCATGGATCCATCCAGAAGAAAGCCAGGCTGCCATCCATCAGACCCGGCATCCGTCGCACACGAGCCCTCTGGGGTCGACCGGTGTCACCGACGGACAAACTGACGCAGCTTCAGGCCAGCGGCCCACAGCGCACCGAAATACAGAATGGCGGAGCCTGCGATCAGCAGGAACAACAAGCCAATGCGTTGGCCTCGCGCCGCCTGGAGTTGCGTCCAGTGAAAGGCGCTGGATGCCCACATCAGGAACACCGCCAGCAATGCACTGGCGGCCAGGACCTGCAGCCCAAACAGGCCCCAACCCGGCGCGGGCCGGTAACTGCCCTTTCGGCGCAACCCCACCAGCAACCACGTCGCGTTCACGAGGGCGCCGATGCCAATGGCCAGCGCCAGGCCGGCGTGTTGAAAAACGGGAACCAGGGCCAGGTTGAGCAACTGGGTCAACACCAGAACAACAATGGCAATCTTGACCGGGGTCCGGATGTCCTGGCTGGCATAGAAGCCCGGCGCCAGCACCTTGATCGCGATGAGACCCAGCAATCCGGCCCCGTACCCCATCAGGGCATGGGTCGTTTGCTGAACGTCGTTGTCGGTGAAGGCGCCGTAGTGGTAGAGAACCGCCACCAGTGGCTTGGCGAAAGTCAGCAGGGCCACCGCGCAGGGCACCGCCAGCATGACCACCAGGCGCAGCCCCCAGTCGAGCATGGCGGAGTACTTTTCAGCATCATCGGCAGCCTTGGCCGCGGCCAGCTGGGGCGTCAGCACCACCCCCAGCGCGACACCCAGCAAGGCCGTGGGGAATTCCATCAGCCGATCCGCGTAGGTCAGCCAACTGACGCTGCCAGGGGTCAGGTGCGAGGCAATCTGGGTGTTGATCACGGTGGAAACGTGCGCCACGCTGACGCCCAGCAACGCCGGCATCATCATGGTTGCGATCCGTTGGGTGGCAGGGTTGTCCCAAGCCTGGCGCAGATGAGCCCAGCGCCAGCCGACGGTCGGCAACAGGGCCAAGCGGCGCAGGGCCAGCATCTGAACGGTCAACTGGAGCACACCACCCAGGATCACTCCGCCACCCAGCGCGTAGATGGGCTCGATACCCCGTGTCTCCAGCCATGGTGCGCCCAGCCAGGCCGCCAGGATCATGCACAGATTGAGCAGTACCGGTGTGGCGGCTGGAACGGCAAACCGTTTCCAGGTATTGAGCACACCAGCGGCCAGCGCGACCATCGACATGAATCCGATGTAGGGGAACATCCAGCGTGTCATGACCACCGCCGCCTCAAAACTCCTGGGATCCTGCTGCAGGCCGCTGGCCATGATCCACACCAGCACCGGTGCGCCCAGTACGCCGAGCACGCAGGTCAGCAACAGCACCCAGGTCAGCACTGTGGCCACATGGTCGATGACCCGCTTGGTCTGCACATCGCCCTGCTGGGTCCGCACACTGGCCAGCACCGGAACGAAGGCCTGGCTGAATGCCCCTTCGGCAAAAAACCGCCGGAACATGTTGGGAATGCGAAAAGCCACATTGAAGGCGTCGGTCATGGCACTGGCACCAAACATCGATGCCACGAGCGTTTCGCGCACCAGCCCCGTAACCCGCGAAGCCAGGGTCAGCACCGAGACGATGGAAGCAGATTTGAAGAGGCTCACCGGCCCGAGTGTAGTGCCCCGACCGATCTGGCATCGGGAGCCAGCTCATTTCCGTTCCAACCTGATAGAATGGAGAGCTTTGCTGGCATCATCCTCAGACACAAGGAAATATCGAAATGGCTTCTACGAAACCCAAGAAAAAGAACCCGCGCCTGGCGTCGGGCCGCAAACGCGCACGTCAGGACGTCAAGCTCAATGCAGCCAATACGTCTCTGCGCTCCAAATACCGCACCTCGGTGAAGAACGTCGAGAAGGCCGTCGCAGCCGGCGACAAGGCGAAGGCCACCGAGGCTTTCGGCAAGATGCAGTCGGTGGTCGACACCATCGCCGACAAGGGCATCTTCCACAAGAACAAGGCCGCTCGCGACAAGAGCCGCCTGTCGGCCAAGGTCAAGGCCCTGGCCACCGCTGCAAACAGCAGCGCCGCCTGACCAAGGCAGGCAAACAGCCCTGACCGCCTCTGGCGGTCTGCCGTTCTCAACGGGTGCGCTGTCAGCAAGCAGAAAAACCGCCTTCGGGCGGTTTTTTTGTGGTCGATGAAAGCCGCTATGCCTGGGAATGCGTCTCGCTCAGGGTCCCATCAAGTCAGAGCGGCACCAATCGGTCACCGAAGGACCCGCCCGGGGCGATCACTCCGTCAGGGAGTCGGGTTTGGCCCAAGCCTCGAACATCTGGAGTTCGTTGTCCTTGGCGAAGTTCATGCAGAACTCCCACGCCAGCGGTTCCGCCGATCGCAGATCCGGATGAACGACCACACATTTCACGCCGCCAACCGACGTGGGAATGCACCACGGTGAATAGCTGAGGTGGCTGCCGGGACGCACGCCCCCGGGCCGGAACTGGCTCATGACCCCCGCCAGCCGTTCAGCCCAGTCGCTGGGTCGGAAGGTCTTGCCTTCGTGGGTGATGCCCTGGATGAAGACTTCTTTGGCGGTGCTGGAAACCATGGGGTATATGTACTGGGTACACGCTTGCAGCCACGGAGGATCACAACGTGCTGCAGCGCAGCAATCATTGTATCTTATATAAGACTTCAGACCCATTGGATTGCGCATCGCTGTGATGCGCAATCGTCAGCAAACCCCTGCAGGCTCTGAGCCTAAAATCGGCCCCTGACGGCCCCGGTTATTGCAGGGCCGCTTTGTTTTCAGGAGACCCCATGACCGCGTTCATCGAAGCCGCTTCGCCCCACACCATGAATACCTATGGCCGCCTGCCCATTGCGCTGAGTCATGGCCAGGGCTGCCGCGTCTGGGACATCAACGGCAAACCCTACCTGGACGCCCTCGGCGGCATCGCCGTCAACACCCTGGGCCATAACCACCCCAAACTGGTGCCTGCGCTGCAGGACCAGATCGGCAAGATCATCCACAGTTGCAATTACTACCATGTGCCCAACCAGGAGAAGCTTGCTGCGAAACTGGTCGAGCTGTCCGGGCTGACCAACGTGTTCTTCTGCAGCACCGGACTGGAAGCCAACGAAGCGGCTTTGAAGCTTGCGCGCAAGTTCGGCCACGACAAGGGCATTGAAAAGCCGGAGATCGTTGTGTATGAAAAGGCCTTCCATGGCCGCAGCATCGCAACCTTGAGCGCCACCGGCAATGAAAAGGTGCAAAAGGGCTTCGGCCCTCTGGTCGAAGGCTTCGTTCGGGTACCCCTCAACGACGTTGAAGCGCTGAAGAAAGCCACCGAAGGCAACCCCAATGTGGTTGCCGTGTTCCTTGAGACCATTCAGGGCGAAGGTGGTGTCAATCCGATGCGCATCGAATACCTGCAACAGGTCCGCCAGTTGTGCGACGAACGCGACTGGCTGCTGATGATCGATGAGGTGCAGTGCGGCATGGGCCGCACCGGCAAGTGGTTCGCCCACCAGTGGGCCGGCATCAAGCCCGACGTCATGCCGCTGGCCAAGGGACTGGGGTCGGGTGTTCCCGTTGGCGCTGTCGTGGCGGGCCCCAAAGCGGCGAACATCTTCCAGCCGGGCAACCATGGCACCACGTTCGGTGGCAACCCTCTGGCGATGCGTGCAGGGGTGGAAACGATTCGCATCATGGAAGAAGACGGCTTGTTGGAGAGCGCGGCCAGGGTGGGCGCGCACCTGAAAAGCGCCCTGGAGCGAGCGCTCGCAGATCAGCCCGGTCTCAAGGAAATACGTGGCCAAGGCTTGATGATCGGAGTGGAACTGAACAAGCCCTGCGGCGCATTGACGCAGCGTGCGGCTGACAAGGGCCTTCTCATCAGCGTCACGGCCGACAGCGTGATCCGCCTGGTGCCGCCACTGATCATGACCACCGCCGAGGCCGACGAGGTGGTGGCCATTCTGGTGCCGCTGATCCAGCAGTTTCTCGCGGAGTAACCGACCATGGCTTTGAAGCACTACCTTCAGTTCACCGACCTCGACGCGGGTGAGTACGCCTACCTTTTCGAGCGCGCCGCACTGATCAAGCGCAAGTTCAAGGCCTACGAGAAACACCACACGCTGGCCGACCGCACGCTGGCCATGATCTTCGAGAAGGCTTCGACCCGCACCCGGGTCAGCTTTGAGGCCGGCATGTACCAGTTGGGCGGATCGGTGGTGCACCTGACCACCGGCGACAGCCAGCTCGGCAGGGCCGAGCCGATCGACGACAGTGCCCGGGTGATCAGCCGCATGGTGGACCTGGTGATGATCCGAACCTACGGTCAGGACAAGATCGAGAAATTCGCAAGGTACTCACGGGTCCCCGTGATCAACGGCCTGACCAACGAGTTTCATCCGTGCCAGATCCTGGCGGACATCTTCACGTTCATCGAGCATCGCGGAAGCATCAAGGGCAAGACCGTGGCCTGGGTCGGCGACGGCAACAACATGGCCAACACCTGGCTGCAGGCGGCCGAGTTGTTGGATTTCACGGTGCATGTCAGTACGCCCGGCGGCTACGAGGTGGACCAGGCCGTCGCAGGGATTCGAAGTGCAGACAGCTACAAGGTATTCAGCAATCCCATGGACGCCTGCAGCGGGGCCGATCTGGTGACCACCGACGTATGGACCAGCATGGGATTTGAAGCCGAGAACGAAGCGCGAAAAAAGGCCTTTGCAGACTGGTGCGTTGATTCCGAGATGATGCGCAGCGCGAAACCCGACGCGCTTTTCATGCACTGCCTGCCCGCCCACCGCGGCGAAGAGGTCGAGGCCGAAGTGATCGACGGCCCTCAGTCCGTCGTCTGGGACGAGGCCGAGAACCGCATGCACGTGCAAAAGGCCCTGATGGAATACCTGCTGCTGGGCAGGCTCTGATGTCTGCCTGCACCACCTGTGGCGCTTGCTGCGCGAGCTTTCGCGTGGACTTTGCGGTGCAGGAGCTCGACGAAAGAGGCGGCAGCGTCCCGGCGGGGCTGGCAGAAGAAGTCAACAGCACAACCTGCCGTATGCGCGGCACGGACCACCTGCCCGTTCGATGTGCGGCGTTGACGGGCCAGATCGGCCGCAACGTGGCTTGCGGCATCTATGAATGGCGGCCGTCACCCTGCCGGGAGTTTTCCGAAGCTGACGCAGCGTGTGACAAGGCTCGCGCACGCCACGGGCTCCCCCCCTGGAACGCTCAGTCCGGGTGATGGCGGCGGGTTGAACCGGGCGGCCAGCGAATGGGTTGAAACTCACCGGCCCTGGCTGCGGGTTGTTCATCACACCCGCCACAGGCGTTGCACGCGCCGCAGGCGCGTTTCTCACCCAGCGCCGGATGAATCCGGCCCAGGCGGCGGCGCAAGCCCGAGGGCAGCCAGTACCACAGGGCGTAGACCGCTGCAGCCAGCACGATCACACCCACGGTCCACTCTTGTGTCATTTCAGCCGCCTCCCCACAGCAGGGCCAACCGGAAAGTAATGAAGCTGGCGCCGTACGCCAGCGCGAACAGGTAGCCCGCCATGATCATCGGATATTTCCAGCTGTTGGTTTCGCGCCGCACGGCCACCAGCGTCGAAATGCATTGGGGTGCGAACACGTACCAGGCCAGCAGTGAGAGCGCCGTGGCGAGTGACCAGCTCTGGCCGATCAGCACCCCCAGCTGAGAGGCAACCTCGGGACCCGTCGCCGATAGCGCATACACCGTGCCCAGCGCGCCCACCGCCACCTCGCGCGCCGCCATGCCCGGCACCAGCGCAATGGCGATCTGCCAGTTAAAGCCGATCGGCGCAAAAACGACCTCCAGGCCGTGCCCGATCTGCCCCGCCAGGCTGTACTGGATCGCCGGCCCCGTCGCACCAGCCGGCGGCCCCGGAAACGTCGAGAGAAACCACAGCAGCACCATCAACGCCAGAATGATGCCGCCGACCCGCTTCAGAAAGATGACCGCGCGCTCGTACAAGCCCAGCGCCAGGTTGCGCGGATTCGGCCATCGGTACGAAGGCAGTTCCATCAACAGCGGGGTGGGTCGCGTGTCGGCGCGCAGGCGCATGAAGGCCGCCGCCACGGCCATCGCGCCCACAATCCCCGCGAGGTACAGACCGAACAGCACCAGCCCCTGCAGATTGAACAGCCCCCAGACCGTGCGCACAGGGATGAACGCGCCGATCAGCAGCGCATAGACCGGCAGCCGTGCCGAGCACGTCATCAGCGGCGCAATCATGATGGTGACCAGGCGGTCGCGCCAGTGGCTGATGGTCCGGGTGGCCATGACGCCGGGGATGGCGCAGGCAAAGCTGGACAGCAGCGGAATGAACGATCGCCCCGACAGACCGACCGTCCCCATGACGCGGTCCAGCAGGAACGCGGCGCGCGGCAGATAACCCGAGTCTTCGAGCGCAATGATGAAGAAAAACAGAATCAGGATCTGGGGCAGAAACACCAGCACGCCGCCGGTGCCGGCCAGGATGCCGTCCACCAGCAGGCTCTGCAGAACGCCTGGCGGCAGGCCGGACCGGATGAGGTTGCCCAGCGCATCCACGCCCGTCTTGATCCACTCCATGGGCACGGTGGCCAGGCTGAACACAGCCTGAAACATCAGGAACAGGGTCACGGCCAGCAACAACATGCCCCACAACGGATGCAAGACCACGCGGTCAATGGCGTCATCGGTGTGCAGGCTGTCCGGCGGCTCGCTCAGGGCCAATGCCAGAATACGGCGAACCTCCTGCTGCGTGGCGATCACCTGCGCCACATCCGAAGCATGCCACGGTGGCGGCGTCGAAGCAGCGGCCAGACCGCGGGTCCCGCCGGCCGGATCGGCCTGGTCCAGAAACGCCAGCAGTTCGTCGACACCAGCGTGCCGGACGCCGACGGTCTCCAGCACGGGCATGCCCAATTCCCGCGAAAGCAGACCCCGGTCGATCACGATGCCTTCACGCAGGGCCATGTCGCTCATATTGAGCGTCAACACCATCGGCAGGCCCAGTGCACGCGCCTCCAGCACCAGGCGCAAGTTGAGTTTGAGGTTGGTGGCATCGACGACGCACACCAACAGGTCCGGCAGCGGCTCATCGGCGCGCCGGCCGGTCACGACGTCACGAGTCACGGATTCGTCCGCGCTCAGCGGGTTCAGGCTGTAGGCGCCGGGCAGGTCCAGCACCAGCACGCGACGCCCGCAGGCCGTTTGCAAATGTCCCTCCTTGCGCTCCACCGTCACCCCGGCATAGTTGGCGACCTTCTGGCGGCTGCCCGTCAGCAGGTTGAACAGTGCCGTCTTGCCGCAGTTGGGATTGCCCAGCAAGGCCATGCGCAAGGGCGGCGCCAAAGCACCCGGCGTCGGGCTCATGGGCGGCTCCTTGCCAGCGATGGTTCGGGCACCACGCGAATCAGCGCCGCCTCATACCTGCGCAGGGCGAAGGTGGTGTGTCCGATGCGCACGGCGAGCGGATCGCGGTCGGGGAAGCCCTGGGCAATCACGCGAACGCGCTCACCGGGCAGGAATCCGATCTCCAGCAGGCGCAGCATGAGTTCCCGCTCGTCCGCATCGGAGGCGTCAACCAGGCGGGTCACCCTGGCCTCGACGAGGCGAGGAAGTTCGTCGAGCCCCATATCAGGCAAGCGTTTCAACGCGGCAGGATTTTGAAGGTCGGCAAGCATATTGATCTAAATGATAACGATTCTCATTTTACTCCTTCGCGCCGTGACTGTTTTTCTGCGAATGTTGGAAATAACCGACACCATGAATCCCCAACGCCGCTAACTTCCACAGGCATGAAAAAGCTCTGGGACATCTCCCCACCGGTACGGACCGGCTCGCCGGTTTTCCCGGGGGACACGCCGTATCAGCAGCAATGGGCGGCCTCGCTCGGACCGGGCTGCCCGGTCAACGTCAGCACGCTGACACTCTCGCCCCATGTCGGCGCGCACGCCGATGCGCCGCTCCACTACGACCCGCAAGGTGCCAGCGCGGGCGAACTCGACCTCACCCCCTACCTTGGACCCTGCCGGGTAATCCATGCCATCGGCGTGGGGCCGCTGATCGAGTGGTCGGATCTGGCCCACGCCATCGGCCAACTGCCGCCGCGTGTGCTGGTCCGGACGTACGCGCGCATGCCGGTGGACCGCTGGGACCCTGATCTGGCGGCCTTTGCGCCGCAGACCATCGAGCGTCTTGCCGCACTGGGCGTGGTGCTGGTCGGTATCGACACCGCCAGCATCGACCCCGCTGACAGCAAGACCCTCGACAGCCACCAGGTGATCCGCCGCCTGAACCTGCGCGTGCTGGAAAACCTGGTGCTCGACGACGTTGCCGAGGGCGACTACGAACTGATCGCCCTGCCCCTCAAGCTCATGACCGCCGACGCCAGCCCCGTTCGCGCCGTGCTGCGCGAACTTCCCTGATAACGCCCTGCCGATGAAACGCTGACCCACCCATGACCACGACCACGCCCCCAAGAACCCTCGACCACTGCCGCCAGCTCGACGCGCAAGACCCGTTGTGCGACCTGCGCCATCAATTTGACCTGCCACCGGGGGTGATCTACCTCGACGGCAACTCGCTGGGCGTCTTGCCCCGGGCCACGGCTGCGCGGGTGGCCGCAGTGGTGACGCAGGAATGGGGCCAGGGTCTGATCCGCAGCTGGAACAACGCGGGCTGGTTCGACGCACCCCGGCTTGCCGGCGACAAGATCGCCCGTCTCATTGGCGCCAACCCGAACGAAGTGGTGGCCACGGACAGCACCTCCATCAACCTGTTCAAGGTGCTTAGCGCCGCGCTGAACATGGCCCGCGAGGACGCGCCGCAGCGCCAGACCGTCGTCAGCGAACGAAGCAATTTCCCGACCGACCTGTACATCGCCGAAGCCCTGTGCCGCGAGCGCGGCTGCACCTTGAAGCTGGTGGAACCCGAGGAGATCGCCGCTTCGCTGACCGCCGACGTCGCCGTGCTGATGCTGACCCATGTGAACTACCGCACCGGCGCCATGCACGACATGGCCGCGGTCACCCGGGCTGCGCACGATGCCGGTATCCTCGCCGTCTGGGATCTCGCGCACAGTGCGGGTGCCGTGCCCGTGGACCTGACCGGCGCGCAGGCCGATTTCGCCGTGGGTTGCGGCTACAAATACCTTAATGGCGGCCCCGGCGCGCCAGCCTTTGTCTGGGTGGCACCCCGGCATGCCGACCGCTTCTGGCAACCGCTGGCCGGCTGGTGGGGCCACGCCGCGCCGTTCGCGTTCACTCCCGACTACCAACCCGCCCCCGGCATCACGCGCTACCTGTGCGGCACCCAGCCCATCATCAGCATGGCGGCGCTGGAGTGCGGGCTCGACACCCTGGTGGCCGCCGAGCCGCTCGGTGGCATGGTGGCCCTGCGCGCCAAGTCACTGGCGCTGACCGACCTGTTCATCGACCTGGTCGAGACACGCTGCGCCGGCCACGGCCTGACACTTGCGACACCGCGTGAGCACGCGCGGCGCGGCTCGCAGGTCTGCCTGGCCCGCGATGCTGGCGCCTACGCCATCGTGCAGGCGCTGATCGCCCGCGGCGTCATCGGCGACTTCCGGGCCGGCGACGGCGCTGTCCATCCGGACATCCTGCGCTTCGGCTTCACGCCCCTGTACATCGGCTTCGAAGACGTCTGGCACGCCGTCGAGCACCTCAAACAGGTGCTCGACACCAGCGAATGGCAAAAGCCGGAGTTCAACCAGAAAAACGCGGTGACCTGATCATGTGCCCCCACGCCATCACGCCCCCCTCCCCTGAGCACATCGTCCACGACGAAAAGGCCCAGCTCGACTTCAGCCGCAGCATGAGCTATGGCGACTACCTGCAGCTCGACGCCATCCTGAACGCTCAGCACCCGCGTTCGCCCGACCACAACGAGATGCTGTTCATCGTGCAGCACCAGACCAGCGAGCTGTGGATGAAGCTGATGCTGCATGAGTTGCGCGCAGCGGTAGCGAACGTGGCGGCCGATGAGCTGCCTACCGCCTTCAAGATGCTGGCGCGCGTGAGCAAGATCATGGAGCAGCTGGTGCACGCCTGGGACGTGCTGGCCACCATGACGCCGCCCGAATACAGCGCGATCCGGCCACACCTGGCGAGTTCCAGCGGGTTCCAGAGCTACCAGTACCGCTGCATCGAATTCTCGCTGGGCAACAAGAACGCGGCCATGCTCAAGCCCCATGAACACCGCCCTGACCTGCTGGCCCAGGTCCGCTCCGCGTACGAAGCCCCGTCGCTGTATGACGAGGCCTTGAAGCTGCTGGCGCGACGCGGCCTGGACGTTCCGCAAAGCCACATCGGGCGCGACTGGACCCAGCCCTACGTCGCCAGCCCCGGCGTCGAGCAGGCCTGGCTGACCGTGTACCGTAACCCGAACCAGCACTGGGACTTGTACCAGCTTGGCGAGGAACTCACGGATCTCGAAGACGCCTTTCGCCTCTGGCGTTTCCGCCATGTCACCACCGTGGAACGGGTCATTGGCTTCAAGCGCGGCACCGGCGGCACCGGCGGCGTGAGTTATCTGCGCAAGATGCTGGATGTGGTGCTTTTCCCGGAGATCTGGAGCCTGCGAACCAGTTTATAGACAAAAATCGGCACCATCCCAGCGTCGAATGGTCATATTCAGCTACAACTTTAGGATCGCCCGCCTGTTCATCGTGGGCCGGCATAGAGCCAGGGAACATCCAGCACCCGTTCACCGAACACCCTGAGCACCGCATCGCGACCCCATCGGACGATGCCCTCTGAGTGGAAGATCTCTCCGTTGCGGATCGAGCGTGCCTGCACCCTCGCACCTCGCTGCCAGCGCCGATTCGCGTAGTGCTGCAAGCGCTCGCCCATCGGGAGGCGCTCCAAGACGATGGAGCGACCCAATTGATCGGCGTCCTCGATCGCCATGCCAGCGCCTTGCGCAAGGTAAGGCCGCATCGGGTGCGCGGCGTCGCCCAGGAGCGCCACCAATCCCCGAGCCTGCTGCCAGGCTCCTTGCATGGGATGCCGATCGCACAAAGCCCAAAGCCGCCAGTCGGGCACCGCCGCGATCAACTCCTGAAGAGGTTGGCACGTGCTGCCCATGGCATGCTGGAGGTCGGCTGCATTGGCTCCATGGTCCCATCCATGGAGATCGCCGTTGATGTCGCCGTGAACAATGGCAACCACGTTGAGCCAGTCGCCCCCGCGCACCGGGTATTGCACCACGTGCAGGCGGGGGCCCAGCCAGGCCGTCACCTGATGGCTTCGCAGGTGCTGAGGCAGACTGTGCTGGGGCAGCATCGCCCGGTAGGCCAGGTGCCCGGAAACACGAGGAGCCCCGTCGTTCAGCATCAATTCGCGCACCCGGCTCCACAGGCCATCGGCGCCGATCAGCACATCGCCTTCGACTTCGAGGCCTTCGGTGGTCTCCAGGGTCACGACCCGTCCACGGTCCTCGTACGAAGCGAGCCAGTTCCCCAGCACCAGCCGCACCGCCCCGTCTCGCTGAAGTGCGTGCAGCAGCAAGGCATGCAGATCCGCCCTGTGAATGGTGGCGTAGGGGGCCCCATAGAGCCGGACCGCACGCTCGCCGAGCGGCAATACGCCCAGCTCTCGGCCGGATACTGCATTGCGCACTTGCAAACGATGGGGAAAAGCAGCGACCCTTGCAAGGTCCCGTTCCAGACCCATGCCATGCAGAACGCGAACCACATTGGGCCCGATCTGGATCCCCGCCCCGACTTCGCCAAATTCGGCGGCGCGCTCAAACAAGCGCACATCACAACCCGCTCTGGCGCAGGCCAGCGCGGCGGTCAGGCCGCCAATGCCGCCGCCGGCGATCAATACCCGTGTGCTCATGCCGCTGGATTTTGGGTTTTCTGGCGGACAGTTCCCTGACAGTGACCTGCCCCCCACCAGCCGTACCAGGCTGAAGTTAGTGAAGTCCGTCAACCACCAGGAGAATGACGGACATGAAGAAGAGCAGATTTACCGAAGAACAGATCATCGGGTTCCTGCGCCAGGCCGAGGCCGGCCTGCCGATCAAGGAACTGTGCCGCAATGGCGGCTTCAGCGACGCCACCTTCTACAAGTGGCGCGCCAGGTTTGGCGGCATGCAGGTTTCCGAGGCCCAACGCCTGCGTGAACTGGAATCCGAGAATGCCAAGCTCAAGCGGCTGCTGGCCGAAGCCCACCTGGACATGCACGCGCTCAAGAGCGTCCTGGGGGTAAAGCGCTAGCCCCACAGGCCAGGCGCGAGGCGATCCGGATCATGGTCAGCGAACACCATCTGTCCGAACGCCGTGCGTGCCGTCTTGTGGGGCTCTCCCGCGACAGCTACCGCCATCCACCACAGGCCGATCAGGCCACCGTTGAACTGAACGAGAAGATTGTGGAGATTGCCCATGTGCGTCGCCGCTTTGGCTACCGGCGCATTCACGACCTGCTACGCCAGGAGTTCCCTGGCGTGAACCACAAGCGCGTGTATCGCCTCTACCGACAAGCCAACCTGGCCGTGCGCCGACGCAGGAAGGGCAAGCGCCCTGTCAATCAACGTGTTCCGTTGCAACTGGCACGCACGGTCAACGAGGTGTGGAGCATGGATTTTGTGAGCGACAGCCTCTCGGGTGGGCGGCGTCTGAAGTACCTGACCGTGGCCGATGACTTCAGCCACGAGAGCGTGGACATCACGGTGGACTGGGGTATCTCGGGGCTGTACGTCACCCGGCTGCTCGATCGTGCGGCTATCTTCCGCAGCTACCCGCTGGCCGCGCGCACCGACAACGGCCCGGTGTTCACCAGCCGGGCGTTCATGGCCTGGGCACAGACCCACGGCATTCGCCACATCCTGATCCAGCCGGGGCGCCCGATGCAGAACGGCTACATCGAGAGCTTCAACGGAACGCTCAGAGATGAGCACCTCAACGAGTGCTGGTTCCAGACATTGCACCAGGCGCGTGAGGCCGCGGCCATCTGGCGGAAGGACTACAACGAAGTCAGGCCCCACAGCAGCCTGGGACGCATCCCTCCGGCTCGATTCGCCGAGCTGCATCGCCAGCGCGCTGGCGATGCAGCTCAACACCCTTCAACTCAATGACAAATCGATTACCCTTGAACCCGGACTTCCACTTTTGATTGGTACGGTGGAAGGGGGCAGGTCAACAGGAGCAAGCCCGCGCGCACCGGCTATCGAGGCCGGAAACAGCAACGCCAGCACAAGGCTGGCGTCTGCTTAAATGGGGTGGCTGATGGGACTCGAACCCACGACGACCAGAATCACAATCTGGGACTCTACCAACTGAGCTACAGCCACCGAAAGCGTTCGATTATAGCGGGTTCTTCTCACTGAACCGAGCTGCGCGAGGCGCTGTCTGACCCGGGGAGCGGTTTCGCAGCAAGGATCTCCGCCTTGAAACGACGCTTCAATTCGTTGAAGTAAGCCAGGCTCTCTGCACCCGTCCACAACTGGTTGTACTGATTCAGATTCTGTCGCCGCGCCGCCTCGTTCGCCGGTTCGAAGTCGATGACCTTGTTGACGCGCGCCACGGCATATCCCTGCCCACCAAGGTCGACACCGACCAACACCGGCAACGCGGCGGCATCCGCGCGAAGCACGGCGTCAATCAGCTTGCCCGGGAATTGCTGGGACTGCTCGCGCGACACGGTCAAAGGCGCAGGAAGATCTGCCGAAGCAGGATTTGCTTGCCATGCAGCCAGTTTGGCAGCCCCGTCCTTGCGCGCCAGCTCAGCGCCGCGCTCAGCCACCAGTCGGGCCCGCACAGCATCCTTGACTTCGGCAAGCGGCTTGGTCCGTGCGGGCATGTACTGGACAATCCGCGCGGAAACCAGTTGGTTCGGCGCCGTTTCTACGGCCTCAGTGTTGCGTTTCTTTTCAACCGCATCGGATGCAAAAATGGCATTGAGCAGCTTCGGGCTGGCCAATACACCGTTTGCGCCCGGCGCCGGTGTCCGGGTGACGTTGGCTGCGGATTGAACCTCCAGCTTCAGACGGTCCGCCACGGGTTTGAGGCTGTCGGCCTGCTCATAAACACCGTTCGTAAACGCGTCGGCCACCTCGGCGAACTTGCGTTGCGCCTGCTGCTTCTTCAGGTCGCTTTCGATCTGCGCTTTCATTTCGTCAAAAGTCCGGACCTTGGGAGCCTTGATATCGGTCAATCGAATGATGTGATAGCCAAACTCCGATTCCACGACGTCGCTGACATCCCCCTTCTTCATGGAGAAAGCGGTATCTTCGAAAGCCTTGACCATGGCACCACGGGCAAAGAAATCAAGATCACCGCCATTGGGCGCGGAGCCGGTATCCTGCGAATTCTTCCTGGCCAGATCGGCAAAACTGTCGGGCGCCTTTCGCGCCGCGGCCAGCACTTCGTCGGCCTTCGCACGGGCCCGCTTGCGATCTTCTGCACTGGCCGTCTTCGGAGCCGATATCAGGATATGGCTGGCACGGCGTTCCTCCTGCCCGCTGAGGCGAGTTGCATTCTGTTCGTAGTAGGTTTTCAGATCCGCCTCGTTGACCACGAGAGATTTCTTGACCGTCTCCAGATCCAGCACGACGTACTCGATGCTGGCCTGCTCCGGAGCCTGGAAAAGTGCTTCATTCTGTTTGTAGAAAGCCTCGATCTCAGCGTCCGTCAAGGTCACCTTGGCTGTGAAATCGGATGGCGAAAAGCGGGCAACCTGGACTTCCCGTTTCTGCAGGAAGGCATTCAATGCGACGTTCGCCTCGACCGCCGGCGTGAAGCCGCTGCCCATGACGCCCGCCAGGACCTGGCGGGATGACAGATCGGCACGCACCTGGGCCTCGAACATCTCGGGCGTCATGCCTTGGCTTGCCACCAGTTGCCGATATCGCTCCATGTCGAGTGTGCCATCTGGCTTGCGCAGACTCGCAATCGTCGCATTCTGCTGCAGATCGCGCGCCAGCTTGGAATCGCTGGTCACCAGCTTCAGCTTGGTGGCCGCTGCAGCCAGCACGCGATCTCTCACGAGCCGTTCCAGCGTTGCGTAGCGTGCCTCCGGTGAGTCCAGCAACTTGACATCCAGAGTCGGCATCGATTCCCGCACACGGTCGACTTCGTTCTTGTGCGCAAAGTCCCATTCGGCCTGGGTGATGTCGACCCCGTCGACACGGGCCACCGCAGCTCCCTTGTTCTGGGAACGGTTGTAGCCTTCAAGGCCGAACAGCACGAACGAGGGAAAGATCAGCAGAAACAGCAGAAACTGCATGATCTTGGTGTGCTTCCGGACGAAATCAAACATGCGCAGACTCTCAATATCAAAAACAGAAAAGGCGAACGATATGTTCGCCTTTACATTGGTGGTGGTGGGTGCTGACGGGTTCGAACCGCCGACCTACGCCTTGTAAGGGCGCCGCTCTACCGACTGAGCTAAGCACCCCACCCGAAACCGCAGCTCAGTTCAAGGCATCCTTCAATGCCTTGCCTGGGCGAAACTTCGGCACCTTGGCAGCCTTGATTTTAATCGCTGCGCCGGTGCGTGGATTGCGCCCACTGCGCGCCGCGCGTTTGCCAACGGCGAACGTGCCAAAACCGACCAATGAAACCGATCCGCCCTTCTTGAGGGTCGTCTTGACGGCGCCGACCATCGAGTCAAGCGCCCGGGTAGCAGCCGCCTTGGAAATATCGGCATGCTTCGCGATGTGTTCAATCAATTCTGTCTTATTCACAAGGAGCCCCTCGTTCGTCTAAATGTTTAAACCTAAGCCGGCCAACAACAATCGGATCGAGCCGAATCCATTCAATCAATGGAAACAGCCGCAACCGCCAATATCAAAAACCTTTGGCCTTCAAGATTACAGCCACCGGCTCTTTCTATGTCAATATGCCCGGTCGTCTCCGACCGCACCTGGCAGCGGATTCTAGTCCTTTTCAGTCGCCAGGCTGCTTGCCCACATCTACTATTTTTCCCCGTGGCCCGCCAGTGAAGATGGGTTGGCCCGAACCGCCCCCAAACCGATGCAACGCCCTTGGGTCAAGCCCTGGCCGGACGAATCACTAGGCTGACACCCAACGCAGTCAGCAATATGCCCATCACAGTGAAAAGCGTGACCGGTTCGTCAAACAACAGCCATGCGAGCAATGCGGTTGATGGGGGAACCAGATACATGAGACTCGCCACTGACGCTGCAGCGCCACGCTGTATCAGGAGGTACAGCAAGGAGCTGCCACCGATCGTGAGCCCGAGCACGGACCACGCCATGGCACCATAGAGATCGGCCGTCCAACCCATCGGCTCCAACTCCATGAGAGCCAGCGGCAAAGTCACGAAAAATGCGGCCATCAGCTGGACTGTATTTGCGCTGCGCACATCACAGGGTCGAACAAATTGCTTCTGGTAAAGGGTGCCGGCGGTAATGCTGACAAGGGCGCCGAGTGCATAAGCCAAATTGACGCTGTTGACCATGTCGCCCGGGGAACCTTCCCCGAACTTGCGAGAAACCACCATCGCAAGCCCGGCAAACCCCAAGGTCAACCCCATCCACTGGCGCCGGTTCACCGGTCCGCCCACGCCAGAATTGCCGAGCATCGACAGCCAGATCGCCGTCAGGATAGGTTGGACGCCAACAATCAGGGCAGCCAGACCCGAACCCATCCCCGCCTTGACGGCGGCCCAGACCCCACCGAGATAGCCCGCATGCATGAGCAGACCGGTCACGCACAGATGCAGCCACTGCGACCCCGTCTGTGGCCACTTGACCCGGGCACCCCAGATCCACGGCAAGAAGCAAAGGATCGACAGGCCGTAGCGCACCACCAGGAACTTGAATGGAGGCGAATTGGGCATCCCATAGCGGGCAACGATGAAGCCTGTGCTCCAGATCAGTACAAAGACCGCAGGCATCAGCCGGATCAGGCCATCATCCCTGGACTGGCCTGTCACTTGACCCGCGCCCGGATTTCCGGCAATGCCTTCTGCAGGTAGTAAACCATTGACCAGACTGTCAATACTGCGGCAACCCAAATCAGCCAGACACCCCAGACATGCGTATCCAGCAAGTCAAAAAGCCTTCCGTCGTAAAGCAGAAAAGGTATGGCCACCATCTGGGCAACTGTCTTGAGCTTCCCGATCATATGGACCGCCACACTCTTCGAAGCGCCAATCTGAGCCATCCATTCGCGCAACGCGGAAATCGCGATTTCCCGCCCAATGATGATGAGACCGACAAACACGTCGGCCCGATTCAGATGAACCAGAACCAACAGTGACGCGCACACCAGAAACTTGTCAGCGACCGGATCCAGAAAAGCTCCGAAGGAAGAAGTCTGGTTGAGTTTGCGCGCCAGAAAGCCATCGAGCCAGTCCGTTGCAGCAAATAAGATGAACATCACCGTGGCAATGAGGTTCTTACTGGAGACCGAAGCAACACTCTCCGGTAAATAGAAGACGCCCACAATCAAGGGAATCGCCACGATGCGAGTCCAGGTCATGATCGTTGGTATCGTCAAGAACATCTGGCAATTGTGGCATGGCGCGGCAGCGCCTGGCGCATGGCCTACCGCAATGCCCGATAAATCGCCTCTGCCAGGTCGCGGGAGATCCCATCCACGCTCATCAGGTCTTCCACGCTGGCATCCGCCACGCCACGAACGCCTCCAAAACGCCGCAGCAAACTGGCACGCTTCTTTGGCCCGACACCGGGCACCTCTTCGATCCTGCTTCCGCCCACCCGTACTTTGGCCCGCTGCGAACGCATGCCCGTGATGGCAAAGCGATGGGCCTCGTCGCGAATCTGCGCCACCAGCATCAACGCGGCGGAATCGTGCCCCAGGTAAATCTTTTCGCGTCCATCGGCAAAGACCAGCTCCTCCAGGCCGACCTTGCGCCCGTCGCCCTTCTCGACACCGACCAGCAGCGACAAACTGATGCCCAGTGTGCCGAAGACCTCGCGCGCTACCGCGACCTGCCCCTTCCCACCGTCCACGAGTACCAGATCCGGCATGGGTCCATGCTCTTGTGCGCCAGCCACGGGATCGCCTGTCATTGAAACCGACGTCAACTTCGCGTAGCGACGCATGAGCACCTGCCGCATTGCGGCATAGTCATCTCCGCCGGTGACGCCCTCAATCCTGTAACGCCGGTATTCGCTGCTCTGCATCTTGTGGTGATGAAAGACCACGCATGAGGCCTGGGTCGCTTCTCCGGCGGTATGGGAGACGTCAAAGCATTCGATCCGAAATGCGGCCAGGTCATCAGGCGCCAGATCCAGTGCGTCAATCAGTGCCCGGGTTCGAGCCTGCTGAGAACCTTCCTCGGCCAGAAGACGCGTCAGCTGCAGGTCGGCGTTCTGCTGCGCCATGTCGAGCCACACCCGGCGCTGCTCCCGAGGCTGATGAATGGCGTTTACCTTGACCCCTTTGGTTTCCAACAGGAGATCGAGGACGGTCTGACTGACCGGGTGACTCGTAATAAGGGACGGAGGAACCGATATGCCGTCGTAATGCTGCGCAATGAAGGATTCCAAGATCTGCGCCTCCATCACGCCTGCCCCCCGCAGGGCGTGGCCCGAATTCGCGGGTCCATCGGCGACCTGGTCGATTGCACGCATGACCATGGCGTCTTCGACATGCGAGGGAAAATAAGGTCGATCTCCAAGATGACGACCGCCGCGAACCATCGCCAGATTGACGCAAGCCCGACCACCTTGCACTTTGGCCACCAGGATATCGACATCTCGATCAGTTGTTGTATCAACAGCCTGTTGATGCAGAACACGGGACAGCGCACTCATTTGATTTCGAATTTCCGCTGCTTCCTCGAACTCAAGTCGCTCGGCACATGCCAGCATCCGGCCTTCAAGTTCCCGCAACACCTCGCGGGCCTCGCCTTTCAGAAAGGCCTCTGCGCTATCGACGTCCCTTCGGTAAGCCTCCACGCTGATCTGGTTCACGCAGGGCGCCGAACAGCGTTTGATCTGATACAGCAGACAAGGCCGGGTTCGATTGGAAAACACCGTGTCTTCGCACGTTCGCAGACGGAACACCTTTTGCAACAGCAGTATCGTTTCCTTGACGGCCCAAGCACTTGGGTACGGACCAAAGTAGTGATTGCGCCGATCGACCGCGCCCCGGTAATACGCAACGCGCGGAACAGCAGTTGCGCTGGGCGACCCGCGCACTGCCCCAGGCGTGTCACGTGCAATGGATAGCTTCAGATAGGGGTAACTCTTGTCGTCCCTGAAGAGGATGTTGAACTTCGGGTTTTGTGTCTTGATCAGGTTGTTTTCAAGAAGCAGCGCCTCTGCTTCCGAACGGACCACCGTCGTCTCCATTCGGACGATCCGGCTGATCATGTGCCCGACCCGGGTTCCGTCGTGCTGGCGCCCAAAATAGCTTGACACCCGCTTTTTCAGGTTGCCGGCCTTGCCAACATAGAGCAGTTGCTCATCGGCATCGTAGTAGCGGTAAACGCCTGGCAACGGGGGAAGCGCAGCAACGTCCTTCAGCAACTGCTCAGGATGCTGAGTCGATGGCACTTCACCCTGATCCGGGTGGAGGCTAGGTGAGTCCTGCGGGGCGTCGGGCATCTCAAAAAAAACGGGCTACAGCACCAATGGCCATAACCCGTTCAATGAAAAAATGGTCGGCGTGGCGGGATTCGAACTCGCGACCCCTTGCACCCCATGCAAGTGCGCTACCAGGCTGCGCTACACGCCGACAAGCTTGCAATTATAGCGCGTTCAGACAGAGCTCAACGACAGCAAGTTGCGTATTTCAAATAGCTCCCGACGAATCAAGTGGAGGCTATTGGCCGTCTGTTCATCGTTCTCAGGTACCGAATCTGCAAGATCGACGAACACCGGGTGCGCACCATCTTGGCCAGCGCCGTCACCAGAAAAGTCATCCCCTTCGCGCCGACGATCCCGCTCAATCTGGCTCAACTCCTGAAGCCGGTTCCTCGCACCACTGATCGTAAAACCCTGCTCGTAGAGCAAGTCCCTGATCCGCCGAATCATCAGGACTTCATGGTGCTGATAGTAGCGCCGGTTGCCCCTCCGCTTCATCGGGCGCAACTGAGTGAACTCCTGCTCCCAATAACGAAGCACATGCGGCTTGACGCCGCAAAGATCCCCCACCTCGCCGATGGTGAAGTATCGTTTGGCGGGTATCGGTGGGAGCATTTTCTCCATGTAAATCAATGCACTTCAAAGGAAATGTGTGAGATTACTCCAACAATCATCAAGATGCCATCTATTCACCGATGGCAAGCGAAAAAAAGAGCCGACTACGGAATTAGTTGGTGTCGCCCTGGATCTGGTCTTTCAGCTTGTGACTGGCATGAAAGGTCGCAACCCTTCGCGCCTCGATGGGAATGGCCTCGCCGGTACGGGGGTTTCGACCGGGTCGGGGGGCCTTCGTCCGTATCTGAAAGTTGCCGAATCCAGAAATTCGGACGTCCTCGCCTTCAACCAGGCTGTCGGCAATCAAGTCAAAGAACGCATCGATCATGTCCTTGGATTCCCGCTTGTTCAGACCAATCTGCTCAAACAGCAGTTCAGCGAGTTGGGCTTTGGTCAGTGCGGGTGTTTCCATGCTTTCAAACGACAATTCCATGACATCCTCGCGAAAATATCGAACTTTGGTTGGCGACGAACGTACAGCCGTCAACTGCGCAAACGAGCGCCTAACTGGCTCGCCAATACATCCATGACGTTCTTCATGGCACTGTCGATCTGGGGCTCGGTCAAGGTGGCTTCATCGCTATTGAACCGAAAGCGAATCGTCAAGCTTTTTTCATTGGACGACAATCCTGCGGTGTATCCGGTCGTCGCATCAACTGCCACGCCGGATTTGCCGCGGTAGATGTCGAAAAGCACAGCATCGCGAAGCAGTCCTCCGGTATTGGCTGCCCAGACAGCCGCCATTGTTTCCGCATGGCTGACGCTCTCCGGAACGACAACAGCCAGATCGCGCTCGACGGCCTGATAACGGGTTACTGACGCAAACACCGGAATCTCGCGTTTCAACACGCTGTCGAGCTCCAATTCAAACATCAGTGGCGCCGCGGGGAATTCCCAGATCTGACGCCAACGTGGATGAAGTTCGCCCACATGACCAACCGGCGCACCGTCGATCAAGACACGCGCGCAGCGGCCAGGATGCATGGCAGGATGTTCGGCCGGCTCAAAGCGCGCCCGCCGTGGCGCAATGAGCGCCTCGATATCACCCTTGACATCAAAGAAGTCGGCGTTTCTCGATCGCTGTCCCCACTGAACCCGATCCACCGCGCCATAGGCAACCCCGGCAACCCGCGTGGGCTGGCGAAAGCCTTCAACCGTCGAATCTGTGCTTTCGACCGTGGCGTCGCGGAGAAAGACGCTTCCGACTTCAAAAACCCGCACACGATCCGCACGGCGGTCGATGTTGAATTTAATCACCTGGAGCAATGAGCCCAGCAATGATGAACGCATCACGCTCATCTGACTCGCAATCGGATTCATCAAGCGGATCGGCGTCGCGTTTCCAGCCAATTCGCGCTCCCAACGCTCGTCCACAAAACTGAAATTGATCGTTTCCTGATAGCCGAGCCCCGCAAGCAAGCGTCGCACGGCAAACGGCCCGCGCCGCGACTCCGAAAGCAGTTTGGGGACAATCGGCCCGGTCGGTGGCGTGGTCGGGAGCTTGTCATAGCCGACCATGCGCACGACTTCTTCAATCAAGTCCTCTTCGATCTGAAGGTCAAAGCGGTACGAAGGAGGCACCACGGTCACGGTTCTATCGCCTTCGCTCACCTCCAGGCCCAAACCCCTTAAAGCGGAGGCACATTGAAGCTGAGTCAGCGGCATACCAATGACCTTGCTCGCTCGGGCCACGCGTAGCGTCACCGGCTGACGCCGCGGCACATTCGGCGCCTGATCGTCCATCGGCCCGGGCTGACCGCCACAGATGGCCACAACCAACTCCGTAATTCTTTCGACATGCTCCACCGTCAGCCCCGGATCGACACCTCGTTCGAATCGATGGCCAGCGTCCGTCGAAAAGTTGAAACGACGGGAGCGACCGGCAATGGCCTGCGGCCACCAGAAGGCCGCTTCGACATAAATGTGGCGTGTCTCGTCCGAAACGGCCGTGGAATCACCACCCATGATCCCAGCCAGCGACTCAACTTGCGCATCATCCGCGATCACCCCCACCGCCCCATCCACGGTCACCGTGGTTCCATTGAGCAGCGTCAGTTGCTCGCCCGTGCTCCCCCATCGAACGGTCAGGCCACCATGAAGCTTCTCAAGATCGAATATGTGCGATGGTCGGCCCAATTCGAACATCACATAATTGGAGATATCCACAAGCGGTGCCACGCTACGTTGCCCGCATCGGGCGAGGCGTTCGACCATCCAAGGCGGCGTGACCGCCTTTGGGTTCACATTACGAATGATCCGGCCAGTGAACCGTCCGCAGAGGTCGGGAGCGACGATCCTCACGGGCAGTTTCTCGTCGTGGGATACGGTAGCAGAGACGAATGCCGGCGTGATCAAAGGCGCTCCCGTCAGTGCGGCGAGCTCGCGCGCGACGCCAAAGACGCTCAGGCAATGCGCCAGATTCGGGGTGAGCTTCAACGTGAAAAGTGTGTCATCCAGGTTCAGAAACCGACGAATGTCCTGTCCAAGCGGCGCGTCACCGGGCAGTTCAAGCAGTCCGCCATGATCATCGGAAAGTTGAAGTTCCCGCGCCGAGCACAGCATCCCCTGACTCTCGACGCCACGCAGCTTCCCGGTCTTAATCAATAATGGCTTTCCATCCTCTCCCGGTGGAAGGCTTGCGCCGACCAAAGCGCACGGAACCCTGATGCCCGCGCGCGCGTTTGGAGCACCACAAACGATGTTCAACAACCGCTCCTGGCCGACATCAACCTGGCAGACACGCAAACGGTCGGCATTGGGGTGCTGCTCAAGAGACTTGATCTCCCCCACAACAACGTCGCTGAACGGAGGTGCCACCGGATCGAGCGCCTCAACTTCCAGTCCGGCCATGGTCAGTGTTTCGGCCAACTGTTGTGTGGAGAGCGTGGGATTGCAAAATTCGCGCAGCCAGGACTCAGGGAATTGCATGGTCTAACCTAGATTGGCAAAGAACAGCTCTCAGTACGCTAGGGCCCGGCCGCTAGCGTACTCAGAGGAACTTACTGAAATTGACTGAGGAATCGGATGTCGCCATCAAAGAACAGGCGCAGATCGTTCACACCATAGCGCAGCATAGTGAAACGATCCAGCCCCATTCCAAACGCGAAGCCAATGAAGCGTTCCGGGTCCAGCCCCATACTCCTCACGACGTTCGGATGCACCTGCCCGGAGCCAGCCACTTCAAGCCAGCGTCCGGCGAGCGGACCAGAGGGAAACTGAATATCGATCTCGGCGCTGGGCTCAGTGAACGGAAAGAAACTCGGTCGAAAACGCAAGACCAAGTCCTCGGATTCGAAGAAGGTTCGACAAAAATCAGTAAAAACGACCTTGAGGTCCTTGAAACTTACCTGCTCCCCAATCCATAAACCTTCGCACTGATGAAACATGGGAGAGTGCGTGGCGTCACTGTCCACACGATAGGTGCGACCAGGCGCAATGACCCGAATCTCGGGCATTGGCTGGCCGGCATCCGTCTTTGCCTTGTGCCGTTTGACATGCTGGAGCGCATGGCGAATCTGGACCGGACTGGTATGCGTGCGCAGCAGATTCGGGGCATCGGGTGTTCCGCCCTCAACGTAGAACGTATCGTGCATGGATCGCGCCGGATGATCCTCTGGCGTATTCAGCGCGGTGAAGTTGAACCAGTCAGCCTCGATTTCTGGGCCCTGGGCCACTTCGAATCCCATCGATCCAAAGATCAGTTCGATACGCTCCATGGTCAGCGATACGGGGTGCAAACCGCCTTGTCCTCGGCGGCGCCCAGGCAGCGTGACATCCAGAGCCTCGGCCTTCAACTGCGATTGAAGCTCAAGGTCCGCAAGGGCCATGCGGCGCGCACCCAGCGCCCCCTCAATGGCTTGCTTGGCTTGGTTGATCGCAGCACCCCGGATCTTCTTGTCTTCGACACCCAACGCCGACAGTCCCTTCATCATTTCGGTCAGGCGTCCGGACTTGCCCAGAAACCTGGCTTTCGCATTTTCCAGTTCTGAGGGTGTCGTAGCCGCCTCAAAGCCTGAGCGGGCACTGTCAACCAGGGCGTCCAGATCGTTCATCGTTTCTTATGACTAGAAGCGGGCCGGGACCAGCAGATGGCCCAACCCATGAAATTGGGGCCAGCCCCCTAGTCCAAAGCTGATGCACTCCATGCATCAGACCGAACTCAGGATCTGACCCCGTTCTTTGGGCGGCTGTATCAAGCAGCCAGTTTGGCCTTGACCTGCTCGACAATTCCTGCAAACGCTGCCATGTCGTGAATGGCGATGTCACTCAGGACTTTGCGATCAATTTCAATGTTGGCCTTCTTCAACCCGTTGGCGAACTGGCTGTAGGTCATGCCACACTGACGTGCAGCTGCATTGATACGGGCGATCCACAACTGGCGGAAGACACGTTTCTTGGTACGGCGGTCACGGTAGGCATATTGCCCCGCCTTCATCACCGCCTCTTTGGCGATACGGAAGACGTTACCACGGCGGCCGCGGAATCCTTTGGCGAGGGCGAGAACTTTCTTGTGGCGGGCGCGAGCCGTTACACCACGTTTGACGCGAGGCATGTGATTACTCCTTGTTCGTCGTTAATTAAATGCCGCGGCCAGGCAACATCTGGGCCATGGAAACCATGTTGGTTTCATGAACCGTAACGGCACCGCGCAAATGGCGTTTATTCTTGGTGGTCTTCTTGGTCAGAATGTGACGTTTGAAGGCTTGACCGCGCTTGACGGTACCACCCGGACGAACACGGAAGCGCTTTTTCGCGCTGCTTTTGGTCTTCATTTTGGGCATATAAATGCTCCTATTTCTTGTGCTCGTGAGGCGTCTGCAAACAATTTACAGCCTTGTTGGCCCCGAGCCACTTGTGCAGGCGGTAACCCCCTGCGTTCGCCGGGGAACCTGGATTCCCCGACCAGACAGCAGGCGCTCAAGCCTGCCGCTGACTCAAGGCGACACCGAGGCGTCGCCCTGAAAATCAAACCGAAGTAACCGGCGCCACCTCCGCTGCCGGTTTCGCCGCAGCCTTCCGCTTACCTGGCGCAATCATCATGATCATCTGCCGACCTTCGAGCTTCGGATACTGCTCGACAATGATCAGGTCCGCCAACTCATCTCGAATGCGATTCAGCAAGGCCATCCCCAACTCCTGGTGCGTGATCTCACGCCCACGGAACCGCAACGTAATCTTGCACTTGTCGCCTTCAGCAAGAAAGCGCTTGATATTGCGCATCTTGATGTTGTAGTCGCCATCGTCGGTACCAGGTCGGAACTTGACTTCCTTGATCTCGATGACCGTCTGTTTGGCCTTCGCCTCAGCTGCCCGCTTTTGCTCCTGGTACTTGAACTTGCCGTAATCCATCAAACGGCAGACCGGCGGATTTGCAACAGCAGAGATCTCGACCAGATCAACATCAAGCTCCCCGGCCATGCGCAAAGCCTCCATGAGACTCACGATGCCCAGCGGCTCATTTTCCGGACCCGACAAGCGGACTTCAGGCGCCATGATTTCCCGGTTCAAGCGATGCTTACGCTCTTCACGGTGGCGGCGATCACGAAATTCAGTAGCGATGACTCAAATCCTTCATAAATGCTACTCAAATTGTAGCGAAAAACACCGGAGACAACCTGGCTAGAGCCTGTCTCAGCAAATCTTTCAGACTTTAGACGCAATGTCTGATGCGATCAGTTGCATGAACGCATCGATCGACATGACACCGAGGTCCTTGTTACCCCGGCCGCGAACGGCTACAGCCCCAGCTGCTCTTTCCTTGTCACCAATAACAAGGATGTACGGCAGCTTTTGCAGCGAATGCTCTCGTATTTTATACGTAATTTTCTCATTTCGCAGATCGAGATCCGCTCTAAGCCCTTGATTTCTCAGCATTTCGACTATTTCGCGACAGTAGTCGGATTGCGCATCGGTGATATTCAGCACAGACACCTGCACGGGCGCAAGCCACGCAGGCAAGGCGCCGGAATGCTGCTCAATCAGGATACCGATGAAGCGCTCCAAGCTGCCAACAATGGCCCTATGCAGCATGATGGGACGGTGCCGCGCGCCATCTTCACCCACGAACTCGGCGTCGAGTCGTTCCGGCATGTTCGGGTCGACCTGCATCGTGCCACACTGCCACTGGCGGCCAAGGGCGTCTTTCAGGGTGTATTCAATCTTCGGTCCGTAGAACGCACCCTCGCCTGGCGACAGCACGAATTCGCAGCCCGATGCCTTCAGACCGGCAGCCAGTGCCTGTTCGGCCTTGTCCCAGCTTTCTTCGGTTCCGATGCGCTTGTCCGGGCGCGTTGCCAGCTTGTAAATGATCTCGGTAAATCCGAAATCCCGGTACACCTTCTGCAACAGGGTGGTGAAGGCCACACATTCCGCCTGGATCTGGTCTTCGGTACAAAAGATGTGGCCATCGTCCTGGGTGAAAGCGCGCACGCGCATGATGCCGTGCAGTCCGCCCGATGGCTCGTTGCGATGGCAGTTGCCAAACTCGCCAAAACGCAATGGCAGGTCGCGGTAACTCTTGATACCCTGCTTGTAGATCAGGATGTGCCCCGGACAGTTCATCGGCTTGAGCGCATAGTCACGCTTCTCCGACTCGGTCGTGAACATGTTTTCGCGGTATTTGTCCCAGTGGCCGGTCTTTTCCCAAAGTGAAGCATCGAGAATTTGGGGGCCCTTGACCTCCTGGTAGCCGTTTTCACGGTAGACCCGGCGCATGTATTGCTCAACCTCCTGCCAGACCGCCCAGCCCTTGGGGTGCCAGAAAACGGTGCCGGGCGAGTGGTCGTCAATATGGAACAGATCCAGTTCCCGACCCAACTTGCGGTGATCGCGCTTTTCCGCTTCTTCCAGCATGGTCAGGTACTGCTGCAACTCTTCCTTCGTGGCCCAGGCAGTGCCGTAAATCCGCTGCAGCATTTCGTTCCTGTGGTCCCCACGCCAATAGGCGCCCGCCACCTTCATCAGCTTGAAGTGCCTCAGCTTGCCAGTGCTGGGCACGTGCGGCCCACGGCACAGGTCCTCGAATTTGCCTTCGCGGTAGAGTGAAACATCCTGGTCGGCGGGGATGCTTTCGATGATCTCGGCCTTGTAGTGCTCGCCCAGCATTTTGAAATGCGCCGCGGCTTCGTCACGCGGGAGCACACGCCGGGTGACGGGCTCATCCAATACAGCCAGCGCTGCCATCTTCTTTTCAATGAAGACCAGATCTTCCGGTGTAAAGGGCCGTTTGTATGAAAAGTCATAAAAGAAGCCGTTTTCAATCACCGGTCCAATGGTCACCTGGGCCTCCGGGAACAGTTCCTTCACGGCATAAGCCAACAGGTGTGCCGTCGAATGGCGAATGACTTCCAGCCCCTCGGAGTCCTTGGCGGTAATGATGGACAGCACACTGTTGTCCTCCAACCGAAAACTGGTATCAACCACCTTGCCATTGACCCGCCCGGCCAATGCGGCTTTGGCCAGGCCGGCACCAATGGAGCCGGCAACTTCAGCCACCGTCACAGGGCCAGGAAATTCACGTTGAGAGCCATCCGGAAGCGAAACTTGAATCATGGTTTGCAATAAAAAGAAGGAAATCGAGAAAAGAAAAAGCGCGGACATGCCCGCGCTTTCATGAAATCTGGTAGCTGCCTGCGCCCAAGGCGCGCGGACTACGGCCTTATTCGCTTGTGAATGATGCCGATGTAGTTCGCGGTGTCATAACCAGATTGCCTTTCTCGCTCTTGTCAGAGGATGTTCCTCGATTTTAACCGCAGATTCGCTCCGCCGCTGATGCAGAAGAAGGGTCGGCTCCCTCGCGGAAGCACGGCCCCTGCAGAGCAAGGGCTGCGTTCAGTGGAACTGCTCTTCTTCGGTTGATCCCGACAGGGCCTTCACCGAGGAAGAACCGCCCTGGATCACGGTCGTCACGTCGTCGAAGTAGCCCGCGCCCACTTCCTGCTGGTGCGAAACGAAGGTGTAACCCCTGTCCCGAGCTGCGAACTCGGGCTCCTGCACCATTTCGGTGTAGTGCTTCATGCCTTCGCCCCGGGCATAGGCGTGGGCGAACTGGAAGGTATTGAACCAGTTGATGTGGATGCCGGCCAGCGTGATGAACTGATACTTGTAGCCGAGCGCAGACAGGTCTTCCTGGAAGGACGCGATCTGCTTGTCGTTGAGGTTCTTCTTCCAGTTGAAGGATGGCGAGCAGTTGTACGAGAGGAGTTTGCCGGGGCAGGCCGCGTGCACGGCTTGCGCGAATTCACGGGCAAAGCCGATATCGGGCACACCGGTTTCGCACCACACCAGATCGGCGTAAGGCGCGTAGGCCACGCCGCGGCTGATGGACTGCTCAAGGCCGTTCTTGACACGGTAGAAGCCCTCTTGCGTGCGCTCGCCGGTCAGGAAAGGCTTGTCGTTGGCGTCGTGATCGCTTGTGATCAGGTTGGCTGCTTCGGCGTCGGTGCGGGCCAGCACGATGGTCGAAACGCCCATCACATCGGCAGCAAAGCGCGCGGCAATCAGTTTCTCGCAGGCCTCTTGCGTGGGAACCAGCACCTTGCCACCCATGTGACCGCACTTCTTCACAGCGGCCAACTGGTCCTCGAAGTGCACGCCGGAAGCTCCAGCCGCAATCATGTTCTTCATGAGTTCGAAGGCGTTCAGAACGCCACCAAAGCCGGCCTCCGCGTCAGCCACGATCGGCAGAAAGTAATCGATGAATTCGGGCGAACCGGGCTCGATGCCGCGGCTCCACTGGATTTCATCGGCGCGCTTGAACGTATTGTTGATACGGCGGACCATCGTGGGCACCGAGTCGTAGGCATAGAGCGACTGGTCGGGATACATCGTTTCGCTGGTGTTGCCGTCGGCTGCGACCTGCCATCCCGACAGATACACCGCTTCAAGGCCAGCCTTGGCCTGCTGCATCGCCTGGCCTGCAGTAATGGCACCGAACGCATTGACATAGCCCTTCTTGGCACCACCGTTGACCTTGGCCCAGAGCTTCTCTGCACCACTCTTGGCCAGCGTGTACTCGGGCTGCATGCTGCCGCGCAGCCGAACCACATCGGCGGCGCTGTAGCCGCGCTTCACGCCCTTCCAGCGCGGGTTGGTCGCCCAATCCTTTTCCAGGGCGGCGATCTGTTCGGCGCGGGTCGGTTGCGCGGATTTGTTGGACATGGAAACCTCCAAAGTTGAGTTGAAAACAGGATGGACGCGTCAGCAATGCAAGACGGGTGCCGACAGCAGTACTTTAACTCTTCTATAAGACTTCGGTGTGCTCTTATGTCTTATAGAAGACCCAATCTATTCCTTTGAAAATCAATGAGTTACCTCATTCATTTCTCAATATGAGAACAGCTTTCTCATATCAAGAAATTTTTCCGCACCGCAGCATCCGTCATTTTCAAAACGCAACATCACATTCCACAACATGACAATCTTCTTTGTCTTATTTCAGACTGCGCTCTCGCGCCCAGTCACCGCCTGGAAGGATGGCGCGCCCGATCACGTACTTGGGATTGATTTCGTACACGATGCACGCAAACGTGCGCCCCTGCACCGCCACGGGGACGATTCGCTTGAAATATTCGTCCCGCTGCTGGGGATAGAGCTCCTCAATTTCATCGAGCTGCACTTCCAGTTCCGGCGCAATGGCATACACCTCCCCCTGAACAAGACCCTCCCCGTCCAGCCGAATTCCGGGATAGGCGCCAAGGTCGTACAGCGTGCCCGTAATGACGGCTGAGCCCACGAAGACCGGTTCGGGTTTGAGCCGTGTGATGTCGTTGTCGTCGCCGCGGCGCAAGGTGCCATAGACGAACACGTGTCGCTGGGTCGTTGAAGGCGCTTCGGGCATGATGGAATCCTTTTCAAGAGTCATACCAGTCTAGTGAAACCGGATCAGCCCCGCCGACTCGTTGCCTACGCCTGCCTCGCCCTGAGCATGTCGCTTGTCGGCAGCTATGTCGCACTTTCCAAGCCACTCGCAGCGGTGATTCCGGTCTTCCTGCTGGCCTGGATGCGATTCGGCATTGGGGCCATGGCCATGGTGCGATGGCTGAAGAAGCCCCCGAGCGAACCCCCGCTCACGCCTCAAACGAAACGCCTGCTATTTCTGGAGTCCCTGTTCGGCAATTTCCTGTTCACCCTCTGCATGATGTACGGCGTCAGCCTGACAAGCGCCGTTTATGCCGGAGTCATCATGGCGTCCATCCCGGCCGTGGTCGCGCTGATGAGTTGGTCCTTTCTGGGCGAGCGGATTGGATGGCGAATCTGGGCTTCCATCGGCCTGGGTGGATGCGGCATTGCCCTGCTGGCGCTGTCGGGCACAACGGTCCACAACGGGATGGTTGCATCAAGCGCACCGCGCCTCACCGATTTCCAAACCGCACTGGGCGTTCTCCTGTTGTTTGGCGCCGTCCTGTGCGAAGCGGCGTACTCCGTCATTGGCAAGCGCCTGACCCAGGCCATGGGGCCAAAACGCATCACCTCACTGATCAACCTGTGGGGATTCGCCCTGTCCACGCCGATGGGGCTTTATGTCGCCCTTCAATTTGACTTCGGGTCCGTGCCGGCGCCCATGTGGCTGCTGCTGCTCTTCTATGCGCTGGCCGCCTGCGTCTGGACCGTCTGGCTGTGGATGACCGGTTTGAAGGTGGTGCCGGCCGCACAAGGCGGTGTGTTCACCGTTCTGCTGCCCATCAGCGCGGCCCTGGTGGGCGTTCTGGTGCTGGGCGAGTCCCTCGATAAGGTGCAATTCATGGCACTTGCCATTGCGCTGGCCGGCGTGTTGCTGGCCACACTGCCCCGCAGGGTTCCCCATTGAGACCACCGTTCCAGGTTCAGTTGTGCAGCGCCTGTGCTGCAACCACGATTCCATCTTCATCGGCGTACAGCCAGTCACCAGGACGCACCCATGTCCCCTGGATCTGCACCGCAATGTCAGCCTGTCCCTCATCCCGTTTGGCCGTGCGCATCGGCACCAACGCCAACGCCCTGATGCCGACCTGCGCCTCGCGCAACTCCGTCAGGTCACGCACCGCGCCATCGACCACGATCCCGGCCCACCCGTTCCTGGCGGCCGCCGCCGCGAGATTGCCACCCACCAGTGCGCGACGCACCGAACCCGCACCATCGATCACAAGCACCCGACCGACACGGCCCTGTGGCGTCTCCAGGAACCCCGGCGAATTGACGGCCTCACGCACCCGCGAGTTGTCTTCCAGGCAACGCAGTGTCACGACCGGACCACAGAACTTCCCGATCGCACCGTAGTCGTTGAAGACCGGCGGAAGCACGCGGAAGCTGCCGGTCGTGTCGTTCTCAAACGCATCGCACAGATCGCAGGTCGCAAAAACGGGCCGGGTGGGGGCATTCATGCTCGGTAACTCCATCAAAGTGTTTGAGATCCAGACTGGCAAGAATACCGAAGTTTCGTGGCACCGTGACCGGCTCAACCATTGGCCCCGCCCCTAACCCGCGCCGCTTCGCCGGCAAGCCGGCAAGCCGGCAAGCCGATGGCCCATCACGTTCAACGCAAAGAGCACACTCATAGGCGAATCCGCAACATTTCAGAGAGAAAAAGGGCTTTTTCCCCTTGGATTCACGTACTTTCTCCAGTAGCATCCGCAATGCCAGTTGAGAAGCAGTTTTCACTGGTACTTCACCCACTACCAGAAGAGGACAAACCATCATGGCAACTGCGAAGAAAGCCCCTGCGAAGAAGGCCGCTCCGGCCAAGAAAGCCGCCCCCGCCGCTAAGAAAGCCGCTCCGGCCAAGAAGGCCGCAGCACCGGCGAAAAAAGTAGCCGCCAAGGCGCCGGCCAAGAAGGCTGCAGCACCGGCCAAAAAAGCTCCTGCCAAGAAGGCAGCTGCCAAGCGCACACCGAACGCTGCATTCATGAAAGCCATGACGCCGAGCGACGCGTTGGCAGCGATCATCGGCAAAGGCCCGTATCCCCGGACCGAAGTCACCAAGAAGATCTGGGAATACATCAAGAAGAACAAACTGCAAGACGCGGCGAACAAGCGCATGATCAATGCCGACGCCAAGCTGAAGGAAATCTTCAAGAAGGCCCAGGCTTCAATGTTCGAAATGACCAAGATGATCAGCGCGCATCTCAAGTGATGCCAGGGGGACCGGCTCGTGCCGGTACCGCCATGAAAAAGGCCCGTGATTCGGGCCTTTTTTTGTGGTGCCTCTCATGCGGAAAATGCGTTCAAAACCCCTCTTCCCAGCGTCTGACGGTCGTATTCAGCTTCTTTTTTTGATACTGGCCGCTTCGCTGATCGCTGCCAGGGTCGTGCGGGTCGTAATGACTTCGGGATCCAGAATAACCTCGATCAAGGTGCCCTGTCCGCGTGCCAGCGCAGCCAGAAGTTCGGGCTCGAACTCCTCAGTGCGCGTGATGCGGACACCCACGTAGCCATAGGCCAGTGCCAAAGCGGCAAAGTCCGGATTGCGCAGTGCAGAGCCGCTCACGCGCGCCGGGTATTCGCGCTCCTGATGCATGCGGATGGTGCCGTACATGCCGTTGTTCAGCAGCACGATGATGCTCATGCCGCCGTGCTGGACCGCCGTGGCCAGTTCCTGGCCGTTCATCAGGAAATCGCCGTCTCCGGTGATCGTGAAGGCGGTTCGCCCGGTCAACAGGTTGGCGGCAATTCCGGCCGGCACACCGTAACCCATGGCGCCATTGGTGCAGGCCAACTGGGTCTTGTGTCCTCTGGCCAGCCCTGGGTAACGGTAGAACCGGTGCATCCAGCTGGCGAAGTTGCCAGCACCGTTGGTCAGAACGGCATCGGCGGGCAGCAGCCTTTGCATCGTCGCCACCATCGCGGACATGTCGATGTCGCCTGGCAGGTCTTGCGGCGTCAGATTGGCTTCGTAGTCGCCGTGCGCGGCGGTAGTCCACTCGGACCAGGTCAGTGTGGGCGGCGCGGCGAGCACTTCCAGGCTACGGGCCGCGGCGTTCATGGTGGCGCAGATGGCAAGGTCCGCCTGGTAGACACGGTTCAGCTCTTCGGCACTGGCATGGATGTGCACCAGCTTCTGCCGGGGCCGTGGCGGCTCCAGCAGGGTGTAGCCACTGGTGGTCATCTCGCCCAGGCGCGGGCCGATCGCCAGGATCAGATCGCTGGCTTTGATGCGCGCCGCCAGCTTCGGATTGATCCCGATGCCCACATCGCCTGCATACAGCGGGTGAAAGTTGTCGAAGGTGTCCTGGAACCGGAAGGCATTGCCTACCGGCAGTTGCCAGCTTTCGGCAAATCGCTGCAGCGCTTGCGCAGCCTGTGGCGTCCACCCGCCGCCGCCGGCGATGACGAACGGGCGCTCGGACTGAAGCAGCAGTTCCCGCAAAGCCCGTAGCGATCCTGGGTCACTCCAGGTTTCGACCGGCTCGACGCGCGGCAGCGGCAGCG
>Ga0075163_10001004_pt1 | contig 37594 bp, 32 predicted proteins | sample JI1023141ADNA_FD_71478 | JGI IMG/M metagenome (GOLD analysis project Ga0075163, IMG submission 71478) | Wastewater effluent complex algal communities from Wisconsin, to seasonally profile nutrient transformation and Carbon sequestration -... | ecosystem: Engineered > WWTP > Effluent > Algae...
CTGCACCAGGCTGTGCACGACCCGACCGACGACGTAGGCCCACGCGAGCGCGACGCTCACCGACGAGTGATCATGGAGGATCGCGAGCGTGAGCGTGACCGCGTAGAAGAGCGTCGGCTGCTCCATCAGGTGGTTGTAGTTGTCGGCCTTCCAGCGGACGGCCGCAGGGAGCGTCGCCATCTGCTCACCGCGCGGCGCGTTCGGGTCGAGCACCATCTTCGAAGAGACGATCGCCGGGATCCGGGTCGCGTACATGAAGGTCCAGATCACGAAGGTCCACAGGACGAGCGCGATCGTGGGGGCGAGCATCGGGATCGATTCGTTCACGGAGTCTCCTGGGTTCGCGCGGCGATGCGGCGTCGAGGGAGCCTAGGGCCACCGGGCCACCTCGCCAGCGGCAACCTCCGCGATGGATCGGACGTCACGGTTCGGCGCATCCTGTGCGCATGGCACGCGACGACGAATGGGCGGAGGTCCCGATCGCATGGTCCGGCCGGATCCGGATCCGGCTCTATCTCGCCTGCGGTGCGATCCTCATGGTCCCCTTCGGGCTGTTCGTCGCCGCCGGACTCGTCGCCGCGCTGCTCTCGGCTCCCTCGACGCTCGCGGACGCATATCGCGACGGCTGGCGCGCATCGGGGACGAGACCGTCGATTGCGCGAGTGCCGCCTTCGAGCGGATACGGGTCGGGAGGATCGTCCGCATGCGCTTCGGCCGTTTCGAGCGGAACCTCGAGGTCCTCCAGATCCGGGAATCCCCGAACGTCCCGGAGAACCAGGGCGACTCCTGAGTTGTCTTGACAACTTCGACGAAGCGCTCAAGGATGAGTCCGTGGCCGACTCCCGCGCGCCGATCTACCAACGCCTCGCCGACGAGCTCTTCGCGGCGATCCGGGCGGGCGCGTATCCACCGGGCACGAAGATCCCGTCCGAGCACGAGCTCGCGGACTCCCACGGAGCCTCGCGACCGACGGTCCGCCAGGCGACCGATGTGCTGATCGCGCGCGGCGTCCTCGTGCGGAAGCGGGGGAGCGGGACCTTCGTCCGCTCGGTCCCGACCCAAGTCGACCTCTTCTCCCTCGGAGGCACGATGGTGTCGTTCGAGGCGGGCGGCATCGCGGTCGAGACCGAGCTGCTCGGCGTGCCGGAGCGGCTCGCGATCCACGACGCGTCGCATCCGTTCGTCGGCCGCGAGGTGATCCGCATCGCGCGCGTCGCTTCGAGCGCGGGGACGCCGGTGCTCTTCGAAGAGCTCGACTTCGACGCGGCGTATTTCGAAGGCCTCGCGGACGTCGACCTCGCGAAGCGCTCGATCTCCGACGTGATCGCGCGGAGGTTCCAGGCCCGCGCGATCGGCGCGGACCAGTCGTTCCGGGTCGAGCGCCTTCACGCACGCGACGCTGCGCCGCTCGGCCTCGCGCCGCGCACCCCGGTGCTCCGCGTCGATCGCACGCTCCATTTCGATCGCTTCGAATCCGCGGCCCACGTCCGGATGCTCTGCCCGAACGGGCCCTTCGTCTTCTCGCAACGCATCGGAGGAAATCATGCTTGAACGCGGCTACTACGGCCGATTCGGCGGCGCCTACATCCCGGAGATCCTCGTCGCCACCTTCGACGAGCTGGAGTCCGCTTATCGCACGGCGAAGGCCGATCCCTCGTTCTGGGCCGAGTACGAAGCGCTGATGTCGAGCTATTCGTGTCGGCCGACGCCGCTCACCTACGCCGAGAACCTCACGGCGCACTTCGGGGGCCCGAGGATCTTCATCAAGCGCGAGGACCTGAACCACACCGGCGCCCACAAGGCGAACAACGTGATGGGCCAGGGCCTGCTCGTGAAGCGGATGGGCAAGAAGCGCGTCATCGCCGAGACCGGCGCGGGTCAGCACGGCGTCGCCACCGCGACCATGGCCGCGAAGTTCGGCTTCGACTGCACGATCTACATGGGCGAGGTCGACGTCGCGCGGCAACGGCCGAACGTCTTCTGGATGGAGCGCCTCGGCGCGACCGTCGTTCCGGTGAAGGAAGGCAGCCGCACGCTCAAGGACGCGATCAACGAAGCGTTCCGCGACTGGGTCACGAACATGGACTCGACCCACTACGTGCTCGGCACCGCGTGCGGTCCCCATCCGTTCCCCGAGATGGTCAGCTGGTTCCAGTCGATCATCGGCAAGGAAGCGCGCGGGCAGATCCTCGCCAGCGCCGGGAAGCTCCCGGATCGCGTCTTCGCCTGCGTCGGCGGCGGTTCGAACGCGATGGGCATCTTCTCGGGCTTCCTCGACGATCCCTCGGTCGAGCTCGTCGGCGTCGAAGCGGGGGGCCACGGCGTCACGACGGGCGAACACGCGGCACGACTCTGCTCGGACGACGCGACCGTCGGCGTCGCGCAGGGCTACAAGACGTACTTCTTGCAGGATCGCGACGGCCAGATGAACGAGACGCACAGCGTCGCGGCCGGCCTCGACTACGTCGGCGTCTCGCCGATCCTCGCGAACTTCAAGGAAACCGGCCGCGTCCGCTTCGAGGACGCGACCGACGCGGAGGTCGTCGCCGCCCTCGCGCTCACCGTGCGCAAGGAGGGCATCATCCCCGCGCTCGAGTCGTCGCACGCCTTCGCGCGGGCGTTCGAGGAGGCGAAGACGATGTCGCCGGACCAGGTGATCCTGATCAATCAATCGGGTCGCGGCGACAAGGACATCTTCACGATCGCGGACGCCTTCGACGACCCGTCGTGGAGGCAGTTCATCATCGACAAAGCGGAGGCGTACCGTGCTCGAGGCTGAGATCCGAAAGCGTCGCGAGACGAAGGACATCCTCCTGATGACGCACATCGTGCTCGGCTATCCGAGCTTCGACGAGTCGCGTCGCATCGTCGAGGCGATGGTCCAGGCGGGCGTCGACCTGATCGAGCTCCAGATCCCGTTCTCGGAGCCGATGGCCGACGGACCGGTGATCCTCCACGCGAATCAGAAGGCGCTCGCGGCCGGCTCGACCGTCGACAAGTGCTTCGAGCAGGCAGCGTCGCTCGCGAAGGAGTTCCCGATCCCCTTCGTGTTCATGAGCTACTGCAACATCGCGTACGCCCGCGGCCTCGCGCGCTTCGCCCGTGAGACCCGCGAAGCCGGCCTCTACGGCGCGATCATCCCGGACCTCCCGTTCGAGGAGGGCGACGAGCTCTTCGGCGAGATGGCGAAGGAATCCCTCGATCCGATCTTCATCTTCTCGCCCAACACGAGCGAAGCGCGGATGAAGGCGATCGCCTCACGTGCGCGCGGCTTCGTCTATTGCGTCGCGCGCAAGGGAGTCACCGGCGCGTCGACCGAATTCGCGTCGCTCGACGGCTACCTCGCCCGTTGTCGCGCGGCGACGCCCTTGCCCCTCGCGCTCGGGTTCGGCGTGAAGGACCGCCACGACATCGACCAATTGGTGGGCAAGGTCGACCTCGCCGTGGTCGGCTCCGAGACGATCCGCGTGGTCGACACCCAGGGCGTCGCGGGCGTGAAGCCGTTCATCGAGAGCCTCGTGCGCTGAACGCTCGCGATCGTGTATCGTCTCGTCGAGACGATCCGCATGTCCCGCTTGGAGCGAACCACCGAGTACTGGCCGCTGTTCGTCACGATCGTGCCGCCGAGCTTCGGCCTCGCGGACGTCGAGGACTACATCGCCGAGGTGAACGGCCTCTACGCGCGCCGTGAGCAGTTCGCGACGCTCGTCGAGACGTCCGCGACCGCGACGATGCCGGGCTCCGTCGAGCGCCGGCGACTCGCCGACTGGCAGAACGAGTCGATCGAGTCGATCCTCGCCTACAACGTGTTCACCGCGACGATCGTCCACTCGCCGATCATCCGCGGCGCGATGACCGCGATGAACTGGGTGTTCCGGCCCCCGAACGAGCAGATCGTGGTCGACTCGTTCCGGGAGGGCTTCGAGGCCTGTATCGACCGCCTGCGCCGCAAGGGATGCGCGTTCTCGCCGGAGCTCGAGCAGCTCGTCGGAGCTCATCCGGCCGAGGCGCGCGCTCTCATCCACGCCCAGACCGACACCGCGAGGCCCGCGCGGCGGGGTTGAGGCGTCAGCCCGGGGTCCCGGTGCGCTGATCGATCGCCCGCTCGAAGCGGCCCGGATCGCGGAAGAGCGACGTCATCCGCGCGCGCGCCGCGTCCGCGAGTGCGCCGACCTGCTCTCCGATCGCGCATTGCAGGAAGACCGCGTCGCGCAGGATCGGCAGGAGATCGGCCTCGCACCGCCTCCCGAAGAGATCGGCGGTCACTTCGCTCCGCTCGACCGACCCTTCGAAATCGATCGGCACGACCTCGATCGGCGAGAACGCGATCATGAAGTTGTGGAGCTCGGCGTCGCCGTGGGTGAGTCCGCCTGCGTGCAGCCGGACGAGCGCGTCGAAGATGCCTTCGGCGAGCTTGTACAGACCGATCGCGCTCGCGGGCTCGAGCCTGTCCGCGATCGGGAGGTTCTTGTCCTCCGGCTCGACCCCGAACGGCGACATCCGCGCGAACGTGCGTCCCGGCACGAGGCAGCTCCGGAACGTACGCGGCGTGTGGCCGAGCGGAGGGGCGATCCCGAGCAGCTCGCTCGCGCGGCTGTGGTGCGCGAACTCGATCGAAGGATCCGCGTGGAGCTGTCCGGGGAAGAACGTCTTCCGGAAGTGCAGGGGATAGGTCTGGGTGAGCGGGTGGAACTCGCGTGTCGCCTCACCGGCGATGACGAGATCCGCCGACATGAGCGGCATCTCGCCGACCGCACGCTTCGCGAGGGTGCTCACGACGAAGTCTCCGCGCGGCGCCTTGTCGACCATCGCAGCGTAGTCGCCCCGCAAGATGACCGAGTGCTTCGGGGAGACGGGGATGCGTCGCTCGTCGTCCATCGGTGAGGGCCATCGTATCACCCGCGCCGACGTCCGCCCGAGCGTCTCCGCACGATCGACCCTTCCCAACCCGCGAATCGCAAACTAGAATCGAGATTCTCATCCGAGCCGCAGTCGCCGGCCGAGGAGACTCCCGATGATCCCGACGAACTCTACGATCGACGCGCGCCCTGAGCCCACGTCGTCCGCGCCGGAGCTCCCGCGCGCGAACCGCGCGATCGCGATCCCCGAGTTCCGACTCGACGCCGGACTCACGCCCGAGCACGTCGATTGGTTCGAGACCTACGGCTTCATCCGGTTCAAGGACTTCCTGCCGCGATCGCGCGCCGCCGCGCTCCACGCCGCCCTCGACGAGCTCACCGCGGACCTCGTCCGCCGCGGCGTGACGAAGGTCCGCGGGGTCCCGCTGATCGAGGGCAGGCGCGACGACGGACGGCCGTATTTCGGGCGGATCCCCTTCGCGTCACTGCAGCACCCGGAGTTCGCACGCTATCTGCGCGACCCACGGTTCCAGGAGATCATCCGCGTCCTCGCCCCGGACTTCCGGATCGGCGAGGACGAACGCGACGGCCTCGTGGTGAACCGCTTCCGCAACGAGCCGGGCGCGAAGTACAAGAACCTCGGCTGGCACACCGACAGCCTCCGCGACCTCGCCTACCTCGAGCGACCTCGCCGCTACCTGAACGTCGGCTTCTCGATCACCGACTCGCCGATGCGGGTCGGTGGTCTCCGGGTCCTGCCGTGCACCCACGAGCAGTCGATCGCGTCGATGCTCACCCAGAAGCTGCACTTCGTGGACATGGCGCCCGATCCCAACGAGCTCGCGATCGAGACCGAAGCCGGGGATCTCACGATCCACGACGGGCGGATGTGGCACCGCACCGCGCTCGCCACCTGCTACGGCGACGCGAGCGAGCGCTGCGTCATGTACCTGCCGCTGATGAACGGGCCGATCGTCCGGAAGACCGAGTCGAGCCCGACGCCGTTCTACTTCCATCTGAAGAGGCTCGTGGGATACTGAGCGCGCATGACGAAGCGCGACGTTCCGCTGGACTGGGTCCACGCACCACGCCAGGAGCGGAGCCAGAAGACCCTCGAGAAGCTGCTCGACGCCGCCGAAGAGCTGATCCGCGAAGGCGGGCTCGACGCGGTGACCGTGCCTGCGGTCGTCGCGCGTGCGGAGTCGTCGGTGGGGTCGTTCTACGCGCGGTTCCCGGACAAGGGCGCGTTGCTCGAGACGCTCCACGAGCGCGCCTGCAACCAGACGATCTGGACCTTCGAGCGCGCGCTCGACCCGAGCTTGTGGGAAGGCCGATCGCTCGAGTCGATCCTCGAGGCCATGGTCACGTTCGCGGTGCGCACGTTCGGCTCGCGGCGCTCGATCATGACCGCGTTCCACCGCGCGCTCGGGCACGAATCGGTCTATGCCGCGAGGCGCGCGCGCAACGGCGTCGAGCTCGCGAAGCTCGCCTCCACGCTCTTCGAGCAGCATCGCGCGCGCATCGGTCATCCGGCCTTCGAGGACGCGATCCCCATGGCGCTCCGCGTCCTCACCGCGACGCTCGAGCAGCGCAACGGATTCATGGCCTCGGGAGTCGCCGAAGTGGACGTCCCGGACGAAGTCCTCGAGCGCGAACTCGTCCGGATGCTCCTCGCGTACCTCGACGTGCGCGCGGAGCGCTGAGCGGCTCGGCGTCGAGCGCCCATCGTGCTCCGCGATAAAGGTACTCTCCAGCGTCCCGTCCACGCGAACTCCGAGAGCGTCCATGCGCCTGTCCCTCCCCCTCCCCTCGCTCCTCTTGGTCCTCTCCGTCGGTGCCTCGGCCTGCGGGGACGCGACCGGCGGCGCGAACGCCGCGCCACGCGACCAGGCTCCGTCGGCTCCGGCGGTGCCGACGGCGCCGGTCACGCCGGCTCCGGCGCCCTCGCCGCCGGTCGCGCCCGAGGCGCGCGCCGCCCGGACGAATCCGCCACCCGCGACGCTCGCTCCGCTCCAGCGTGCGGTCGCCGACGGACGGCGGCTGTCCCGCGCCGGCTCGCACGAAGAGGCGCTCGCGGCGTTCGAGCGCGCGCTCGCGATCGATCCGGGTTCGCCGAAGCTCCGCTGCGAGGCGGGATACGTCGCGTTCCTCGCGTCGGACCACGAGCGCGCAGAACGCTACGTGACCGCCGCGATGCGCGCGTTCCGCGCGTCGGGGACGATCCCGGAGTCGCAGCGCGTGCCCGTCGCGATGTGTCTCTACAACGCCGGCCTCGTCTTCGAGGCGAGCGAGCGTCCGTCGGAGGCGATCGACGCATGGCGGAGGTCGCTCGAGCTCCGGGAGAACACGACCGTCCGCGCGCGGCTCCAGGCGATCTCGGCGGGACGGGGTGAGGCGGCCACGCCGCGCGCGTCCGGCGCGGCGCGCGACCGAGCCTACGCCGACGCGTGCGGACAGGGCGAGTCCATGGACATCTCGAGTTGCCGGATGCGTCGCTCCGCGGACGACGTATCGGAAGACACGCTCGTGTCGATCACCGAGACGACGCCCACGGGCGCGGCGCCCGCGGGCTTCACCGCGCGCATCGCGACGGCCGAGGGGACGATCTACTTCGGCATCTCGAACGTCGCCTATCTCGAGGTCGGTTTCGGAGGCAGGAGCCTCGTCGGCTACCTCGGCCGGTCCTGGGCGCCGGGTGTCGGCGGCGTGTCGGGTGAGCTCGAGATCCGCCGCTTCGAGTGGAGCGACGTCGTGCCGGGCGGACGCCCCGAGCTCGTCGTCGAGTCGTTCGACTACTCGAACGACGAGGACATGGGCTACTGCTACCGGTCCGGCGGCACGAACCGCACGCTGATCGTCTGCAGCACCGACGACGGATCGCTCCGGTGCATGTCGATCGCGATCGAGGAGACGACGTACGAGGAGACGTACGAAGGATGCGAGGGAGAGACCCCCGCGATGCACGAGCGCGGCCCCTCGCTCGCCTACGCGTTCGCGGCCGGAACGCTCCGGCTCACGCCGCAGCAGGGAGCGCGCGAAGGCGTTCCGCCCGAACTCTCGCGCTCACGCCCGGTGAACGAATGGCTCTCGGACGCGGCGTTCCGGTGGCCGCGCCCGGACGCCGAGAACGGCTCCCGTTGAGCGACGTGCGCGAGCGACTCTCCCAGCTGGCGTTCGAACTCGCGCGATCGTTCGTCGGCTACGCGCGATGGGTGGTCCGGGACGCGACCACGCCGTCGCTCCACAGCTACCTCGGGTGGCTGGTGGGGCTCACCTCCGTCGTTTACTTCGCCGAACGCGCGCGCCCCTGGCTCGCGTGGCCGCGTCGCGCGGCCGATGACCTCCGCGGGGTCGTCTACGCGTGGCTGAACTTCTTCGGATTCGGGCTCCTCGGCTTCGCCGCGGTCTCGGACGTGACCGCCGCACACACGACGGCCTTCGTCGAATCGCTCGGCGTGCATCGGCTCACGCTCCCGATCGCGCATCCGCTGGCGACCGCGGCGCTCTACCTCGTCGTGCGCGATCTGATCGAGTACGGCATCCACCGGCTCCTGCATCGGGTGCCGGCGCTCTGGCGCATCCATGCCGTGCACCACGCGCCGAGGGAGATGAGCGTGTTCGTCCATCTCCGCTTCCACCCGCTCGAGACGGTCGTCTACCGCACGCTCGAGTTCCTTCCGATGTGGCTCCTCGGCTTCGGCGCGGGCGACTTCTTCGTCGCGCACATCGCGGCGCTCCTGGTCGGTCACCTGAACCACGCGAACCTCCGCGTACCGCTCGGTCCGCTCCGCTACGTGTTCAACTCGTCCGAGATGCACCTGCTCCACCACGCGAAGGAGCTCCCGGCCGGCGCGTCGGCGCGGCATCGCGGCGTGAACTTCGGGCTCACCTTCTCGGTGTGGGACTTCCTCTTCGGCACGGCGAGTCTCCCGAGTTCGCCCCGGAACGCGCCGATCCCGCTCGGTTTCGAGGGGGTCGAGGCGTATCCGGAGGCGCTTCCCGCGGCGATGCTCGCCCCGTTCCGGCACCGGACGAAGCCGATCCGTGGCGGCGAGTCGCGCGACGACGCATCGTGAGGTCGAGCGAATCATGAGCGCGACGAAGCACGAACCCGGACCGACACGACGACGCGCCCTCGTCGCCCTGGCGATCGCGGTCGGCTCGCTCGGGACCTGCCTCGCGTTCGGGCAGGAGGTCTCGCTCGCATCGCTCCGCGCGACGATCGCGCACGAGCACCCCGACGTCGCGTGGATCACCGTCGACGAGCTGGCTCGCTCGCTCCGCGGACGCGCGTCTGCGAGACCGAGACTGCTCGACGCGCGCGCCGCCGAGGAATTCGCGGTGAGCCACCTGCGCGGGGCGACCCGGGTCGATCCGGATCATCCCGACCTCCGACCGCTCGGTCCGGATCGGACGAGCCCGGTCGTCGTCTACTGCTCGGTGGGCTACCGCAGCGCGCTCATCGCGAGCCGGCTCGGACACGCGGGCTACCGGAACGTCCGCAACCTCGAGGGCGGGATCTTCGCCTGGGCGAACCGCGGCCTGCCGGTCGTGCGCGGCGACCGAGTGGTCCACGACGTGCACCCCTACGACGACACCTGGGGCCGGATGCTGCGCGCAGAGCTCCGGAGCCGGACGCCGCGTCGATAGTCGATCAGCGGATGCGTACGCCGGCGAAGACGAGCGCGGAGAGGTTCGGCGGCTGGTCGAGCGACGGCGCGGGGAAGCCGTAGGCCACGCGGCCGTGGAGCTGGAACCGACCAGTGCGGAAGTCTCCGAAGAGATAGGCGCCGCCCGCGCCGCCGTAGCTCCCGATCGCCCCGGTGCGATGCGGGTCCGAGAAGACCGCTCCGTCGACGCCGACGCCGACCTCGTGCGGAGCCTGGCGTCCGGTGCGCACGTGGAGCGTGGCGCGGCCCGAGACGAGCCGCTCGCTGAGCACGGCCGCCCACGGGAGACCCGCGATCGGGACGACGTAAGGGTTCATGCCGCCGACGCGATTGCGGGTGAGGTCGTCCTCGCCGACCCCGTAGCTCGCGTGTTCCTCGAACTGCAAGCGCACGAGTCCGCCGAGTCGCGCGCCCGCATAGAGCCACTGCCGCGTCGTGAGGACGACCGCACCCGGGTCGTTGCGCGGATCGAGCTGACCGCCGACGTCGGCGCCCCACGGCCGCGACTGCGTGCGACGGTCGAGCCCGACCGAGACTCCGATCGCGACGCCCTCGATCCTCGGATGGATCCGGTGCGCCTCCCATTCGGAGCTCGGGGCGCGGATCCGCCAGTACGTGTAGTTCAGGCGCGGCTCGAAGACGAAGGTGTTCGCGGGGAGCGTGAACGTGTCCTCGGTCGTCGCGTTGTCGCGGAAGAACCACTGACGCATGCCCGCGACGAGCTCGAGCGAGTGTCGCGGCGCGGGATGCCATTTCAGCGACGGGAGCAGCTGGACGTAGCTCGCGTAGAAGGAGCGACCTGTGTCGCGGGTCCCGTCGCGGTAGTAGTCGAAGAGCAGCCCCGCGAGCAGCGCCTCGCCACGTGCGACGACCGAGAGCTCGAGCTTTCCGTCCGCGAGCCGGATGCCCTCGAGCCCCGCCTGCAGCGTGTCCGTGTTGTAGAGCAGGTGCAGCCGACCGCGAGCGACGTCGTCGCGCTTCACGTCGAGGAACGCGAACCCGTGCTGGCCGAAGTCGCCGGACAGGAACGCCTCGTCTCCCAGGCCCGCGGCGATATGCCACGGATTCGGCGCGGGCGCGGGCGCCTGTGCGGAGGCCGGTCCTCGGAACCATGCGAGCGTGAGGACCGAGGCGACGAGCAGGGGACGATTCATGGGGATCCGAGTGCGTGGGATTCGTGGATCACGGAACGGATCCGGGCGACCGTGGAGGTGGCGAGTCCGCGCGACGCTCGCGCGAGGCGACTCGCCGGTGCGAGGTCGTCGCGCCGGAGCCCGACGTCGACCGCGACGATCGAGCGGACGCCGCCCGGCGAACGACGGAGGTCCATCCGCGCGAAGAGCGTGTCGAACGAGCTCGACCGTCCGCGTATCTCGAGGAGATGTCTGCCGTCGGATCGTCCGACGACGCGGACGTCGAGCGTGGCCTCGAAGCGGCCGAGCCGGCCGTACGATCCGCGGGTGTCGAGGCGCGCGTACCCGTGCGAACGCTCGGCGACGCGCACCTCGTCGAGTGGCAGGATCCGCCCGTAGCGCGGGAAGTCGACGGCGACCCGGATCAGCTCCGAGAGCGTACCGTCGACGAGGCCGACCGCACGTCCTGCGACGAGCCCGTCCGACAGACGGACGCGATCGGTGACGATCTCGCCGCTGACGAGGCGCTCGATCGAAACACCGACGAACGTGGGCTCGTCCGCGATCGCGCGACCGGGATTCGTGAGCCCGGCGATCGCGACGCCGGAGAGCGCGCCGAGGAAACGACGCCGACCGAGACCGATCGAAGGGCCTCGACGTCTCGTGTTCGATCGTCCTGCCACCGGTCCCATCGTCCCACCTTGCGCGACCGCGGTCGCGACGTCGAGTCGTCGCCTCAGCGCGCGTGGTGGTTGATCGCCCAGCGGTACGGGATCCGTTGCAACGTCGTCGTCGCCGCGACCGCGTCGAGACGGTGTCCGGCGTCGTAGCGCCGCAGCCACGCGAGCACGCTCCCTGCGTCGCGTTCGAAATCGCCCTGGAACCAGAAGAAGATCTCGGAGACGGACACGCGGCCGTCGTCGATCCGGACGAACGAGTTGCTCGCGACGACGTTTCGGACGAGTCGATCGAGCGTGGCCGATACGGTCGATGATTCGAAGGCCCGCGGGTGGAGCGGAGGACACGAGACAGCGCCGCAGTTCATCGCGACGTGCACTCGCGCGTCGTGGAACCGTGGCCGGATGATCTGGTTCTCGATCGCGTCGAGGGTGCGGTCCTGGCCGGCGACGCGGGTCCGCAGCCCGTCGAAGAAATGCGGCACGTCGCGCACGCTCGCGATCGGCCAACGATCGACCACCTGCTTCACGACGATCGCGTTGTAGGCATTGAGCCAATCGGCGACGCCGGCCGAGTCCGGCATGCCGCCGAGACTCGCGACGAAGCGATCGAGGTCCGCACGGGCCGCCGCGTCCGCGCGGAGCGCGGCGTAGTCGACCCCCCCGCCGAGCGCGTGAGCCGTCAAGACACGCTGGAACGCCGCGTGATCGAACGCGCGCGCCCTCGCCGTCGGTGCGATGAGGGAAGCGACGAACGCGGCGGCGACGAGGACGGAGCGTAGGGAGGGGATTCGCATCGGGAGCACGGTCGTACCTTCGACGTCGACGTTACTCGAAAGATTCGAGCGGAGCCGCGTCCGGCCGTCGGAGGTCGAACGCGAGGCCGACGGCGACGCCGAGCGCGATGAGGCCGAGCGGGACGAGCCCCTGCTGGAATTCGCCCCCGCGATCGAAGCGATCGAGCACCTCGTAGGTCGTCGGGAACGCGATCGACGCGAAGAGCCACGCGTACGAGCGACGAATCGCGACGAGCGGAGCCTGACTCGCCAGGTACCACGGGAAGACGACCGGCGAGGCGAGGAAGGGTGAGACGAGCGCGATCAGCGCTCCGCGCAGCGGATCGATCATCCGGGCGACGACGATCGACGCGGCGATCGACGCGAGCAGGACGACGCCTGCGGCCACGCGCGCGCGCTCGGTGCCGAGCGCTCCTTCGAGCACGAAGAAGAGCGGCGAGCCGAAACGCCACTCCGAGAGGAACGCCCCGAGGCTGCCGAACGGCCGCATCCCCAGCGAGATCACCACCCCGTAGCCGCCGAGGAACACCGCGCTCCCCCACGCGAGCATCCTCGGGCGAACCCGCGCGCTCGCGGCGAAGAAGAGCGGGATGAGCACGAGCGCCGGCGCGAGCTTGAAGAGTCCTCCGAGCGCGAAATACGCAGAGGCGTGGTCCGCGCGATCGTCGAGCCATGCGCGGGCGCCGAGCGCGACGGAGAGCGCGGCGAGCGTATCGACGTGGGCTCCGACGCCGGACTCGAAGATCAGGAGCGGCGAGAGCGCGACGAGCGCGAGGCTGCCGGCGCCGGCCCTGCATCGGACGAGCGCCCGATCGGTGACGAACAGCGTCGCGATCGACGCCGCGGTGACGATCGCTTTCCAGACCCACGGACCGAGCATCGGCCCGAACGAGGCCGCGACCGCGAAGGTGCCGAGGGCGGCGGGCGGATAGAGCGTGACGTATCCGGCGTTGTCGGCCGGAAGGGTCCATTGCGGCAGGTGCGCCGCGATGCCGCGCGGCGAATAGAAGTACGGATCGAAGCCCGCGATCGCCGCAGCGCCGTCCCAGAGGTACCTCCCTGCATCGTTCGACGTGAACGCCGGCGCGAAGAAGAGCGCGAGCCGCACGACGATCCCGGCTCCGAGGAGGCGACGGCGATCGGAAGCGTCCCCGGCCGACGCCATGGCGACGAACATCAGGACGGACTCCGCGATCGTGAGCGCGGCATAGCCACGTCCCCGGGAACCTGCCTCGAGCGACGCGATCAGATAGACGACCGGTACGAGCGCGACGAACGCCGTGGTCGATGCGAGGAAGACCCGCTCTCGGGATGCGCCGTTCATCGGACGAGGTCGTGCCACATCAGGTGGCCGACGATCTTCACCGACGCGAGGATCGTCCCACGTACGGTCCCGGAGACCTTCGATACGCCGATCCGCCGCCGGTACGGCACGGCGATCTCTCCATAGCGAAGCCGCTTTCGGGCAGCCTTGATCTGCATCTCGACCGTCCACCCGTAGTCCGGGTCGCGCATGTCGAGCGACCTCAGCGCGTCGCGGGAGATCGCCCGGAACGGGCCGAGATCGGTGGCGGGGAGCCCATAGCGGAGCCGCAGCCACGCGGACGCGATCGCGTTGCCGAACACCTGCTGCGGCGTGATCGAGCCGGGCTCGGCGTTCCCGAGGGACCGCGAACCGACGACGAAGTCCGCGCGACCGTCACGGATCGGTGCGACGAGCGCCTCGAACATCGCGGGATCGTCGCTCGCGTCCCCGTCCATGAAGACCACGATCTCCGCGTCCGAGGCGAGCGCGGCGATGCCTGCGAGGCAGGCTGATCCGTACCCGCGTCGGTCCTCGCGGACGACGCGCGCGCCGGCGTCGAGCGCGCGCTCCCGCGTGTCGTCGGTGCTGCCGTTGTCGACGACGATCACGTCGCGCACGAGGTCGCGCGGAATCCCCCGGACGGTCGCGCCGATCGCGAGTCCCTCGTTCAAGGCGGGGATGATGACGGCGACGCTCATGATCGGTCGCGCACGATGACCCGCCTCGGAGCGGACCGCGAGGCCTCGGAACGAGATACGGAGACGATGGCCGGCGCAATCGATCGATTTCGCGTGCGCGCGGCCCAGCCGCACGGAATCATCGTCGCTCCGAAAGAGAGCACCGTGCAGCTGCCGATCCTCGCCGACCGTCCCACGTCGCGGCACGATTTCGAGTCCCACGTCGCGAGGGCGAAGCCGGGAGGCCTGCGCCGGGGCCGTGTCGAGACCCTGCAGATCAACATCGGGCGACGCTGCAACCAGGCGTGTCTCCATTGCCACGTCGAAGCCGGCCCGCTCCGGACCGAGACGATGGGCGACGCGACGATCGATCGGGTGCTCACGCTCCTGCGCGACAGCCCCGCGGTCCACACGCTCGACATCACCGGTGGCGCGCCGGAGCTTCATCCGCGCTTCCGCGATCTCGTCGTCGCGGCGCGAGCGCTCGGCAGGACCGTGATCGACCGGTGCAACCTCACGGTGCTGCTCGAACCCGGCATGGACGATCTCGCCGAGTTCCTCGCCGCGCACGAGGTCCAGATCGTCGCGAGCCTCCCCTGCTACCTGAAGCCGAACGTCGACAAGCAGCGCGGCGCCGGCACCTACGAGGCGAGCATCGAGGCGCTCCGGCGACTCAATGCCCTGGGCTATGGCCGTCCGGGATCGTCGCTCTCGCTCACGCTCGTCTACAACCCGGGCGGCGCGTCGCTCCCTCCGCCGCAGGAGTCCCTCGAGCGCGACTACCGCGTCGCGCTCGCACGCGATCACGGCGTCGAGTTCCACCGGCTCATCGCGCTGACCAACATGCCGATCCGGCGCTTCGATCACGCGCTCCGTCGCGAAGGCGCCTTCGAGGCGTACGAAGACCTCCTCGTCCGCCACTTCAACCCGGGTACGCTCCCGGGCGTGATGTGCCGGACGCTCGTCAGCGTCTCCTGGGACGGGACGCTCCACGATTGCGACTTCAACCAGATGCTCGAGATCCCTTGCGGCGCTGGCTCGTCACTGCGCACCGTGGACGACCTCGACTCGCTCGAGCCGCTCACCGATCGCCCGATCGCCACCGCGAGTCATTGCTTCGGCTGCACCGCCGGCGCGGGATCGAGCTGCGGCGGGGCGCTCGCGCCGTGAGCGATTCCCCGAAGGCTCGACTCCGCGTCGTCGTGATCGGCAACGGCCCGGCGGGCATCGAAGCCGCGATCGCTCTCCGACGGCAGAGGCCGGACTGTTCGCTCACGATCGTCTCGGAGGAGTCCGACCATCCCTTCTCGCGCACCGCGCTGATGTGGATCCACGCAGGTCAGCTCGCGCACCGAGACACCGAGACGCATCCGCGTGACCTCTACGAGCGGCTCGGCATCACCCGGGTCCGCGCTCGCGCGCTCGGCATCGACGCGGGCGCGCGCACGCTGACGATGAACCGCCATTCGCCGATCCCCTTCGACCAGCTCCTGATCGCCTGCGGCTCGCGGCCCAGGCCCGCGCCGTGGCCGGGGGCCGATCTGCTCGGCGTCGGGACGTTCGTCACGCACCAGGACCTCGCCTGGCTCGAAGAGGAGCTCTTCGGCTCCGCGAACCGTGTGCCACCGCCACGCGCCGGCGCCCACGAACCCACGACCCCCGAATCGCCCTACCGCGCACGGCGATCCTCGGCCGCGTCGAGCGGACACGCTTCGCGTCGCCCCGCGGTCGTCGGCGGCGGGCTGATCGGCCTCGAGGTCATCGAGCTCGCCCTCGCCCGCGGACTGCGGCCACGATTCTTCCTCCGGGACGCGTCCTTCTGGCCGATCGCCCTCGATCGTCGCGAGTCACGTTTCCTCGAGAAACGGATGACGGAGCACGGCGTCGCGGTCCACCGCGAGGCCCGGGTCGAGCGGTTCGTCGGCGACGCCGAGGGCCGGATCGCCGCGATCGAATCGAGCGAAGGCCGCTTCGACGTCGACTGCGCGGTCGTCGCGATCGGCGTCGTCCCGAACACCGACTGGCTCGAGGGCGGGCCGGTGGCGCTCGATGCGCACGGCGCGATCGTCGTCGACCATGCGCTCCGCACGAACGTCGACGGAGTGTTCGCCGCAGGCGACTGCGCCGCCGTCCCGCAGCGCGGCGGCTCGAACCGCACCGAGCTCCTCTGGTACACCGCCCGCGACCAAGGTCGCGCGGTCGCGCGCGCGATGCTGGGGGAGGCCGTGCGCTACGACCGAGGCATCCCGTACAACACGGCGAAGCTGATGGACGTCGAGTTCTCGACCGTCGGCCGGGTCGAGCGCGACGCAGCCGACCTCGGCGACTGGTACCACGAGGAAGTCGGCGCGGTGCGGAGCACCACCCGCTTCGTGCTCGACGGCGATCGCGTCGTCGGCTTCAACGCGCTCGGTCGCCGCTGGGACCTCGGCGTGATCGCCGAATTCATCGCGCAGGAGCGATCGCTCGAGTTCGCTCTCCGGCACCTCGGCGAAGCCGCGTTCGACACCGAGTTCGTCCCGCGGCTCGCGCTGCCGCGCACCGGGAGCGCGTGAACCATGGACCTCCAAGGACAGAACGGACTCCTCTCGACCTATCGTGAACCGCACCGCACCCGCGGCGTGAGCGCCTTCGTCGTCGCGTTCGGGCTGATGGGCTTCTACGCGGCGCTCTACTTCACGGACACGTTCGAGCCGATCGCCCGTTCGCTCGGCCTCCGCAACAAATGGTTCATCTACGGCGCGCTCTACAGCGTCGCGATGATCACGGGCGCCGTCCTCCACCTGCGGCGCCACGGAAACTCCCGCTACACCCGGTTCCGGATCGGGACCAACGTCGGCGTCCAGGTCCTACTCGCGTTCTGTCTCCCCTTCGTCATGGGGATGTTCGAGCAGCCGGAGTTCTACGTCTCGTACCTCTGGCCGCTCGACATCTACAAGCTCTACCCGCAGACGCTCGAGTCGCTGCCGCCGTACCTCGCCGTCTACTGCGTCGTCGGCTCGCTGGTGCTCGCGCCGGTGCTCGCGCTCGTCCTCGGCAAGCGCTGGTACTGCTCGTGGGTCTGCGGCTGCGGCGGCCTCGCGAACACCTTCGGCGATCCGTATCGGCACCTCACGAGCTCGACCGAGGCGAGCTGGCGCTTCGAGAAGGTCTCGATCCGCGTGGTGCTCGCCGTCGCCATCCTCACGACCGCCCTCGTCGGCCTCGACTTCGCGGTGGGCGCGCGCCACCGCGACCTGCATCGGTGGGTGAGCGGCGCGCTCTTCCACGCGCCGTTGATCGGGGCGGTATCGATCAAGAGCAGCTACGGCTTCGTCGTCGGCTCGCTCCTCGCCGGCGTCTTCGGCACCGGCCTCTATCCGCTGCTCGGGCCCCGCACCTGGTGCCGGAACTTCTGCCCGATGGCGGCCATCCTCGGAATCGTCCAGAAATTTGGGCGATTCCGGATCCGCGTACAGAAGGACACCTGCATCTCCTGCGGCAACTGCACCACGTACTGCGAGATGGGGATCGACGTCCGCGGCTATGCGCAGCGCAACGAATCGTTCGTGCGGGAGTCCTGCGTCGGCTGCGGCATGTGCGCCCACGTCTGCCCGCGCGGCGTGCTCCGGCTCGAGAACGTGAGCGCCGGCGACTCCGAGTCGCGAAGGCGGCTCCCCGTGGTCCGCGCGTGAATCTCGCGCCGCGATCCGCGACGATCTTCGTCTTCGCGAAGCCTCCGATCGCCGACCGCGCCAAGACCCGACTCGCGGCGGACGTCGGCGCCCCCCTCGCGACCGCGCTCGCGAAGGCGTTCCTCCACGACCTCTGGTCGATCGCCTGCGCGATCCCCTGGGCCGACGCCGTCCTCGCGGGCACCGAGCCCGATCCGGCCGCGTACGGACTCGATCGCTCGGTGCCGATTGAAGTTCAGGGCGAAGGCGATCTCGGCGTACGGATGGAGCGGATGCTCCTCCGCGGTCTCGCGCGCTCGCGACACGCGTTCGTGGTCGGCACCGACGTCCCGGGCGTCGGGATTGCACACTTCGAGCGCGCGCGTGACGCGCTCGCGACCCACGACGCGTGCCTCGCCGAGGCGGCGGACGGTGGCTTCTACCTCGTCGGTCTGACGCGGCATCGCGCCGGCCTCTTCGACGAGGTGCCGTGGAGCGTGCCCGAGACGTTCGAGCGGACGCGCGCGCAGATGCGGACCGTCGGCCTCTCGGTCGGCGTGGGCGCTCCGTGGTTCGACGTCGACGACGCGGCCGGCCTCGAACACGCGCTCGCTCACTGGGACGACGTCGTCGCGCGCGCGCCCAGGACCGCGGCCGTGCTCCGCGAACACTTCGCCGAGGGTCAGGGCATCGACGCGCGGATCGCGGCGGCGCGCGACTCGGCGCGCTCCCACATCCGGAGATAGCCTTCGGCGGAGCGGAAGAGGGGCTCGAGATCGGCGTCGGTCACGCCGAGGTGACGCGCGTCCTCGATCAGCTCCGGCACGAGGCCGATGTGGACCATGCCCTCGAGGTTGAAGTCGACCGTGCGCTCGCCGAGCTCGGGTGCTTCGAAGACCACGTCGCCTGCGTACGACGTGAACGGATAGGTCACGGGATCCGTCTGCGCGTCGGCACAGCCCGTCGCCCCGAATCGCGGCCCCGGCGCGCCTGCGAAGCCGTTGAGATCGAAGCCGAAGCCCTGCGCCGGATAGCCGCCGGCGTTCGTGATCGCCGCGATCCGCGCGCGCACCTGGTTCACCGCGGCGAGCGGATCGGCCGGATCCCCGCAGCGCGGCAGGCCCATCACCGAGATGCCGCCGAGCGTGTAGAGCGCCCCGTCGGCGGTGCTCCCGTGCGTGCCCGCCGCGGGATAGTCGTTGTCGACGAGCATCTCCACCGCGCGCGCGTAGCTCCGCTGCGGAAGGTGATCGATCTCGATGATCATCCCGCGCTTCATCATCTCGAGGATCAACGTCTCCCCGAGCGCGGTGAGGCCGTGGTTCTGGCAGTACTCCCCTGCGAGCGGCGGCGTCGACAGGAACGGCGCGACCTGGAGCAGGGTGCCGAGGGTCGCGACGCCGAAGTCCTGGAAGTCGAAGGGCGGCGTCGCGAAATAGTCGGCCCGGGTCATGTTGAGCCCGCCGTACGCCACGCCGCCGTGGTCGAAGGGCGCGTCGACCGTCGGATCGCAGTCCGTGGTGAAGTTCGAGTATTGGCCGGTCGCGATCGTGTTGCCGAGCTCGATGAAGCCGCGATGCCCGTCCCCGGCCGAGAAGGCGTTGTCGAACTTGTGGACCGGGAAGAGCGCGCGGACCCCTCGCTCGTGGAAGTGATCGAGTTGCTCGAGTACGCGCGCGGCGTCGCACTGGACCTCACCGTCGCGCGGCGTGACCCGACAGTCGAAGAGATGCGAGGTCTCGATGCCGAGCACGACCGCGAGCTTCCCGCTCGCGATCACCTGACGCGCCGCGGCGGGCGTGGTGACGACGCGGAACCAGCCGAGTCCGGGTCCGCCGGATTGGGCGTCGACGTAGCGCTCGAGCGCACGGACCTCGTCGATCGTCCGCTCGGCCGCGACCATCTCGTCGCACGAGATGCGCGCGTACTGCGCGCCGACGCCCGTCATGAACTCGCAGAGCGTCTGGTTGCTCGTCGCGTGTTGGACGATCAGGCGGAGGCCCCCGAGATACGCGCGCTCGATCCACTTGTAGTACTGCGTCTGGTGCGTCGAGCTGTGCGGACCGTCCGGCCAGTCGGTGAACTGCGGATAGCCGGCGGTGAAGTGATCGAAGTGGGAGATCTCGCCGTGGACGATCGCGTCCGTCGCTTCGTCGATGTCGAGGGGCCCCGATCCGCCGTAGAAATAGCCGAGGAGGTCGCGTCTCCCCTCGGCTCCGTGGAAGGGCTGGCAGTCCGGCAGCGCGTGCTCGACCCCGAGTCGGTGGAAGGGCGAACCGTGAAACGTTCCGCCGCCGCCGAATCCGAAGTTCGTGAACATGTGCGAGTGGGCGTCGACGAAGCCGTAGACCGAGCCGTCGTCCCACTGGGTGCGCACGACGCTCCCGGTCGCGTCGACGCTCAGCTCGGGAAACGCTGCGCACTCGGTGGTCTCGGTCATCGCGACCGACGCGGCGTCGCGGAGCTCGTCGACGAGCCCGCGCTTGCCGAGGTACTGGTCGGTCGCGCGGTTGTGGAGATGGAATCGCCCGACGACGCCCTCGGCCGGTACGACGTCCCACTCGGCCGGCGAGACGAACTCGTCCCAGTTGGAGAGCACGTCGGAGTCGAGCGCGGACGAGCGCGCGAGCCCGACCGGGTCCGAGATCGGATAGCTCGCTTCGGCGTCGCGGAAGATGAACGTCCCGAGATCCGCCGCGCGCGCGAGGAACCGTGACGCGCGGAGCGGCGAAGCGGTGCGGAAGCCGAACTGAGCGCCGTCACGGATCGGCGTGAGGTACCGCTCGCCTTCCCCGGTCGCGATCGAGAGGGTGAAGCAGCCGTTCGCGAGGCTGTCGACGCTCCGTTCGGTCGGCGCGAGGTTCGTGCCCGACGAACAACCCTCGAGGACGAAAAGCACCGCGATCGTAGAAGGAGCGAGTCTCTGTCGACGGTTCACACGAACATCCCGGTTCAAGAATGACCGGAGCGTCACGGTCTCGACACGATCGTGTCAAGGAGGGGGACCGCGAATTGCCGCCGGTCAGAGCCGAGGTGATGCCTGGATCGGGAGTGTGATCCGGAAGGTCGAGCCACGGCCACGCTCGGTGGTGACCGCGATCTCGCCGCCGTGGGCGCGCACCGTCTCGAGCGCGATCGAGAGGCCGAGGCCGCTCCCCTCACCCGGGGGCCGTGTGGTGAAGAACGGATCGAACACGCGACGACGAACGTCGTCTTCCATTCCGACGCCCTGATCCCGGATCTCGAGGACGACCTCCGACCCCTCACGTGTCGCGACGAAGTCGACGCGGCGATCGCTCTCGCCGGTCTGTTCGCTCGCCTGAGCAGCGTTCACGAGGACGCCGAGGATCGCGAAGCCGAGGCTCGCTTCGTTCCCGATCACGGTCGGTAGCTCCCCGAATTCGGTCACCAACGTGGCTCGGTTCCTGAAGAATCCCTGGGCGAGGCTCGCCGTGCCCCCGAGGAGCGAGCGGAGATCGATCGGTCCCCAATCGTCGGCGGGCGAGGTCGTGAGATGCGCGATCGAGAGACGGGTGTGACGTAGCTTCTCGAACGGGACCCGGAGCGCGTCGATCACGCGCCGCAGCGGGGCCGATTCCGGACTCTCCGGCAGCGACGCAGCGAGCCGGGCGGCGGTCTCGAGGTTCGCGCCGAGCTCGGTCATCGGAGCCTCCGATTCGCGCACGATGCCCTCGACGAGACCCGCGATCGTCCGCTGACGTTCGACCTCGCGGTCGAAGACGGACGCACGCCGCCGGGCCGTGTCGTCGATCGCGCGACCGATCGTGGTCCGGAGCGCCTCGAAGGAGAGCGGCTTCGAGAAATAGGCGAACGCATCGATCGCGCGCGCGGCCGACGAGCCGTTCGCGGACATCACGATGACGGGGACGGAGGCGACGGACCGTCGCTTGCGCTGCTCGACCCGGAAGTCCCAGCCCGAGAGGTTCGGCATCATCAGGTCGAGGAGGATCACGTCCGGGACGTACCCCGCGTCGATCGCGCTCAGCGCGGCGGCCCCATCCCGGTACGCGCCGACGACGAAGCCTTCGGACGTCAGTAGTTCGTCGATCGCTTCACGGATCCCGACGTCGTCTTCGACGAAGCAGATCTTCGCAGCCGTCGCACGTGCGTTCATCCCCGTGACGCCATCGTACGTTCGCCGTCCCACGGCGGACAAGGGTGCATGGAAGTCGAAGAGAGATTCGCGCGCCGCTTGCGTCACGTCGCGCGTTTCCGTCACACTCGGGACGGGGGACGTGGGATGCGAATGCGCGCTTCGAAGCGATCGGTCGTGGGCGATCGGCCGAACGTCCGTGCCGCGTCGACTCCCGACGAGCTTCTTCCGGGCGAGGGTCTCGAGCGACTCATCGGGGAACTGATCGAGCACGTACCGTCCGCGATGTTCGCGATGGATCCCGACGGCGTCGTTCTCCAGGCGAACGCGCGTTTCGAGTCCCTCGTCGGTATCCCCCGCGATGGCTTCGTCGGCGCGCCCCTCGGCGAGCGGCTCGTCCCCGCGCTCTCCCGCGCGCTCTTCCGCGCGTCGCTCGGGCGAATCCGTTCGGGCGAATCCGACACGCTCTCGGTGTCGGTCGAGACCGGCCACGGCTCGACGCTGACGCTCGAATGCGACGTCCGCCGGTACGGACGCGCCGAGAAGAGTCCGTGGCTCGTCACGGTCATGCGGAGTCGTGTCGAGCGTCCGGCGGACGAGCTGCGTCCCTACGACGCGTTCGCCTACACGGTGCGGAGACACGACGACGGACGGCTCGTCCTGGACGACGGAGATCACGCGGGCGCTCCCTGCTTCCGCGTCGTCTATGCCCGCGAGTCGAAGTGCCCGCGGTGTCCGGTCGACGAAGCGATCGCGACGCAGCGACCGGTCGAGACCGCGTTCTTCGATCCCGGGACCTGCGAGGCGATCGTCGTCCGAGCGCTCGCCTCGGGATCGCGAGCGCGGTGCGAGCGCGTGATGCTCACGCGATCGGCCCTCGAAGAGATCACGCGCGCGCGCGTCGACGCGCGCGTCGAGATCGCTGGACTCTCGACGCGCGAACGCGACGTCCTCGCGCACCTCCGACTCGGCCGGACGCTCGAAGAGGTCGCGACCCTCCTCGGCATCTCGCACCACACCGTGAAGTTCCACACGGCGAACATCCTGCAGAAGCTCGGCGCGGACTCCCGTCTGGATCTGATGCGGATCCTCGGTTGATCCTCCTCCCGCGACGCGTGATAGCGTCGCACGCGGGGCGAGGACGTACGATGACGGGCGAGCGAGCGACGCCGATGAAGCTCACGCCGACGCGGTTCGCGATCGCCTCGTCCCTCGTGATGATCGCGATCTTCGCCGGGTTCCACGACGATCCTTGGCGCGCCCTCCTCGAAGGCGGTGACGCGTCGCGGCTCGTCGTCCTCGGATGCGTCCTCGGCGCGGTGCTCGTCGGTGTCGGGCTGTTCCGTCCGAATCGCCTCGTGTCGACGGCCGCGGTCGGGCTCGGCATCCTCATGCCGGCCGCGTTCGGGATCTTCGGTCACGCCTGGTGCGTTCGGATCGTGGAAGCCGTTCTCGTCGGCGCCGACCCGCGTTCGTTCGATTCGCTCGCCGGACGCGGCTTCCTCGAGAGCCTCCGGCCGCTCGGCCTCGGCGCGATCGGCTCGGGCGTGCTCTCGGGCCTCGCTGCGCTCTCGACGATCCGGACCGGCGACACGAGGCCGGCCCGAGAGGCCGCGCTGATCGTCATCGCGGTGCTCGCGCTCTCGAACGCCTATGCGTCGATGGACTTCGCCGACGGGCTCCTCGACGTGAGCGCGACGGACGTACCCGTCGCGACCTCGGCCGACCGAGAGTCGAGCGCGACGCATTTCGCCGGCATCCGTCTCGCCCTCGGCGGCCTCGTCGTCGTCGCGTTCGTGGCGATCGTCGCGCGGGCGATGAAGAACACGCGTTCCGAGCCCCGGGGCGATCTCCTCCTGCTCGGCGTCCTCGTGACGCTGATCGTCGGCGACGTGGGCATCACCACCTGGTCGAGCCACACGCTCGCGCGCTTCGTGCGGACCTCGTTCCGGGCACGTCTGGACTCGTTCCATGCGTTGCGACTCGACGCTCGGCCGTGGGTCGGCCGCGACCTCGTCGTCGTCCCCGGCGCCGCCTTCGTCGACGCGACCCGGATCCCGCTCGAAGCCGCAGCGCTCGAGCGGGCCTTCCGCGATCTCGACCCCAGCGCGACTCCGATCGGTGCCGTCGTCGCGGTCGCGTTCGACGCGCGCGTCGAGGGCCGGACGATTCGCCTGGTATTCGAATCGGCCCGGCGCGCAGGCGCGCAGACGATCGAGCTGCACGGCCTCGCGCCGATCCACCCGGACGAAGCGGACGGTCTCTGGTCGAACGCGCGCCTCGATCACTCGTTCGCGCGCGCGCTCTTGCCGATGCTCTCCGCCACGACGATCGCGCTCGGACGCTCGAACTCGGACGTCGTCGTGGGGAGCTCCCCGAGTCTCCGGATCGCGGTCGCCGACCGTCCCGTGATCCTCCCGGTCGCGGAATCGGCGAACGGCGGCGCGGGAGGTCTCGGGCTCCGCGCTGCGCGCTGGGTCCAGATCGCGATCGACGATCGGGCCACGCCCCGCGCCCTCGTCGAGACGATCGCGCGCGTCCGCGAGGGCGGCGACGCGCCCTACGTCGTCGAGACCTACGGCCCGGACCCGACGCCGCGCGACGCGAACGGCATCGGTATCCTGGGCGGTTCGCGATGACGCGCGCCGCGTCGCGTTTCTTCCTCGCCGTGGCCTCTCTGGTCGGCTGCGCACATCCGGGCGTGGACTACCGCGGCGGCTCCGCGTGGAGCGACGGCTGGGCGAGACACTGCGCCCACTGCGGCGGCGGCGAGACCGTCGAGATCGTGGTCGAGCGCACCGCACCGGGCGGCGTCGAACGACTGGTGGTCGAATTCGAGACCTGCGTCGAACGGTCCTACGACACCGAGGCGAGGATCGTGCACGTGAGGCACGTCGAGGGCGGGGACGACGCGATCGTCGCGGACGAGCGCGACGTCCCGATCGACGTCGTCACCTGCTCCCGCGAGGGCCCGATCCACGTGCGGTTCCGAGGCCGCCTCGCGGGTGAGCCGATCCGCTTCGACGTGGCGGTCACGCATCCGGTCACGTCCGAGGGATTCGAGTGATCCGGTGCTGACCCGGAGTCCGGCGTCGAGGTAGATTTGAAGACCAACGTCTCGTCGGACGTCCATGCCTCGAGTTCCTCGCCCGCGGAAAGAACGATCCTCGTCATGATCCCACGTCCATCGCCCGCGTCGCTCGTCATGGCCACGCTCCTCGCGCTCGCTTCGTCGGTCACCCAGGTCGCCTCGGCCCAGGTCGGCGGCTACGTCTGTCCGGCGAACCAGGAGGTCGCGCCGGGCACCTGCATCTGCCCGACCGGCTCGCAGTACGTGAGCTCGCCAGGCGTCTGTTCGACCGGGCGCTGCATGTGCGTCGCCGGTTCGCAGTGGAACGGCCAGGCCTGTGTCGCGATCCCGCCGCCTCCGCCGCCCCCGCCGCCCCCTTCGACCTGCGGCGTCGGCTGTCCCGGCGGTCAGGTCTGCGTGAACGGATACTGCGTCGGCACCGGCGACCTGCGCTTCACGCTCACCTGGGACCTCCCGGGCGATCTCGATCTCCGCGTGATCACGCCGGCCGGTCGCGAGATCTATTACGCGGCCCGGAACTTCGACCAGGGCACGCTCGATCGCGACGACCGCACCGGCACCGGTCCGGAGAACATCTTCTGGAACCAATCGCCGCCGCCCGGGCGCTACCTCGTGTGCGTCGATCCGTACCGCATCCGTGGGAACACCAACTTCCAGCTCACCGTCGCGACGTCCGGTCTTCCGCCGCGGGTGTTCACCGGTTCCCGCAACGGGAGCTCACGCGGAACGTGCAGCGCGTCGTCGGGCAACTTCCTCACCGAGATCATCGTCGGCGGCGCGGGCGCGTGCCCCGCGAACGCGGTGCAGAATCCCTATACCCGCGCATGTGAATGCCAGCCGGGCATGCTCTGGACCGGTCAGGCGTGCGTGCCGCCTCCGCCGCCGACCTGCGGCTACGGATGCGCGGCGGGTCAGGTCTGCGTGAACGGCGCCTGCGTCGGCAACGGCGATCTCCGCTTCACGCTCACCTGGGATCGCCCGGGTGACGTCGACCTTCACGTGGTCACGCCAGGCGGTCGCGAGATCTACTACGCGGCGCGGAACTTCGACGGCGGGACGCTCGATCGCGACGATCGCACCGGCACGGGCCCGGAGAACATCTATTGGCCGGGCACCCCGCAGCCGGGCACGTACCTCGTCTGCGTCGATCCGTACGCGATCACCGCGCCGACGAACTTCACGGTGACGATCGCGCAGTCGAGCCAGGTGATGCGTTCGATCCCGGGCATGCGCTACGGCCAGGAGCGCGGCGCCTGCACGCGTCAGTCTCCGAACTTCCTCACTGAATTCACCGTCGGCGGAGCCGGGGGTGGCTGGGGAGGCGGTGGCTGGGGAGGCGGTGGCGGCTCGGGCGGCGGTCCGGGCGGCAACTACCAATGGGTCGCTGCGATGAACGGCTATCTGCCCGCCGGCGCGGTCGTGGGCGGTCAAGAAGCGACCGGACAGCCCCTCTACATCTGCCGCGCTGCGTACCAGGGAGGCGTCCACGTCGGGAAGGTCGTCGGCCAGAACTGCAACATCGGGTTCGGCGGCACCGAAGTGCTCGTGCCGACCTACGAAGTCCTCGTCGGTGGCCCGGGTCGATGGCAGCCCGCGGCTGGCGGCGTGATGGTCCCGGGCGCCCTCATCGGCGGGAACGAAGCGAACGGGCAGCCGCTCACCATCTGCCGAGCGCCTTACCTCGGCGGCGTGCACATCGGCAAGGTCGTCGCCCAGAACTGCAACTTCGGCTTCGGCGGACGCGAGATGACGGTGTCGGTGTACGAAGTCCTGATGCGTTGAAACACGAGGTCATCGTTCGGTCGCGATACCCTTCCGGGGGGATCGTCCGATATGATCCCGACTGCCGCGACGGTCGCCACGATGTTCGGAAAGGTGCCTCGACGACGAGCACGAATCGAGTCGGAGGAGATCCGTTGGAACATCACGATCGGGCAGCGCGCGGGAGGTCGATCGAGATCGACGAGCGGGGCAGTGCGCCCTCGCCGACGATCGACGACGACCAGCGGCTCCGCGTCTTCCTCGGAGTCATGCACGAGTTCGCCAACGCGTCGTCCGACTACGAGGTGTTGCTCGAGACCGTCGCGCGCCGCTGTTCCGAAGTGCTCCGCTGCGATTGCGTGATCTCGCTCCTCTCGGACGACGGAAGGACGCTCGACCAGGTCGCCCACAAGTCGCTCGACGACGAGGTCGGCGACACGTTCGAGACCCTATCGAAGAAGGTGAGTCTCCGAAGGGACGATCCGCATCCGGCGTGGACGGCGGTCGACTCCGGCCGGCCGGAGATCCTCGTCATCGACGACGCGCGTCTGCGCGCGCGCTTCCCGGATCCGGTCGACCTCGGGACGGCACGCGCCCTCGGGCTCCACAGCGGCGCGGTCGTCCCGCTGAAGGTCCGCGGCACGGCGATCGGGACGCTGTCCCTCGTCCGGAGCCGATCGAACGCACGCGCGTTCGACGAGTCCGACCTCGCGCTCGCCGTGGGATTCGCCGACCATGCGGCGCTCGCGATCGCGAACGCGCGGCTGTTGCGGGACGCGAAGCGCGAGCTGCGCGAACGACGCACCGCCGAAGCCGCGCTGCGTTCCGTCGAAGAACAGCTGCGGCAGTCGCAGAAGATGGACGCGATCGGGCAACTCGCGGGCGGCGTCGCGCACGACTTCAACAATCTCCTCTCCGTCATCCTCGGGTATTCGGCCTTCGTGCTCGAGAACGTCGAAGCATCGGAGTCCCTGAAACACGACGTGCGGGAGATCCACTCCGCCGCCCAACGCGCGACGCAGCTCACCCGCCAGCTCCTCTCGCTCAGCCGCCAGTCCGCGACCGAGCGACGCGTCGTGGTGTTCGACGAGGTGGTTCGTCCGATGGACACGATGATCCGGCGGGTCGTCGGCGAGGAGATCCGGATCATCACGCGTCTCGCGTGCCACGCGACCCGGGTGAAGGTGGATCCGAGTCACGTCGAGCAAGTGCTCACGAACCTCGTCGTCAACGCCCGCGACGCGATGCCGGACGGCGGCCAGCTCACGATCGAGACCGCGCGCGTCGTGCTCGACGACGCGTTCGCCGCCGCGCACCTCGGGGTCGTCACCGGTCCGCACGTCCGGCTCCTCGTGCGGGATTCGGGCATCGGAATGGACGACGCGACCCGCGCTCGGATCTTCGAACCGTTCTTCACGACGAAGGAGGTCGGCAAGGGCACGGGCCTCGGCCTCTCGACCGTCTTCGGTCTCGTCCGCAAGAACGGCGGCACGATCCAGCTCGAGAGTGTCCCGGGCGCGGGGACGACGTTCGAGATCTACTTCCGGACGACGGACGCGGAGCCCACGCCCGCGCGATCGATCGCGACGAATCCCGGACTCCACGGCACCGAGACGATCCTGCTCGTCGAAGACGAGGCGAAGGTTCGGTCGATGACGCGGACGGTCCTCCAGCGGCACGGCTACCACGTGCTCGAAGCCTGCGACGGACTCGACGCGCTCCGCGTCTCGGAAGAACACACGGGCGCGATCGACCTCCTCGTGACGGACATCGTCATGCCCTCGGTCGGCGGGCCGGCGCTCGTCCCGCTGCTCCGAGAGCTGCGCCCGGGGATCCCCGTGATCTTCGTGTCGGGCTACGCGCCCGATGGACCGCATTCGAAGTTCGACGCCCCGCTCGACGGACCGCTGATCTCGAAGCCTTTCCCGCCGGAGACGCTCCTGCATGCGATCCGCGACGCGCTCGCGGACGCACCCGCGCGTTGAGCGACCGCGTCAACAGCCACCCTTGCGAGCGAATCCGTCGGCTGTCTTTGACACTTGTTACAGACTAACAAGCTGTCAGTGACAAGCGCATACAAGCCTCTCCGAGTTGACTAATTACATCTCTTGCGGGGAATCCATGTGGCCGACATCGTTGAACTCCAACGAGGCGCGAACGTCCCCATGTCCGAGACCCTCCTGACCCTCCCCGCCGGCATGCAGATCACCGGCGCGATCCGACCCGGCTACGAACGGGTCCTCACGCCGGACGCGCTTTCGTTCGTCGCCGGCCTCGCGCGCCGCTTCACCGGCCGCCGCAACGAGCTCCTCGCCGCCCGCGCGAGCCGCGCGCAGGCGATGAAGGCGAGCGGCAAGAGCTTCGACTTCCTGCCCGAGACCGCGAGCGTTCGCTCCGGCGACTGGAAGATCCTCGGCACGCCGGCGGACCTCCAGGATCGACGCGTCGAGATCACCGGCCCGATCGACCGCAAGATGATCATCAACGCGCTCAACAGCGGCGCGTACGTGTTCATGGCGGACTGTGAAGACGCGACCTCGCCGACCTGGGACAACGAAGTCCAGGGCCAGGTGAACCTGATGGACGCGGTTCGCCGCACCATCACGTTCACCGCCGACAACGGCAAGTCGTACAAGCTCAACGACAAGACGGCGACGCTCCTCGTGCGTCCGCGCGGCCTGCACCTCGACGAGCGGCACGTCACCGTCGACGGCCAGATCGTCCCCGGCAGCCTCTTCGACTTCGCGCTCTACTTCTTCCACAACGCGAAGGAAGCGATCGCGCGCGGCACCGGCCCGTACTTCTACATCCCGAAGCTCGAGAGCCACCTCGAAGCGCGCTGGTGGAACGACGTCTTCGTCGCGGCCCAGCAGGCGATCGACCTCCCGGTCGGCACGATCAAGGCGACGATCCTGATCGAGACGCTGCCCGCTGCGTTCGAGATGGACGAGATCCTCTTCGAGCTCAAGGACCACATCGTCGGCCTCAACTGCGGCCGCTGGGACTACATCTTCAGCTTCATCAAGAAGCTCGCGGACGACTCGTCCAAGGTCCTGCCGGATCGCGCGCAGGTCACGATGGACAAGGCGTTCCTCGAGGCCTACTGCAAGCTGCTGATCGAGACCTGTCACCGCCGCGGCGCCCACGCGATGGGCGGCATGGCCGCCTTCATCCCGATCAAGGGCGACGACGCCGCGAACGAAGCGGCGATGGCGAAGGTCCGCGCCGACAAGCTCCGCGAAGTGACGAACGGCCACGACGGCACCTGGGTCGCGCACCCCGGTCTCGTGCCGATCGCGAAGACGATCTTCGACGAGCACATGCCCACGCCGAACCAGGTTTCGAAGGCGCGTCCTGCGTCGGGCGTCACCGCGGCGGACCTGCTCCGCGTCCACGAAGGCACCCGCAGCGAGTCGGGCCTGCGCCACAACGTGAAGGTCGGCATCCAGTACGTCGAGGCCTGGCTCCGCGGCAACGGATGCGTGCCGCTCTACAACCTGATGGAAGACGCGGCGACCGCCGAGATCTCGCGCGCGCAGGTCTGGCAGTGGGTTCGCTACGGCGTGCCGCTCGAGGGCGGGCTCGTCGTGACGAAGGAGAAGCTCTCCGCGATCGTGAAGGAAGAGCTCGCGCACGTCCGCGAGGAGATCGGCGCCGCGAAGTTCGACGGCGGCAAGTTCACCGAGGCCTCCGCGATCTTCGAGCGGCTCTCGGTCGCCCCCGAGTTCGCCGAGTTCCTCACGCTGCCCGCGTACGAAGCGCTCCTGCTCGACGAACCGCAGGGCGCCGTCTGAGCGCCACCCAGTTTCACCCACGATTCCAGGATGATTCGCACGGGGCTGCGTAGCGCCCCGGACGGTCGTCCGCGCCCGAAAGAGTCCGAGGCCCCGCGCCTCCAGCCCCCTTCAGAACCCCGAGACCGAGGAACCGTTCCATGACGACCTACAGCAACGCGATCGATACCGTCCGCGCCCTCAAGGCCAAGTACGGCAACAGCTGGGCCGCGATCAGCCCGGAGGACGCCGCGCGGATGGTCGTGCAGAACCGTTTCCGCACCGGCCTCGACATCGCGCGCTACACGGCCGCGATCATGCGCCGCGACATGGCGGCGTACGACGCGGACAGCAAGAACTACACGCAGTCGCTCGGATGCTGGCACGGCTTCGTCGGTCAGCAGAAGATGATCGCGACCAAGAAGTACTTCGGCACCACGAGCAAGAAGTACCTCTACCTCTCGGGCTGGATGATCGCCGCGCTCCGCTCGGAGTTCGGTCCGCTCCCCGACCAGTCGATGCACGAGAAGACCTCGGTGCCCAAGCTCATCGAAGAGCTCTACACCTTCCTCCGCCAGGCGGACGCGAAGGAGCTCAACGACCTCTTCCGCCAGCTCAACGCGGCCAAGGAGAAGGGCCAGGACACGAAGGCGATCGAGGACAAGATCGAGAACTTCGAGTCGCACGTGGTGCCGATCGTCGCCGACATCGACGCCGGCTTCGGCAACGAAGAGGCGACCTACCTCCTCGCGAAGATGATGATCGAGGCGGGTGCCTGCGCGATCCAGATCGAGAACCAGGTCTCGGACGCGAAGCAGTGTGGCCACCAGGCCGGCAAGGTCACCGTCCCGCACGAGGACTTCCTCGCGAAGATCAACGCCGTCCGCTACGCGTTCCTCGAGCTCGGCGTGGACGAGGGCGTGATCGTCGCCCGCACCGACTCCGAGGGCGCGGACCTCACGCAGAAGGTGCCCGTCTCGCAGAAGCCGGGCGACCTCGCGTCGCAGTACATCAGCTTCCTCGACACCAAGGAGATCGACATCTCCGAGGCGAAGGACGACGACCTGCTCATCAAGCGCAACGGCAAGCTCCACCGCCCGACGCGCCTCCCCTCGGGGCTCTTCCAGTTCCGCGAGGGCACGCAGATCGACCGCGTGGTGCTCGACTGCATTACGAGCCTCCAGCACGGCGCGGACCTGATCTGGATCGAGACGCCGACGCCGAACATCACCGAGATCGCGCACATGGTGAACCGCGTGCGCGAGGTCGTGCCGAACGCGAAGCTCGTCTACAACAACAGCCCCTCGTTCAACTGGACGCTGAACTTCCGCCAGCAGGCCTACGACCGCTGGTCGAAGGCGGGCAAGGACGTCTCGGCGTACGACCGCGCCAAGCTCATGAGCGTGGACTACGACGCGACCGACCTCGCGAAGGAAGCGGACGAGAAGATCCGTACCTTCCAGGCCGACGCGTCGCGCGAGGCGGGCATCTTCCACCACCTCATCACGCTCCCGACCTACCACACCACCGCGCTCCACATGCACGAGCTCTCGAAGGGCTACTTCGGCGAACTCGGCATGCTCGCGTACGTCGCGGGCGTGCAGCGCAAGGAGATCCGCGAAGGCGTCGCCTGCGTGAAGCACCAGGCGATGGCGGGCTCGGACATCGGCGACGACCACAAGGAGATCTTCGCCGGCGAGATCGCCCTCAAGGCGGGCGGCGCGGCGAACACCATGGGTCAGTTCGGCGGCTGATCCGTCGAGCGAGCGAGGCGCCGACTGGGCGCCGAGAACGAAGGAGCCGATCGTGGTCTGGGACCGCGGTCGGCTCTTCGTCTTCGCGGTCCGCCGATCGCCCTCAGCGAGGGAAGAACGTCGCGATCGTCAGCGAGATCGCGTCGAACGGTTCGAGCCGCGCGACGACGTCGCCACCGAACGTCCCGATCGACGTCCATCGTCCACGCGCGCTCCGGAACGCTTCGATCGTTCGTGCGACCGGATCGACGAGCCATAGATGTCCCACGCCGTTCGCGCCGTAGATGAGCATCTTCTCGTCCCGATCGAAGTCGGCGGTCGATGGAGAGAGCACCTCGCACACCCAATCCGGCACGATCCCGAGGCGCGCAACGTCGGGCAACGAAGGCATCGTCTCGACGCGCCATCCTGCGAGATCCGGGACCAGCACGTGTGGGCCGAGCTGGAGCTCGGGCTCGTTCAGGATCATCCATCCGCCCGGACCGCCGAGTCCGTCCTGGAACGGCGGGCCGAGCACATGGCCGAACCGGGACGCGGTGAACGTATGGCGCGCCGCGGGCCGAGGCTGGGTCACGAGGCGTCCGAACGCGATCTCGCCGACTACGTTGGGCGGTAGGTCGGCGAGAGCTCGCTCGAGCTCGGCCAGGCGAGGGGTCGCGGTCATCGAACGGAAGGGTAGCGCGTGAGGTTGGGGCTCGAAAGACGGGTGCATCCTCCGGTCTCGGTCGATGGACCCTCGAGTTGCGCGCACCTCGTCGGATCAGCGGAGCTCGCGGATCGCGCGCGCGGCGTCGCGGAGCGGCATGACCTCGATCCCGTGCGCGATCGGGTACGACTCCTTGCCCGGATAGACGACGATCTTCCGCGCCGGCGCGATGTCGTCGCACGCGTGGTGGAAGCCTTTCGCGACCGACGGCGTGAGGCTGCGCTTGATCTCGATCGCCCACGGCTTTCCTCGGGGCGGAGCGAGGACGAGGTCGATTTCCGCACCGGCCGCAGTCCGGAAGAAATGCGGCACGACGCCTTCGGGCGCGGCCGCGATCAATGACTCGATGACGAACCCCTCGTAGGTCGCGCCCGCGATCGGGTGCGAGAGCACCTCGTCCAAGGAACCGAGACCGAGCAATGCGTGGGCGATGCCGCTGTCCCTCACGTAGACGCGTGGGGACTTCACGAGTCGCTTGCCGATGTTCGCATGCCACGGCGAAAGACGTCGCACGAGGAGGAGGTCGACGAGGAGATCCAGGTACGACGCGACCGTCTTGCCGTCGATGCCGAGCGCCCGCGCGAACGTCGACGCATTGAGCAGACTCGATTGGTGATGGGCGAGCATCGTCCAGAAGCGACTCAGCGTCTCGGCCGGGATCCGCGGGCCGAGCATCGGGATGTCGCGCTCGAGGTAGCTGCGGATGAAGTCCCGCCGCCATCGGAGGCCGCGGAGGTCGCTCGCCGCGAGGAAGCTCTCCGGGAACCCACCACGGACCCACAGTCGATCGAGCGCGGACGCCTCGACCTCGAGTCCATCGATCGGTGCCATCTCGAGGTACGACACGCGACCCGCGAGGCTCTCGCCGGACTGACGAAGGAGGTCCAGCGACGCGGAGCCGAGGAGGAGGAATCGCCCGTTCCGTAGCCCCTTCCGACGTCCGCGATCGATCAGGCCGCGGAGGTTCTGGAAGAGTCCGGGGAGGCGATGCACCTCGTCGAGGACGACGAGCTTCCCCTCGTGGTTCGCGAGGTAGAGTTCCGGCTCGGCGAGCTTCGCGCGATCGGCATCCGATTCGAGATCGAGGTACACCGCGTCTCGCGTGTCGGCGACGCGATGTGCGAGGGTCGTCTTCCCGACCTGCCTCGGTCCGAGCAGCACGACGGCCGGCGCCGAAGCGAGCGCTTCGACGAGGTCGCTCTCGATTCGGCGCCCGATCATCCTTGCATTTTGGGAACGCGACTCCGAAATTGCAAGGATACATCCCGTCGTCGGATGGACGGAATCACCGTCGCCGTGGCGCCGTCGGACTGAATGACGACCCTGTCGAGTGCGACATCCGGCCACGAGTATCAGACGATCGCGGCTCGGCGACGCGACGACCGTACGAGCAGGACGACGATCGACGCCGCAAGGAAGAGGCACTCTACGAGATTGTTCCGGACGAACGTTCGAGCGTCGCGGATCGGGCGAACGTCCGGCGCCAGCATGAGGTAGGTGGAAACGCCTCGAACCCGGACCTCCAGGTCCACCATGGACATCGCGACGAGCGATGCGCGCGCAGCGTGGACCACTTCGGCGCATTCCCCGGGTGGGATCGTCGCGACGACCCGACTCGGGTCTTCGAATCCCGGCGTCGCGTACAGACGAATCGGACTCTCGATCGCGCAGACGGACCGAATGGAGGTGTCTTCGTAGACGAACGCGAGGTGGAGGCCGATCGCGACGACCAACATCCACGCGACGACCGATGCACGTCGTCGGAACGATTCGGTGGTTGCTCGCGATTCGATCACGACGAACGCGATCGGTCGAGCTCGGCGAGGAATCGATCACTCGACCAGGTCCCGGAGCGCGCTGGAAAGCGCCAGGTCGCCGGTTCACCGCGACGGACCGAGTCGACGATTCGAATGTCTACGGTCCGAATCGGACCGCGTCCGAATCCGACGACGCGACCGTCGCCGGCGATTCCGTGGCGGTGATCTACGCGCTCCCACGCATCCGATCCGATCACAGCTACCCTCCTCCCGGGGATGACGACACCGACCGAACCAACGAGTCGCGCGCCGCAGCGCATGAAGACTAGCCCACGACCGTCCGAGGCGCGGCCTCCGGAGCTGATCGCGCGGCTCGAAGCGTACGCCGCGCGGCACCGTTCGCTCGAGAACTACGTGCTCGCGTACTTCGTGATCTTCGGCGTGCTCCGGCGCATCGGCGTCGAGCCGCGGAGCGCCCTCGGCCGCGTCGCGACCGGCCTCCTCGTCGCGACGATCCTCTTCGGCGTGCCCTTCGTCGCGTCGCTCGTGGCGGGCGACCTCCACGGCTTCCCCTACGGCACGGTCTTCGGCTCGGGCCTCGCGTTCGGCCTGCTCGGGGCGTCGTTCCACGATCCGTTCAGCGAGGCGATCGATACGTCGCTCGCGCTTCAGCGGGCGATGATCGATCCGGTCGGGGTGGATCGGCTCGTGGCGTTCGATCGGCGCTGGTTCCGCATCGCGCCGGCGCTCGTCTTCGGCGGCGGCTTCGCGAGCGCGATGCTCGCGCTGCTCGTCGTCTCCGGCGGCCTAGCGCGTTCGTCGCTCTCGGCCGGCGCGATCACGCTCGCCGCGATGTTTCTCTACCAGGTCGGCGAGATCACGTACGCGGTGCTCGTGCTCGGCGTGGAGTCGAGGATCCTCCGCGAGTACGACTACGAGCTCTACCGACTCAGCCCGCTCGACTCGCTCTCGATCCGACGATCGCTCCGCGGATCGAGCGCGCTCGGGCTCCTCGTCTGCCTCGTGGCGACCGCGTTCATCGCGGGCTTCGCGATCCTGTTCCGCGATCACGCGCGGCTCGCCGCGCATGCGACGTTCGTGCTCCTGCTCGTTGCCTATCTCGCGATGGGCCTCGGGATGCTGATGCCGCGACTCGCGATCCTCCGGGTCGTGCGCGCCGAGAAGGAGCGCGAGATGGCGCCGCTCCAAGTACGGATCGACGCGCTCGTCGCACGCGCGTTCGAGCTCGACGCGAGCGAGCAGAAGGAGCTTCAGCGACTGCAGGAGGTCCACGACGCGATCCGCGACGCGCCGGAGTCGGTCCTGCCGATCGGAAGCGTCGGCCAGGTGGCCTCGGCGCTCTTCCTACCGACGGTCACCTACGCGATCTCGCAGGCGCGCGAAGAGGTCGCCGACACGCTCCTGCACCTCCTCGGCCGCTGATCCACGAGTCTCGCCCGACACTCGCGCTGCCGGATGTGGTTGACATCACGTTTTTCGTCGTCGTATCAAGTCGCGATCGCTCGCGCGTCCCCTCGGCGTGCTCCGGACGAGCACGGGCGAACGCAGGAGAGTCGATGCCCGAACACAAGCTCGCCGACGACGCGCGCTCCCCCGCCGCGAGTCGGTCGTTCCCGAAACTCCCGCGGACCGATGTCACGCCCGGCTCGATCCGGCCCGTCGCCTGGTACTCGCCGTTCGTCCTGCTGCGCTCGGTGCTCGAGCTGAGCCAGTCGATCTCTTTTCAACGCAACTTCGATCGACGCGAGTTCTTCCGCGCCGACCTCGGCGTCGTCGATCTCTCGGCGCACGACGAAGGCGAGGCGCCCTTCGCGTTCGACTTCATCTCCGACACCGGCGACGGAGGCGACGCGACCTTCGCGGTCGCCTCCGCCGCGTTCGCGGATGCGAGCTCGTCCATCGCGGCGCTCGAAGGACCAGAGTCGAAGCTGCTCGTCCTCGGCGGAGACCTCGCGTATCCGGGCGCGAGCTCGAACGAGTACCAACGCCGACTCCTCGAGCCGTTCAAGGCCGCGCGCGCGCTCTTCCCGGCGCCGAAGGAGAAGGTCGTCCTCGCGATCCCGCAGAACCACGACTGGTTCGACAGCGCCTCGACGTTCTGCCGCTACTTCGTGAACCCGTCGCGCGACGCGTTCCTCGGGAGCACCACGCCGCAGACGCGGACGTATTTCGCGGCGCTCCTGCCGCGGCGGTGGTGGATCCTCGGCCTCGACTTCGCCGCGGCCGGCGACATGGACCGGATCCAATTCGAGGCGTTCAGCGGGCTCCTCGCGACGATCCCGGAGCACGCCGCGGATCCGCACCGGATCCGTCGGGGCGACTCGGTGATCGTCCTCGTGCCGCGGCCGTACTGGACCGACGACGTGACCGACCAGGCCGACAACGGATATCCCCGACGACACCAGCGACTCGAGGGGATGCTCGAGCGCATCGGTGCCGCGGTGCGTCTCCGTCTCGCGGGCGATCTCCACCACTATGTGCGTGAGCTCGCGCACGACGGGGCGCATGGGCCGACCGTCCGGGACTCCGGCGCGCCGAGCTTCGACGCGACGACGCGGGTGCTCGTGACGTGCGGCGCGGGCGGCGCGTTCACGCACCCGACGCACACCGACGAGGTCGAGGCGACGAAGGTGCTGCGCGTGTACGAGGCGCCAGACGGAGGGCTCGCGGAGCTGGCCGCGCCGATCGCGGTCGGTCGATGGTGCGAGGCGCCGGAAACCAACCCGGGCCAGGTCGCGTGGCCGGATCGAGACACGTCGCTCGCGATGGCGACCCGGGTCGCGACGTCACTCTTCGGCATGCGGCGGCGGCGTGGCGTGGCGACGTGCGGACAGCGGATCGCGGA
>Ga0075163_10001005_pt1 | contig 37579 bp, 33 predicted proteins | sample JI1023141ADNA_FD_71478 | JGI IMG/M metagenome (GOLD analysis project Ga0075163, IMG submission 71478) | Wastewater effluent complex algal communities from Wisconsin, to seasonally profile nutrient transformation and Carbon sequestration -... | ecosystem: Engineered > WWTP > Effluent > Algae...
GTCGCTGGGCGTGGTGTGGGCCGGCGCGGCGGGCGCTTTCGCCACGCGCAACGGCGAGCCGTGCCACGTGACCGACACGGCCGACCTCGACTCGGCGCTGCTGGCTACCGGTTTTCCCTACGATCGCCGGACCTCGCCGGAGAACAACTTCGACGCCTTCTTGGCGCTCAAGCTCAAGAGCCGCGGCGTGCGTCGCTGCGGCTCCGCCTCCATGGACCTGTGTCTCGTGGCCGACGGCACCTACGACGGCTACTGGGAGCGCAAGCTGAAGCCCTGGGACCTCGCCGGCGGCGCGGCCATCGTCGCCGGCGCCGGTGGCCGTCTCTCGAACTTCCAGGGCGGGCCCGCCGACGTCCTGAGCGGCTATCTGGTAGCTACCAACGGCGCGCTCCACGATCGATTGGTGGAAGCGATTCCCTGAGATGTCGGCGGGGGAACGCATGACCGTCGACGCGTACCTGGCGTTCGAGCGACCATGGCCGCAAAAGGCGCACGTGGAGCACTACGCCCGGCAAGAGGATGGCTCTTGGCCCCTCCGCGAAGCGGGGCCGGGCGGCGCGATCGAGCTCGGCAGCGTGCAGCTCCGACTCGACGTGGATGCGCTGTACGCCGGGGCGTTCGAGCTACCGAGCTGAGCTCTCGCGGCGGCGGAGGAGTGCAGTGGAGAAGTTCTGCCCCAGGCCCATGCCGAGCAGCACGATGTGCCTCGGGCCGAGCGTGCGCGCGTGGAGCGAGAGCGTGACGGCCGCGGTGGCCAGCGTGCAGTTGCCGAACTGCTGCAGGACGCTGGGTAGGTCGCCGACACCGAGCAGCGCTTTCCACGCATCGAGGAGCGCGACGCTCGGCTGGTGCCCCACCAGCGCCACGTCGGCGGGAGCAACTCCGTGACGCTCCACCAGCTTTCGAAATAGCCGCTCCGGTACCGAGAGCCCGAGCTCGCGAAAGGCGCGGGCGGCCTCCGCCTCGAACACGAAGAGGGGACGCGCGCCATCGCCCACGCCCGGCGGCGATCTACGCGCGGCCCGCATCTGCAGGGTCATGGCGCCGCGCCAGGCCCCGTGCGTCTCGCTCGCCTCGTCCACGAGCTCCCAGTGGGCGTCGCGCGAAACCACCACCGCGCCCGCACCGTCTCCGATGCCCGCGGCACCCGCGTCGGCGTAGTCCACCAGGCGGCTCCAGCCGGCGGCGACCACCACCAGCGCGCGCTCGCTGCGCCCCGCAGCCACGGCGTCACACGCGCAAACGAGGGCGTCGACGAAGTTGGTGAACTCGGACTGGATGGGGACGACCTTGGTCTCTCGGGGCAGTCCCAGCGCTTCGTGAACGGCGAAGAGGCCGCTCGGCAGGAGCGCTTCGCCCGGGGAGACGGCGCCGTACAGTCGGTCGATTCCATCCGCGGCCACCCCGGCGTCGGCGAGCGCGCGCTGGGCAGCGAGGACGCCCAGGTCTTCCAGGCGCTCTCCCGGCGCCAGCACCCGACGCTCGTGGAAGCCCACGAACAGGTCTTCGGCGAACGGTGGATCGTGCCGGAGAAACAGCGGATCGTCGTTCTTGCGGATCGCCTCCGGCACCGCGTGACCGAGACCCACGATGCCGATGGCGTTGCCCTGCTCACGCATCACCCTGCTCCTGCCGGCCCGGCGGCCGCTCCGACGTTGCCGAAGAACTCGGCCACCGACTTCGCGCGACGCCCGAGCGTGGGTGCAACCACCGAAGGGTCGATGCGCGCATTGACGACGGTGGGCCCGGGGGCCGCGAGCGCAAGGGCGATGGCGGCGCGAAGGCTAGCCACCGAGTCCACCTCCACACCGCGGGCACCGAGGCCACACGCCACCGCGGCAGCGTCAATCCGATGCCGGAAGCCGTAGAACCCATGGTCTTCGCCGAACGCGAGCCGTTCGCCCTGCTGAATCATCCCATGGCCTGCGTTGTCGAGCACCACCCACACCACTGGCAACCCCAGCTCGACCGCGACGTGCACCTCGAAGCCGTGCATGGCGAAGGCTGCGTCGCCGGTGAGGGCCACCGCCTTGCGACCGGGGGCCGCCAATGCGCCGCCGATGACGCCGGCCACCGAGCTCCCCATGGCCGCGAGGCCCATGTCGATGAAGTAGGTACCCGGGTCGCGGGCCTCGAAGTAGTGGCCGGCCCACAGCGAGGCGTTCCCGGTGTCGACGAAGAGCATCGCGTCGTCGGGCATCGCCGCCCGCAGCTCGGTCACCAGGCGCGGCGGGGAGAGGGGCGACGCCTCCGAAACCAGCTCCGTCGCTTGCTCGTGCCGCGGAACCTCCCTTTCGATGCGCGCGATCGCCTGGCCGACGGCGGACCTTCCGTGCGATGCCACCGGCCCGAGGGAGCTGGCGAGCACTTCCAGGGTCGCGCGTGCGTCGCCTACCAACCCCACCGTGACCGGGTAGTTCTTGCCGATCTCCGCAGGGTCGACGTCGATCTGAATGAACGCGTCCTGAGCGACGAGTCGCTTGCTCCAGGCGCTCGACGCGAACTCGTTGAGGCTCGAGCCCACCACGAGGATCACGTCGTCGTCGTCGAGATAGCGATCGGCGCGGGCGTGACCGCCCATCCCGAAGACCCCGAGCGAAAGCGGGTGGTTCTCGGGGAACACCGACTTGCCCTTGGGTGACGTCACCACCGCCGCGCCCAGCCGCTCGGCGAGCTGCAGGAGCGCGGCCTCCGCCCCCGCCAGCGCCACGCCATGTCCGGCGAAGACGATGGGGCGCTTCGCCGCCGACAGCAGCGCCGCGGCCCGTGCGAGCGCGTCGGCCCCCGGCACCCCGGCGGATGCTGGGCGGTAGTCGTGCGGTGCGCGCACGTCGTACGGCACCGCAGCGCGGGCGACGTCGGCCGGAAGGTTCAGGTGAACCGGGCCCGAACGCCCGGTGGTCGCGGTGCGCAGGGCGTGCCGCAAGTGCCGCATCCCGGTCTCGGCGGCGCCCAGCATGGTCGAGAGCTTGGTGACCGGGCGGAAGACCTCGACCACGTCGACGCCGTGCCACGTGCTCTCCTGAATCGCGCCCAGCCCGAACATGCGGGTCGCCACCTGACCGGTGAGATACAGCACCGGCAGCGAGTCGGCCCAGGCCCCCGCCACACCGGTGAGCGCGTTGGTCGCTCCGGGCCCGGAGGTAACGCAGCACACCGCGAGCCCACGGCGCACCCGAGCGTGCGAGTTCGCCATGAAGGCCGCGCCCTCTTCGTGCCGAGCCAGCACGTACTCGATGCGATTGCGCGCGCGGAGGGCACCGAAGAACGGCGTCAGCGGTCCGCCGGGCACGCCGAAGATGTGGGTGACCCCCTCACGTTCGAGCTGCTCGAGGATCTGATGAATGAGAGGAGACGCGTCGGGCATCATCCATCGAATACCATCGGAGCCGCACGCGCGCCCGTCACCCAATCGGGTGGCAAGGCCAGCGCCGGCTACTCGATGACCTGGATGGCACCCAGCATGGCCGGATGTACTTTACACGCAAATCCGAAGGTGCCGGTGTTGGGGAACGTCACCTTGCCGGTGTCGGGCACGCTGGAGAACGGGTTGGGACCGTTCCCGCCCAGGGGCCCCAGCGGGTGCACCGTGAAGTCGCCTTCGAAGGCGACCTGCTGCCCCTTCTTGACGATCATGCAGCGGTTCGCCGCGGTGGAGACCGCGAAGTCCCACACGATCTTGCGCGCTGCCGTGGGCGCGCTCTCGTCGACGAAGGTCTTGCAGCCGTTGACCACGACGCCGCCACCGCCGTCGCTTCCGCTGTCGCCAGCGCCCGCGTCGCTGCCGCCGGAGCCGCTGCTGCTGCTGCTGCCACCGCTGCTGCTGCTACTCGTCCCGTCGCTGGAGCACGCGACGAGACCGGCCAAGCCCACGATCACCACGATTCCTTGCCAAGTTCGAAGCATCGGCTGAGCTTAGCCGACTTGCGGCCCTTGTGCAGGTGACAAGCGCTCCGCGGCGGAAGGCCTCAGTTGCACACGTTCTTTCGCCGGCAGGTACCGTCGTCGTCGCGGACGCACACCGCCACCATCCGCTCCGGGTGCCCCTCGCAGACCGCGGGGCCGGTGCACTTGCCTTTGGTCTCGTCGCACGGCGCGCAATCGGTGGGGGCGCACGGTCCGCGCGCAGCGCTCGAGGACGTGGGCTGGGGCGTGCTCGCGCAGGCCACCGAGGCCAGCACGACGATTCCGAGAACGGAAGAAAAAGCTAGATTGGAGAAGCGCATTCCCCCCCAACGCCGCCCGCGGCCCGGACCTTACGCCGGGCCTCCCGCTCTACTCGGCCAGCCAGGCGCCCCCGCGGAACGTGCGGAACTCGCCGTCCCGGCCGGCCCAGTCTCCCACGAAGTACACCTGGCCTTCGCGCGCGGTGGCGGGGAGCTCGCTCTCGGCCGCGACGTTCTCGCCCTCGAAGAAGGTCGAGGGCGCGTTGGCGCCGACAGCATCGACGATGCGCGCGGTGGCCTGCAGCTTCTCCCAGGCGCGGTAGGCGTTGTAGGCGCCAACCCAGCGCTCGATGTGGTTACCCGTGACCACCATGTGCCAGCGGTTGGCGGTGGAGGAGCGGATGGAACCCGCGTTGTAGGCGGCGGCGATCTTCGGCGGATCGTGATCGTGCTGGGCAACCTGGTAGGAAGACCCCATGTACTTTGCACCCACCATGAAAGAAAAGTCCGGCGAGGAGTGCATCTTCGCCAGGCAGGAGGCGCTGGAGTAGCCACTCACGGTGCCCGCGCAGGTGCCGCCCGTGACCTGCATGGGGCCCGACGAGAGGCCGTCGCTGGAGCCCGCGGGGTTGGTGCAGTTCGACTCGGTGATGGCGGTGGCCACCACGCTGGCGCGGGAGACGCGATACAGGTCGGCGTACTTCACGATGGAGGCACCGTAGGTCTTCATGCAGGTGGTGACCGTGGCAACGCTGCCGGCGGGCGGACTGGCGACCACCACCGTCTGGTTGTTCACGCTCCAGGCCACCCCCGAGAACACGCTGTGCGAAGGCTGATTGGGGTCGAGGAAGCCGCGGTCGACGGGAGGCTTCGGCGGCGTGGCGGCGTCGGCCTTGGGCGCGCCCGCATCGTGCGTGACCGGCGGCGCACCGGCATCGCCACCGGCCGGCGCCGGGACGGTTCCGCTCGGGTCCGGCGGCAGCACACCTTCGGAGGCGCCGGAGGGATCGCTCGCGCATCCGAGGGCGAGAGCCATCGACGCAGACGCGAGGAAGATCGAGGCGTGGAGCGCATTCATGCAGCGAGGTTCAGCAAGACACGTGCCCGGAAGGCGATCGCGTGATTCGCGTGGCGCCGCACGGTCGGGCAGCGAGGGGGCCGCGACGCACCGCGATCTTCCACGCCTGGCTCGCGAGATCCGGCAGCCTTCGCGAGCGCACCGCATGCGCATTGCGGCGCGCACGCGGCAAAAACGGAAGGAACGGAACTTGCTCAACGCCGTCGCATGCGCTTCCTCACGTCACTCGTCGTGCTCGTCGTCCTCGCTGGGTGTGCAGCCGACGCTCCGGTCGAGCCGTTGACCGACGACGACAGCCACGCGGGCCTCCAAGATCCCAACGACGCCAAGGACGCGGCGGCCGCCATCGACGGGGCCGCAACTGCGCCGGAGCGCGATGCCGGTGCTCCCGCGCGGCCGGACGCTGGCGTTCGGACCGACGCTGGCGCCGACGATCCGAAGTGCGATCTCGCGACCCCCAAGGCAGCTCCCTATCTTCGCTACGGGCTACACCCGGACGCGTCCAACGCGCTGGTGTCCATCGGCATCACGTCGGCGCGCATTCTCCAGACGATCGGCTCGGCGGCGGCCTCCGCGGGGACCCACGCGCAAGACGGCACCGCCTCGGGAAAGCCCTACTCCGCTGCCACCGACCTGAGCGTGTCGGGCCTGAGCAGCACGCAGATCGCCACGCTCCTCGACGATCTGGCACGCGTGGGCTACGCCGGTTGGTACCGGCGCCCGGGCTTCGACGGCTGGCCGGCCAGCGAGATCGCCCACATCCACGTCATCTGGGTGGGCGCACCGATGAAGCGCTCGCTCCGCGATCAGATCCACGACTGGGTGGTGGGCAAGAACGGCCTCGCGAGCCACGGGCCGTACGCGTTCCACGCCTTCCCCAAGTGTCGACGCGACGCGATCCTGGAGCGGTTCGTCCTGCACAACCCAGCCACCAACTGAACGCGATTCAGCGCTTCCGCGCGCGGGTGAGCAGGTAGTCCTGTCGCACGTGGTTGGCCTCGAAGTAGACGCCGATGAGGGCTTCGAACTCCGCGCGCAGCGCCGCGAGCTTCGGCGGATCGCTCTCGCCCAGAGCCTGCACCAGCTTGGTCATGGGCCCGATGTTCCGCTCCATGAGCGCGCGGTGGTGCTGCACGCTGAGCACCTGCACCGACATGACGTCGCGCGCGAACAGGAGCTCCTCCACGGCATCGCCGAGTCGCTGACGCACCACGTGGGTATCGCCCCATTGCGGCGGGGGTGCGGCGCCCGGCGGTGGCGGCGGCGCATACTTACCGATGAGCGCGAACATGCCACCCACGAAGTGCTCTGGCGGCCAGGTGGAGAACGCGATGGTGCCACCGGGCCGGAGCACACGGAGCATCTCCCGAATGGCCACTTCCGGGCGCGGCGCGAACATGTGCGCGAACTGGCTCACCACCACGTCGAACGACGCGTCTCCGTGGGGCAACGCCTCGACGTCCGCCTCGGCGAAGCGCACCACGAGGCTCATGATCGCGGCGTTCTCCCGGGCGTGGGTCACCAGCTCCGGGGTGAGGTCGATGCCGGTGACGTCGGCTCCGAGACGGGCCGCGGTGAGGGCGACGACGCCGGTGCCACAGCCCACGTCGAGGACGCGCATCCCCGGGGCGATGCCCGCGAAGCGAACCAACCGAGGCGCGACCGAAGCGGTGAGCATCTCGGTGGGGCCGAAGGTGGCCCACGCCTGTTTGGCCTGTTCCTTGAAGCGAGCGATGGGATCCATGGTCCGGCAGCGTATCCTGGGCGCATGAAAGAGGAATTCGATTCGATCGTCGTCGGCGCGGGACAAGCGGGCCCGTTCCTGGCGGTGCGCCTGGCCGAGGCAGGGGAGCGCGTGGCGCTGGTCGAGAAGCGCGCCCTCGGCGGCACCTGCGTCAACGACGGGTGCACGCCGACCAAGACCCTGGTGGCGAGCGCCCGCGCAGCCTGGCTGGCGCGCAACGCGGCGGCGTACGGCGTCGACATCGGTGGCCCCATCACGGTGGACATGAAGCGGGTCAAGGCGCGGATGGACGCGGTGGTGGGCGAATCGCGGACCAGCCTGGAAACGTGGATCGGCGGCACCAAGGGCATCGAGCTGGTGAAGGGCCACGCGCGCTTCGAGGGACCACACACGGTGCGAGTGGACGGCGGTCGACTTCTCACGGGCAAGCGCGTCTTCGTCAACGTGGGGGCGCACCCGGTGGTGCCCCAGCTCCCCGGCCTCGAGAGCGGCCCCTACCTCACGAGCACGTCGATCCTCGAGCTCGACCACCTACCGGAGCACCTGATCGTGCTGGGCGGCGGCTACATCTCGCTGGAGCTGGCGCAGATCTATCGGCGACTCGGCGCCGAGGTCACGGTGGTGGAGCCCGGCCCTCGCCTGCTTTCGCGCGACGACGCGGACGTGTCTCAGGAGATCCGCACGTTCCTCGAGCTCGAGGGCGTGAAGGTGCGAGTGAGCACGAAAGCCACCAGCGTGGAGCACGCGGGTGGGCGCGTCGCGCTCCTCACCGAGCAAGGTCGCATCGAAGGCAGTCACCTCCTCGTGGCCACCGGCCGCGCGCCCAACACCGGCGATCTCGGCGCGGAGGCGGCGGGCCTCGCGCTCGATGCGCGCGGCTACATCGTGGTGGACGACCAGCTGCGCACGAACGTGCCGGACGTGTGGGCGCTCGGCGACTGCAACGGGCACGGCGCCTTCACCCACACCTCGTACAACGACTTCGAGATCGTCGCCGCCAACCTGCTCGACGGCGACACGCGACGGCTCGGCGATCGCCTGCCCATCTTCGGGCTCTACACGGATCCACCGCTGGGGCGCGTGGGGATGACCGAGGCCGAGGCGCGCAAGAGCGGACGCCGCGTTCTCGTGGGCAAGCGGCCCATGACCCGGGTGGCGCGCGCCCGGGAGCGCGGAGAGACGCACGGGTTCATCAAGATCCTCGTCGACGGCGACACCAAGGAGATCCTCGGCGCCGCCATTCTCGGCGTGGAGGGCGACGAGGTCGTCCACTCGCTCGCCACCGTCATGTACGCCAAGGCTCCCTACACGGTCCTTTCGCGCGCGGTGCTGGCGCATCCCACGGTGAGCGAGCTCGTTCCCACTACACTGCAGAGTCTCGTTCCGCTCACTTGAGCTTGGGCGATACCAGCTGCACCATGGCCTCCTCCAGCGAGCCCGCGAAGCCACGCAACGTGGGCCGAAAAGCCTCGCTCTCGAGCGCGTGGCGCGCGGCGGCCTCGAACGACCACTGCGGCTGGTAGTCGATCTCCTCCCAGTAGCGAGCATCTTCCGGCAAGAGATCGCCTTCGAAGCCCAGCACCAGCTCGCGCGCCAGCGAGAAGTCCGCGCGCGTCACTAGCTTGAGCCACCACGACGAGAGCGACACGCTGAGGAGCGGCACGCGAACACTGGGTACACGTCGCCCGCGGAGCGCCGCGATGGTGGAGAGGATCTCCCGGCCGCTCACCACGTCGGGCCCGGGAATGTCGTACCAGGCGCTGTGCGGCAAGGGCACCGTGAGGCCTCGCACCAAGGCGACCACCGCGTCTGGCAAGGCCAGCGGACGGGTCCGCGACGCGGTCCACGACGGCAAGAGCATCGCCGGCAAACGCAGGGCCAGGTCACGAACGATCTGCCAAGACGCGCTGTCGGCACCGACGATCATCGAGGCGCGGAGCTCCAGCACCGGCACCTTGCCGCTCCGCAACGTCTCACCCACCCGAAGGCGGCTTCGCAGGTGCGCGGAGACCTTGCGCGGGCCATCGCTGGGCGCCACACCGCCCAGGTACACGATTCGCTCCACGCCGGCTCGGGCGGCGGCGTCGCGAACCTGTTCGGCCACGCGGCGCTCGGTAGTCGCGTAGTCGCGCGCTCCCTGCCCCATCGCGTGCACCAGGAAGAACACCGCATCGACGTCGCGGAGCACGCGGTCGAGATCGCCGGTGCGCTCGACGTCGCACTGGACCCACTCGACGGGGGTCGCCGCCCGCTGCGCGATGGTGGGCGTGCGCGTGGCCGCGCGGACGTCGTAGCCTTGCTCGAGCAGCGCCGGGACGAGCGCCCGACCGATGAATCCGGTGGCGCCGGTGACGAGCACTCGCTTTCGCACGTGCGGAGGGTTCACCGGCATGGGGCGCGATTCGGACGATGTGCGGGGTACAGACCTGCGGAGCTTACGCGAATACGGTGCATGGAGGGCGACCGTGTAGGGTCGCCGGGTTCACGCGGCAATTGGCCGGGTATCGCGTACGCGCAGCGCCGGGGAATGCGTCAGCGTCGGTACACGAAGAGATCGCCGGCGCCGTCGGGAGTGTAGGGGCCCGACTTCCTCTCAGGCAGCCCGAAGGATGCGAGCGACGCCCTCACCCACGACGTTCGAATGCGAACCTCCGAGGGTTGCGACCACCACGCGCTGATTGTCCACCAGCACCGACGCGTGCGAGAGACGCTGACCGTCCACGCCGAGGTGCGTGCGCCCGTCTTGACCCACGGCCTCCATGGCGGCTGCGGCGGCGAGCAGCTCGAGATCGCCCTCGCCGGCGCCGCTCAGGAGCAGGCCGTCGGAGGTCGAGACCACCAGCGCCTCGGCGCCCGCGCGACGCAATCGCTCGGAGAGAAACAGGGAGAGCGCATTCAACGGTGACTCACTGCGAAGCTGACGACGATCCTGCATGGGGTTCCTCCGGGGAAGAAATAGACCGCAGTTCGCCGCCCCGGGCCAAGTTGCTGCGGCCTCAGCGCCGGGCGCGCGCTTCGACGTAGTGGCAAAGAAGGTCGGCGCAGGAGTGGGCCCACGCGTCGACCTCCGCACGCGTGAGGCGTCGGGCGGTGACCTTCTCGGCGATGGCCGACATGGATGTGAGGACGAAGTCCGCGGCCTCGGTGCGGCGCGCGAGCGACTGGGCGGGGAGCGCTTCGGCCATGAACGTGCCCACGATGCCCATGGCGCGTTCCACGATGGCGCGCGCGGGCGCTGCGTCGCGGAAGAGCGCGCCCGCGTCGTCGAGGGCGATACGAAGCTCCGCTTCCTCGCGCTCCGAGCGAAAGAAGGTCACCACCGCCCTTCGCAGGCGCGCGAGCGGAGCTTGCTTTCGATCGGCCAAGATCTCCTCGAGGATGCCCAGGGTCTCGTTCCACTCGTCGGCCTGCAGCCGGAAGAGCAGCGCTTCTTTGTTGGGAAAGTACTGGTAGAGCGAGCCCACGCTCACGCCAGCCTCGTCGGCGACGCGCACGGTGGTGAAGCGCCGGGCCCCCTCGCGCGCCAGAACGCGAACTGCGGCCTCGAGGACGTCCTCCACCAGCGTCGCAGAGCGCGCCTGCCTCGGGGCCTTTCGCGGGGAAATCACCGGCTGTCGTTGCTTGCGCATGGGTCACCGAAGCGTGCCTCCACGAACGCGAAGCGCGAATGCGAAGGATCATTCGTATTCTACCCTAGCCCGGATTATTCATGGCTCCGGGGCTGCATGTCACGAGGCATCGGGAAATTTCGGGCGTACGGCGGTTCTCGACCCTGCGAAGGAACAACAGTCCGTCTCGGGTCTGCGATCCGGCGTGCGCCCGCCTCTCCCGCGCCTCGTGCCATTCGCCAACCGGCCCATGAATAGTCCGGGCTACGACCCTTCTCGAGGAACATCTCATGACCACTCTCACTTCATCCCGCGTGGCTTCCCTGCTCGACCGCCTCTTCGCCGAGGCCGATGCCACCGATCGCGACATTCAAGACCAACTGGCGGCGCTCGCCCCGGCAGAGCGCACCCGGCTCATGGGCGACTACACCGCCCTCTACGCCCGTGCCAAGGAGAACTACCTGGCAGTCTCTCGGGCCACCGGCTCGCTGCTGTACCTCCTCGCGCGGTCCTCCCGGGCGAAGAGCATCGTGGAGTTCGGCACCTCCTTCGGCGTCTCCACGCTGCACCTGGCGGCAGCGCTGGCCGACAACGGCGGCGGACGTCTCGTCGGCACCGAGCTCGAGCCCAGCAAGGCCACGCGAGCCCGCGCCAACCTGGTCGAAGCAGGCCTCGCCGACGGCGTCGAGATTCGCGAAGGCGACGCCCTCACGAGCCTCTCGCGCGATCTGCCCGCGCGCATCGATCTGGTGCTCCTCGATGGCGCAAAATCGCTCTACCCGCGCATCCTCGCGCTGCTCGAGCCGCACCTCGAGCCGGGCGCCCTGGTGGTGGCCGACAACGCCGACCACAGCCCGGAGCTGCTCGCGAGGCTCCGAGGATCCGGCAGCTATCTCTCCGTCCCTTTCGCCGCCGACGTCGAGGTCTCCATCCGCCTCTGAAGGCGCACCGTGCGGCGCTAGCCGCAGCCTATGGCCGCCATAGAAATCGCTGGCCTCCCGCAGATGGTGGCCGAGCCACACGTTCTCGGCATGCCTACCCCGCTGCTGCGTTCTTCCGTCGTCCTCGCTCTCCTCCTCGCGGCCTGCACCGACACGTCCTCGACGCCTGCACCGGCGGCCGAGGATTCTCCGGTCGCGCCCGCCACCTCGGGCCCGGGCGGAAGCTGGGCCGGACGCCTCGACGGCACCGACGCGTTCGTGGCGGTGGTCGCCGACGGCACGCAGATCGCCGCCTACATCTGCGACAGCAGCGCCATCGCGGAGTGGTTCTTCGGCGCCGCCACGGGGTCCGACCTCACGCTCGTCTCGTCGTCCGGTGCCACCCTCGCCTTGTCGCTCGCGGATGCATCGGCTCCTGCCTCGGGGGTCCTGCGGCTGAGCGACGGCGCCACCCACGCGTTCCAGGCAGCGCCGTCCACCACACCGGTGCTCTTTCGCGCCGACGCCGAGAGCGATCAAGGTCGGCAGATCGCCGGATGGATCCAGATCGGAACCGAGACGCGCGGGTCGCTCGCGCTGGTCTCGGCGACCGGCATTCAGCTGCGCCCGGCACCGGCCCTCGACGTGAGCGGCAGCCCGGTGGTCCAGGCGCTCTTTCCCACGCCCATGACCCCCAGCACCCTGGGCACCCCCACCCCGAGCTCCACGCGCTTCGTGTGGGGCGCCATGGGCGACTCGTATGCCGCCGGCGAAGGCAACCCCGAGCGCGGCATCGCCGATCCGTCGAAGCCCGACGACTTCAGTGGCCTCTCGTGGGGCAACGACACCTCGAACTGGATCCCCATCGCCGGAGCAACGCAAGAAGCCGACCGCCTCACCTGCCACCGCAGTGACCAGGCGGGCGCACCGAAGGCCCAGCGTGCACTCGAAGCGCTCTACCCCGGCGTCACCTTCAAGCTCGGCTTCACCGCCTGCTCCGGCGCCACCACGAACGACCTCTTGCACGACGGGTACACCGGTCCCGGCACCCGCATCGAGGCCCTCAAGGGCAACGCGCGCGTGCCCCAGCCGGCGCAGATCGATCGCATCCGCACCTTCAAGAATCAGCAGGCCGGGCAGCTCGACGCGGTCTACATGTCCATCGGCGGCAACGACATCGGCTTCGGCGAGATCATCTCCGACTGCCTCTTCCCGTTCGACGTGACGCCCGGCGGCTGCAAGACCAAGTGGGAAGCGCTCATCCCGCAGAAGCTCGACACGCTGGGCGCAAACTACCGAGCGCTCGACGACGCCATCCGCGACAAGCTCGGGAACATGCCCATCCTGCGGAGCGACTACCCGAACCCCCTCCACAACGGGTCGAACCTGCAGGATCCGCCGGTGTGCCGCGGGGACGACTTCGCCGCACACGGCGAGGTGGGCTTCGGTGCCCCCGACGACTTCTTGAAGAACAACCTCTCCACCGAGGAGGCGGTCTTCGCGTTCGGACTGGCAGGCGCCATGAACTCGGTGATGAACCGCGGCGACGCACCGAGCTGGACCCGGGTTGCCGCCCCCGTCTCGTCGGGTCGAGGGCTGTGCACCGGCACGCCGAGCTTCAACCTCAACTCCGCGGGCCTGCATCGCCAGGGGCACGACATGGACGTGCCGCTCTTCGTCGTCTCCGGTGGGCTGCTCCATCCCAACGATCGGGGCTACGAAGGCTACGCGGCGTCCATCGTGAGCTCGCTCCGGCCGCTCGTCGACGCGCGGGTCAAAACCGGCCTCGGAGCGCCCACCGGCGTTCGCATCGGCGCCGCGGTTCGCGATCGCGACATCACGCTCCACTGGAACGATCGCGCCACCGCGGAGAATGCGTTCCAGGTGGAGGTGCTCCCGGCGCGGCCCGAGGACGCGGCGGCGATCATCTACCCCCACGGCGCCATTCGCCTCGGTGGCGGCGGCTTCATCGTCACCGTGACGGGCACCAACACGCAGTCCTACGCCCAGCAGGTGGGCCAGCAGGCGATGTTCAAGTACCGCGTCCGGGCGTGCAACACCGGGGTGGTCGCCGGCATCGGCCTCGACTGCGGATCCTTCAGCCCGCAGGTGGTGGGCGCCAACTTCGCCCCCAAGACCCCCACCGGCCTCGGCATGTCCACCGCGACCGCGCCGGGAGCAGTTGCCGTCACCACCTTCAGCTGGGCCGCACAACCGGGCGCCCTCGAGTACGTGGTCCGCACGCCGGCGGAGGCCGGCGGCCGCGAGATTCGCTCCACCAGCACCACTGCCATCCTCATCGGTACCGCCACCAGCGCGCAGGTCGCGGCATGCAACCGGGTGGGCTGCTCGCCCTTTTCGGTGAAGATCCCGTGACCCACGCGCGCGCCCGGGCGCGCCCCGCGCTAGCCCCCTGAAGCACAGGAGAAAGACCAGCAATTACCGAGCATTCGATGCGATGGCCCTGCGCACGGGGGTTGCAGCTCCGGTGATCATGATGACCAAGACCCTGTTCCTTGCTGCACTCTCCACCCTCGCTCTCTCGGTCCTCGGCGGCTGCGCCACCGAGGTCGCCCCCGACGGCGAAGACGAAAACGCCGTCGCCACCCCCGCCCCTGCCGCCGACAGCACCGTCTCGCCGGAGCAGATGAACCTCACGGGCCCCTGCACCGTGACCACCGAGTGCAACCGCACGACGTGCTGCACCACCACCGACTGCCGCTTCACCACCACGGTGAACTGCAGCTCTCGGGTGGTCTCGCGGCAGTAGTCGCACCAAGGTCGGGCGACGGCGCTTTTTCCTGTCACGATTCGCGCCGTCGTCCGATGTTCGGGTATGCGCCATTGGTTCGTCCCCGTCCTCTTCGTCGCCGCCTCGGTTGCCTGTTCCAAGGGGAAAGCCGGAGGGTCCACGCCTGCGAACGGCACCGCAGCGACGGCGGTCGCCGTTGCCACCCCCGCGACGCAGCCGACGCCGAGCGCCGCCCCCACGTCTTCGGCGGTGAGCACGGCCGCCGCGGTCCAGAGCGTGGGCACCGCGACGCTGGTGCTGCAGAAGGTGTACTCGGACTGTGGGGACGGGCAGACACCGCACCTCCTCGGTACCGACGTGCTCGTCGTGCTGCGCGGGGAAGACCCGAAGGCCAAGCCCACCAAGGAGTACGCCTTCTGTCCCTCGCACGGCGCCGACGGTGGCGTGACGAAGCCGCAGCTCCAGATGTGGGAGAACTGCCGCTCGTTCCCCGCCTGCCAGATCGTCTCCGCCGACGCCGCAGCGCCGGGCCATGTGGAGGTGCAGTGCGGGAAGGAGCACATCGAGCTCGAGAGCGACGGGACCCACACCGTCATCCGCGGCTCCTTCGGCGTCCGCGAGGTTGCGCCGCACCCCACGACCGTCGCGCCGGTGAAGAGCGAGGTGCGCCACGCCTTCGTGGACTGCTAGCCAATATTCAAAAAAGTGTTCGTGGCCGGGAACAAAGATCGGCCGCGCCCTGTAGCTCCGCCTGCATGGCGGAAGGCGCGAACACCTACCGAGACGAGCTGGCTGCGGCGCAGGCGCGCATCGCCACGCTCGAGGCGAAGATCCTCGCTGCGCGCGACGAGGACACGACCGCCAAGTGGTTCGCCGAGCTGCGAAGAGAGCGGGCGACAGTCGGCGCTCTCGGTCGACGCTTCTGGGGGCTCGGGCCCGATGGCCTGGGCGCACTGGTGGTGGCGGCGCTCTTGCTCGGCACCGGCGCCCTCTTCGGGGTGCTGCAGGGAGCGCTGGTGCCGGCGCTGGCGGTGCTGGGCCTCGGTGGCCTGTTCGTCATGATGATGGCCTTCGCCCTGCGTAGCGGCCGCAAGGCACACTTCGCCCGCGAGGTGCGCCGCGTCGAGGAACGCATCGAAGACGCGAACCGCGCGGTGACGCTCTCCCGTCGCTCCGGAGGCGCGAGCCTGGCTCGCGAAGAGCGGCAGCGCGTGGTGGTGGAGGCGCCGGAGATCGCAGCGGGCAACCGGCTGGCGATGCCGCTGGCGGAAGAGGATGCGATGGCCGACGTCGAGCCCGCGGTTCTTCGGGAGCTCGGCCGGCGGTGAGCGCTCACGGGGCGCCGTGCTGGTGCGCGCGCCACCATTCGAGGGCGGCCTTCACGGTGTCGGCGAAGTAGGCGCCTTCGAGGCCCGAAGGCCCCTGATAGCGAGCGGAGATGTCCGGTCGGAACTTCGCACCTACCAGGTCTTCCAGCTTCACCGCGAGGAAGTACGCGGGGTGAGGATCGTTCGGGTTGGCCGCCGCCAGCGCCTGGAGTCGGGAAAAAGCGGCGCGAAGAATGCGCGCATCGGGGGCCACACCCTCGGGGACCCGCGCGAGGAGATCGAGGGCCGCCGTGGGATCGGCGAGGCCTAGCGCGAGATCGACCACCGTGGCGTAGTGCTTCGCGCGGTCGAGCTCGAGCAGCGCTTGCGCCGCGTGAAGGCGCTCCGTCTCGGCGCGTCGGGCGTCCCGCACCACCCGCAGCGCCGCGGGCTCGAAGGTCGGCAAGGGTTCTGCCCCGCCGCTGCGCGCGAAGAACACCTCGATTTCGACCAGGTCGGGGTCGGCGCTCCCGGCGAGCGCCGATCGCAGCTGCTGCGAAGATGCAGTATGCATGTGATGATCGCGAATTCGACGAAGCGCGTAGAACACCTGCCACGCCCAGGGGCCACCGCGGTCGGCCTCGGCGGACCCGCCGCCGTTGAAGATGGGCCCGCCTTCGCGACGGGGCATCGAGGCCAGCGGCTGCTCGGCGATGCGGGGTAGCACGTCGCGCGCCGGGAGCTGGCAGAGGGCTCGCTCGCAGGCAACGCGCGTGGGATAGTCGGTGTCGGGATTCACCAGGACCGCGATCAGGTGCGCTGCGTCGGCATCCACGCGGCGTTCCTTCGTGGTCTCCGCGGGCCCGTTCTTGGGGCCGCACGCCGTCGTCGCGACGGAGAGAGCCAGCATCCAAGACGAGAAGCGGAGCATGTGCGAGAAGCGTAACGCGCGGCTCACGGCCTCTGATAGCGAAAGCTCCAGATGGGGCCGGTCCAGTGAACGCCGTCGCCGGCGTGCTCGCGCAGCTGGTGCACGCCCGGCTCGTTGGCGAGCACCCGCGGCCAGAACGCGATGGCGGGCGCGTTGCGCTGGGCGATGGCGACCTCCCACTGGCCCGGATGGGCATCGAAGATCTGCACCACCGCGGCGCTCGCCACGCCGGCTCGCCGGTATTTCGCCAGCACGAACATCTCGGCCATGTTGCGCTCCACGGCGCCGCCGCGGTGCGAGAGCTGGTTCAGGAGCGCGAAGCCCGCCACCCGCCCCCCCACGCGAATGACGAGCGCCCATCGGTCCACAGCCGTGGTGCGCCCCGGTGACGGCCAGTAGCTCGCAAGCTCCGGGTAGGCCTCGAACTGCCCGTTGGCATCGACCTCGAAGCGGGGCGACGACGGTGGCTCGAACTGCGAGAAGTGGTAGGTGTAGAACTGGAAGAGCCCGGCCACGAGCGCTTGCTCGTCGGGCTCGGCGGGTCGCACCGAGACGTCGTAGATCAAGCGTTCCCCCTACCCGCGACCGAAGCCGGAGAGCGCTCGCTCGCAATCGCGCTCCACCAGCTGGTTGCCCGCTTCACGCGCCAGCTCCAGGAGCTTCTGGTACTCGATGCGCGCGGCATCCGAGGCGCCGCGGCGGGCCGAGAGCAGCGCCTGCAGCCAGTGGCCGGAGAGACGATCCCAGGTGAAGTCGTTGGCCTCGGCGTAGAGAATGCCCTCGCGGAGACGTTTGTCGGCGTCGCGATCGCCGGCCACCGCATCGAGGAACGCCAGGAACGTGCGGCAGTACACCGCGAGGCGCTCGTGGCCGCTCTCGTCGGTGAGGGCCAGCGCTTGCTTCAGCGCGCCGTAGGCCCGCGGCAGGTCGTCGAGCCGAATGAAGATCTCGCCCAGCGTGTGCAGGTTCTCCGCGACCTCGTAGGTGAGACCGAGGTGCCGCGCGGCGTCGATGGCCAGCTCCACCGCGGCGCTGGCGGCCCGATGATCGGCAGCGAAGTAGTCGATGAGGCCGCGCACCCGCTGGCGCTCGCAGGCGGACGGCGCGTCGGCGGGCAAGAGGCGCTCGGCGCGCGCGAGGCAGCTGAGGGCCCCGCGGCGATCGCCGATGGCGGCGCGCGCCTGGGCGAGGCCCACCAGGGTCTTGTGCTCCTCTTGCTTGGAGCCGAACGTGCCCACCAGCTTCTCGAGGCGCTCGTAGAGGGTGAGCGATCGGCGAAAGTCGCCCTGGCGCGAGGCGAGCTCGGCGGCCGCCGAGAGCACCAGCTTCACCAGCACGTCGTCGGCGGCAGCGATCTGCTCCGCCGCCGAGAACTGCGCGCGTGCCAGATCGATCATGTGCACCGCCCCCAGCACCCGACCCGCGTGCACCCGCACCGCAACCCGCAGCGGCGCGTCGCCGGATGCGTCGGCGCGGGCGATGACCCGCTCGCAGAGCTCCACCGCTTCCGGTGCGGCGCGCACCAGGCGCACCGCGGCGGCGAGGCCCGACAGCCATGCGGCGAGCTCCGACGGGTCGCGATTGCGCGGCTCGCACAGACCGATGGCGCGCGCATAGTCGCGGGCCGCGCCTTCGAGTTGCCGGCTCTCCAAGCGCCGCTCGGCGCTGCGCGCGAAGTAGGTGGCGGCGCGCTCGCGATCGCCCGCCTCGTAGAGGTGGGTGGCGATGCGCCCGGCGTGCTCGATGGAGCTCTCGCCGTAGTGAGACTCCAGGGCCGCCCCGGCTGCAGCGTGAAGCTCTCGCGACGACACGGCCGGCAGGGCATCGACCACCACCTCGCGCACGATGGGCGAGCGAAAGCGCAGCTCGGTGGGGCCGGTGTGCACCAGGAAATCGCGGGCGCTGAGCGCGTGCACCGAGCGCTCCAGCTCGGGCAGCGGCTTCTTGGTCATGCGCCCGAGCACTTCGACGTCCACCGGATCGCCGACCACCGCCGCAGCGTAGAGGGTCGCACGTTCCTCGTCTTCGAGCTGCGCCACCCGCGAGGCCACCAGGCCGCGCAGGGTCTTGGGCAGTGCCAGGTCTTGCCCCACCAGGCGCACCGAGACCACCTTGCGATCGGCCACCGTCACCGCGCGCGCGGCCAGGAGGCCCTTGAGGACCTCTTCGATGAACAGCGGGTGACCACCGGCGCGCTCGCGAATGAACGTGAGGATCTCCGGCGGCGCCTGCTCCACGCCCAGGCGGGCCGCGACCAGCCGGTCGGCGTCCTCGTCGGGAAGGTCGGTGAGGTCGAGCGTGAGGTGATTGGGCAAGCGCTCCAGCGCGTGGGAAAACCCCGCGCGCACCGCGAAGGCGAACACCACGCGCACCGAGGCCAGCCGGTCGAAGACGGCCTCGATGAGCGACAGGCTCTCGGCGTCCATGCAGTGCGCCGCGTCCCAGGCGAAGTAGTGCGGGCGATCGTCGCACAGGCTGGTGACCATGCGACCGAAGGCGGCGCGCAGGGCCGGGCGCAAGTCGCCCTCGCTGGAGGGCACGCTTACGCCCAGCACGCCCAGCACCGCGCCCACCTCTTCTTCTTGCAGGCCGAGCGCACGCAGCCGCGGCGAGACCACGTCGACCCGCACCGGCTCACCCTCTTTCAGGCCCACCAGCTCCTGCAGCATACACACGATTCCCGAATGGGGAATGGTGCGCCCTTGCGGCGGACAGGTGGCGAGGTGAAAGCCGACGTTGTAGTTGCCCTTGCGCAGGCGGCGCTCGATCTCCACCAGCAGGCGCGTCTTGCCCACGCCGTTGTCGCCACGAATGGTGAGCGCCTGGGCCCGGCGTTTGGTGGCGAGCGCCAGCACTTCGCCCACCCGGCGCAGCTGCTCTCGGCGTCCGACGAAGCGACCGAAAGCCTCGGAGAGCGGGCGCACGTCGCGCACCAGGGAGCCGCGCTCCACTGCGTGCTCCATCTCCGAGAGCTCGAAGAGCGCGCGCACCTGCTTGGCCGCCGCCGGCGACACCGCGCACGCCTGGTCGGCGCACCGGGCCAGGGCGATGGCGCCGTCTACCAGCGCGCCCAGCCGCTCGTCCTCGCCGGCTTGATTCTCGCGTGTAACATACACGCGACCCACGTGCACCCCCACGCTGGCCCCGGTGAGCGTACGCACCAGCACCAGCCCACAGCGGGTGGCAGTCTCCGTGTCGCGGCCGTCGGGATCGGTGAGACCGAAGAGGGCCAGCACCAGCCCCGCCTCGGCGCGCAGGATGCTGCCACCGTAGCGCTCGATGGTGCTCTCGGCGGTGTCGGGCAACGGGCCGCGATCGAAGAGCACCAGAGCCAGCGCCGTGAGATCGCGCCGCTCGCCGAGGTCCGACACCTCGGGATCGACGGCAGGCACCGCTGCCGAGACGGTGGCCCCCAAGGGCTGCGCGTCCACCGGCGTACGCTCCTGCGCTTCGAGGCTGCCGAACTGCGTCTGGCTGGCGTCTTCCTGCGCGCGAAACCGCGCCAAAAACAGCGCCAGATCGGCCGACGAGAAGCGATGGCCGTGGCCGTACTGGAAGGCCAAGAGCGCCTCGTGCATGCGGCCGGCGTCGGTGAAGCGCTCGGTGGGCACCCGCGCCATGGCGGTCTTGAGAATCTGCGCGAGATCCGCCGGGATGTCCGGGCGCGCCAGCTCCGCCGGCGGGTACTCGCACTGCTGCACGCGCCGGAGCGTCTCGAAGGTGGTGGGCGCGGCGAACGGGCTCACCCCCACCAGGCACTCGTAGAGCACGGTGCCCAGCGAGAAGATGTCGCTCGAGGCGTCGACGTTCTCGCCGCGCGCTTGCTCTGGGCTCATGTAGCTGAACTTGCCCTGGAGCTTTCGTGCCTTGGTGTCCTCGTCGTTGGTGTCGAGGGCGCCGCGCGCCTTTGCGATGCCGAAGTCGGTGACCTTCACCTCGCCCTCCAGGGAGAGCAGCACGTTCTGCGGCGAGACGTCGCGGTGCACGACGTTGAGCGGACGCATCTGCTCGTCGCGGCGGCGATGCGCGTGGTCGAGGCCCTTGGCGACCTCCGCCACGATGTACGCGCACATCTCCGGCGGCAAGCTCATGTGCTCGCGGCGGGCTCGGGCGAGGAGCGTGGCGAGATCGAGCCCGTGCACGTACTCCATCGCCATGTAGTAAGCGTCGGGCTGCCGCGAGCCGAGCACTTCACCGCCGGGCGCGATGCCCAGGTCGAACACCTGCACGATGTTGGCGTGCGAGAGGCGCACCGCCAGCTTGGCCTCGTGGATGAACATATCCACGAACTCCTTGGAGCGCGCCAGGTCCGGAAGAATGCGCTTGATGACGACGACTTTCTCGAAGCCCTCGACGCCATAGCTCTTGGCCTTGAACACCTCGGCCATGCCTCCCTGGCCGATGCGCTCCAGCAGGCGGTATCTCCCAAACGTCGTATTCATCGGTTCCCGTGCCCCATGGCGGGGCGAGTGGAGCATATCAAAAGCCGTCGCCCCAGCGAGAACCACCTTCGGCGCCCAGGTGCCGCGCGAATGCGGCAAATTGCCGACCTACATCCCCCCATCTCTGCGTGGCGCGCTCGGGCGACGCTCGAAGCGCACGTCGGGGGCCGGCGCGGCGTCGAGGACGGGTGCGACTTCGCCGCGGACGTGACGGTCGAAGAACGCGAGCGCATAGCCCCCGACGATGGCGTGCACGCGCTCCGTCGGCACCGAGCCGGTGAGCCCCAAGGGCCGACCCAGCGGAGACAGCAGCGGCGCGTCCGAGAAGTCCGGATGGAACATGCCGGGAATCGACAGGAAGTAGCCAACCGGCAGGCGATCGAAGGTGGAACGTAGGGTGCCGAGCGTTTGCGCGATGTCGGCCTCCGACCAGCCCTCCTTGCGCATGGTGTCGGCGTCGCGGGTCACGAGGAGGGTGGGCTGCGTGAGCCCATCCTTCACCACGGCCTCCGGCATCCACACGTCGATGGCGAGGCACGCGCGGAACGCCAGCTCGCGCCTGCACACCTCGGCGGTCACTGCGCCCCCGAGCGACACCCCGAACATGCCCATCCGGTCGAGGTCCAGAGCCGCCGCCAGTCGTGCGTCTTCGTGGTCGAGGCTTCCCAGGCGTTGCCGCACGAAGAGGACGTCGTCCGCAAGAGCGCCGACCTTGCCTTCGACGAACCTGGCATCGGTCATGCGGGGATCGAACGGCACCATTCTTCGGTCGCGAAAAACGACGCCCGAGGCTGCGTGTGGGTGCGAGATGGACGCCACCACGTACCCGTGCGAGACGAGGTCCTCGAAGAGCCAGGTATCGTGTTCCCGATAGCCTCCGCGACCGTGCGAGAAGATGAGCACGGGATGGCGCCCGGAGAGCGGCGGCGCCTGGGCGACGGCGTTGCTGGTGACGTAGCGCAGGTGGCCGAAGACGAAGGACGGAAGGTGGAGCAGCCGCGCCAATGGCCCGAGGGCCGCACTGTCTTCCACGTAGGGCGCACGCCGCGCAGATGGCCTCGGCTCTGCCGGGTACCACAGTTGAACCACGAGCTCCCGGCGCGTGGCTCCGCCCTCGATGAACGGGTCGGCGCGCGCCTCGTCGGTCCACTCGAAGGTCGCGGTCCCGATGGCCAGCGGACCGCTCGGGGCGGGAAACCGAAATACCGGAAACGCGAAGAGCAGAGCCGCGCCGATGGCGCACAGCAACGTGCCGCCCCCGGCGAACGCGCCGCGCCACCCGCGAGAGACGGGCGCGCGCATCGTGTGAAGCCAAAACAAGATGCAGAGTGCGGCCAGCAGCTCGAAAGGGGCGAGCTGCCAGCGCACCCCTTCGAGGCTTGCCTGCATGATCGCCACGAACACGGCGAGCGGCGGAGTCCGCGGCGCGAGCCACCCCCGAAAGGGCACCACGACGCAGACGAGCGACGCGAGCGCGATCACGACGAAGGCAATCTCGAGCGGCCGCATTCCGCGTACGGTAGCAAGGTTCGCGACCGCCCGCGCACTCGAGTCAGCGAACCGTGATGGTGGTGGTGAGCTCGTTGGAGACGTTGCCCGCGCCATCGTAAGCCGTGACGTGCACCTCGACCGGCCCCGCCGCGCCCGCTTGGAATAGCGCAGCGAAGCCCGCTTTTCCGCTCTTCTGGCCGCCCACCCCCTGGATCGGCGCCCTCGGCAGCGACGACGTCTGGGTGCCCCGCTGGATGGTCATGGTCACGTCCGCGAGGTCTCCGTCGGCGTCCGTGAAGTCGAACTGCCCGTTGAGGGTGGTGGCAACGCCCACGGAAAGCTCCGCGGGCGTGATGGAGAGCCCGCTGATGCTCGGCGCGGCCGAACTGCAGGCCGAGAGCGTGACGAGAACGAGAGCGAGCGAGCTGCTGGAAAAGATGTTCATGAGAAGTCTCCGAAGGAAAAAGAGGAAGTGTTCGGGTTGCGCGAGAACCACGCGGAGGCCCGCGCGCCAAGGCGACGGCGCTCACCGGCCCCCTGCCGACTGCGCGACGACGCGGAAGACGATCTCGTGCGCCAGGGCCACGTCGGCGACGCCCACGAGATCGCCGTCGAGCGCGGCAGCGACGTACGGTACGAGCAACGGGGGGCCGTGCTCGCCGCCGAGACCGCGCGCGTGCCGCTCGAGCAGCTCCGCCCGCGGCCCCGAGAAGATGAGCGGCGCGGTGGTGGGGTCGGCTTCGCCCGCCAGGAGCTGGGCACGCAAGCCGTTTCCCTGGAGGCTCACCCGGGTGCGCTCGGGACCGGTGCCGTCGGTGCTCAGCCGCAGCTCCAGCGTCGCCCCCGACGCCGTCTCCACGAGCAACTTGGCCGCCGTGGGCACGTCGACCCGGGAGCGCGTCCAGGTCTCGGAGCCGATGGCTCCCCGAACATCGGTGGCGGCACGGGCTCCGAGGGCCCACAGGCCCAGATCCACCGCGTGGATGCCGATGGAGAGGAGCGCCCCGCACCCCCACACCGCACGGCGACGCGCGAAGTAGTACGCGTCGTCGCGGGGCCACGAGACGTCGAAGCGCAGGTGTGGAGTCGGTCCGAACCACCCTGTCTCGAAGGCAGCCCGCAAGCCCAGGGCCGCGCGGCCGCGGCGCCACTGCACGACGGGGACCACACCCGGGAGGTCACCGAGGTGGCGCAGATCGAGCGGACACAGCGCGAGCGGCTTCTCCACGAACACCACGCGCCCGGACCGAGCGACCATCACCGCCTGCGCCACGTGCCAGGGCGGCGGGCTCGCCACGCACACCACGTCGGCGTCGCCTTGCGCGACCTCCGTCGGATCGCGCACCGCGCGGGCCCCGAGAACGCTGGCCAGCGCTCGCGCCCGTTCGATGTCGGGATCGTACACGCTTCCGATTCGTCCACCGGCCGCTCGAATCGAGAGCCCGTGGAGCAGGCCAGAGCTCCCCGCCCCCAGAATGTCGGCGCACGGAGGGGTGACCGGCAACGCACGCATCGAAGCCGCGCTCATTGGAACGTGACCCCGGTGGTGAGGGCCACCGGCGCGCCGTAGTGACGGTCGTCCGAGTGCTCGTCCTTCATGCTGAAGGTCGGGACGTCGACCCGCAACGCCACGTTCCAGGAGACGCGGTCGAGCTTCAAGAGGTGCATGCCCACCTCGGCGTAGAACGACATGCCGGCGCCCGCGAGGCCTCCGCTTCCGGTCGACGTGGTGGTGGTGGGAGAGACCTCGCGAACGCTCCCGGGAATGCTCACGTTGAAGCTGGCGAAGCCGAGTCCGGCGCCGACGAAAGGCACGAAGCCGGCGTCGGCGAAATGGACGCGCCCCCCCACATCGAGGGACCCGCCGTAGTACCGTTTCTCACCGGATCCGATGCCCGCCCAGCGTCCGGTTACGCCGAAGGCCACGCGTCGGGACTCGTAGCGCACGGCGAGGTAGGCGCCGCCGGTGGGCGACGCGGCGTACCCGAGCGTCGAGGTCATGGCGACGCCCAGGTCGAGCGCGGCGCGCCCGCCCCTGGTCTTGAGCGCGACGGTGTCGGCAGAGAGAACGGTGTCGGTGGTCGCGGTGTCGACGAGCGGCTTGCTCTCGGTGAACGCGGCGGCGATGCGCCGGCCGGCAGAGGGGATCTCGTCGATGCCGGAGAGGATGAGCACCCTCTGGTCGTGGCCCTGCACCGAGGACCGATTCACGGTGAGCACCAGCCTGGCGCCGAGCGAGCCGAAGCGGAGGTGAAACGTCGAGGTGCGGAGCGCTGCCAGCTCGCCGCAGATCAGGTCCGCTGCGGTCCTGGCGTCGGTCACGGCAATGCTCGCCTCGGTCAGCGTGCAGGTAGGGCGCGCGGCGTACGGGTAGTACTGGGCGATGGTGGCCGGCGACGGCGCAACCGGAGCCGGAGCCGCCACGGGTTGCATTTCCACCACCAAAGTTTCGGCGCGGGCGTCTCGAGCAGCGAGGGTCAGGGCACCGAGGGCAGCGAGAGCAACGAACAAGGAAGAAGAAGTCGTCTTGGGCATGAGACGACTGTGCGTCGGCCCGACGCGGCCGGCGACGGACACCCCCTGACACGCGCTGACAGCAGTTCAGGCTCCCGCGTCGAGGGCGAATTCCGCTGCAGAATCGAGCAAGTATCCATCATCACGGGTGAGCAGCACCGACTCCAGGCCGAGCTTCCGCAGGCGACGGATGGTGGTGTACACGCGAAGCGAAGCGGCCTCGTACTTCATCTTCTCACCGGGCCACCCAGCCTCGACGAGCTCCGCCATCGAGTGCGGCACACCGGGCCGATCTCGGTGCCGCAGGGCGAGCGCCCAGAGCACCCGCTTGAGTGCTCCATGGCGGGTGAGCGAGTGGGTTGCACCATCGGGCAGCGTGAGGGTCTCTCCCAGAGGTCCCAGGCGGTAGGGACGCGGGCCCTCGGGGGTGACGCCGTAATCCGGGAGCTGCGGCGACACCGCGGGCCCCACCAGCCGAAGTGCGACCCGCGCCTCCGCCTCGAGTCTCGCGGCCTCTTCGGTCGTGCCGTGCGCGCGCGAGAGGAGCGCGAGCTTGGCCAGGGCCAGCGCCTCGCGCATGCGGACGCCACCCGCGCGGGCTCGAGTCAGGTCGGCTTGCAGCGACGTACGGCGCGCCGAGAGCTCCTCTTCGGTCGGTGCACCACGCGTCGGCAAGAGCTCCATCATACCGCGCACGGCAGCCGCGCGGGGCGCGTCCTGGGCGACCTCGTGGATGGCCAGCGAGGAGCGCAGCGCCGCCTCCGCCTTACCCGGATCGCCTGCCAGCAGAGCCAGCATGCCGCCGCCCGCGAGCGCATCGGCCTCACCGCGCAAGTCCGAGGTCGACTCCGCCAGCGCGCGCGCCGCTTCGAAGGCCTCGGCCGCCTCTGCTGCGCGGCCCAGGGCCATGAGCGCCCAGCCGCGACGACGTTCGCACTCACCGAGCAGCGAAGCATCGTCGGTGGAAGTGCTCCACTGGCGCGCGGCGTCGGCGAGATCGAGCGCCACGTCGGGCTCGCCCTCTTCGAGGCGTGCGCGCGAGGCGGCAGAGCGAGTGCGCGCCGCCAGCAAGTCGTCGGAGGCGGCGTCGGCAGACGCGACCGCCGCGGCAAACGCCGGCGATCGACCGCCCGCGAACGGCGCCGATGGATCCTCCTGGGCCCCGTCGAAGAAGATCGCGTCGGTGAGCCCCACGAACAACCCTGCCGCCGCGGCGCTCGGCTCTTCGACGACCCATGCCTCGGCATCGGGGATTGCTGCGCCGAGCTCCGTGAGCACGCGCGACGCGTCGGGTCCGTAGGCGAGCGACGCGAGCTCTCGAGCGCGCTCCGCCCACGCGACTCGGACGCCCGCTCGCCGATGCGCCAGATCGCTCGCCGTGCTTCGCAGCACCTCGCCGACCGCCCAGGTGGGCGCGAACCACACGACGCCATGGCGCGACCCGCGTCGAAAGAGCCCGCGGCCGAGCAGAGCGAGAACGGCGGCCAGAACATCGGGCACCCGCGCCTCCTCTACGACCGCCTCGAGGATGTCGAAGGTGACCGGGCCACGTGCCGCCGCGGCCCACAGGAGCACCTCCCGTTCGTCCGGCGCGAGAGCGTCCCGCTGCGCCTCCAGTACCTCGCGCATGGGGTCGAGAAAGCGGGCACCGGAATCGGACAGGCGCTTCTCGAGCGCAGAGAGCCCAGCGCTCTTCGCGAGCTGCGCGGCCGCCACGATGGCCCACGGCTCTCGTCCCAGCGTACGGGAGATGCGGTCGCCTACGCCGCGGTCTCGCGGCCACTGAAGCTCCGCGCCTTCCACGAAGATGCGCGCCGCCTCGAGCTCCGAGAGCGGGCCGAGAACCAGATCCGCCGACGCACCGACGATCGGCGCGGACGTCGCAAGGAGCCACGCTGCTCCGGGTGCCGGTCGGTCGCCTGCGTGAAGGCGGAGCGTCGCACTGGCGAGCGTCAACGCGCCATCGAAGACGTCGGGTACCAAGGCGCCAGCAGCCCGGCGACGCGTGGCAAAGGTGTGCGCCAGCCACGACGTCCCCATGCCCGGCGGCCCTACGATGGCCACCACGGAGCCGGGCACCACCGCCTCCTCCAGCCAGGCCAGCTCTCGCTCGCGAGCGTGGCTCACGGCTTCTTCCCGAGCCAGATGGGGTTGGTGAACGCGATGGGCTTGATGGGGGTCCAGGGGAGGTACTCGTCGAGCTTGGTCTCGCCGCGCACCACGGCCATCATCCAGGTATCGGTGGGGAGCAGCGTCACCGCGATGTCCTCTTCCAGGCGCACCGTGCGCGCGATGGCCTCCTCCAGGGTCCCGAGCTCGGGGCCGAAGCGGAGCGGGCGGCGGGGCACCTGTTTCCGCACGACGATGCGTCCGTTGACCACGATCTGCAGCTCGGTCACGTCGACCCAGGGCGCCGCCGTCACCCGCACGTGCGGACGGATCTCGCCCAGCGAGCCGAGGTAGGTATCACCGGAGGACACCTCGTCGATGCGCATGTCGACCACCGGTCCGGCCGAGACCGTGGCGTGCCCCTTCTTGATGGCCGCTACCACCGCCATGGGGTCGATGGGCGCGCCGGTGTCGCCCGCCGATTCCGGTGCAAGATGCACAAATGTGCGTGGATAGCCGGCCCAGCCGAAGAGGATGCGATGGGAGTCGCTGCTCCCGGTGGCCACGTAGCGCCGGCCCAGGTTGAGGAGGCCGTAGTAGTCGGCGAGCACGCGCTCCGGCACCGACGAATCGTTGATCTCGTAGCCGTTGAGCACCTCGAGGGCGTCGAAGTCCATGCGCGCCTTCATCTCGTGGCGACCGGTCTTGGAGTCCAGGCGCTCCACCTCGAAGTAGCCGATTTGCTTGCCCATGCGCGGGTGGTTCACCTGCAGCACGCGGGTCTTGTCGCCGTCGCGGCGCACGGCATCGAAGATCTGCCCGGGGGTGGTCTTCTTGTAGGGCGGGACCTTGGCGTTGATGCCCCAGGGAAAGACCCCGAAATGACCGAAGCGGGGGGCGAAAGGTGTCACCTCCACGCCGGGGACGAACGCCAGGCGGCCGGTGAGGTCCATGCCGCGGAGCGCCGAGGAATAGTCGCCCACGATGTTGTGCTCGGACGGCACCGCGAAGTCGATGCCCGCAGCCACCAGCGACAGCACGCGATCTTCGGGCGAGACCAGCGTATCGAAGCTGGGCCGGGCATGTACGTGTAGATCGCACCCGACCACGCCCCGGCTCGCGAGCACGTGTCGCGGCTTGAGCACCAGCGAGACCAGAGCGCCCGGCTTGACGTCCACGATGCGGCCGTCGAGGCTGTACTCGAGCCCTTTGGTGGCCAGGATTCGATAGCGGCCCGAGGGCACCGCGGTGGTGAGCTCGCCGCGGAGCGCGTCCACGATGCATCCGGCGCCGGTGGCGCGAAAGTCGGGACCGAAGGACGGGTCGAACGTGCCTTCGATGCCGTGCACGATGAGGCGCGCAGTGAGCGGCTGATCGGTGTCGGCGTCGAGGATGCGCACCGAGAGGGTGCCGCCCGGCGCCATGTCGAGGCGCAGCTCACCGGTGTTCTCGCCGGGGACGAAACGACCGATGCGACTCTGCCGCGATTCGTCGAGCACCGAGTACCAGTCGAGCACTTCGGCAGGCGCCTCCAGGGCGAACCTTCCATCGGCGGCGGTGAGCGTCTGCAGGCGCGGCTGGCCCTCGCTGTCGAGGCCGAACACGCGAACGCCTCCGGCACGCCCGGCGGCGTTGACGGCGCCGGTCACCACGCCGTGGATCGGAAACGTGGTGAGCCCGATGCCACGAAAGAGCGGGCGCCAGAGGGAGCTCGGGTCGCGAGCCGCGAACACCGCCAGGGGCCCCTTGGCCTGCATGCGAATGTGCTCCGAGGTCTCGCCCGGCTCCTTGGGATGCACCTGGAGATCGAGCATGTCGGTCTTGCCGGCGAACCCCAGCGGCACGTCGAAGTCCGCCACGAAGATGCGCGCGGCGGTGGACTCGCCTTCCGGCAAAGGACCGTGTTGGGGCACGAAGGTGCGGCGCGGATCGGCATCCACCGTGGCGGTGAGCGGCGGCGTGTCGTCTCCTTCTAGCGCGAAGGTGATGCCCTCACCTTCGGCGCGTACCACCAGGGTCCCGAGAAATCGATCCTGGCCCACTTCGAGGTCGAGGGCGATGCGCGCCTCGGTGGGTGAAGCTCGCTGCACGTCGGCCCCGTGGGCCATGAGCGGCACATCGCCATCGGGGGTGGCCACCGCCAGCGCCACGTCGTGGAGGCCGGCCTTGCTGCGGATGCTCAGCAAGCTGGTGGTGCAGCTGAAGGTGTATTCCGCACCATTGACCACGAAGCGAACCTGGCTGGCGGTGGCGGCCACCGAGGCGCCCACCGGCCGCGGTGTGCGCGCGCCGCGCCGGTAGCCGAGCGCCAGCAGGCCGAGCAGGGTGATCATGGCCAAGAGCCAGAGCGCAGCTGCGCGGAAGCGCTTCACCGGAGCTCCGACGCCCGCGGACCGTGCAAGCGAGCACGTCGCCCGAGGGAAGCGGCCTCGAGGCGGAGCGAGACACCGAGCGCGACGGCGCCCAGGAGCGCCTCGTAGTCGTCGGCCCACTCCACCACCACCAGCGCACCTTCCGCTCGGCGCTCGCGAAGGCCCAGCCGCGAGAGCTCGGCCTGCATGTCGCCGTCTCGTAGCCGGTAGAGGTCCACGTGGAGCAACGTCCCGCGGGCGGTCTCGTATTCCTGCACGATGGTGAACGTGGGGCTCGCGACCGGCGTCTCTCGGGGAACGCCGAGCGCCCGCAAGATGGAGCGCGCCAGGAACGTCTTGCCGGCGCCGAGCTCGCCGAACAGGAGCACCAGATCTCCGGGCCGCAGCACACGCGCCACGTCGCGACCCAGGCGAACCGTGTCTCGCCGGGTGGCGAGCACGCGCTCGGCGGTCGCGGGTTCGCTCACGAGCGCCCCGGTCTCCGGTCCGAATCCCCCGGCGTTCGATTTACGAGCGAAGCATCCACGATGAACGAGCCCTGATGGGGAGAAACGTAGGCCATCTTACCGCCCGAGGCCCAAAGCTCCACTCTTTCGCGTGCGCGAACGATCAGAAGCGGACGCTACCGCGGGCGGAGCCGCCGGTGAGCAGGATTGCGCCGCTGCCGCCGGGGGCGGCAAAGAATTCGCCCAACGCGTCGATCTGCACGTGCTCGCCGATGCCGAGCGCGAGGAACAGTGCACCGCGCGCCAGAAAGCGCGGCGTTTGATCGGCGCCGGTGGGGGCGAACACGCCGAGAGTGATCTCCGGCCCGCCGTAGAGGCGCACCGTGGGCGCCAAAGGCAGCGCGTAGCGGGCACCGCCGTCCACGTGAAGCGACGAAGGGCCGACGTAGGCGAGACCCGCGTTGGCCCGCAGCTCCAGCCCCGGAACCTGGGGCAGGGCGTAGCCCCCGTGGAGCTCGATGGTGCTGGCGAACGACGAGCCACGGGCGTTGCTCGGACGCGCCACCGCGCCCCAGAAGCCCACGCCGGCGCCGAGCACGATGGGGGCGTGCTCGGCGTACGGGTGACGCACCGCGGGAGGGCTGGGCGGCTTGGGCGGAACCGGCTTCTCGGGCTCCTTCGGCTTCTCGGGCTCCTTAAGCGGAGCGCCCTCCTTTGCCTGTACCTTCCACCGAATTTCTTCGGCTCCGAGGCCCTCCTTGCGGAGGAGCACGCCGAGCATCTCGGCCACCTGCTCGTTCTGGTTCTCGCCGTACACGTCGCGCGCCACCGACTCGACGCGCCCGGAAGCGACCAAGCAAGCCACGAGCTCGAGGCGATAGCGAACGCCGCTGGTGGTACCCGAGCGGGCCTCCACGCGCCCCACCAGCGTCCAGTCGGCCTGCGCGGCCTTGCCCGCCGCCAGGTACTCCGAGCTGGTGTCGGGAACGCCGTCGGTGACGGCGGCCTTGGCCTTGGCCATGTCGTCGTCGCCCGCCAGCTGATGGGCCTTGAGCCCCACCGCCGCACGCGTCTCGGTGAGCGCCCGTGCGTCGGCGGCTGCATCGGCGGAGGTCCCGGGAGCGGCGGCCACGGCCAACACCGCGACTTTGTCGGCCAGTGCCGGCGCCGCCGCGAGCACGATGGATGCCGCAACGAGCGCAGCCGAGGCGCCGCGCACGACGGAGAACGATGGCGTGGCGGACCGTCGCCTCACCACGGCATCACGCCAATGCGGGGCGGGAGGCGAGGCTGAGGAACGGGAACATGGAGGTCACGATGGCCACCGCAGAGGGGCCCGGACCGTCCTGATCGTCGTCGTCGTCGCGGCGCGCGGCCTTGACCTTCTCGGCCTTCTTGGAGCCCTTGGCATCGTCTTTCGCGGGCCCATGGCCAGCGTGGGAAGCCGAGGTCGTGCGACTTTCGTCGTCGAACGACCACGCGAGCTCCGGTTCGTCTTTGACCGGCGTGTGGAGTTCGGGAGCGCTCATGGGGCGGGTCATAGCACGCCGCCCCGCAAATGCTGCAACTATTGGGTGCTACTGGAACGCCCGCTCTCCCGGCGAGACGGGCTCGTCAGGCCGGTTCCGGGGCCTCGTCGTCGTCCTCGTCGGCCGGCTTCGGCTTGTCCTTTTCGCCCTTCTTTCCGGAGGGCTTGGAGTCGGGCTTCTTTCCCGCAGGCTTGGCGGCGGGCTTCTTGTCGTCCTTGGTGGGCGCGAGCTCTTCCTCGTCGTCCTCCTCGTCGTCCTCGTCCTCTTCCTCTTCTTCCAGCTTCTTCTTCTTGGCCTTGGTCTTGGCCACTTCGCCCTTGCCGGCATCGACCCAGGCCTTGGCGTAGAAGTAGGAGACGAGCAGGCCGGTCACCAGACCGATGAGCTGGCTGGTGGAGAGACGCACCGTCGCCACCTCACCGAACTTCGCCGGCGCCAGCGCGAAGTACGCGAGCACCGCCGGGAGGAACGAAGCCACGCGGGCGATCATCCGCGCCCGCAGGTTGGTGATGCCGAGGGAGATACCGAGGGTGAAGGCCAGCGCGAACAGCACCAGGCACGCCGGTACCAGGACGTGCTGCGCCATGGCCGGGCCCCACTCGCCGCGCTCCTCGTCGTCGCGGACGATCTCGAGGAGGAAGCGGATTGCGCCGTAAGCGAACACGAACAGGAAGAACAGCTGGCCGTCGAAGCGCTTGTGCTTCCGCTGCCAGAGCAGGAGACCGAGCAGCCCGAGGCCCACGATGGACTCGTAGATCTGTGTAGGATGCACCGGAAGCGAATGGTTGTTCTTCAGGAGCTCGGCGCCCGCCGGCGTGCCCTGGAACAGCTCGCGGTGACGGACGAAGGCCGGCGAGCCGTCGCCCGCGTCGAGAGCCTTGCCGGCCCAGTGGGGGAAGGTGCCGAGCTTCTGCAGGAAGGCCGGGGCCTTCTCCGGGAGGCGCTTGCCGAAGTCGCAGCCGAACAGGTAGCAGCCGATGCGCGTGATGAGCAGACCGGAGGCCAGGCTGGGCACCGCCACGTCGGCCCAGGGCAGGAGCTTCAGGCTCTGGCTGCGCAGGTAAAGCCAGCTACCGAGAAAGCCGCCGAGGAACCCACCGTAGGCCACGTAGCCGCCCTTGCGGATGGAGAGCACGTCACCCAGCGAGTGGAACTGCTCCATGTTGGTGGCCACGTACAGGACGCGCGACCCGAGGAGCGCCACCACCGCGGTGACGACGTAGCAGTTGGCCATGGTCTCCTTGGGGAGACCGTCGCGGTCGGCCAGGCCCAGCGTGAGGTACCACCCCACCACCAGCGAGAGGCCGAGCATCACGCCGTAGGAGTAGATGGGCAGGTTCGGCGCTTCCCAGTGCTTGTCTCGGAAGAAGTAGGCGGCGATGCCGGCCGCAGCCGCGACGCCGAGGCCCACCTGGCCGCTCGTCTTCTCTTCGCGACGAAACGCGAGCGCTCCGTAGATGACCGCGATCACAGCCACTGCAGCAAGAGCCCACCACAGCTTGAGCGCCGTGTGCGGAAGGGGAATTCGGAAGAGGATCGGGAACATGGGTGGCGGGAGATTTACCACGAGTCCCGGTCCGCCTGAAATCATCGCTGCAAAAGCTCACGTTGCCCGTCAAGTGGTGGTAAATCCCGGGGTATGGTCGTTCGCGACGCGCTCTCTCCTCGCCACGGCGCCCTTCGCCGGTCCCTCGCCACCCGCCGGAATGCCGCTGTCGCGCTGGCGCTCGGGAGCCTTGCTGCCGTCGCCGCCTGTGTGCCTTCGGGCACCGCGCCGCCCTACGACGGCGGCACCAAGACCACCGGACAGAAGCTGGTCGTGCAGGCCCCGGACATCCTCACCACGGTGTTCGAGGACAACTTCGACGACCGCAAGGACATGCCCGACACGGTGGCCGTCGACGCCTCCCGCGGGCCGCTCCTCACGCCGGTCCTCGACGCCGCCGCCCTCGGTCTCGGCAAGGATGGCGGCACCGGCGCCAAGGGCGACGCGGGCTTCGACGCAGCCTCGCTCCTGCTCCCCACCGCCACGGCTTCGGCGCAGCTCCCTGCGGCGCCGCCCAGCAAGCTCGGTCCCAACTGGTACCAGTCGAAGACCACCGCCTGGTCGGTGGAGAACGGCAAGCTCTGCGGCCGCGGCGCGCGCAACCACGGCGTGTGGCTCACCCGCCCGATCCCCATCAACGCGCGCATCGAGTTCGACGCCACCGCCACCTCCACCGAGGGCGATCTCAAGGGTGAGTTCTGGGGCGACGGGCAGTCGTCGGCCACCACCGTCTCGTACACCAACGCCACCAGCTACCTGGCCATCCTCGGCGGCTGGAAGAACACCTTCCACGTGCTGGCGCGCATCAACGAGCACGGCGGCGATCGCAAGGAGATCAAGGTCGACAAGGACTCCGACGACTCGCGACAACACCCGGTCTCGGTGGGCCAGGCCTATCGCTTCAAGGTGGAGCGCAGCGACGGCAAGACGGTGCGCTTCTTCGTCAACGGCGTCGAGTACCTCTCCTTCGCCGACGGCGAGCCGCTGGCCGGCGTGGGGCACGATCACTTCGGGTTCAACAACTGGGAAGTGAAGACCTGCTACGACAACGTGCGCGTCACCCCTCTGTAGTTTCAGGCTCCGACGTTGGCGAGGAGCAGCATGCCCACGCTCGACACGTACAGCGCGAGGCCCAGGATGAGCAAGAGCAGTGCCCGCGAGTACGCCGCGGTCTTGCGGTCGCGCATGGCGAGCGCATAGTCGACGGCCTCGGGCAGTGCGCACGGCTTCATGCTGGTGGTCCAGCGCACCCGCAAGATGCCCCACATGGTGAGCGCGGCGGACACCAGCACCAGCACCAGCCCAGCCACCAGCATGATGGCGGCGGCGGTTCCGGAGCGCGCGATGGCCGCGCCGCTGAAGCCGGTGACGGTGATGGTGATGCCGGCGAGCGAGAGGAGCGTCTGCGCCCGCGAGGCGAGGATTGCCAGCTGACCGTCGATGCGCCCCATGATGTTCGGCGCGTCTCCTTCGTAGAGCTGGATCAGGTGCTGCCCTTCTTCCGCGCGCGTCGCGTTCATGGTCGGGCATTTACCATCGTTGGCGGGCTGCGGGCGGGTGTTACGCTTCGCCCATGGCCATCGCCGACATCCGCATTCACGATCCGCTCTGGGACGACGCCTCGGAGCTCCGCCGGGCCGAGTGGCGCACGCTCATCGTCGATCTGCTGGACGAGGCTGCGCTCTTCGAAGGTCGACCCGCCACCGTGCTGCACCTCGAGCCCAGCGTAGGCGAAACCACCAACGTCGAGCCCGCGGGCGTCATGCTCCGCACCGACGACCCGGACTTTCACCCGGTGGAGGTGTGGGACGAGACCCTGGCGCGGCACTTCGACGAGTACCTGGGGACCATCCGCCAGCTCATGGACGAGAACCTGCACCCGATGCGACGCGAAGCCATCGATATGGCCAAGAAGGTGGTGCACGACCACGCTGCCCGCCGTCTCGCCGAGCGCCTGCCCGAGCTCTCCAGGTCGCACGAGGCGCACCGGCGCCTGTTCTCGCTCCTGGTCTCGCTGCGCACCGACACCACCAAGCTACCGGCGTCGCACCGCCACACGCTGCGCTGAGCTACTTGGTGGCGTAGAGCACGCCGAGGCACATCTCGTCTTCGGTGGTCTCGCCCCAGTTGGCGTCCTTCACGGGAATCGGATGCCCTGCGACCATGGGCTGGCGCGCGCCGGAGTTGTCGAAGTGACACTCCAGTGAGAGCTTGTCGCCGGGGTTCACCACCATGGGCGCCTGGAGAGCGTAGTTGCCCTGCCAGTGGAAGTTCCAGTCGTCGATGCCGAGCGCGCAGTCGGTCTTGCCCGATGCGCGCGTGATGCCGATGGTCGCCTTGGTACCGCGCGTGTGCATGTGCAGCGACGCGGTGTAAACGGTGAACGGCTCGCCCGGTGTGAGTGCGCCGCCACTGAGCGCGGTGAGCGCCGGTCCGACGTCCGCCGCAAAGGCGTGGGTGGTGTCCTTGGCGCCGGCGGGAATGTTCATGGTGCGGCTCTGTACCCACGAAGGGTTGGCGAAGCGCAGGAGCACGGCCTCCTTCTGCACCGCGTCGTCCACCTTGAACTCCACCGCCGTCTGGTCCGCCGTGGCGGTCGCATTGGCGAGGTTGTAGTGAATCTGCACGATCACCTTGGAGCCCTGGGGAATCTTGATGCCCGTGCCTTCGGGCATGTCGCTCCCGCGAACCCCCGGCGCCCAGGCGGCGATCCACGGCGCCTTCTGGATTCCCGGGCCCCCGAAGCATCGATAACCAGGCCCCGCATCGTCGGCGTCGAGCTTCTCGGCGGTGGCGAGCAAGTCCGGCGTCGCCACGAAGGCGATCACGTGATGCACGATGAGCGGGTTGCCCGGCTTCACCCCGAAGCCGGTCACGTACTTGGTGGTCGCGGCAGGCCAGTCCACCACGAAGCAGCGGTACTCATCGGGCGACTCCACCGGCGTGTAGGCCTGGGGAATCTTGAGATCGTAGTCCACCCGCGAGAGCTCGTGCACCACGCCGGTGGGCGCGCGATAGTCCGCCGCGTTCCCTTCCGGCGCGCCACCCGCCACCCACCCCAGCACCGCGTCGCGCTCCGGCTGGGTGAGCGAGCGGTCTTCCTTGTACTTGTTGCACGCCGCGCTGGGCGGCCACGGCGGCATCAGGTTTCCGCGGACCGCAGCGGCAATCGCGTCGCGACGGTCGAAGGCCTCCGTGAAGGTCGCCAGCGTGAACGGCGCGATGGATCCCGCCTGATGGCAGTTGGCGCACTTGGCCTCGACGATCGGACGCACGTCGCGATGCCAGGTGACGGCGCTGGTGGCCACGCCGCCCTCGGCCCCGGCATCGCCGGTGGCTTCGCTCTTGGAAGAAGAGCAAGCCGACATCACCGCGAACGCCCCGACCGCTACGAGAACCCAGCCGAGCCCGCTTCGCATGGACTACCTTCTTCGGATCGCAGAGACGCGATCCCTCGAGTGTAGGGCTACTCCGCGAGGGCGTCTACGAGTCGCGCCACGTCGGCTTCCTTGGCAGAGCACAACGCCACACGAAGTGCGCCTTTCTGCGGCACCACGAAGACGCCGCGCTCGCGCATGCGGGCCGCGTGCTCGGGCGCGTTGTCGCGGAACACGGTGACGAAGAAGCCACCCTCGTAGCGCGGGTAGCGAAGGCCCTTGGGCTTCGCCAGCTGGTTGAAGGCATTCACCCGGGAAAACAGCGTCTTCTTCAGGGCGTCGCGCTCGGCGTCCACGGCGGCCTTGAGCTTGTCGTCGGTGAGCAACCGCGTGATGGCGAGGAGGCCTCCGGCGTTGCAGTTGGACCAGGTGCCGCGGCACGAGTACGAGAACGCCGCCTCGGTGGTGGCGCGCTCCTTGGCGTCGGGAATGCAGGCCACGATGGCGCCGACCCGAAGGCCGTACATGGTGAAGGTCTTGGACGCGCTCCAGGCGAAGAGGAGCATGACCTTGCCGAGGAGCGGGTGCAGCTCCTTGAGGAACGCCCGGGGATCGCCGGCGCTGTAGGCCAGGTACGCGGTGTCGACCAGGAGCGTGATGGGCCCCTCGGCGGACCGGCGCACCAGGCACTCGGTGAGCGCCCGCCACTCCGGCTGGCTCATGGAGTAGCCGGTGGGGTTGTGGCACGGATCGTTGAGGAAGAAGAGCACGCGCTTCTGCGTGGCGAGCTGACGACCGAGCGCCGCGTCGAGGGCCTCCACGTCGAGGGCGCCGCCGGCGGTGAACATGGTGAAGGTCTCGACCTTGCAGCCGGCCTCGTCGGCCAGCGTCTGGTACGGACCCCAGAAGAAGCTGGTGGTGAGCAGCGACTGCCCCGGCTCGAGAAAGTTCGCCAGCGCGTGGCGAAGGGCGCCGGTGCCGCCGGGGGTGGCGGTGGCGATGGCGACCTCGCGCATGAGCGGCTCGGTGGCGAAGAGATCGGCGATCACCGCCTGCAGGAACGCCGGGCTCCCGGAAATGGGCGCATATCCGGCCCACGCCGGCCCCTCCACTTCTTGTACCGCGCGCGCCGCGGTGGGGAGCACCGCGAGCTTGCCCTCGTCGTCCATGGCCGCGCCGATGGTAGCATTGACCACCGACTCGCCCCGCGCGATGCGGGCGTTGGCCTCGCGGTTGAGCGCAAAGAT